>Ga0137306_100274_pt1 | contig 80287 bp, 66 predicted proteins | sample Inofroosms_March_FD_97187 | JGI IMG/M metagenome (GOLD analysis project Ga0137306, IMG submission 97187) | Mouse cecal microbial communities from Vienna, Austria - N-Acetylneuraminic and N-Acetylglucosamine D2O microcosms_March | ecosystem: Host-associated > Mammals > Digestive system > Large... | reverse complement strand
AACAGGTGTCCAACGGCGCTCAGGCCCTTTCCCAGGGCGCAACCCAGCAGGCAAGCTCCGTGGAAGAACTGGCTGCCACCATCAGTGAAATTTCCGACAAGGTGAATCAGAATGCGGACCACGCGCGGAAAGCCAACGCAATGGCAGGCGATGTCAGCACGGAGATGAACGTAAGCAACGAAAAAATGCAGCAGATGATACAGGCAATGCGCGATATCAGCAACTGCTCCAGTGAAATCGGCAAAATCATTAAGACCATTGAAGATATTGCTTTCCAGACCAATATCCTTGCCCTGAACGCCGCCGTGGAGGCCGCCCGCGCAGGCGATGCCGGAAAAGGCTTTGCCGTGGTAGCCGACGAAGTCCGCAACCTGGCCAGCAAGAGCGCAGAAGCCTCTCAGAATACGTCTGTCTTAATTGAAAATTCTTTGAAAGCGGTGGAAAACGGAACGCAGATTGCCGACGAAACGGCCCAGTCTCTGCTTCAGGCCGTAAATAACGTAAACGAAATGACCGACATTATCGGACAGATTTCGGAAGCCAGCGGCAACCAGGCCGATTCCATCTCGCAGATCACCACGGGAATCGACCAGATTTCCAGCGTCGTACAGACAAACTCGGCCACCGCACAGGAAAGCGCGGCCGCAAGCGAAGAACTGTCCAGCCAGGCACAGCTTATGAAGAGTCTTGTGGAAAAGTTTAAGCTTAAAAACAGTTCCGCCATATTATAAGCATGTTGGCCCGCTTCATTTGACAGGGTATTTCTTTCATTACGAAAGCCGTCTCTTTTCGGTTTCCTCATAACCAGGAATCCGGAAAAGAGACGGCTTTATTTACGCAGGCAGCGAGCCAGACGGACTTGCCGGCATATTTGTCCGGCTTGTCACGCCTGATACACAATCTTCCCGTCCACAATCGTCGCTTTCACTCGTCCTTTTACCATCATGCCGTCAAAAGGCGTATTTTTTCCTTTGGAGACAAAAGAAGATGCGTCAATCTGATAGCTCTCTTTCACATCCACAATCGCAATATCCGCTGTCCGTCCCTTTGCGATACAGCCTTTATCAATGCCCAGAACCGCCGCCGGTTTTGCCGTCATCAGCTCAACAAGCCGGTTCAGGGACAATATGCCCGTCTCCACCAGACAGGTATAGCCCAGCGCAAAGGCCGTCTCCAGACCCACGATGCCAAAAGCTGCCTGCGTCATCGAACAGTTTTTCTCCTCCGGCCCATGGGGCGCATGATCTGTGGAGATACAGTCCATCGTCCCGTCCGCCAGCCCTTTTTTCAGCGCCTCCACATCCGCCCGGCTGCGCAGCGGCGGATTCATCTTGTACCGGCCGTGATCCTCCGCAATTTCCTCACAGCACATGGCAAAGTGATGGGGGCAGACCTCGGCGGTTACGTCCACACCCAGCTCTTTTCCCAGTCCCGTCAGCACCACGCTGTCCGCAGTGGAGCAATGACACAGATGCAGCTTCGCCCCGGTTTCCTTTGCCAGCAGGATATCCCTGGCCACAATCACATCCTCCACCCCGTTGGTGATGCCGGGCAGTCCCAGTTCTTCCGCTTTCGGCCCTGCGTTCATCACGCCGCCGTTTACCAGATCTTTGTCTTCACAGTGCGCCATCACCACCAGACCGTTTTCTCCGGCCAGCTTCATGCCCTCCCTGTACACCTGGCTGTTCATCACGGATTTGCCGTCCTCGCTGACACCCACGGCCCCGGCTTCGGCCATTCCCTTCATATCCGTGACAATCTCGCCCTCCTGCCCTATGGTAACGGCGCCGATTGGCAGGATATGAACCACAGACTCTGTTTTCGCCCGTTCCAGAAGCGCCCTGATTTTCTCCGGCGTGTCCGTCACCGGCTTCGTATTCGGCATGGGGCAGATGCTGGTAAAACCGCCTTTGGCCGCAGCCTGAGAGCCGGTAGCAAGCGTTTCTTTATAAGTCAGGCCCGGATCACGCAGATGAACATGAAGGTCGATAAAGCCGGGCGTCACATAACAGCCTGCCGCGTCAATCACCTGATCCGCTGTTTCCGGCCCGATACGGGGCGCTATCTCTGCTACCTGTGCATCCTCAATCAGAATATCAAAAATTCCGTCACATCCGGCGGCGGGGTCCAGTACATGTCCGTTTTTAATCAGTAATTTCATCCGTTTACCACTTCCTTTTCTGTCAAACGCAATCTCATTGATTTTACAATTTCCTTTTTTATTTGTGACAGTTTAGCATAAAAATCAAAACGGTTCAAGAGAGGCTTCGGAAAAGGATTCGTCAATCTGAATCGCTAAAAACTTAATGACAGGATCTGAAAAAGGGAGTTATACACAAGTCTGCCTATAACTCCCCGTTTCGGCCGCCCGTTCCCGGCAGCCCGCTTTTATGCTCTTTTTTCATCGCAGGAAAATCTCTCAAACTTTCCTGCAATCATATGCGCCGCGCAAACATAAAAACATTCGTCCTCTACTCCGGCATCAGCGAAATCGTAATACAGTCCGCCGGCATCTCCGTCTTTCGTTTTACGATATCCTCTACCTGTGCCCGCTCCGCATCGGAAATGGCGGTCATGCCCAGTACCACGTCCACGCTGTCATCGGTGATGCTGACCACGGCGCTGTCAAATCCTTTTGTCGCCAGCAGCGTTTCCGTTGCGTTTTCCTTTTCCGCAATCTCGGTCATCCTGACCATGTTATCCACGGCACTCTGCTTCTGCTCGTCGGCCAGATTGGCATTATTGATAATTTCCAGCAGCGCTTCCTGGTTTTTCGTCCGCACCTGTTCCCGGTTTAACTGCACCTCGGCGATAAAGTCGACCACCTGACCGTTGGTCAGCAGTGCTTCTCCCGGCTGGGAATCTCCGGCGTCCCCTCCTTCCCCCTGTCCGGTTTCGGCGGCGGCATTTTCCAGGGCCATGTTTTCCGCCAGGATATCTTCCTCGGAAATATCCATCAGCGCGTCTCCCTGAACAGCCTGGTCATCCCCGGTTGTGGCCGCATCCAGCAACGTTCCCGTTTCGCCGGTATATGTAAGATATCCTGCCACTGCGATGACCACCGCTAATACTGTGAGTATAAACTGGTTCTTCTTCCAAATGGTTTTCACTTGCAATACTCCTTTTCTGTATTAGTTTTCCAAAACACCTTTTAGTACTTTAATTTTATGTGCCGGCACGTTAAATAATGCCTGGACCGCCTCATAAATTTCAGTTTTCACCGACGAACTGCCCGCCCCCTGGGCCACCACCAGAACACCTTCGATTTCCGGCGCCGTCTCTCTGGTCACATAAGGGCCGTCCCCTGTGCCGTTGTTTAATATGACCGTGGAATACTCCTCCCGCCCTTCCTGGACAGTCCGGGAGCCTCCGGCGGAATCTGTCTCCCCGGTGCTGGAATGTTCCCGGACCGTGTCGGACTGCAACTGTTTTTCCCCGTTGTTTTTCAGCGTAATCATCACCCGCACGTTTCCCACGCCGTCCACGGATAAAAGCACTTCCTCCAGCCGTTCTTCCAGCCAGGCGGCGTAATCCGACGGGTCACTGCGGGACTGTCCGCTTCCCGGACCGGCGGCAGCGCTTCCCGAACCGGCATCGCCGCCGTAAGCACTGTCTCCTCCCTGCTGCCCGCCGCTGCCGCCGTTTTCCGCCTGCTTTCCGAATGGAAACGAAGAAAGCAGCAGCAGAATTCCCGCCAGAAAAATCAGCAGCAGCTTATCCATCCCCAGATGTTCCCGGATTCTTTTCCAGCCCTGGCGGATATCCTCCGTAAATTTCCCCTTCGTTTCGCCGCCGTCCTCCCCGGACCCGCCCACGCCGCCCATAAAGCTTCCCCTCCCCGAATATCCGGCCTGTCCTCCGTCCGGTTTCCTCCCCTTCCCTGACAGCAGCTCTCTGTCCGGCTTTCTGCCATATTCCCTGTTCATCTCCGCCATATTTCCCTCTTTCCTGATGCGCCGCCGCTTCATTCTTCCAATACAACAGTCACCTGCTCCGGTTTCAGTTGATATAATCGGGTAATCTGTTCTCTTAAATTTAACAGATCCTGACTTTCCGCCGGCTCCGGCTGCCCGGCGTCGGTTTCCGGCTGTTCCGGTTCCGTTTCCGATTCCAAAGCGCCCAACTGAACGGAAGGAATGCTGATTTCCTCAATTTTTTCCACGGAGTCTGCCGAAATTCCTTCCTGCTCCCTGTCCGAACCTCTTTCCAGCCTCCGATAGCTTACTGTCATCCGGACCCCTGTCACCTGCCCGAAGCTTTCCGTCTCCGCTGACAGCGCTGCCTCGCAGCCTCTGGCATACAGCCCGAATCCCTCCGCCATTCCTCTCAGTTGTTCTTCCACCGTCTGCCGGTAAGTCTCCAGAATATCCTCATACTGCTGTCCCTGAGCCTGCTCCGCTTTCAGCCGGAATTCTTCCACTTCTCCCGGATAAGCAAATACATTCTGCTGAAACTCCAGGCTCTGACGCATATCAAAAAATTGAAGCAGCGGATTTACCGTCAGAAGAATCAGCACCAGACTGGCAAAAAGTTTCAGATAGCTTTTATACTTCTTATCAGGAACGATCTGATAAAACAGACTCATAAAAATCAGAAAAAATACGATCTGCCTTACCCAGTCAGTCAGCCAACCCATATATGCCTCCCTCCGCCTTTATCAGCGTTCTGCGGTTCCCCCCCCAGGCCCTCCCGAATCTGGGAGTATCCCATCACTTTACGCTGGTTGCCATACAGACCAGCGCAATGCTGACGCCAAACAGCAGCACCGTCATACCTGTCATTTTCAGCAGCATACCCACCGCGCCGGCCATGGCGTCCACACAGCCCAGCAGCCGCTTGTCCGCCACCGGCGCCAGAAGCGCCGCCGCCAACTGATAGATCAGAGAAATGACTGCCAGCTTAAACAAGGGCACCAGACTGAAAAAAGCCATGCACAGAAAAGCCGCCATTCCGATGCCGTTTTTAATCAGAATACCCGAACCTGTCAGAATCTCCGCCACTGCGGAAATCCCTTTTCCCACGCCGGGAATCAGTCCCGCCATCTTTTTAACGGTTCCGGTTTTTACATTGTCGGCAAAAGGAAGGATCATTCCCTGAATCAGTTGTAAGCCCAGCACCGCCGAAAACAACGTTTTCATCCCCCAGCCCGCCGCCTGCTTTGCCAGCTTCGCCAGCCTGGACAGAAAATCCTCTCCCACAATTCCGTTTACCAGGCTGAACACCAGATAAATCCGGACAAACGGCAGCAGTATGTTTAAAAACAGCCATTCCACGCCGCCGATGGCCATCAGCGTAGTCTGGTAAAAACCGGTGGAGGCAAGCGTATTCCCCCCATAGGCCACCGACAGAAAAAAGGCCGGAATCAGCACTTTCATAAAGCCCAGAAGCGCAGCCAAAAGCTGCTCCGTAATCCGCGCCGCCGCCGCAAATGCCCCAAGCAGCGTGACGGTCAGAAGCAGGCAGGTGACATAAAAACTGGTCTGGGCCACATATCCGCTGCGGAATGATTTGGAGAAATTTGTAAAAATCCCACTGAATACGGCGACGGCAAACAGAAAAAACAGTTCGTTTTTGTTCCTGCGTATTTCGGAAAATAAAAACTGCCCTGCCTGTGCCAGCAAAACCTGCGGAATCCGGCTCCATCCGCCGGAGGTCAGCTCCTCCACCATCCCGGAAAAGGACAGCCCCGTATCCTGCTGATCCAGAAACTGCTGAATCTCCGTATAATCCGGGACAAAGCTCCCTGTCTCCGGTCCTCCATACCCCTGCGCGGCATGTCCGAAAACCGGGCACAGAAACCACAGCGCAAAAAACAGCGCAAGAGAAAAAACAGGAACCTTTCGGATTTTTCTGTTTTGTCCGTACATCCCAATCCCCCCGGCAGACCGCCATAAAATAAACGTTCCGAACGTTCAGGCGGAAAGAAATCCGCTGACCGTCTCCATCAATGCCAGCACCACCGGCATACTCAGAGACAGAAGCGCCAGCTTTCCAAACAGCTCGATCTGCCCGGCCACAGCCTGATAGCCCGCATCCTTGCACAGATCGGAGGCCAGCTCCGCTATGTAAGTGACACCGGTCATTTTCAGCAGAATTCCCACATAACCGGCATCCAGTTTCACATAAGACTGAATCTGATTGATTTCATCCACCAGAAGCTCCAGCCGCCCCGCAATGGCGGAAAACAGCACGAGACACACGGCCAGCGACATATATATGCCGTATTCCGGTTTCAGTGCCTTCACCTGCACCGCCAGCAGTATGGCTGCGATTCCAACGACAGCTACTGTTATCATAGAACCCTCCGATCACTGTTTCAAACAGCTTGTCTGTTATTCCGCTATAATTCAAACAGTTTTTTCACCGTCTCAAACAGTTCATATATATAAGGCACCAGCCAGTACAGCACCAGCAGCAGACCGGCCAGGCTGGTGAGAAACGCGTTTTCTTCCCTTCCGCTGTGTTTCAGCACCTGACACAGCACGGAAACCAGAATACCCACCGCCGCGATACGAAATACCAAGCTTACATTCATAAAAAATACCTCCGATTACAGTTCCGCTCCGCTCCTCCCAAGCCCCCTCACCTGGAGAAATTTCCGGCCGCACGCGTCCGTAAATTCCTCCGGGGCTTGTACGGATCTGCGCTGTTTTGCAGTTCCGCTCCGCTCCTCCCAAGCCCCTACTCCTCTACAACAGCACCACCGTAACCAGAAGGCCGGCCAGTACGCCCAGATATTGATACAGTTTACATGTTTTTGCACAGTCCGCTTCCAGAAGCCGTATTTTTTCTTCCCACTGCATTAAAAACAAATCAATAAATTGTAGCTGCATGGTCCGGTCCAGGTAGCCCAGACGGCCTCCCAGGCCCTCCCACTCTCTGATCTCGTCTCCGGTCAGGCTTGTCTTTTTTCTGATTCTTAAGACCTCCTGCTGCCAGACCAGCTCCAGATTTTCTCCCTCCAATGCGTCCAGACGGCCGGAAACCCGTTCCAGAAATTCCCGGAAGGGCTGAGGCGTCTTTCCGGCGATATGGGCGAAAGATTCCGGAAGGGTAGCGGCGGAATAACTGATTTCTCCTTTCAGCATATACAGCATCTGCCGGACTGCCCGCAACTGGGCCAGCCGCCTGTGAAGCTGCCCGCCCATATAAAATCCCAGCGTGCCGCTGCTTCCGATTACCATGATGGCTCCGATCCATTTTAATACCACAGATATCCCTCCGTCATTTCCCGAAAGCCGCCGTCATACAGAAGGATGCCCCTGGCTTGTCTCTCATCGTTGCTTTCACATCCTCCCCCGTACAGCACGCCGATCCGCTGAAACAGCCCCGCCTCCATCATGGCGCAGAACAGCGGCTTTCTCCTGATTTCCTCCAGACTGCCGCCATGGGCCGTGGCCAGAAACGTACATCCGGAATTCATGGCAAATTCCATCGCCCGGATATCCTCCGCCGTACCCAGCTCATCCACGGCAATCACCGCAGGCGCCATGGACCGCAGCAGCATCGTAATTCCCTGGGCTTTCGGACAGCCGTCCAGCACATCAGTCCGCCTGCCCAGATCATTCTGGGGAACGCCCTGATAACAGGCCGCCAGCTCCCCCCGCTCGTCCACAACGCCGGTATTAACTCCCTCCCCATACGCATTTCCGTCGGAAACCAGCCGGATCAGATCCCGCAGCAGAGTGGTTTTGCCGGCACGGGGAGGGGAAATCAGCAGCGTATTCCTGATTTTTCCATCCTGATATAAAAAGGGCAGCAGCTTTTCGGCGCATCCGGGAACCTGATGAGACAGCCGGATATTTAAAAAAGAAATATGACGGATGGTTTTTACCGCCCCGCCCTCCGTCACCGCCCTGCCGGCCAGCCCGATCCGGTGTCCTCCGGGAATGGTGATAAAACCCTGACGAATTTCTTCCTCAAAAGCATAAAACGAATAGCTGCTGATGTATTCCAGCATTTCTCTGATCATTTCCTTTGTCACCGGTATCGGATCATCCAATCCGCCGCTCAGCACACCCTGGGGCGTCACCCACCGGTTTTTTCCCTCATAGACCGCCGCCAGAGGCTCCCCTGTGCGAAACCGCAGTTCTTCAAGCCGTCCGAAATCCGGGATGCCATACCGCAGCCTTTCCCGCAGACACCGGGGAAGAATCCGGATCACCTGCCCGGCCCTGTCTTCCGGGATCTGGCTGCTTTCTGCCGCCATCGTCCAGATTTTTTCTTCTCGTCCTGTCTCCATCGCTCTCACCCTCTTTTCTTTCACTATATGAGGACAAGACTGAAAACATGACAAGATATAAACGAGAATTTCCCCCTGCGTCCGCCCGGCTTTCAAGTCATCCACGAACGGCAGATTACAGATCAGGACATACAAAAGCCCCCTGCCGCCGGTTTTTATCCGACAGCAGAGGGCTTTTTGCCCCCAAAACGGGTCCATGTCTAAATTTCAAAAACAACAGGCAACCATACGACAGACCTGTTCACGCCGATTTTATAAAAAGAACGCCGCACCATCAAGCCTTCAATACCGCCCCCGCTCATCATAATCCTCTTTGTTTTCATCATATTTCACAGGATTTTTCATAATCTTCAGCACCCCCGCCGCCGCCAGCAGTTCAATCCACAGTGCCGGAAATGCCCCGATATTGCTGATCATCTTAATCCCGGAAATATCTGAATAAGCCACGATAATAAAGGTCGATATACCGATCACCAGTCCGAATATTACCTTAATCCGGCTTTTCCTCCGGCCGGAGGCCTCCTCTCCGTCCCGCAGCACCAGGCCGGCCAGGGCATCCGTAGCCGAATCCGAGGCCGTCACCACGGAGACACAGGCCACAAACAGGAACAGAACCGTAATCAGCAAAGTCAGCGGCAAATGCTCGAATACCACATAGGCCGTATGCTCATATCCTTTCGCGTAAGCATCCGCCACGCCATAGCCTGCCCGCTCAAAATACATGGAAGTGCCGCTGAACACAGCCATCCATGCCGCCGTAAACAGAGACGGGCCCACCAGCGTCAGCAGTATCACCCGGCGCACGCTCTGTCCATAGCAGACCTTTCCGATAAACATGGCGGAAATCGGCGCCCAGGTCATATAAGCCGCCCAGTAAAAGATTGACCACCAGTAGGACCAGTCGTCGCCGCTGGCCGCATTGGTCCGCAGCATGGAGCCAAAAAAGTGCTGCACCATATTTCCGGCGCCCTCCACGCCGTAATTCAGAATAAAGGCCGTCGGCCCGAAGGTCAGCGCAAACAGCGCCAGCAGCACAAAGAAATACAGATTCATATTAGACAGCAGCTTAATCCCTTTCATCACACCCGTTACCGAAGATATGACAAAGGTAATCACAATCACCGCCACAAGCGCCGCAATCGAAAATACGTTTTTTTGTATCTGCCCGTCAGACAAATAGGACATCCCTCCGAGCAGAGTCAGTATGGTGGTGCCGATGGTTCCTACCATCCCGCAAAGAAGCGTAAACACACAGATCACATCCACGGTTCCGCCTGCCTTCCGGTTCATCCGGCTGCCGAATATGGGATAGAGAAATTCACTGACAGAAAAAGGACGTTTCATATTATAAAAAACAAAGGCAAACAGCAGCGACGGCAGCGCGTACAGCCCATAAGCCGGAAATGTCCAGTGAAGCAGCACCGTTTCCATGGCAAAATTCGCAGCATCGTCGCTGTAAGGCTTGATATGCAGCGCAGACAGCGGCGCCGTATAATGGGCCATCACCTCCGCCGTCCCCCAGGTGACCATGCCGATTCCCACAATGCTGCACAGCACAATCGCAAAAATATCTTTGCCTCTCAACCGGGGCTTTGCCTGCTTTCCCCCGATTTTCACTTTGCCGAAAGGGGACAGCAGCACCGCAAAACAGACCAGCAGCACCGCCAGCGTGGCCACACTGTACAGCCATCCGAAATTGGACAGCAGACCATTGTTGATCTGGTTTAATACGTCAGAAAAGGAGGTGCCGGCTGTCAGGGAAAATATCAGCCCGGCAGACAGAAAGAGAATGGGAAGCTTCTCTCTGTCCGCTTAAATCCCCCTCCTTCTTTTTCTTTGACATAAAATATAAAGACCAGGCTGAAATCAGGCCAATCACGGCCACCGCCAGCATCATGATAAAGATGTAACGATACCCCTGCGCACCCTCATACCGGTCCAGCAGCGCGCCGCAGACAGGGCTGACGAAAATGTCCGGCGTAAAACCGATTACGGATACAATGCCGATGGCCGTGCCGGTCAGCCGCAGCGGGATACCGCACTCACCGATAATGGCAAAATAAATGCCCCGGATGACATAGATCGACACTGCGGAAATAATCATAAAAATCACCAGCGGCACCATCATGCCAGAATCGGAAGGCAGAACCGCCACCACGCCGATGCCCACTGCCATCGCGATAAAACCGCAGGCTACCGTAAACGCGCTGGAACCTGTCTTCTGGGCCATCGCGCTGCCAAAAGGCGCGCCCGCCATCTGGGCAATATAATTTCTGACTACGGCCAGCGCACCGCTCAACACGGCCGTCGCGCCGATGACATTGGTAAAATAAGGAGTCAGATATGTGCTGGCCAGATGGAAACAGTAGCTGGAAATTACCACCAGCGTCAGAAGCCATATCGCCGGCATTTTCAATATCTCAAAAATATCCGCCCCGCGGAGAGGCTCGGCGGAGGCCCCGGCTTTGCTGTCATCCTCCAGCACGAGAAAACTGAGTACGCCGAACAGGATATTCAGCGCGGCATAACCGCCCAAAACCGCTTTGACACCGCCCACCGCACTGGCACACATACCGAAAACAGCCAGAAAAATCGCGGAAAAAGCCGCCTGCGCCAGACCGCGCCCCCCTTCCAGAAGGCCGAACATCCTGCTGCCGTCGCCGCCGTCCAGATTTCTTACGGCCTTATTCAGCGCCGCCCAGAAAGTCAGGGTACCAGCGGCAGCCAGCAGTATATAAGAAACCATCTGTACGCCGAATCCCGGACCCGTCATCAGAATCAGTCCGGCCGCGCCCGTTACGATCAGCGATACCGGCACCAGGATTCTGCTGGAAATTTTATCCGCGATAATACCGCCCGGCAGATACAGAATCATGGACACCGTGCCGTATACGCTCATCGTCAGGCCGAACTGGGTGTTGTTCAGACCACTCAGCTCCATCATACCGTCATAAAAAGTCCATCTCAGATAAGGAATCTGGTAAAAGGCTGCCGCGCTTACCACCAGAATCAGCAGTGTCAAATAGTTTTTCATCGGAATCTTTTGATTATTATCCATTCTATTTCCCCCTGTTATGATTTACATCCGTCAGTCTAATATTGGTCAAGATACGCAATTACCTGTTCAGGCACGCCGGCCTGGGATAAAACTGCCCGCATTTTATTCACGATTCTGTGGTCTGTCTCCGGCTTCTGGTATGATTCCAGCATTGTATGCAGACGTTTTTGAATATTTTCCATATAAACTCCTTTCGGATTGGCATGAGGCCCCCGCACGGACACCTGAGGCAGAAAAGGCTCCTGACGGCAAAATTCCAGTGTATGTTCTTCCAGCAGATACTGGCCGCCCGGACCCACCTCGTCGATCAGATCCAGCGGGATGGTGTCCTCATTGATCTCTATATCCCGTTTATACCGCTCTACCATATCAATAATCTCAAAGTCAACTACCATCTTCTCAAAAGAAGCTGACAGATAGCTCTCCAGAATTCCCGCGCTCTGCAGCACCAGATTCACTCTGCTGTCTTTACATGCATAGTAGGTCAGCATAGATTCATAGCCCGCCTGCACATCCAGACTTTTCGCGTCGGTCAGTGCGCCGCCTCCCCGGCTGGGAACACCGTAAAACCTGGCCATCTCCCCACAGTATTTATAACACAGCGCGCCCTCCGGCGAACCGATGGCAATCGCACAGGTGGACAGGTCCGCATTGGTAGACTGGGAACCGTAAAGAACCGGCGTTCCGGGCGCATACATCTGCGCCAGAGCGATCACGGCAATCACCTCCGCATTTGTCACTGCCAGATTTCCGGCCAGCGTCACCGGCGCGGTAGTTCCCGCCATGGACGCCACGGCGATCAAAACCGGCAGGCGGTGTCTGGCAAAGGTAAACAACGTCTCCGTCATTTTTTTATCAAATTGCAGCGGCGTGTTGGTGTTAACGCCGTTCATAACATAAGGCGTCCTCTGAATATCCCTCTCCTTTCATTCTCATCCGAAAATTACGGTTTATTTCTGTCCATCCGCCGTAATTTTCTGTTTTTTTATTGGGTAACATGTTATATATCTTTTGCAATGAATCATAACAGATATTTTATTTCCATTCAAGTACCATGGGCATATTTTTATTTTTTTGTGGAATTATAATATTATTTTTTGTGATTATTGCATAATATTTTGTTGATTTTACGCCCTTGACATTCCATTTTTCTTTTGCTATGATTTGGATAACATGTTATTCTACAAAGCAGAATTCCATTTCATAAGCAAGGGGTGTACGAACAATTAAGAACAGGAGGTATTATTGATGAACACAAGACCGATTTTTGAAGTGATGGCATCCGAGAATCGCCAGGCTGTTATCGACCAGGCATTTCGCCTTCTTGAGACAAACGGCGTATCCGTTTTCTCAGAAGATGCAAAAAAATATTATGCCGGCAGCGGATGCACCGTGGACGGGGACAACGTAAAAATCCCCGCTGCTCTGGTGAAGAAATGCATTGCGTCCGCGCCCTCCATCATCGAAATGTTTGACCGGACAGGAAAACCCGCCATGCATGTGGGCGGGCGCAATACATATGTAGGCCCGGGACCCACCTGTCCCAACTTCTTTGACATATACACGGGGGAGCGCCGTCCCGCCAGGAAAAATGACGCCGCTCTCACGGCCCGTCTGGCCGACGGTCTGAAACATATGGATTTTGTGATGTCTCTGGTCATGATCGGCGACACAAAAAAAGAATTGGCAGATATCCATGAAGTGGACGCCATGATCCGCAATACTACAAAACCCATTGTCACCTGGGCATTTAACGCGAAGAACCTGCAGACGATCATCGACCTGTGCGCCGCCGTGGCGGGAGGATTGGAACAGTTGCAGGAAAAGCCTTTTCTGATGGTATACTGCGAACCTACCACCCCGTTTATCCACTCCAAAGACGCGCTGGAAAAGCTGATGCTGCTGGCAAAAAATAACATTCCCTGTATTTACACACCGGGCATGATTATGGGCGCCACCGCACCGGTTACCATCGCCGGCGCCATGACCGTAGGCGTTGCGGACTCCCTGGCCGGCCTGGTTTTAAGTCAGTTAGTCCGGGAGGGCGCGCCTTTCGTCGGCGGCGCCTGCGGCGGTCCTATGGATATGAAAACCATGCAGCACTCCTACGGCGCTCCGGAATGGATTCTGCTTCACGCCGGTTCCACCGAGGTATTCCACCAGTTGGATATCCCCGTATTTTCCGCGGCCGGCTGCAGCGACTCTAAAATTGAAGACGCACAGGCAGCCTCCGAGGCCATGCTGCAGATTTTCTCCGCCCTGGCTACCGGCGGGAATATTATCCACGACATCGGGTTTATGGATCTGGGCATCACCGGTTCCGCACTGCATATGGTGATGTGCGACGAACTGATCGGACAGGCAAAACGATTTTTACGGGGCATTGATGTGGACGAAGACCATCTGGCCGAAGAAGTGATCCGCGAGGCAGGCCCCGGCGGAAATTATCTGGCGGAAGAACACACGATGGAATATTTCCGTGATGAAGTGTGGTTCGCAAATCTGGTCAGCAGAGAAAATCATGAGACCTGGAGCAAAAACGGAGGCAAAACCATGACCGAACGCGCCCGTGATTACATGCTGCATCTGCTGGAAACCCATACGCCCCAGCCTCTCCCGGAAGACATAACGACGGTTCTTGACCGGCTTATGAAAGAGACAGACGACGGGTTCCGGTCCAGACTGAACTGACGGAAACGAAAACGCCGCTCTCTTCTCGGTCTGCGATAGGCATAGCAAAAACGGACATTATTTACCGAATGTCCGTTTTTCTATGTTCCTTTTATTCATTTTATATGCACCGCCTATGGAATCAGGCATCTGTCAATGGTTTTCTCAATCAGCCGGTAGCAGTTCTCCGCGGCCCGCCGGGCAATCACCGGATCTTTATAATCCTCCATATGCTCCCGCAGCGCCGCATGGGCGATCATACTGTTGACCCTGCTGACATAGACCGCATCCTCCATGGTCAGAAGCCCCTCGTTGGCAGCCCGCCGAAACAGCATAAAATCCCGCTCCTCAATGCTGGAGCTGAAAGAAGCCAGATAAAAAAAAGTGGAGGTATGGCTTTGAAGCCCCTCCGGATACAGTTGAAAGTATTCCGTCACTGCTTCCTCAAAAATATCTTTCGCCTTTCCCCAGAACAGGTTCTCAAACACCGGCACATTGCGGAAGGCATGACACAGAAACGATTTCCAGGACAGCTTCGACAACAGAACACAGTCGGTAACGGTTGACGATAACTCCATATTTTCCCGGTTATATTCTTCCAAAACCCTGAAGGATGCCATGGTAATCAGATAATTCAGGCTCCCAAAATGTTTATAAATAGCGGTGGCCGCATATCCCGCTTTTCCGGCCACATTCCTGGCCCGGATATGTTCGAACCCCTCCTCCTGCAATGTCTGGTATGCCGCCTCTACCAGCTTCCTCTTTGTAGTTTCCGCCGACAATTCGTTTTCACCCCTTTATTTTCGCTACCTTCCATCATACCGTCCGCCACATTATTTGTCAAACAAAATCATCTCTGCCGCTTCCTTCCAATTGATTTATTCTGACAATTATGCTATATTGTTGTTCGGAATAAAATTCTAAATATAGGAAAGTCCAATTCTATTTGTCGGAGGAGTTTTATGAAATTTCTTGCCAATCAAAAGCTTGCGACACGCATCAGTATTATCACGACGATCATCACACTGGCAGGGCTGCTGCTGCTTTGGTTTATCGTTTCTCACAACACTGCTTCTATGGTACGGAACGATATCACCAATCAGATGACTGACGCCGTAGAATCCAGAGCCGCAATTATCAGTGATTATGTGGCTGCCGCGGAAGAATATATGACCGCGTTTGCCCTTGGAAGCGAAGTACACGACCTGCTGGAAAATCCCGACGACCCGCAGCTATGGGAACGAGTTCAGAAATATACGGAAGATTTCGCCGCCGTCAAGGGCATTTTTGAAGGTCTGTATATCGCCACCCCGGACACCCATGTCCTGACACACACTTCCCCGGATGCCGTCGGCATAACTACCCGTTCCGGAGATTCGCTGCAGACCTTCCGCGACACCATTTTGGCCCGTGAAGAACTGACCAACCTGGGCATTATGAAGTCGCCCGGCACAGGAAGCATGATTTTGTCCATGTACTATCAGAAGCGTTTTACGGCAGAACGGATGAAATCGGCCTGATTGCCCAGACAACTCATAATGTCTGCGACTGCCTGCGCAAAACCATTGAAGATATCGGACGAATTTTAAGTGAAATGGCGGACGGCAATATCGCCGTGGACGTTACGAAAAACGAATCCTACTACATCGGCGATTTCCGAGTCCTGTCCGAGAGCCTGAAAACCATCCGCAGCAATCTGACCAATGTCATGCGGGACATTTCCGGTGTGGCAAAGCAGGTTGACTCCGGCGCATACCAGGTATCCGCCGGTATTCAGACCCTCTCTCAAGGAACCATGGAGCAGTCCGTATCCGTCGAGAGTCTTGTCTCTCACGTGACGAAACTGACCACTCAGATCCATGACAGCGCCGGACGCTGCGGCGACGCCAGCCAGCTTGTGGATAAGGCCAACAACTACGCCGCCGAAGCCGACACAAAGATGGAACAACTGATCACCTCCACCAAAAGCATCGATCAGTCCTCCGCTCAGATCGGCACAATTATTAAAACCATTGAAGATATTGCATTCCAGACGAATATTCTGGCGCTGAACGCCTCTGTGGAAGCGGCCCGCGCCGGCGAAGCCGGAAAAGGATTTTCGGTTGTGGCCGACGAAGTGCGTGATCTGGCAGCCAAATCCACCGAAGCCGCCCAGAACACCAGCCAGCTAATCAGCCGTTCCGTCGAAAATGTAAAAACCGGAACGGAATCCACAAACCAGGCAATCTCAGCCATGAAGACCATCAACGACTGTATCCAGTCGATCAAAACACTGATGGATGAGATCGCGCTGGCCAGCATCCGGCAGGCTGAAATGATCACTTCCGTAGACAAGGGAATCCGCGAAATATCCACGGTAGTGCAGGCCAACTCCGCCGCCACCGAGGAAAGCGCCACGGTTTCCAAAGAACTGTCCAATCAGGCTAACCGGCTGAATAATCTGATTGGGAGGTTTCGGATTCAATAGGAAAAAGAATAGCATAAAGTAGAACAGGTTATGATTTATGGCCATTTATCGTATATGAGCGGTAAATGGCCATTTATTTTATCGGACATGTAACATATACTCTATTCCTGCCATTACCCTTCGTATCAATTCGCCCCTCTTGGACTAATTCGGCCAACAGCGCTCTGGTCCTGGTATCGCTCAGTCCAATGTAATGTGCTATATCTCTTGTTTTGGCCGTTCCCTCAGTTGAAAGATAAGTTACGATTTTCCGCTTATTTTCAAGAGTCTTTACCAACTGGTTCGAGCTGATCTTTTTTCCGCTTGTTTTTTCCGCTTGTTTTTTCCGCTTGTTTTTTCCGCTTGTTTTTTCCGCTTGTTCTTTCCGCTTGTTCTTTTCAAAAGAAAGTGTCAGAATGGTACGATCCGGATTATACTGCTCATCCACAGTTGGCTCTTTCCATCCCTGCGACTCCCATACGGCAAAAATATCAGGAACACCACTTCCGGCCCGTTCACCAATACCAATCATATTAAACATTTTCATCAATGCCTTATTCCTTGGGTCGGAGATGCCTCCCTTCAGCATCTGATTTTTTCCCGTACGGATATATCCGGGATTTTCCATTACAATTTTATCAATATCTTTTTTAATTACCACTCCGCGGGAAATATAAAAGTCCGTATTGACAATACAATTGGCAAGAGCCTCCCGCACCGCTTTATGCACAGGCGTATCGTCAACCCGTGTAATCCCCTCTAACTTAAACGGAATCTTTAAATCCCTGACCAATTTAGAATAAACTCGAAAGAAAAAATCAAACAAATTACCCGACCAGTCCCCGGAGCTCGACTGCAGCCTATCTGTCCAACGAATAGCAGGATCCAGCATCTCACGATAATCAAGAAAATATTCCGGATATTCATATAATATCCGATATTCTTCACCAAACATCAAAAGTCCTGCGGCCGTCAAATGAATGGAGCTATCTGCTTTTATTCTTTTTACCGCGCCGATCCGTTCCAAATATTCCTCATCCGTCAGACCGGCCCATACATGTTCTGCTCGATACGCCATATGTCTGTTACGATACGCACGGACTGTTTCAAAATCCAAGTCATTAATATCGAAATCTTTTAGAACTTTCATATCCGCAGTTTCTTCTGTCTGATCGCGCAACATGGCTTTTACTTCACTTTTTGTACAGTGATAGTCACCTTCTCCGTTCCTCCGGAATGTCCCGCGAAACAAATTATTTCCAATGTATACTGGCCTATCCTCCCGGTTTGCTGGCGGAACATGAATAACCAGAACAACATCATGTTCAATCTCAAATGACTCCACATCGCCATCCGAAAGCAAGTTAAGACTGACTTTTTGTTCATTATTAATTGTATTCCAGAAATCTTTTTTTAATTTTTCGGCATTTTTTAGCCCTGATGTCATGAAACTCCCATCCGGCTTTTCATCCACACCAAGTATAATAATACCGCCATAGCAATTTGCAAAAGCCGAATAAGTGTCCCAAAGACTGTCTGGAAGACCTCCTTTTGCCCGTTTTACTTCCAAACGGTTGTTTTCTCTGTATTGAAAAAAACAATTTAGGTCGAATTTTGTCAAAGTTTATAACCCTCTCTGTGAAACATACAAAATAAAACCGTAATAGTGTGATATTCTGTAATTTAGTTTAACACAGGATGAGTGAGATCGCAAATGGTGATTTAAATAAAATGCTCAAAAAAAGCCCATTAAAAAATATTCCCAATATCAGAAATACTTTTTAATGGGCTGAATCGATTTTCCTATTTATTTGTTACTGCAAGAATGGTTCACACCATCCGTATCTCCACACAAAATTATTGCTCATTCAAAAACATCCTGTTTTCTCCACACCATCCGATCCACGACTCCCGTATAAGACTGAATAATCTTAACCACTTTCATACTGACATTTGTATCCGTATAATCAGGAACCGGAATCCCATAATTCCCCTCTCGGTTTAATTCTACCGCCAGTTCTACCGCCTGCAGTAAACCTTTTGTATCAATACCAGAAAGAATAAAACATGCTTTGTCAAGCGCTTCCGGACGTTCCGTACTCGTTCTGATGCATACGGCTGGAAATGGCTTATCTATGGAAGTAAAAAAGCTGCTTTCTTCCGGTAATGTTCCGCTGTCAGATACCACACAGAACGCATTCATCTGCAAACAGTTATAGTCATGAAAACCGAGCGGTTCATGGGCAATCACTCTGGAATTCAGATGAAACTTTCCCTCTGACTCCATCTGTTCCAACCGCTTTCGGCTTCGTGGATGACAGGAATAAAGAACCGGCATATTATATTTCTCTGCCATCGAGTTAATGCCGCGGAATAAACGCAGAAAATTTTTTTCCGTATCAATATTTTCTTCCCGATGAGCAGAAAGGAGAATATACTTTCCGTGTTCTATCTGCGTTCCTGTCTCCCTGGATAACCGTTCATGTACATCCGATTGAAAAATCGAAGAAAGATTATTCCACAGCACTTCCGCCATAGGACTGCCTGTCACATAAGTTCTTTCTTTCGCTACCCCACACTCTGCCAGATAACGCCTCGCATGTTCAGAATAAGCCAGATTAACATCCGAAATAATATCCACAATTCTGCGGTTTGTTTCTTCCGGCAGACATTCATCTTTGCACCTGTTCCCGGCTTCCATATGAAAAATCGGAATATGCAGTCTTTTTGCCCCGATCACCGACAGGCAGGAATTGGTATCTCCAAGCACCAGAACTGCATCCGGTTTAAGTTCCGCCATCAGTTTATAAGATGACGCTATAATATTTCCGATCGTGGCTCCCAAATCGTCACCCACCGCATCCAGATATACTTCCGGTTCTTTAAGAGCCAAGTCCCTGAAAAAAATGCCGTTCAGATTATAATCATAATTCTGCCCCGTATGGGCCAGTATAGTATCAAAACAGATGCGGCATTTTGTGATGACTGCAGACAAGCGAATGATCTCCGGCCGCGTTCCTACAATAATCAGCAATTTTAATTTTCCGTTATTTTTCCAGGAAATAATTCTATTCCCCATGTTCCTTACTCCTTATTCAACTTTTTCCGCAAATGTATCCGGATGGTTACTGTCAAATTGCTCATTTGCCCACATGACTGTAATAAGCTTTTCCGTCTCTGACAGATTAATAATATTATGGGTATATCCCGGAAGCATCTGAACCGCTCTCATCTCCTCACCTGTCACTTCAAAGCTCAAAACCGGATATGGCCTGCCAGTATCGGGATCTGTCCCTATTTTACGCTCCTGAATCAAACCATGTCCGGAAACCACCATAAAAATTTCCCACTTACTGTTATGCCAGTGCTGCCCCCTTACATTTCCGGGATTCGCAATATTAATACTTACCTGCCCGCAACGTTCTGTCTTAAACAGTTCCGCAAAAACGCCTCTCTGATCCACATTCATTTTAACAGGATAAGAAACAGCCTGTACAGGCAGATAAGAAAGGTACGCCGAATACAACTTTTTCGCAAATGATCCGGTCGGGATGTCAGGCAATACTAACGTTTCCGGCATCTTTTTGAATCTTTTTAAAAGTTCTATAATCTCTCCCAATGTAGCTTTGTGGGTAATCGGCACGTAGCAGTACCGGCCTTTTATATCATTTACCGGAACCAATCCGTCATACGTTTCATTTCGAGGATATACACAGCGGTGTTCTTTCCCTTCCAGTGCATCCATCAGCTCATGAACCAAATCATCAATATACAGCAGTTCTAATTCCGTAGTCTGGTCATTGACCGTATACTCTAAATCATTTGCTATCGCATTACAGAAAGTTGCCACCGCCGAATTGTAATCAGGCCGGCACCATTTTCCAAAAAGATTGGGGAAACGGTAGACCAGAATCTTTGCCCCTGTTTCCGCACCATATTGAAAAAACAGTTCCTCTCCGGCCAGCTTGCTCTTACCATATACGGAACCCGCATATCTTCCGGTAAGCGCAGCCTGCACCGAACTTGCAAGCATAACCGGGCAGGCATTTCCACATTGCTCCAGAAGCTTTAACAGTTTTGAAGAAAAGCCAAAATTTCCATTCATATATGCATCTGATCTGGACTTTTCATCTGTTTCTTTTGGACGGTTCACACCTGCGAGGTGAAATACAAAATCTGCCTTTCGGCAATATTCTTCCAGTTTACTCTCTGGTGTGTCAATATCATATTCCATAATTTTTCCCAACCGGAGATCCGAATGAGTCCTGTCTTTTCCTGATTTAATATTCTTCAGATTTTCTACCAAATTGCGCCCTACAAAACCTTTGGCGCCTGTGATTAATATATTCAACAGATATTCTCCTTTAACACTTTTTGCACATATTCGGTTGACAATATTTTTTCCACAGTCTGCTCCACATTCAAAAGTTTCGCATTATGGCTTGTATAGGCTTCCTCCGATTCTGTCTGCACCTGTCCGTTGATAAAATATTTATCATAATTCAGATCCCTGTTATCAGCAGATACACGATAATAATGTCCCATATCCTCTGAACGCAGTTTTTCCTCTTTCGTCATCAATGTCTCATACAATTTTTCCCCATGACGTGTTCCTATAATCCGTGTTCCCGTATCCCCAAAGAGCTTCTGAACCGCCCGTGCCAGCACGCCGATGGTACTTGCATCTGATTTCTGAATAAACAAATCGCCCGGATTCGCATGCTCAAACGCAAACTGCACCAGATCAACAGCTTCATCAAGATTCATAAGAAATCTGGTCATGTCAGGATTGGTGATTGTAATAGGATTTCCGGCTTTTATCTGATCGATAAAAAGAGGGATCACCGACCCTCTTGAACACATCACATTTCCATATCGGGTACAACAAATCACCGTTTTCCCACGTTCTGCGGCGACCCTTGCATTGGCGCGAACCACATGCTCCATCATAGCTTTGCTGGTTCCCATGGCATTTATCGGATATGCAGCTTTATCAGTTGACAGACATACTACCCGCTTTACCCCTGCCTCCATAGCAGCATGAAGAACATTATTTGTACCCTCTACATTGGTATGAACCGCCTCCATAGGAAAAAACTCACAGGAAGGCACTTGTTTCAAAGCTGCCGCATGAAAAACAAAATCCACACCCGGCATAGCATCATGAACCGACTGTGGATTACGAACGTCTCCGATATAAAATTTTACTTTGGAAGCGTGTTCCGGATAATCTCGTTGTAATTCGTGCCGCATATCATCCTGTTTTTTTTCATCCCGGCTAAATATACGAATTTCTCTGATATCCGAACTTAAAAAATGCTTTAGGACGGTGTGACCAAAAGAGCCCGTACCTCCGGTAATCAGCAAAGATACATTTTTTAATTGTGACATGAAAATTTGCCTCCTTTCCAGACTTATTAATACATTACCCAAATCTGTTGTTTATCCCATCTTTTTATATCCTCAATAAGCAAATTAGTACGTAATACAGTGCCTTCATCTGTTAAATGATAGTTTACATCATAAAAATACTGTGGTTCAAAAAAATAGTCCGTATACTCAGAAATTACAGATGCATCCATCGCATTCTCCAGTTTCTCCTGAAATTCTAAAAATTCCTGCCTGTCCGGAGTAGAAGATGTATTCAAGATTGGATATGCTGCAATTAACATAACCGCTCCTCTATCAGTAAAATATTCATTCAATTGATTTAATCTTTCTGCCACATCATCCCCTACAGACGGCATTTGAACCGTTGCTTTTTCAACATCCAATTTCGATTCTGTTCTGCTTACTCCAATATCGCCATACTCATTAAAAGACGTCCTCGCATATATTCCGGTTGGAATCAGATTTCCTTTTTCATTGCTCCACAGATTGATTACTTTTTTAAGATATATAGGAAAATTGTCTATTAACTGTTTCATCATTTTATAATCAACCGCATTCCACAAATGCCAATGGTCCTCAAGGGTAATCCATCCCAATACCGGATCACCGAATACTCCGGTATCATAATATGTGGTATGTGCCACAATAACAATATCACCTTTATTCACGTTAAACTTTGCGAGATTTTCATGAAAAGCATTTCCAAGACTTCCATGCAGTCCCATATCAACTACCGGCATATTAAATGTTTCTTCCAATGTCTCGGAGTCGATTCCAAAGGGCACATTAGAATTTCCCACCAGTATAATCTTAGGTTCATTTACGGATTCAAGTCTTTCGACTTTATCTAAAATAGAGGCCGTATATTCATTGGAATACTGTGGCATCATATGCAATATCCACAACATAAATGTTGCAGCTACTAAAAATAACATCAAAATAAAATTCATTGTCTCTTTAAAACTGGAAGTATATAAACTGTGTTTGCGCATATGCATCTCCATATTTTCCAAAAACTATAATAACTCCAATCAGTATGATATAAAGCAAATATCTGACAAAAAATCCTTGCTCCAAGATATGTTTTCTCACATCAATTCCTTTATCTTTAAGTATATCTACCATAAATAATAATAAAATTGATAATAACAGTATTACGGTCACATGAGACTGCATTTGAAAATAAATACTGTCTGTCAGCAGATACCTCCATCCAAATCCTGTGCAAACAACTTTCAGCATTCCAATCGCATCGTTTATAGTCCTCGCCCTGAAAAACAGCCATGTAAAATTTATCAGAATAAAAGTTATTATTCTTGTAAGAAGTTTATACCCCCCCCCGATTGATATTTGCATTGAATTTCTTAATTTTTTTCTCAGCTCAACTGTAAATTTATCAGTCACCATCAAAACACCATTCAATACTCCCCATATAATATATGTCCACGACGCACCATGCCAGGCACCGCTCAAACCAAATACAATCATTGTATTAATATTTGTTCTTACAGTACCTTTTCTGTTCCCTCCTAATGGAATATATACATAATCCGTAAACCATGATGTCAGAGATACATGCCATCTTTTCCAGAAATCTGATATGCTACATGCCAAATAGGGACTTTTAAAATTCTCCATCAACCGGTACCCCAATATTTCAGCACTCCCTATTGCAATATTGGAGTATCCACAGAAATCACAATATATCTGTATTGCAAACATCATTGTTGCCAATACAATATGTATACCCGCATAGTTTTCATAATTTTCATATACAGCGGTAACAACTGTTCCCAGATTATCAGCCAGTACCAATTTTAAATACAATCCCCATAAAATCAGCACCATTCCTTTTCTGATTCTTCTGATATCAAAACAACTGCCGTTTCTTAGCTGTGCCATCATGTTTTCCGTACGCTCGATAGGACCGGCTACTAACTGAGGAAAAAAAGAAATAAACAAGGCATATCTTAAAAAATTCTTTTCAACGGGCACTTTTTCACGATAAACATCAATGACATAGCCAATCGCCTGGAAAATATAAAAAGATATTCCCACTGGCAAAATCCAGTTAAACTCCAAAACAAAAGGCTGCAATTTCAGTTTTTCCAATAAAAAATTTATATTTTCAATAATAAATGATAAATATTTGAACACAAATAATATACTGAGATTACCTGCTATACTGAAAAAAAGAATACCTTTTGCAACCTTGCCCAAACCAAACTCAGTTTTAACTATTCTTATACATAAACCGGCACTCCAAGTTATAAATATACTTATAAAAAGCAAAATAGCGTACTTTGCATTCCAACACATGTAGAAATAGAAACTTACCGCCAATAGCCAAATATATCTGATCTTTTTGGGAATTATGAAATACAGTAATACTACTATCGGAAAAAAAAATAAGTACTGCATGCTATTAAACATCATGACAATGTTCTCCCATTTTTTTTAAATATTTTGTATTTACAATCGGCTGCAAAATTACACATGGCAGCATAATTATTATATTTACGCAAACAACACACATCCAATTATCCGTATAACCTGCCAAAATAATTACAAAAGGAATCTTTACGATGGCTGCTATCGTATTGCACCATATTTGGATCTTCAATTGGCCTAGTCCGTTCGCAATACTCGTCGATGCGTAATTGAAAGTCAATATTACATTATATATGGCAAACATATAGGCATTTAATATACTGATCTGTATTGCTTTATCATTCAGCCATATATTTACAAGTTTCTGATAAATCAGTGGAAGAATCATTGATACAACACTTATCAAAACCGCAATCACTAACAGTATCCGGTAAGTTTTTTGAATCCATTTTCTTCTGTTTTCAACATATGCTTTCGTAACAGCCGACCAAACAGGAACCGTCACCAAAGAAAATCCTGATGATATTAAAATAAAGATCTTATCATAAATCTGATATTCAACAACATGTTCAGGGCCAAAAAGATTTGTTATCAGAAAGTCGTTTGTAGAATTAATAATCAGCAGAGACAGTTGAATTCCCAAAAAACAACATCCAAGATTAAGAATACTTTTTGCAAGTTCACCCTGATAGTATTTAACACTAGGTATTGCATACGGGAGATATTTAATAAAAACCCATAACGTAGCAATTATCAAAGGAATATTGACCGTGAATGCCTGCATAGCTGAAAGTACAATCATACTTTTCTCAATGTCGTCTATTCTAAACAGACATACAAAAACCAAAATCAGTGAATGAGAGATCAGAGTAATCAGATTTGCTATCGCCGGTTTTTGCATTGCATATAGAACTGATATTATCAATCTTAAAAAGAACTGAAGAATGACACCTGAAAAAGTTATTCTAACTACCAACAGCAATACGGTTGAGCTCAGAGTATTTGGGGAAATTTTCAATAATCCATTCCAGTTAACAAATCCTAAAACCAAATTACCCACAATAAAAACGGTTAAAGAAACGCCTCCTAAAATAATATAAGCTGATGAAATGCATTGTTTCACCAGCCTACCATCTTTTAAATTCAATATATTTACCAGTTTATTACGAAGACCATTCCCAATTCCAAGGTCAAAATTCATAATCCAGTTAAGCATGGAAACCAATGCTAACCATACTCCTAAAACTTCCACACTGGAAAAATAGTGCATATAAGCAGCCGTCGTGAATAAACTGATCAAGAGTGACAACCCCTTGACTCCTATCGTTCCAGCTATGCTTTTTATCAATGCTTTACTACTATGCAACCATTCAGGCATCAAAAAACCTTCCTTATTATCTGTTTTTTCTTTTTAAATACAACAGTAAACTTGCATCTCTGTCTATTCCCAAAAGCCTTTTCATGATATCACCACATTTCGTCTGCATCCTCACTCTCAAAGGCGGTAATATTATTTTTCCTGTCAGTTTTTCATATTTTGCATCACATTTAATCTCCATGGGATGCCTTAACGGCATTTCGAGAGGATATGACGCCATTCCGCAAAATCGTCTGGTCATAACATATCTGAACGAAGTACCATTATGTTCAGAGAATTCATCCACGCCGATATTTTTAATCTGATTATATATCGGAGATATACCATACATATCATTTAACCGTACTGAATAAGCCATCTGGTAATCCCATGAACATATTTTTCTGTCATTTTTTAACTTATATCGGGTTTTTTCAAAAAGACGATATTGATATCTAAATAAATTTTTGTCGGTATAATTCTTTTGGAGCATTTTTTTTGTGTCAAGATTCGCAAATGTCTCCATTTCTCCATCATAATATTTTAAAAATTTATCACTCCATGAAGCCCATCCGCAAGGTAACAAATGCTGTGTGAACATATAACTTACATGATCCGCAGAATCATATTTTCCAAGATAATTCGTTCCACATATCCATAATATTTTATGACTATCTTTATATTTCTCTAGCAACTCTTTACAATAATAGAAAAAAGTAACCTCCGGCAAATTATCATCTTCGAGAAAAATTGCCCATTCTTCCCTGCTCAGTACCCATTTTGCACCTTCGCCTATATTAGCATAAACCCCTCTGTTCTGCTCTGCATAATATTTCACAACCTCACAATCCCAGTTAATAGACTTTTCAACAGCTTTTCGACTTTCAGTGACCAATTCAATTTCTTTTTCATCACGACCATAATCCGCAATTAAATAAAGCTTTTGTGGCCTAACCTTTGCAATTCTTTCAATAATTCGAAGTGTTGTATCTTTTCTTTTAAAAATAAAAAGTGCAATAGGGATATCAAATTTCAGTTCGGACATTTTATCCTCCAGCTTGATGCGGTAAATTCTCGCTCTTTACTATTTGTCTTTACTAAAATACTTCTGTAAAAGCCTATTTCAAAAACATATAAATAAAGCGTTTTATCATACATAAAACTTACAAAAGACAATTCTGTCAAAGCAATTACTACAAACAAAATCAATGCCATTTTCAGCCCCAGATTATTTCTTAAATAACAAAACATCAATTCAAAAAACGACAATAAAACAACAAGATTTCCCATAGTTAGATAAATAGCATATCCTGAATCAGCAAAATATATATTTAATTCAGGTCTGCCAATGTGAACGCCGATTCCTAATGGAAACCTTTTCAATATGGACCAGTTCCCTTCATACAGATTACTCTCACTCGCATATCGTGCGGAAAAACCGTTTGCCTTACTTGTCAATGAAGCCGTGTAATCATTTAAAAATGACGGTTGTTTTAAAAAAAGCAAAGCCAAACAACCCCAGATCATTAAACTAAAAATCTTTTTCTTATCCTGCATAACTATCCGCAAGATAAACAATGCCATAAAACAAAAAACCCCTATACCAGAAGTAGTTTTCAATAACATCGTAAATAACCATATACAAACCATGTAAATCCAATACCGATAACGTTTATAACGTGTATACGCAAAATAACAAAACAGGAAAAAATGCAAATAGAATATTGCAGCAAAATTATGAACACCAAACGTAAACACAGGCCTATTTTTTGTCAGAGACCAATACGTTGCAGTATAAGAATCTAACTGCGTATAAAAAAGATTGACAAATTTAATAAAATGAGGCTCTTTCATTAATGTCAAAAAATTCCAAACAATTAGAATAATACACATTGTATCTAAAAGTCCAAGAAAAAAAGATGGTTGAATTCTGCTTTTGACATTTGTACAACACATAACAACAAAACATAGGATCGGTGCAATTCGTGCCAGACTGATATAAAGTGCATTTTCTCTTGTCGCAACAATGGTTGCAATCGTTAGATATCCTATTATTACCATCGTTTTCAGCAATTGTTTTTTATCTATTTTTTCCTCGCATATAAAAAAAACGATCACAGCACTTTCAAGTATCCATAAAACAATTATGCTTTTGACCGAATGCGGTATACTATTAATAGATGTAGGAAATAACAAAAACATAAAGAAACATATAATATAAGCAATTTTTTTCAACGTAGTTTTGTATATCATAGTTTTATACGCACCTCAGTCAGCATCTTCAATGGTCTTTGTAAAAGCTGTCAATATTTTTATTTTATCTTAATTTCTGCAGAAATAATTTCATCTTATCTTCATACCTATGATAATCAAAAACGCATTCTTTCAAACAATTTTCTTTCATTTTATTAATTTTCCCCCTGTTCATACATAATTCTGAAATCTCTTTTACCGCCAATTCCTGATCAAAACTTATAATCAATCCATTTTTGTAATTCTTTATATAATCATTTAAATTGCTTGTATCATTTACAATCACCGGTACCCCCATGCAAAGACTTTCTGATATCTTTGACGGAAATCCTGCGGTTGTAACCTTTGTTACGCTCCGGTTAAGCAACATAAAATCTGCTCTTTCAAAGGCTTTACACACCTCATTATTCGAAACAACTCCATGGAAAACAATATTTCCGCTGAGTTCCTTATCAATGATTTTTACATGTTCAGGAATAACTCTTTTATATATTTCCTTTTCTATTCCATAGATATCAAAAACAAAATCAATACCGTTTTTTTTAAGTTCAGCTACTAATTCGACTGACAAATCAATCCGATCTTTTAATTCTTTCCGTTTAAGTCCCGATGACAGTGGTAATGCCCCCGCATAAATAAAATATATTTTTTTATTCTTGTTTTCCAATCTCGTGTTTTCCGATATGGCACTTCTTTTAATTCCCACAGGAGGTATTTCAATCACTTTACATCCTTTATGTTTATAATAATTATACAAATAACTGCTTACAGCTATAACTCCGTCACATTTTAAGGCAAGATACCTTTTCATATAATTAGTATCTATAAACTTAATTATATTTTTAATTCTGCTGTCAAACCCGGACTTTTCTATCCAGTCAACACAATCGAAAACAATGGGAATATTTCTTTTCACTCCATAATGAAGCACCTTACTAATCCAACATGCCAAAACCGGACTTCCATAAAGGATAACCAACGATATATTATCTTCACCAATATCTTCTGCCACATCTATAAATTCTTTGAATGCGCCTTTCACATTCATAATTCCCCTGGCACTGCGGTTTCCACAAAAGTTATAATAATAAAAATCACCATATTTTTTCTTTGTATTTTTTATATCCTGTTCCTGCCTGTTTCTATCGCATCCGGCAAAAGCCACTTCATAACCCAGATTTTTAAGTATATAACCTATACCCAACACTCTTTTTCCTGCAGCATTGCCTTTAGGAAACAGGAAATTTCCCGCAATCAAAACAATTTTAGTGTTTTCCATATTTATGCCTTTTCAATATATTTTCGAATGATTGAATTATACATTTTTCTATTACTTATATTTGCAATAACCATCCGCATACTTTCCGTGTTCAGCCTCCTCAAATACCATTCCAAATTCCGCCGCTTCTTTCGTTGCAGAAGATATGTCTTTAAATCTCTTTCCCTTCTGTACCTATAATTTTCCTCTTCAATATGAAGAAAAGACGAACACTCTTTCATCCTGTCTTTTATTTCTTCTTTTTTTATATATGTATCGTCAGAAAAAAAGAAGGTTTCCATATTAACATTTTCAATTTTATTCCCCTTAATTTCCAATCCCAGTATAAGAACTTCCCTATTATTATCTGATAGCCTGATAAGAGGCTCCTTGGATTTATTTGTGTATACATCGTCAAAACAAAAATTTCCCATACTATATGCTATCAACGATCCCCTTATTTTTTCTATCCCCTGTAAAACATGGGGATGATGCCCATGAATAACCAAGTTTCCGATATCAGTCAGTGCATGAGCGACTTGTACATGATCATAGTTCGGATAATGAACATGCTCCTGTCCCCAATGAAAGGATAATATAGGAAAACACCCTGCTACAATATCCCTCCTTATTTCTCCTTCAATTTTTTGTGGGTTCAAGATATTGATATATTTTCCCATTCCTTTTCCATTTGTTGAATAACAGCAATATCCTCTCAACTTTATCCTGTCATTAACTCCAACAATTTCTTCTGTTTTATCATATACGCCATACCAGGATATTCCATTCCTTTCTAGTATGGAAATGGTTTCCTGTAATCCTTTTTCACCATAATCAAAAATATGATTATTCGCAAGCGAGACATATGTTATATTCAAATATTTCAAGATTTCAGCATCTGCCGCTTTGCCTTTTATATATGCTGATTTACCGCCAATAGTCTTTTTTGAACTTGTCAGTGGGGTCTCAAGGTTTGCTATAATATAATCATATTTGTTGAGACAGTCTTTTATAAGGGAAAACTTTTCCCTGTAATTACTATCCGCCGTATTACACCCAAATAATGCCACATCACCTAATAACGCAATTTTCATAATATTATTGTATTTTACCTTTTCTGTCGTATCATTCACAAATGAACATTATTATTTGAAAATTCCCCTTCCAAGGTTCTAGCTTCGTTTTTTCCCATTGCTTCCTGTCTCCGGTAATATAAAGCAATCGCCTAACATAAAATCAAATTCATCCGGTTCAAATTTCATGTATCCACTTCCATCAAAAAAAGTAATTTCACCAAATATTATTTTCCCATCCTGGTCATACAGATCTATTCTTGCATGAGGAAAAGGTTTTGACAGTTTTTCAGCACAGATCATCATTTTCTCATAATTATCAGGCTTTTTAATATTTCTTTTCAAGGGCTGTTCATCCGCTCTGAAATATGGAAGTCTGTTAAAATCTCTGTCGTAAATAGCCAGACCCGCTCTCTCACCTATTATCCGATCTGCAATAAGGTATAAGTACCTCACTTTCCCCTGAAAACAAAAAAATTTATAGTCCACTAAACCTCCATTTTCTCGATTTGATGGAATATATGTATCAATCAAAATTCTGTTTTTTTGCTTATCATAAACCCATTCACGGCCAGGATGTTTCCTTCTTGGTCTGATCCACTCAGTTGCCATTTTTTTTAATTTATCCAGATCAGTATGATTTTTATCTTTTACAATAATTACCGATGTCCCTCCCCATCCAAGAGTATCTTTTATTACAAATTCATTCGGCAGGCTTTCAAAATTGATTTCTTCTACATTATTATAAACGCCTACTATGGGATTTAAAATTTCCTCATAACCGCATCTTCTCACATATTCTCTTACTTTAAATTTGTCTACACATTTCTGCATAATTACATCTCTGTAATAAAGTTTATAATACTGAATCTTTTCCGTGTATCGCTTAGCATTTTTTAAATTTAATCGTCTGCCGGTTTTAATTCTATACTGAATCCGAACAACAATCGGATCCGGAACAAAATCAAACATTTTTAAAATCTGTAATCGTAATTTGCGATTTTTAATAATTGTTTTATAATCCATGTTTTATACCGCATTTTTGATCTCATTCATATATTTATCTACGACAATTTGTCGGTCAAACTTTTCTTCCACAAGTCTTCTGCCGGCAATTCCCATATTTTTCTTCTCATTCTGCGAAAGCCCTATGAATTTCTTAATTGTCTCAATCAATTCTTTTGTGTTTTTCTCCGACACTATGTATCCGTTCACTCCCTCAATTACCACTTCTCGACATCCGCTCCGATCTGTAGTAATAATCGGTCTGCCGCAAGCACATGCTTCCAATAATACGTTGCTTAACCCTTCCGGATAATATGTCGGATGGATAATACAATGCATCTGACTCATGAAACATGCCACATCTTTTATCATGCCATGATAAATTACTGCACCATTATCATTCATCTCTTTTAACTGTCCATCATATTCCTCCTCGCAGAATCCACAAATATGAAATTCTGTGTTGGGGTATTCTTTTTTCACTGCCAACGCCGCATTTAGATATTGGTCAATCCCTTTCTCCTTCATGATGCGGGATATAAATGCAAATTTAATCGGTTCATCTTTCTTACCATTTCCACATACGGGAAATGATGTAATTGAATACCGCTCAAGATTAACTCCAGAACCCGGAAGAATCATATGCTTACCTGGCGCAATCTTCTGTCTCATAAAAAACTGTTCATTTTCTTTGTTTTGAAAAAAAACACGCCGAACAGATGTAAATGCAAATTTGTAAAGCAGAACTGCTAAACATTGTTTGATACCCTTATTTTCCACAGCCATACCAAGACCTGTAATATTGGCCACAAAAGGAATATTGGCCGACTTTGCAACTATTGCCCCATAAATATTAGGTTTTATTGTATATCCAAGAATTATGAAAGGTTTGACAGTTTTAATCAATCGATGATATTCTCGCAGAATTTTTAAATCGGCAACCGGATTCATCCCATGCCGATCAATTACAATTTCATGATACACTGCCCCAAGCGCGATCAAATCATCTATGCGTTCACCATAGGGGCTGCTTATATGCACCTTATAACCATCAGACAAAAGCTGCTCTACCAGTTCCAGACGAAAATTATAAATAACCACATCATGGTTTACAAGAATAAGGACTGACTTACACTCTCTATCCGCAACTTCAGTTTTTTTAATTGATTCTCTCAATGAAACTTTCTGATATTCTAATCCGTCATATATGCTCAGCCTTTGATCATAAACCGAATTTCCAAATGCTTTATTAGCCATCTTTCCAATTTTACCTGGTATATATCCTGCCGCTTTTACAGCAGGGGCAAGAATTTTCATCCCTTTCACTTTCCTGCCCGCTTCTTCTCCAATCATCCTGACGATTTCGCTTGTCTTGCCGTACTCTCCATTCTGTGGAAAATATATGCCGCTTTCTCCGCTCAGTGCCAACTGTGCAACAAACTCACATAAATTTTCAATATACAACATGGACCGTTCATTATTCACTTCTGGAAAAACCGGCAATCTACGAGCCAGCTTAGAAAGAATCGGATAATTACCCTTGCTCCCTTTTCCATAAATCATAGGAGGACGCAGCACGGCTACGTTGAATTCATTGGTCTGTAGACTTCTCACCCCTACATCTCCCCGCCACTTACTGTCGCCGTAAAAGTTTACAGGAGCAGGAATCCTATATCTGTCTATAACCTGCTTTTTGCCCAAAGCAGCACTTTCTCCATAAACGATCATACTGCTCATGAAAATAAACTGTTTTACACCTTCTTTTTTACATTTTCGACATACCTCAATTGTCAAATCTGTATTCACTTCATAATATTTTTTTTGATTTTCAAGACTTACATTTCCCACATCCGCATGCGCGATCCCAGCCACATGAAAAACAGTGTCGTATACACCAAAACAGTTTTCTTTCCATGATCCATCCAGCATATCAACAGTATCTATTTCTATGTTTGGATAATGTTCAGAGCAGTATTGAGACAAACTCGTTCCAATATAGGATCCACTTCCTGTAATCAAAATTTTTAAAAAACGGGTTTTATCAATATCAAACTGTTTATCACAACCATAATTCTCAAATCCTGCTTCAGATGCATCTGCATCTTTCATCGCACCTGTTCCGCCTTCTACCACGCCATCATGACAAAGAACCGACCTGATTGTTTCAAAAAACAATTTTCCGTCCAATAAGAAAGCTTTCATTCCCCCCTGTTTAAGAACTTGTACATATTCTCCGTCTAACTTCGCTTTTTCCGGAACAAGCAACTCATCTCTTCCCTTTATCTGAGCAAGACCTGTCAACCCCGGCAAAATATCATTCGCACCATACTTGTCCCGCTCCGCAATCAGATCCTCTTGGTTCCACAATGCCGGCCTGGGACCTATAATGCTCATCTTCCCCCGGAAAATATCCCAAATCTGGGGCAACTCATCCAAGCTTGTTTTCCGCAGCACCCTGCCCACCTTCGTAATATATTGTTCTGGGTGCTCCAGTTGATGCGTGGGCACATCATGGGGCGTAGACATTTTCATACTCCTAAACTTATGCAGGCAAAAAAATCCCCCACCTTTTCCTACCCGTTTCTGTGTAAAAAAAACGGGTCCGGGATCGTCCATATAAATGACAATACTAATCAGACCAAACAAAGGTGATAACAGAATTAACGCTGCAAAAGATAATATGTGATCAATTGTCGGTTTCACTTTTCTTTCATAAACTGTGAAAATTCGATCACTCTCGATTTTTGCATTACTTAATTTAATGTAAGGGTTTTCCTCATTTTTTTTTTCTGACTCAGCATATTTCTTATCCCAGAAACGCATAAGAAAATATGCACTTCCCAAAAATGAAACCATTGAAAATATTCTTTTTTTACAGATTTTTCGTCTTTTTTCTGACATATTTTCTGCTCTCTCCAAATCAAAAAAATTGCCCGAATTTACGTCTCTTGTTTTTATGCATAGCTTCGCCATCCCCGCAACGTTATCCTGTTTTTATATAACGTTCCAGAGTCTTTCCCTGCGCCTTTTGCATCCCACTATCTCCCCCCTCCCCCACCTGCGCAGCCTTCAAACTCTCACAGCCGGTTCCGGTTCCTTCTTCCAAATATCCTTCTTCCTGGCATCCTCTTTCTGCCCCGGAAGTCCGATCTTTCTCAACTCCGCCTCTTTCCTCATCGCATAAGCCGTCCACTCAATGGCCTTCCCTTTCGCCATATTCCCCGCACAGAACGGACATCCGGACCCCCGTTTCGTCCGATTGGCAATCACAGCCTCCCACTCATGCCCTTCCGAACACTTCCACCAGACCTTCTTTCCGCTTCCGGGGCGCAGCGTCTCAGGACTGACACCCAGATTGAAAAAAGGATGCCACTCTTTCATCAACTGCGGCTCCAGCGTCGCCAGATCATTAAATCCCGGCCAGGCTTTCTTCCCGGTACAGTAAGGACATTCATGCCCTTTCGTCGCCCTGTTCCCCACCGTCGCTTTCCACTCATGGCCCAGCCCGCACTGCCACCAGACACTCCTGTCACTTCCATAGGTAACCATCTCCGGCATCAGTGTCCCGTTTTTTACCGGATGCCACTGTGCCGCCAGCGCAGGATTCGTGCTGGCCAGATCATTAAACCCCTTCCAGGCCTTCCGGTTCGTACAGTAAGGGCAGCCTGCGTCCTTCTTAACCCGGTCACTGATCATCGCCTGCCATTTATGCCCTTTTTCACAGACCCACCAGATTTTTTTATGGCTGGCAAATCCGGTTTTTACGGGGTCAAAATCTTTATTTTCCGAAATTGACCATTGACGAATCAGATCCTCTTTCCCCTTTTGGACACAGTACTGCAGCAAACTCATATCTTCCATACCACGCCTCCGTTTCCCTGCATGTACGCCCGAAGTCTTACAAGGACTATCGCGGCGGAACCTCAAAAGCACCATAATCAACAGGTACAGAACCGGCAGAAAACCTTATTTACGATACTGTTACCATGACCATTTAAGATTTCGCAGATTGTTCCCATCTGCGAAATAAGACCTGTAACCCCGATTAATAAAGGATTTTTCAAAATCCGACCCTAAAATTGACCCCAAACAGAAGCGTTATCAAACATGAAATAAAATCGAAAACATCCGCAAAAATGCGCCTTGCCGGCGCATTTTTTCTGACCACTTTTTTGACCCTTAACAAAAAGATTTCCCATATAAAAAGATGGATTTGCCGTAATACCCCAGGCAAATCCATCTTATTTTCCCGAATTCTCTCCGGGAATCGCAGGAAATCCGATTATTTTATTGACAATTATTTGAGATAGAAGTAAAATAAGTGCCATGTGAACTGCAAAACAGTTAGAATTGTTACAATTATTTCCATATTTTATTTCGCAGATGGGAACAATCTGCGAAAATAAAGCCGAAAAAAGAGCTCCCTTTCCGGGAGCCCTTTCCCTATTCCCCATTCAGTACCCACTCATCATCAATCACCAGCGTACGCAGCCACCGGTAATGCTCCGGATTCTTTTCATAATCCGCCAGCCGTTCCTGTCCGGTTTCCGTCTCGCTGTCTTCTCCCGAAAGCCTGAAATAATACAAATTCGGCAGTTCTTCCAGAAAACTGCTGTCAAACGCCCCCAGATGCTGAATATTCAGACTTTCCAGTCCTGTGCATTTCGCCAGATCCGCAAAAAATTCCTCCCCATAAGACACCTGCTCATGATAATCGGTATCGGGCATTTTATCCGATGAGAACGTAGTGGGGTCTTCGTTGTTAAATCCCAGGGCATAAAGATGGGTGAACATGCTGATTTCCAGATGCAGCGATTTCAGCCGGGGCAGCGACGAAAGCCATGCCGTATTTTTTAACGGCTCCGCCGAAACAATGGAAAGCTCCTCCAGGCTGATACAGTCCGCCAGTTCCTCATAATCGGAAATGGTTCCGATCTCCATGGTCAGCGACCGCAGATTCGGCATCTGCGACAAATCTCTGGCGGTGGTCAGATTAAAGTCCGCCAGCTCATATTCGCCGCCCGGCCGCAGGCCATTAACGGACACCTCGTCCCTGCCCGGAACGGGATGCTCGGTCAGGGTAATTTCCGTGATCCAGGCCACATCACTGGCTTTAAGCGGCCGGTTTTCCAGTTCCCTGCGCTCCTCTTCCGACAGATCAAAATGATAGCGCACCATCCGCTTCAGCAGATCTTCCCATTCCGCCGAGACAATAACCAGTTCATAATCCTCCCCTGTCAGCTCCATATCTTCCTCCGTCCCGTAAAGGAATGCCGCCATGGCAAAGGGATTGTGCAGCTTCTCCCAGTCCCAGGTTTCATGGCCCATGTAAGGACGGTATTTCAGACTGCTAAAGTTCTTCTCCCCCTCCAGTTCCGTAAAAGAAGCCGCGATATACCGGGTAATTTCCTCAATCGGGCATCTGAGCCCCGTATCAGTCCCATCCTCCGGCAGCGGACAGCAGCCGATAAATTCCGCCGTATAAATGCCGCTGTCCACATAGGCTACCGCAAAGGCTGTCTCTCCTTCCTCTGTCTGCGCCCTGAATGTATAGAAAAACAATTCCGTCCCGTCGTCCCGGAGATAACTGGAAAACGCAGGATCGCCAAACCGAATCCCCGCCGCATTCTCTGCCGTCCGCTCCATACAGCTTCTGACCTGCTCCGTCGCTCTCTGATACTGTTCCCGGTCGCTGCCCGGAAAGGGAAATGCCGCCGACGCAGAATCCGTGATATGTCCATACACCTTTGCCTCCTGGCATTCGGACCAGTAGACCTCCAGACAGGGCTCCCATTCCGGATAGCCGAAATGCCAGTCGCTGGGAATATCATAAGTACAGCAGGGAGAACTAAAACCGCCCTGGGAAAATTCCTGCTTTCTGACATACCGGATCTGCGGCACGGAAAATTCCATGCCGGGCAGTAAAACGGATCTGCCTTCCAAAAGGTCCGGGTATTGTCCTGCCAGAATCCTCCACTTTGTCCCTGTCCTGTAAAATTCCCTGGATATCCCCCACAGCGTATCCCCTGCCTGCACCTGATAAAAAGTGCCTTCCGGCGACAGCAGCACCATATAATTTTCCGGGTCCGCTCCCTCCGGTATCTCGGAAAGCAGCGGATAGCTCTGCTGTGAATTTTCCAGTCTGGTTAGCTGCTCTTTTAGCTTCGCTTCCCGGTCCTCCTCCGTTTCGGCATCTTCCTCCGTCCGGGAAGCCGGCCCGCCTCCGCTGCCAAACCAGGACAGTATGCCTCCTCCTGTTTTCCCCGCCATATAAAAATCAGGATACAGCATCATCAGCACCAGCGCCAGAAAAGAGTACAGGCGGATTCCCCTCTTTTTCCGAAAAACAGACATGACTTCACTCCCCTTTTTTATAAAGTTCCGCAACTCCCCTCCTGGGGCTTGTACGGTCCGTTGCTGTTTTTTCATAAATCAATTGACACTACCCTCCGTATGCACTCCCGGAGTTTTTTTGCCGCAAAAATAACCGCAGCTTTTTCTATATCATATCACACTTTCCGGAACCTGTTTTTACATTTTTCTTTCGATTCTCTATCGCTCATATTACAAAAATCCTTTTTTCTTCCATTATTCTCTTGCTATTCTCCTTAAAATCCGTATAATGATACCAGTAAGTCAGAAAAACTGTCTTTCGATATCTATTTTTAATGAACTGCCGGGAGAAAAGCAATGAAAAAACTGATTGCGCAAAAAACAACCGATTTCAGGGCAAAACTGGCCGGGCTTTCCGGAAAGCCCCTTCTGTTCTGCATATTTCTCAGCGCCGTCATGATTACCATATGCAGCACCTGTTCCTTTTTGTTTGCCACCAATAGCTGGGTGGACGCCAACTGTCTGTTTACCGTAGGGCGGTCCATGTTTCACGGTCAGGTTCTCTATCGTGACATTATTGACCACAAAGGACTTTATATTTATACAATCAACATTTTAGGATATCTGTTCAGCCACCGCTCATTTTTCGGCATGTATCTGGTGGAAATTCTGTTTTTTTCCGTATTCTTGTATGTTTCCTACCGGTCGCTGCGCATTTATGTCAGCCGGCATACCGCCCTTTGCCTGCTGCCATTGCTGGCGGCGGTGGCTGCTGCCTGCAATTCCTTTGACCGGGGCTGCAGCGCCGAAGAATTCGTCCTTCCCATGGCGGCTGCCTGTATTTATTTTATGCTCCGCTATCTGGACAGCGGCTGCGATGAAACCCGGATGGACTGGAACATCCTTCTGATCAACGGCATCCTGGCCGGCATTGTCCTGTGGATGAAATATACGATGCTGGGACTGTGGTTCGGTTTCATGGCCATGGTCTTCTTTCTGATGCTGTCCAAAAAACAGGTAAAACGGGCATTTCTGTCATGCCTGGTTTTTCTTGGCGGCATGGCTGCCGCCTCACTCCCCGCACTGCTGTATTTTGGCATTAACGGCGCACTGGAAGACTGCTGGAACATCTATTTTTATGATAATATTTTTCTTTACACCTCGGAAAAGCCCAGTCTGGCCGACCGCTTCTCCAGTATGCGGAATCATTACCTGCGCCAGAGCAAAGGCAATCCTTTGGTTACTTTAAGTGTCTGGGGCGGCATACTCCGGAATATTGTTTCCCTGCCTGCCGGCGCAGAAACATCCGGCCAGATGCATCGCCGGCCCATCCTGCCGGATGCTCCGCGGCAAAATAATCTGCTTTGCCGCCTGGCCCTGCCTGTCATGTATCTGTTTTTGCTGCTGGGCATTTATTGGGGCGGAAAAAATTTCTGGTATTATTTTCTGATCACCGTTCCTTTTGCCCTGCTCGGCTTTATCGCTCTGGGCACATTCTGGGAACGCACAGGCAGGCAGTATTTTCAGACAGGCAGAAAACCGGTCCTTCTCCTGACCGGACTGACTGCCCTGTCGGTTATCTGGGCATGGTTTCACTGCAACAATGCCTCTCTCCATCTGGGAAAATGGGAGGATACCGAACAGTACCAGTTCGCCCGAATTATGGAACAGTCCGAACATCCCACCTTACAGGTATATGACTTTTTTGATCTGGGATTTTATAATACGCTGGATATCGTGCCTACCTGTCCCTACTTCACGCTTTTCAATCAGCCGAAACTGCTGGAAGCTGCGCGGGAAGCCCAGTACGACACGGTCTGGCACAAAAAAGTAGAATATGTAGTCTGCTGGAATACGGTTCCTTCCTTTATACGGGACCGGTATCATCCGGCCGCCTATCATGAGGAAACCGGCCATATCCTGCTGCGCAGGGATGAGGGGCAATGCTGCACCACCACATTCGCAGGACAGGAAAACGGACGCCCGATTGCAACGGCCGACTGCATGGACTGGCACTGTATCTCCAGTGGGCAGGATATCGTTTTAGAAGGAATTCTTCCCTGTCCCGTCACATCGGGAGAACTGAAAATCACGACGGACATCCCGGAAACAGGCCGGCTCCCGGAATTCCAGGTAGCCGGACCAAACGGCGATTTTACCCCCGTGCAGGTCTCGGATTCCGTAGATATCAGCGGAACACGCTCTGTCCTTCTCACCTTTCCGGACACGCAGCTTACCCGCATCCGAATTATCCCTGACCAGACGGACGGCAGCTGGCAGACCCGCATCGACATTATGACTTCCGAGCCGTGGGATACGCCGCTGTATGAAAGCCCCATCGCGAAACCGCTCGGACATGAAAACAGCGCCGCCTCATATCTGACCATGGACAGTAATATAGATACCGGCTGGCACACGGAAACCGCCCAGACAAAAGGACAGGTTTTCGACCTGATCCTGGATCAGCCATATGCCGGCATCTGCGGCGTCAAACTGACGCCGGACCCCCGGAACGAAAAATATGTCCGGGCGCTGCAAATTCACAGCACACCGGACAATGAAAACTGGTCCCTGTTAGATTCCTGGTCCGAAAACCAGACCGATTTTTTCTTTGACCCTGAAACAACCTGTATGCTCCGCCTGATTACCGGAGATATCCCGGAAGGAACGGCGGAGGAATGGGCAATCAATGAAGTATACCTGTGGAAGCTTCTTCCGACAGAGGAAGCCGGTCAGCTCCCCCGCTGACTCCCTTTTCCCGCTGTCTTTCAGGCAGCGGGCTTCATTCCCCCGAATACGGAATGAAGCCGCACCTGCTTCCTTTACAGCTCGATCAGCACAAAAATATCATAAATCGCCCGGATCGCCGCTTCAAAATCCTGATTGGCCACGCCGATAATGATATTCAGTTCACTGGAACCCTGGTCGATCATCTTCACATTGATGCGGGCATGGGCCAGGGCGGAGAAGATTCTGCCCACGGTTCCTCTGGTGCCCCGCATTCCTCTCCCAACCACGGCAATCAGAGCCAGATCTGCCTCCAGGTCGATGGAATCCGGCCTGGCCAGCCTGTGGATATCCGAGATCACCGCCTGTTCCTTTTCCTCAAATTCCGTCTGATGTACAAACACGGTAAAGGTATCAATGCCGGAAGGCACATGTTCAAAGGAAATCCCGTTCCGCTCGAAGGCTTCCAGCACCTTTCTGCCAAACCCGATCTCCGTATTCATCATGGCTTTTTCGATATTGATCGCCACAAAGCCCTTCTTTCCGGCAATTCCCGTAATGGTATATTTCGGTTTGTGGCAGGTATTCTCCACAATCATCGTGCCCGGATCTTCCGGACAGTTGGTGTTCTTGATATTAATCGGAATGCCCTGCTGCCTCACCGGGAAAATAGCGTCTTCATGAAGAACGGTGGCGCCCATATAGGACAGCTCTCTTAATTCCCGATAGGTAATGGTGGTGATGCTCTGAGGATTCTGAATAATATGGGGATCCGCCACCAGAAATCCCGATACGTCCGTCCAGTTCTCATACAGCCGGGCATGAAGCGCCTTGGCCACAATGGAACCGGTGATATCGGAGCCGCCCCTGGAAAAGGTATGGATGGAACCGTCCGGCATGGAACCGTAAAAACCGGGGATCACCGCGCTTTCCTCCTGAGCCAGCCGCGCGGAGAGAACCCTTTGAGTTTCGTCCGCGTCAAATTCTCCGTTCTCATCAAAAAAGATCACATCGGCGGCATCAATAAAGGTAAAGCCCAGATAGGCGGCCATCACAAGGCCGTTTAAATACTCGCCGCGGGAAGCCGCATAATCGGCGCCTGCATGTTCCCGCATATTTTTCCCGATCAGGGCAAATTCCTGGTCCAGAGACAAATCCAGTTCAAGCCCGTCGATAATCTCCTGATAACGGTCCCTGATCTGGTCTAAAATCAGTTTGATGTCCTCTCCGTCCTCCGCCGTATGATAACAGGCATACAAAAGGTCCGTCACCTTCGTATCGTCGGCAAACCGTTTTCCGGGAGCGGAGGGCACGATATATTTACGGTCCTGATCCGCGTGAATAATCTCGCCTACTTTTTTAAACTGCTCCGCACTGGCCAGAGAGCTTCCGCCAAACTTTGCAACCTTTTTCATAATCTCATCTTCCTCCAGCTTTAAATTAACTATATTTGGAAATTCTCTTATGTAAATCTTCCTTAATATAAACTTCTCCTATCTAACATACACTAATTTTCAGGAATATCAAGTATTTTTTTCATCCGGATAAAAATAACAGAAATTCCGCCTCCCCGCCCGCCTCCAATTTTCTTTACAAATATGCCGGGAAATGTTATACTTTTTGACAATAGAGCACAGCCGGCCCTGACTGGCTGTAAAATATGAGGAGGGTAACCCTATGGCACATCTGGACAACGCAAAAAAAATTTCGGCGAACGAAGCGCTGGAAAAACTGAAGCAGGGAAATGAAGCCTATCTGAACGCCTCGGCAAACAGCGGCGATATTTCTCCCGCTATCCGAACGGACACCGCCGAAAACGGTCAGCATCCCTATGCCATTATCATCACCTGTTCCGACTCCCGTGTGATTCCGGAAAGTATCTTCTCGGCAGGGATCGGAGAATTATTCGTGATCCGCGTAGCAGGAAATATTATGGGAGACCATCAGCTCGGCAGCGTCGAATACGCGGCGGACCATCTTGGCTGTCCTCTGGCGGTGGTTCTGGGACATACCTGCTGCGGCGCTGTCGGCGCGGCCATAGAAGGCGGCGCGGAAGGCTTTATCCGGACCATTACCCAGGAGATCAAGGCGGCCATCGGAGAGGAAACCGACGGCTATAAGGCAAGCTGCCTGAACACCCGCCATAATGTGGAGCGGATTCAGAACAGCCTGAACATTCCGGGTCTGGAAACCATCGGCGCGATCTACCACATTGAGGACGGGCGTGTGGAATTTCTCAAGTAAATATGGAACCTGAAACATGAAAAAGCTTACGGACTATTTAACCGGCAGGCAGACAAAAGCTTATCTGTTCTGCCTTTTCACGGCGGCTACACTGATCACTCTGTTCAGCCGCTCCTCTTTTTTATACCCCTTTAACAACTGGGCAGATACCAATGTCTATATGACCATGGGCCGGGAAATGCTGCGGGGCGCCGTGCCCTACCGGGATTTATTCGACCATAAGGGCCTTTTATGGTATTTTCTTTATATGTGCGCCAACCTGATCAGTACAAAAACCTTTCTGGGACTGTATCTGATTGAGATTCTTTCTTTCAGCATTTTTCTCTTTTACTCATGGAAATTACTGGATATGTTCTGTCCCGCTTTTTACGGGGCGGCGGTTCTGCCTGTTCTGGGCTGCCTGATCACCGTGTCGGATGCTTTCGGAATGGGCGGAAGCGCGGAGGAAATCCATCTTTCCCTTGCGGCGGCAGGACTTTACTATCTGATTCGGTTTATCCGGGGCACCGATGCGCCCTCCTCCCCCGGCCCGCTTTTGATTTCTTATCCGGTCGTTTATCTCAACGGCATATTTGCCGGCTGTGTGCTCTGGAGCAAATATTCCCTGCTGGGATTCTGGTTTCTGTGGATGGCCTCCGTATTTTTTCTGCTGGTTTTCGGAAAAGAATGGAAACGCGGCCTGATAAGCTGCCTGGTATTTCTGCTGGGAATGGGCACCGTTTCTCTGCCCTGCCTGCTCTATCTGCTGGCCACCGGTTCCTTTTCCGACTTCTGGAATACCTATATTGTTATCAACCTGCGGTATGCCAGCCTGGAGGAACGCCGGAGCCTGAGGGAACAGTTTCAAAACTCCCTTCATTATTTCCTGATGATGTTTGGCTGGAATAAGATTCTGGGTACCCTGACCATAACCGGCCTCGCCGCCGTCACGGTCTTTCCCGTATATTCGAAGTCTTTGGCAAAGCGGCTGATTCTGCCTGCTCTGTTTCTTTTCTCGGCAGGCGTGGCCTATATGGGAATGGTGTCTCATTTTTATTATTTTATGGCTGTGGCGCCGTTTCTGGTCCTGTTTTTCCTCGCCGCCGGTTTTCTAGCGGCAAAGCTGCGGACCTGGTTCCGGAAAGAATCTGCCGCGGCGGAAACCATTCGATACCGGCAGAGCAGGCCGGCTGCCGGACAGGTGCCAAAAGCCGCCGGCTGTCTCCTCCTTCTGGCCGTAAGCTGTCTGTACGGCTGGCGCAGAAGTCCGAATGTTCCATATATGAAGTACAGAAAAGAGGAGCTGACCCAGTACCAGGCCGCCGCCATCATCGACCAGGAGGAAGACCCTACCCTGATGTATTATCACAACCTGATTGACATCGGCGTTCTGATGGCTTCTGAAAAAGCAGAACCATGGGGCAAATATTTCTTTATGCCCAATATTTCCTATGAAGCCTGGCCCGCCCTCCACGACGCCCAGGAAGAAGGCATCCGAAACCGGGAAGCGAATTTTGTAATCACCTATCAGTACGGTACGGAGTCTCTGCGGCGAAACTATCATCTGGTCCGATATTTCCCTGCCAGCGAAAAAGACCGGGGCGATTCCTATCTGCTGATGCAGGCCAACCCCTACGACCTGTATGCCGAGTCTAAACTGGCATTTCAGCAGGACGGCAGCCTTTCCTGCACGGGAGAAAAACTGCGGTGGACCGACCGGGGGGATGAGAACGCCTGGGTGCTGATCGGAACGCTGGATCAGCCGATTGCCGCGGAACATATAACAGCCATAGCCCCTGACGGCAGAACGCCGGACATTTATCTGTATGTATCGGAAGATGGGGAAAACTGGATTTCAGGAACTGTGAGAAAAGAATTTGATGAACTGTCACTGAACTTTGAGCCTGAAACGATTCGATATGTAAAACTGATTGCCGCCAGAAATCAGACTGTGAACGGCCTGTGGCAGCTTATGGTATATGAGCCGGCAGAGGCGGGCGGACAGCCGCACGGGGGGGAACCGTAACGGCTGTTTGCTTCCGCGGGATACACACGCAAACGCAGAGGAACTATGCCGCTGAAAGCGGCGTGTTCACCGTATGCCTGATTGCACCGGACCTGAAAGTAAGAACCTGCTGCAATGTCTGCGGTGCGGAATCCTGCAAATCAGGATTCGCATTCACTTTTAGGGCCTGCCTCTGTCAAACATATACGTTCAGAATTTCTCCATCTATATATTGCAGTTCCCAATGACTGAATTCTTTCTGTTTCTGCCACTTTTTACCTGCGCCCAGCGTCTCTCCTGTCACGCTCCTGCGCAGGTATATTCTGCTTACCCGCTTGTCGGCCGCCAGTTTGTGCAGTTTTTCCACCGAAATAATTCGTTCATTCCGCCAAATTAGTTGTAATTTCCTTAGTACTTTCATAAATCTTTCTCCACTTTCTATATATTTCTTCCGAAAATCTCCCCCGATTTTCAGATAATATAATAAACGGCAGAATTCTGAAAATATTACAGTATTTTTTATATTTTTCACTTATTAATTTGAATTATCACGTTATTTCCAATTGTACTTGCAATTATAACGCAGCCCGGTCATCAGCGCATTTCAGCCCGTACATAGGCCCGGCTTCCAGCACCGCCCGTTTGACCGCCTCCGATATCACGCGGGCCGCCAGCGTCCCCGCCACATTAATATCGGCCCGAACCTCTCCCGCGGACATGGCGTAAATGGTATCCCCGTCTGCCGTGGTATGGACCGGACGGATGCTGCGGGCATAACCATTATGGGCCATTCCGGCGATTTTGGCCAACTGGGTCTTTGTGAAAGCGGCGTTTGTAATCACTGCGCCGATAGTGGTGTTGGCATGAGGGTTGAGCGCAAGCTGCTCCTGCATGGCATACATGGTTTCCTCGCTGTCCAGAAAGCTTCCTGTCTTCGGATCACACAGTCCGGCCAGCTTCCGGTTCGTCCGGTAGTCATAAATGTCTCCCAGCGCGTTCACCGCGACCACCGCTCCCATTTTCAGATCGCCCACGGCTGCCGCATAGATTCCCAGACCGGAATTCATCATGCCGGCAGGTCCCAGAAGCTTTCCCACGGTAGCCCCTGTTCCGGCTCCCACATTGCCCTGAGCCGGCATGTTTTTCTCTGCGTTTTTACAGGCCTCGTACGCCATCTCCTGATCGGGGTGGGCGTTGGCCGCAAGCTGCAGGTCAAAAATACAGGACTGGCAGACGATGGGCACCACCACGTCTCCTACCGGAAATCCGATATTCCGTTCCGCCAGATATCTCATCACCCCGCCGGCCGCATCCAGACCGAAGGCGCTGCCGCCGCTTAACAAGACCCCATGAACGCCCTCATTGGCAGCCAGCGGATTCAGAAGCGCCGATTCTCTGGAAGCCGGTCCGCCTCCCCTGACATCCACGCCGGTGGGCGCGCCCTTTTCACATAAAATCACCGTACAGCCCGTAGCCTGTTCCAGATTCTGGGCATGACCGATTTTAATCGGCCCAATCTCCGTAATACTGATTTCTCTTAACATCCTGCGGTCCTCCTATAAAATTCGCTGCAATATCCCCAGAATAAACAAATGTGCCGGATAAAACAGGTAAAACAGCCACTTTGTTCCTCTGTGTCCGCCCAGCGTCCCGTCATAGCACAATAGCAGCGGAATCGCCAGAAAAATTCCTGCCTGACACGCCTGGAGCCACCACAGGGACGGCTGCATAAGCGCCATCAGCCTGATAAAATATACCACTTCAGCCGCGCCTGCAAGGGCAAAAGCCAGAAACTGTTTTTTCCGGTCGCCTCTGTAAAGGGCAAAATAGTAGGGCCATAAAACGCCCAGCACCGGCCAGTCTCCGATCAGAGAGAAGATGCAAAAGATCGCTACCAGCGTGATCTGCACCGGCCTGGGCCAGTTTGTCCGCAGGCGTACCGTTATCGCCAGAAGCCCCAGAAACAGCGTATAAATCATCCCCATCCCCACAAAACGCAGATGGCCGCCGCTTTCAAAAAAACTGAACGCCGCTGCGGAGATCAGGGCAAACACGCCCATACGACAGATATATTTTTTCAGATTTCTTGTATAAAAAAAGCCTTCCGCCAGAAAATAGCACATAATCGGCGCCGTCAGCCTGCCGATTACATGGAGGGCCTGTCCCTGTATCGTATTCAGCGGGACAAAAGCCCAGGCAATATGATCGATCAGCATCGCGATAATCGCCAGTATTTTCAACTGATAGGCATTGAGCGCAAAAGGCATTCCCGGTCTGTTTTCCATAAATTCCTCCTTTTTGTGCGTATCCTTAAAATTCCACCGGCATCCAGTAAGGATTCCGGAATGTGAAATCATTCCGGTCCAGCGTCAGATTCACATTATAATAGGGATCGCCCTGTTCCAGAATGTCCCGCCACCGTTCCCGGAACAGACGCATCTCCCCGTGAAAACGCTCCAGCTTCTCCGGCGTATTTTCCAGTCCTCTGGATTTGGATTCATAGTGATAGGCCCGGGCATAAGGCTCATATACCACCAGCCAGCCGGCCCTGCGCACTTTCAGGCAGAAGTCCACGTCATTAAAAGCCACCGCCAGCGCCTCTGTCATGCCGCCCACCGCCAGATACACCTCTTTTTTCACCATCATACAGGCCGCCGTCACCGCACTGAGGTCCTGGGCTGCCACTGCCCTGGCCATATATCCCCATTCGCTGCCGGGAAGCCCTACAAAGGCATGTCCCGCCACGCCGCCCAGGCCGATAATCACGCCGGCATGCTGAATCGTATCGTCTCCGTAGTAGAGCCGGGCGCCCGCAATGCCCACATCCGGCCGCATACACTGGCCCAGCAGCTCCTCCACACAGGCGCCGTCGATCATCTCAATATCATTATTCAAAAGCAGCAGATATTCTCCCTTCGCATGAGAAACGCCGAAATTGTTAATGGCAGGATAGTTAAAACCTCTCTCATCCTTCCACTCTACCACCCGGAAATTTTTCAGCTCCCGCTTCTTTTGCTCATAGTAGGCAAACGTCTCCGGCTCCTCGCTGTTATTCTCCACGATAATCAGTTCCAGATTTTGATAAGAGGATTTTTCCAGCAGCGAACGGATGCACAGTTCCAGATCCGAACAGTGGTCTTTGTTGGGAATAATCACCGACACCAGCGGTTCCCGGGGCCGCTCGTATACCGTATGATACATCCCCGGCTTGATTCCATGGGACACCGAAGCCCGGATGCCCGTCCTGCGGTAATGGTCCTCCACCGCCCGAAGCCCTGCGTCAAAGGCATAGGTTTTGCTCTCCGGATTCCGGGAGGTAGAACTGCGGTGGCAGCGCCAATGATAGAGAAGCTTCGGAATATGGCAGATTTTTTCCGCTTCTTCCGCACAGCGGAAAATCAGATCATAGTCCTGCGCGCCGTCATACTCTGCGCGCATCCCGCCGACGGTACGGAGAAGACCGGCCTTTACCACAAACAGGTGACAGATATAATTCATCGTCCGTAGCAGATCAAGATTGAAATCCGGTTTAAAATGAGGCTCAAAAAACTTTCTGCCCCGCTCGTCTACCTTGTCCTCATCAGAATAGAGCACCTCCGCCTCCGGGCACCGGTTGATACATTTCACAATTTCATACAGAGCGTCCGGCGACAGCAGATCATCGTGATCCAGCAGGGCAATATAATCTCCTTTTGCCATTTCAAATGCCCCGTTGGTATTTCCGGCGATGCCTCTGTTTTCTCCCAGGTTGACATAGCAGATCCGCGCGTCCTGTCCCACGAACCCAAGGGCGGTTTCCTCCAGATCCCGGTTCCCGCTGCCGTCTGCCAGGCAAAGCTGCCATTTCCCATAGGTCTGCTCTCGGACGGACTTTACCAGCTCCTCAAAATATCCTTTCGGCGTCCGGTACAGCGGCACCGCCAGACTGATCAGCGGCTCGGCGGCAAACTGAGTCGTCCGCTGCCGTTCCAGATCTCTTGCGGTAGGCAGCGCCCCTTTTCTCCACTGCTGAAAGCTGACTTCCTCCAGACGGAAAAATTTCATATATATTTTTTTCAGGCATTTCTTAACGCCGTTTTTCCGGCAGTAGTCCGCCGTTTTCGCCAGCAGGCTTTTCGGTTTTCGTTCTTCCTGTACTTCCATATGCTCCTCTTTTCCGACACAGGCTACGCGGTCAGATTCCACAGACCTGCCGTTTCAGCGCCATCCGTCCCTTTCATAATCAATGGAACAGTCCGGCGCCGTAAGCGTCAGGTTCGGATTGTAATAAGGGTCGCCCTGTTCCATATACATCGGCCACCGTTCCTTTAAAAGCGCTTTTTCCCGCTCAAACCGCTCCGCCTTTTCCGGCGTCGTCTCGTACCCTCTGGATTTGGACTCATAATGGGTAAGCTCCACCTGGGGATTCCAGACCACCAGATAGCCCTGTTCTCTCACTTTCAGACAGAAATCCACATCGTTATAGGCCACCTGGAACACCTCGGAAAATCCGGCGGCCGCGTCAAACACCTCTTTTTTCGTCATCATGCAGGCGGCAGTCACCGCACTGTAATTCTGCTGCACCACAGCCCTGGCGTCCCTTCCCGGATCATAGCCTTCCAGGCCGCAGAGCACATGGCCGCACACGCCGGCCAGCTTCATCACCACCCCCGCATGCTGCACGGTGCCGTCGGCATAATAAAGCTTCGCTCCCACAACGCCTACTTCTGGCCGCTGGCAGTTGCCAAGCATTCCTTCTATCCAGTCAGGAGAGAGCACCTCGGTGTCATTATTCAGAAAAATCAGATACTCCCCTTTTGCATGGGAAACGCCGAAATTATTAATGGCCGCAAAATTAAATTTGTTTTTCCACCGTACGACCCGCACCCCATCCTTTTCAAGCTGCCCGTAATACTGTCTGATTTCTTCCGTTTCGCTGTTATTTTCCAGCACAATGATCTCGTAATTCCGATAGGTGGATTTCTCCTTGATTGACCGGATACAGGCTTGAAGCGTCTCCTTCTCATCTTTATTCGGTATCAGAATCGACACCAGCGGTTCCCCCCGCACCGGATAGCGCACATGATAATACCCCGGATGCTCCCGGTTCAGCTCCACCGTTCCCGCCGTGCCTGTCCGTTTCAGATGGGCTTTAAGCGCCCGTTTTCCCGCTTCAAAACAGTACAGTTTGCTCTCCGGGTTCCCGGCCGTGGAAGCCGGATGGCTCCGCCAGTGATACAAAACCCTCGGCAGATGGAGAATCTCCCTGGCCCGTTCCGTACATTTCAGAATGAAATCATAGTCCTGGGAACCGTCGTAGTCCGGAGAAAATCCCCCCACCTGTCCGGCCAGTTCCCGGCGAACCAGGAAAAAATGACAGATATAATTGTTGGAGCGGAGCAAATCCGGATTAAAATCCGGTTTCAGATGAGGCTCAAAATGGATCTTTAAATCCATCGTCACCTTATCCTCATCGGTATAGAGAATATCCGCCTCCGGATGGCTGTTCACGGCCCTCGCCGCTTCATAGAGGGCGGAAGGCTCCAGTACATCGTCATGATCCAGCAGGCCCACCCACGCGCCCTCCGCCATGGCAAGAGCCGCGTTGGTATTTCCGGCGATGCCTCTGTTTTCACCTAAAATCTGATACCGGATCCGTTTGTCCTGTTCTGCGTACTCCCGTAAAATCTCCTCTGTCTCCTTCCAGACGCCGCTGCCGTCTGCCAGACACAGTTCCCAGTTTTCATAGCTCTGGGCCCGCACCGACTCGATCATTTCCCGCAGGTACTGCTGCGGCGTCCTGTAGACAGGCACCACAATACTGATTAAGGGTTCCTCTGAAAGAGGCGGCATATCCGTCAGACGATGACGGCAGAGCCATTTTTCATATTTGTTTTCCTCCGTCTCGTAGCGGGCTTCCCACTGGGCTTTCAGCGCCGACGGCCCCTCTTTTACGAGGCAGCGCAGGTCATTCTTCACCATCGGGAAACCAGTCATCCGCACCATCTTTTTCAGGCTGACAAAACGGCGGCTCTGCTCCCGCAGAAGCTCTCCGGGATACACCGCCGTTCTGACACGGCTGCGGCCGTCGCTGATGGAAACGATATACTTTTCCCCCATATCACAGGAAAATTTCAGATCGAATCCACAGTCCCGGCGGCGGACGTCGCCGAAGACGCTGATGCTGGCGTCGGGCCTGTCCAGCCTGCGGACAGCCGTTTCCACCTTCCTTCCTGTCCGATCCGTCACCTGATATTCCACCGAACGGCCGGACAGTGCTATGGCCCAGCCGGTGATACGGACGGTCTGTGCAAACAGTTCCATCTTGTCTATATAATGTCTAATCTGCTTTTTACCTAACATACTCATACTTTCCCTGTCTCAGTTTATCGTTCCGCCATTTTCTCCCGGATTCCCCGGCGATGGTTTCAGCCTTTCCAGACAGCCCTTGCAAACGGATTCATCAGATGGCGCAGGCCCGCCCCGGACAGTCTGCACGCATATTCCGTCATGGAGGTTTCACTGTCCCCGGCCTCCATTGCGCCGTATTTTTCCCAGTTTTCCGCGGATACGGCAAACAGGGAAGGAAGCTGGGCATGTACGTTCCGGTACCAGTCCGTATTTCCCATCTGATCCGCCATATGATCTCCGCTGCCCTGGTAGAGTACCGCAGCATGGCCTTCTGTTACCCTGATTCCCGCCGAGACAATCCGGCCATCCTGATTCAGAAGCTTCGGGAACACCAGGCCGATCCCGCCGCAGACAGCCCACTGTGCCAGTTCCTCACAGGTTTCCGGCGCAGCCGGATCCGCGGTTCCGAACGCTATGATATATACCGACGGCAGTTCTTTCCGCATTTCCGCTGTCCGCACCGCGCCGCGGCCTTCCTCAAACCGCAGCGTCTGCCAGCTCACGTTATGGCTCCACTTCACCCGGATCAGATAGCGCTCCCGGTCCTGAAAAAATGCCTGGGCGTTGTACCCCATCCGCTTAAAATGGGCATTGATCGCCCGAAGCTGTGCATCGAGGGCGTAGGGCTTTGTCTCCACAGACTTTGCCGTGGAGGTCCGGGCCACCCGCCAGTGATACAGCACTTTCGGAATGTGGCAGACCACATCGGCCCGCTCTGCCGCCTTCAAAAAAATATCCCAGTCCTGAGCGCCGTCCATCCGCGAATCAAATCCGCCGGCAGCTTCCATAATATCCTTTCGGATCATGGAAAAATGTGTAATATAGTTGGCGGAATACAGCGTCTCCAAAGACCAGTCCGGCTTGAAAAGCGGGTTGTAGCATTTGATTCCGTCCTCGTCGGTCAGGTCACTGTCCGTATAGATAAATCCGGCCTTCGGCTCTGTTCTCAGCAGCCTGACCGCTTCCTCCAGCGCCTCCGGCTCCAGAAGGTCGTCGTGGTCCACCATGGCGATCCACTCACCCTCAGCCATCTCCAGCGCCTGATTGGTATTTCCGGAGATGCCCAGATTCCGTTCCAGCTTCCGGTATATCACCCGTCTGTCTTTGCCGGCAGCCTCCCTGACAAGAGATTCCAGACCGCCGCCGTCCTCCGAACCGTCCGCTAGACAAAGCTGCCATTTCTCGTAGGTCTGCTCCGTCACCGACCGGATCATCTCCATAAAATGAACGGGCTCCGGACGATACACCGGCACGATAATGCTGATCAGCGGGTCCTGTTCTTCCACACCGCACTGCCGGTCCGGTCCGGACCCCGTATCCCGTCTCCGGACAGTTTTGCCGTCCCGGCCGGACTCCCCCCGGCCCAGCAGCCTTTTCGCGCCTTTTTTCAGCCGGGCTTTTATCCCTTCGATTCCCGCCGGTTCCGCCTGTTCGCCTTTCACCACATACACCTGCCGTCGTCCGTTCTCCCCTTTCTCAGAAAATGTCAAACGGTAGGTTTCCTCCGGGGAAGACGGAAAAGAGATGCGGAATCCAAACGGCGCCTCTGTTTCTGCCGCCTGCGCCTGAACGCCAAAAAAGGCCGAAAGAATATCCGGCCGTTCTGTCCACTCTGCGCTAAGTCCCTCCACAGGCTGATTCCGGCAAGTCACCCAGACCTCAATCTCCCTCTTTTGGAGGGAGACGGCCCAGCCCACGATCACTGTCTGCGCATATCTGCTTTTTATGCCCTCTATATGGCTTTTTATCTCACACGTATACATGTATCTCTTCTCCGCTTTTGTAAAGAAGATTCCACTGGCTGAATTCCCGTTCCTTTTCCTTTGAGCCGATCTCCTGACCCAGTACCGTACTGCGCAGGTAAATTTCTCTCAGCCGTTTGTCCGCAGCCAGTTCATGAAGCTTTTCCACTGAAATAATCTGGTCATTCCACCAAAAATCCATGCGGTGACCCATAAAACCAACCTCCTCATCCATCGCCCGGAATCTGACAGATACCCATCTGTTCCTGCGTATTCTTCCCAAATACGAAAGGGCGTTTCCTGTTTCTGACACCTTTATAGTATAATATATGCCCGAAAAAGTCAGTTTATTCCAGTTTCCATGGAAAAAGAATGCTGATTCCCAGAATCTTTCTTTTTTCAGCCGCCAAATGCGACCAAATCTTCCGTGACGTCCGCAAGCAGCCGGTCTGCTTCCTCCAGGGTGCCGCCTCTGACGCCGATATAAAATTTAATCTTCGGTTCCGTTCCCGAAGGACGGGCACAGCACCAGGAATCATTGCCCAGCTCGTAATACAGTACATTGGAAGCCGGCAGACCCACCGGCGACGTTTCCCCGGTGTTCCGGTCCGTTCTCATCCCGCTCTGATAGTCTCTGACCGCCAGTACTTCCATGCCGCCAAGCCGTTTAGGCGGCGCGGTCCGCAGCCGTTCCATGATCTCCTGAATCCGGGCGGCTCCCTCCATCCCTTTCAGGGTAATGGTATGCAGTCCCTCCCGGTAAAAACCGTATTTTTGATACATGGCAAGCATCTGATCCCACAGGGTAATACCCAGATGCTTACAGTAAGCGGCCGCCTCGCACAGTGCCATCACAGCAGACACCGCGTCCTTGTCTCTGGCATAGGTGCCGATCAGGCATCCATAGCTTTCCTCCAGGCCGAATACATACTCCCGGTTTCCTTTTTCCTCAAACCATTTGATCTGCTCCCCGATATATTTAAAGCCGGTCAGCACTTCGATCAGCTCCGCCCCGTAGGCCGCCGCCAGGGCATCCGCCATATTAGTGGTTACGATTGTCTTCACCAGCGCGCCCCGAGCGGGAAGCTGTCCGGCAGCTTTTTTCTGACTTAATCTGTATTCCGCAATCAGCATACCGGACATATTTCCGGTAAAACTGATATACTCTCCGGTTTTCGTATCTTTTACATAGATTCCCAGCCGGTCCGCATCCGGGTCCGTCGCCAGCACCAGATCCGCATCTTTTTCCTTCGCCAGTTTCAGAGCCAGCGTAAATGCATTCGGGTCTTCCGGGTTCGGATAGCTGACCGTGGGAAAATCGCCGTCGGGCCGCTCCTGCTCCGGAACCACATACACATGGGTAAAGCCCAGCTCCTTCAAAATACGCTGTACGGGCAGACTGCCCGTGCCGTGAAGCGGCGTGTATACGATTTTCAGACTGTCCCCTTCTTCTCGAATGATATCGGGGTGAATCACCAGCTTTTTCAGCTCCTCCATATAAGCGTCGTCGATCTCTGCGCCCGCCCGCTGGTACAGCCCGGCCGCCCGGGCCTCCTCTAATGTCATGGTTTTGGCAGCGGCGTAATCCGTAATCAGACCGACCTGCCGGATAATTTCTTTATCCTTAGGCGGCGTAATCTGTCCGCCGTCCTCCCAATACACCTTATAGCCGTTATATTCCGGCGGATTATGGCTGGCCGTAATCACAATCCCGGCGATACAGCCCAGCTTTCTGACTGCAAAAGACAGCTCCGGCGTCGGCCGCAGCGTCTCAAAGCACCAGGTTTTAATGCCATTGGCATTCAGGCAGAGCGCCGTCTCTCTGGCAAATTCCGGGGACATATGACGGGAATCGAAGGCAATTGCCACGCCTTTGTTTTCCCCTTTCTGCGACAGGATATAATTGGCCAGTCCCTGGGTGGCCCTGCGTACCGTATAGAGGTTCATCCGGTTTGTTCCTGCCCCCACAACGCCTCTTAAACCGCCCGTGCCAAATTCCAGGTCTTTATAAAACCGGTCCCGTATCTGCGCCTCATCCCCCCCTATGGCGGTCAGCTCCTCCCTGACGGACCGGTCAAAACAGGGATTCCGAAGCCATTCTTCATAGCGCTCTCTGCTTTTCTCTGTGATATCCATTTTCTGTTCTTTCTCCATATAGTCTCCTTTTTTCCGGGCCGGTCAGTCCCAGGTCTTCCAGGGCGCCTCGCCGGCCGCCAGCAGATCTTCTAGGAATTTCCTGTCCCGCTGGGTATCCATACATTTCCAGAATCCGTGATGGTGGTAGGCCATTAACTGTCCGTCCGTGGCCAGCCGCTCTAAGGGCTCCTTTTCCAGTACCGTCTCGTCTCCGTCCAGATAATCGAATATCTTCGGATTCATCACCATAAAACCGCCGTTAATCACCGTGCCGTCCTCCTTCGCTTTCTCCCGGAAGGAGGTGATGGTTCCGTCACTCTCGATATCAATTACGCCAAACCGCTGCTCCACATTCACCGTAGTAATCGTGGCAATCTTGCCGTGCTTTTCATGGAATTTTAACAGCGCGGGAATATTCACCGTGGAAACGCCGTCGCCGTAAGTCAGCATAAAAGGCTCGTTCCCGATATAATTGCGCACCCGTTTTACCCGGCCTCCGGTCATGGTGCTGTAGCCGGTATCCACCAGCGTCACTTTCCAGTGCTCCGACGTGTTATTGTGGACGATCATATCGTTTTTTTCCAGATCAAAGGTCACGTCGGACATATGGAGAAAATAATCCGCGAAAAATTCTTTTACCACATGCTGTTTGTATCCCAGGCAGATAATAAACTCGTTAAACCCGAAATGGGAGTAAATTTTCATAATATGCCACAGAATCGGCTTTCCCCCGATCTCAATCATCGGCTTTGGCTTTAAATGGCTCTCCTCGCTGATTCTGGTTCCCAGTCCCCCTGCCAGTATTACAACCTTCATTTTTCTCCTCCGTTTCAAATTCCCCTGATTTTGCAGGTCCGTCTTCCCCACTGTCACCGTACGGACAGGCTGTCCCGGCTTTCTTTTCTGTAAATCCGCCAGAATCCGTTATATTCCTCATAGGTGAAGCCTGCACGCGAAAGCCGGTCCATGGCCTCCTGGTCGGAATACATAATATAGATACCATTTTCATCCGTTTCTTCCGGAACCGTAAAGCAATAGTGACCGTAGCTGTTATTTTCCCCGCGCCGGGCGTTCCATTCCTCCGGAGAAAGGGGCCTGCGGATCAGCGTGTAGATATAGGGCTGAGAAACATTGTCGTCGCTGATATCCACATAGATATTCCGCTCCGTCCCGCGGGGATACGTTTCCTCAATCCGGTCCAGCATCTGAATCAGGCTGTCATTGAAATACTGCTGGGGATAAATATCCTCCGGATACTGAAAGTAGTAATAATTTCCAAAGCTCAGAAAGCAGACCCCGTAGGCCGCCGCAATCCCCGCCGTAACCCATTCTTTCCGGGGCAGCCTTTCCAGCAGAAAATCAAAGGCCAGCGCCACAAAGTAAATGAACGGAAAGTAAACGGCATTGGACTTGTTGATATTGGGCAGCATCATAACCATATCCACAGCCATAATCACCCAGAACATAATCGCTACAAAGGTCTGGGCGTCATAGGTTCTGTTTTTTATGCTTTTCACCGTCCGCACAAGGGAAATCAGAATCCCGGCCAGCAAAAAAGGAACCGAGATGTAGTACAGCGTTCCAAACCGGGCAAACCCGTTGTACGGAACCAGATCCGCGGTCAGCAGCATTTTGAAAAGTCCTTTGTTGGCCGGAATATTCGCCAGGGAAAACTCTCCGCCCCGATAGTATTCCAGCCTGTGTATGGTAAACAGCGGCGTGGAAATCGGTTCCAGATATTCCATATTTACCGCGATAAACAACAGAAGCGGCAGCGCAAAGACTGCCAGCAAAGCCGCGAAAACCGCCGCCTGCCGCACCTTTATTTTCCTGTTCCAGAGCAGATAGAAAAAGGAAAGCAGCAGAAACACCGGCAGCAGCACATAGGACACCGCATAGGAATAAAGGGTCACGCCAAAACTAAGCCCGGCCAGAGCAAACCAGCCTGTTTTCTGCCGCTTCACAGCCAGAATCAGCCAGTAGACCGACATGGTAAAAAGACCCAGCAGCAGGTTACAGTCCAGTCCCCACCGGGAAGACATAATATAGTAAGGACAGAGGGTAATCAATCCTGCCAGTATCACGGCGGAACGCTTTTTCATCGTCTCCCTGCCGATCAGATATCCGAACATCACCGTGACCGCGCCCAGGCAGACCGCCGGAAGCCGAAAGGCGGCGGGACGAAAACCGATAATCCTGATAAATACAGACGCCAGATAGGCATACAGGGCACTCTGTCCCGAACCGTAATTGGTCAGATAAACCGGATGATACGTCATATAGCGGTCCGTTCCGTAATTCGCCAGGCAAAAGGCGTCATAAGCCATGCCGGCCTCGTCCACATGAAGCCCCCGCGGCACCGAGGTCAGCAAAAACAGCCTGGTGAACACAAATACTGCGCCGATGACCGCCAGGGATATGACAACCCTGCGCTTCTCCTTCTCTTTATCAGCCATGCTTCGTTCCTTTCTGCCCTTCCCCCGCCGTTTCTGTTCCCCTTCTCTTTTTCCGCAACAGCCATACGCCCGCCACGGACGCCACAGCCAGAAGATTCACCGCCAGAGACGCTTTCTGGATTCTGGTGCCCGAATATTCCACCAGCACGGTTCCGCCCGTCATGGACTCGTCAAAATACACCCGGATATATCCGTTGTACCCCTCGTCTGTCACCGTCAGCGGGACCACCCTGCCGCCGTCCATATAGTGCGCGGTATAGCCTTTGTACCACACCAGGGGCACGTCGCAGTATCCTTTTCCATAGCCATAGTCAAAGACAATGCCCATCTTCTTTTCTTCCGTATAGGGCAGGCTGACCCTGCGGTCCGTAAGAACCGGGCGGTCCGGCTCCGACTCAAACAGAGACAGATCGGTCTTTTTTGGCAGCCATTCTTTCTGCACGATCTGGAAACTGTACCAGCAGTCTTTCTCCGTAAATGCATTTTCCTCTATCTTTACATAGTCAATGTTCGCGTTTTCAAAATACCGGTTGCCGAACAGTACCATCACGCACAATACCGCAAGAACCGCTTCCTTTCCGAACCGTCCCCGCCATTTTTCCTGTACCGCAAGACCGATGGCAATGGCCAGAAACAAGGTAGCGATCGCGTAAAAACGCCAGGGGAACTGAATGCTGTTCAGTACCGGCTGCAAAAGGGGCCAGGGAAAATATCTGGACGCCACATACAGAAGCGCAAAGCCGATCCCCAGAAACCAGTAGATTTTCTTCCGGCCGCCGCTTTTCTTTTCCTCTCCCGGAAGCAGCAGAACCGTCAGGCACATCAGCAGAACGCCCGTGTCAAAATTATAGGTGTAATCATAATATCCGGTTCCAAACAACTGAACCAGCCCCACCGCGTTGTCCGTAACCGTAGTCCAGGGCTGGCTAAACCAGAAGGAATTGGACAGAAGCTGTTCGATCATGGGAAGCCAGAAGCCGATGCTGCAAAGCAGCGTCACGGCCGCCGTCAGCAGCAGTTTCACAAACTTCCGCCCGTTGAGCACCACCGTTTTAAAGTGGAACAGACAGATCCCTGCCGTGGTACACAGTGCAATGGCCAGGGAAATGGAATGGCTGAACATCAGTCCCCAGAATCCCAGCCCCATCACCCAGGCTTTCTGAAAGTCCCGGTAAATCAGATCATAGATTCCGTAGACCACCAGCGGAAAAAATACAAAAGCCTGCGCTTCCCCCACAGCCCCCCGCACATACAGATTGGCAATGTGGTACTGGCAGGCGGAAAAAATCACCGCCGTAATCAGCGCCGTATCTTGATCCTTCGAGATTCCCTTTGCGCACAGAAATGTGGTCACAAAACATCCCACAATCGTCAAAAGCGCAAACAATTTATAGCTGGTTTCAATCGTAAAGCCGGCCAGCCGGAACAGGGCCGGAATATACAGAAACAGCTCCGGATAAAACAGCGACGACCCATAGCCCCTGTGATTTAAAAACAGCGGCCCGATGCGGACGGGAATCTGTCCGTTTAACAGCCCGTCCTTGATATTCTCGATTCTCAGCAGATGATAAGAAAAATCATGACCGTTGTGCAGCCGGGTATTCCCCAGCGGAGAGGCCATATACGCAACCGTCAGTATCCCAATGATCAAAATAAAGGAATTCTCCCTGATCCAGTCAGCAATCCGTTTCATCTTCTCCTCTTTCCGAAACAGCGGCCCTGTCGTCCGGACAGTCCGGGACTTCGTCCGCAGCCTTCTCCTTTTTCCGTTTCCATAAGCTGATTCCGGCCCAGCTTGCCAGCGTCAGCATACTGACCAGTTCAGCCGCCCGGTATCTTCCCCGGCCCGCATAATAGACACGGAAGGTACCCTCGCTCAGACCGGGAACCGTCACCCGGACCACATTGTTTTCTCCGATCGTAACCGGCAGCTCCTGTCCCGTATTCAGATCCACCGCCTTATACCCGGGATACCACAAAAGGGGCACTTCGATCCAGGCATTTTCCAGCCCGTTGGCATAGTCCACCGTCACGGTCGTCCCCTTTTTCTCCTTGTCCAGCACCTGAACGCCGTCCTGGGATATGGTATAGAGACAGCGCGTAAGCTTCTCCGTATCCGTACCGTAAAGCAGATATTCCTGATTCATGCCGATGGTGCTGTTTAAATTGATCGCCTGCGCCTTTTCCAGATATACCGGCATATTCTGGGTGGCGGAAGCGCCGAAAGCCACACAGCCGTAGATGCCAAGGCCAAGCAGAATCCCCAGGCAGAGCCGTTCTGTTTTTACGGAGAGAACCGGATATTCCCGGGCGCCGGCCACAGCCATGGCCATCACCACAGCCAGCGTAACAGGCCCCAGAAACCTCCATGGAAACTGCAGGGTGGTGGTAAGCACATTAACCGCTTCGATACCTTCCAGCTTTCTCCAGGGAACCAGGCTGGTAGCGCATACAAGCATCACAAGACCAAAGAGAAACAGGGGCAGTCCAAAGCTGTCCCTTCCTCTTTTTTTCACCAGGAACAGCACAATCCCGCCGAGCAGACAGGCGCTGACCGCCAGCCCCAGTGTCTGAGACATCTCTCCCAGAATGCCGTGGGACAATTCATAGGACAGACCATAGTTATCCCCGAACAGATTCAGAAGCTGCGCCGGGATAATCACATGGTCATGGAAAATATTTCCTCCTCCGCTCAGATGGTTCTGTACCAGATCCAGGGAATAAAAATCAAAAAAGGGCACCAGAAACCAGAGATTTAAAAGCAGAATCAAATCAATGCTGTACAGAAGATACAAAAGCCTGTGCTCGGAAAAAAGCCGCCTGATATAGACAAGCCCCAGAAACACGGCCAGAAAAGCCGTCAGAAGCGTCCCGATCAGATGGGACTGGAACACACAGGTGGCGCCGATCACCAACTGAGGCCACTTCCGCTTATCGCCGATAAACACATGGTAGATCCCGCTGACCACCAGGGGCATAAAGCACATGGCAAGCAGTTCCCCTACCGCCGCCCTCTCATGGACGCAGATCACCCGATAAGTGGCCACCGTATAAACCACCGAGGCAAGGGTGGAATAATAAGAGGATTTCGTGATGGACTTCACGGCATAATACATGACCAGCGCCGTGGCTAAATTAATCAGGAACAGGAACACCTTAAAGGACAGCACCACAGACATGCCCATGATCCGCAGAATGGCCGGAAGATACAAAAACAATTCAGGATAGAGGGCCGCCGTGGCATAGCCGTACCCGTCCAGATGCGTGGGATGGACACGGGCCGGAAACTGGCCGCACAGCAGGGCATCCTTGATCCCCTCGATGCGATACAGCTGAAAGTTCAGGTCATGACATTCCGTCAGATAATCGGAAAACAGAGGGTAGCTTGAAAACAGCACCGCCAAAATGACCGCTGCCCCATAATACCAGTTTTTCCCCGGTTTTCTGCCGCCGAAATAGTAAACTCCAAACAGCAGATATAAGACAATAAACAGTGCCATCACAAAGCCCGCGTCACTGTACAGCGGCCTGCCCGGCCAGAGCGTAAAACCTGTTACCTGAATCCGCCCTTCGGTGCCCTCCGGATAAACAATCCGGGCATGAATCTTGTTCTCCCGCTCTTTAAACAAAATCTCATAGGTATTGACCCGGATCCCATTCGTAATATCCCGGCTGTCGATCAGCCCGTGTTCCGGACTGTAAAATTCTATGACGGCCTTTGGCACGTCGCCGGAGTCGATCACATGCACGTCAATCAGACAGTCTCCCTCCGGCAGCAGAAACCCCGGCGAAATCTCCGTCACCCCGTCCCGCTCCTCGCATTCTGCCGACAGTTCTTTTAAACAATCCAGATCCCGCTGAAACCAGATCAATACACAGATCACCAGTCCCAGTACGCCATACAGCGCAATCGGCCGGATTTTTTTCCAGGGCAGATTCCGAAACTGACCGTTCTCCCATACTATCATCAGTTCTCACTCACGCTTTCTCTTTACAGATATAAATCGGCCGTTCCTTCGTCTCCAGATAGGTTTTCGCCAGATATTGTCCCAGCACGCCGATACAGAACAACTGCAGACCGCCGATAAAGATAATGATACAGGCCAGAGAAGGCCAGCCGCTGGTAGGATCCCCGAACGTCAGTGCCCGGACCACGATGAAAATAATCGCAATGGCCGCAAGCACGCACATCAGAACTCCTGCCCAGGAGGCGATGGCCAGCGGCGCCGTGGAAAAGGCCATAATGCCCTCCAGCGAGTATTTAAACAGCTTCCAGAACGACCATTTCGTCTCTCCGGCCACCCGCTCCACATTCTGATATTCCAGCCATTTCGTGCGGAAACCGACCCAGCCGTAGATTCCTTTGGTAAAACGGTTATATTCTTTCATGCTTAAAATGGCGTCGGCCATCTGTCTTGTCATCAGCCGGTAGTCCCTGGCGCCGTCCACGATCTCCGTATTGGAAATCTGATTCATCAACTTATAGAACTGGCGGGCAAAAAAAGAACGGATCACCGGCTCCCCTTTTCGGTCCACCCGCCTGGTGGCCACGGAATCATAACCTTCCTCTTTGATCGCCCTGTACATCTCCATCAGATAGGAAGGGGGGTCCTGTAAATCCGCATCCATCAGCACCAGGTAATCTCCCGTGGCATGTTCCAGCCCGGCATAGATTCCCGCCTCTTTTCCGAAATTCCTGGAAAATGAAATATAGTGAACCTGCCCGTCCCTGCCGTGCAATTCTTTTACCACATCCAGCGTCCGGTCTTTTGACCCGTCGTCCACGAAAATCAGCTCCAGCTCCACATCTATCTGTTTAAACTTTTCCCGTTCCGCGCAGATTGCCTCATAAAAAAAAGGAATGCTTTTTTCTTCATTATAGCTTGGAACAATAATGGAAATTGTTTCACTCATAGTGCTTTCCTCTCAACATCTTAACAATCGTATATTCCGTATTCTACCACAAAAAGATAAGGATGCCAACTATTGTTTTTGGAGGCATAATCCTTGCCAAACGGCGCTTTCTCTGTTAGAATAGGGAAAAGAACCCAATATACTAATATTTTCAGAAAAAGTGAGGATTGATGATGGCTTCGAAAGCAAATCAGGGAAATGATGAAATCACCGTAACGCTGACCCTGGAAGATGACAGCGAACTGGAATGCGTGGTTTTGACAACGCTGGACGCCGGCGGAAAACAATATATGGCTTTGCTCCCGATCACAGAAGAAGGATCGGAGGAAGAAGGAGAAGTTTACCTGTACCGGTATGCCCAGTCTGAGGACGGACTTCCCGTACTGGAAAATATTGAATCCGACGAGGAATACGATATCGCGGCGGAAGCCTTTGATTCCTGGCTGGACGACCAGGAGTTTGACGAGCTGGTATCCGAGGAAGAATAAAACAAAAGAATAAACAGACCTTGCAGGAACGGTACGGCAGGACAGATGGGAAACGGATTCTAACCGCTTTTCCGTCTGTCCTGCCGTACCGTCTTTCTATTTCCCTGATGTCTGTCTCTCTGCCTTACCGGATCTGTCTCTTTTTTCCGCCCCGTTCCTGCTTTCCTGCGGTCTTTTCTTTCTTCGGCTCCGGCGGCAGATATTCTTTTACAAACCGGGACGGCTCCTGCCTGTGCCCGTAGCGTTCTCCCGGACAGCAGATATACAGATGATTTTTTGCCCGTGTCATGGCCACATAAAACAGCCGGCGTTCTTCCTCGATTTCCGCGGGCTGCGCCGCTTTTTTATGGGGAATGATTTCTTCATTGACATCGGCGATATAAACCGTGTCATATTCCAGCCCTTTGGAAGCGTGGATTGTGGATAGCACCACCCCATCGCTCACCTCCTGCTGCTTCTGCCGCTGCTGTTTCAGCTCCTCTCCATACCGCTCTATGTACCGGAACCATTCTTCGCAGTTTTTAAAGTCCTTTGCATTTTCATGAATTTCTTCCAGGATATCCAGAAGCTCTCCCGGCTTCATCCGGCGGTACCTGGCATATTCCTCCAGATACGTCTCATAGCCGACGGCTTTCCTGATATAATTGATGGCCGCATAGGGCGCCATCTTCGCCAGCATTTTAAAATCATATTCCATCCGGTCAATCCGTTCTTCCATCCAGACCTTTCCCTCATAAAACCGGTAAAGCTGCTCAAAAGTCACCTGCGCCTCGGTAAACACGCTTCTGGTAATATAGCGGTTGGGCCGGTTGGAAATCCGCAGAAAATGCTCGCGGCTGTAATCGCCCCGCGCGATATAGAGATACGTCATCAGATCCTGGGCAATCCAGTGGTCGTACAGATTCGCCGTCACATCCCGCATCTGAAAAGGAATGTTATAGGCCATCAACTGCCTGACCAGGCCGCCGGCGTTGCGGTTGGTGCGGAACAAAACGGCGGTACCGCCGATCTTTTCTCCCCGGTTCTGACATTCTTTTAAGGAAACTGCAATGGCATTGTACTGTTCCCTGGCCGTGGCAAACCTGCGGGTCAGAACCTGGCAGACCGGCGGGCGGGCGGGACGGATTTTTTTCGGAAACCGCACCTGATTATGGCCGATCAGGCGCAGGGACGCTTCCACAATATTGGCATCACAGCGGAAATTCCGATCCAGCAGTACTTTTTCCGTCCCCGGAAAATCCTTTTCAAATCCCAGCATAATTTCCGGCTTTGAGCCCCGGAACCGATAGATAGACTGATCGTCGTCTCCGACAATAAACAGATTCCCCGTCTGTCCGGCCAGCATTTTCAGAATATCATACTGAATTTTGCAGATATCCTGAAACTCGTCCACCAGAATATAGGGATATTTATTCTGCCACGCCTCCAGAATATCCTTTCTGGCCCGGAACAGCTCATAACAGTATACCTGCATATCATCAAAATCAATCAGCCGGTTTTCCGCCATCATCTGCTGATAGCCCTGATACAGCTTCTGAAACACTTCCTCAGGACAGTTGGCGGAATAATAGTGGGACAGATCAATCCGCTCTCCCTTTACCATGCTGATCTCGGCGATAATGCCCGAAACAAATTCCCGTTCGTCCTGCAGCTCCAGACCGCAGTGACGGACCAGCTCTTTTATATATGCGGTTTTCTGTTCTTCCCGGATAATATTGGACGCCTGATAGCCATAGGCATACTGAATGATTTTAAAGAAAATACTGTGAAACGTGGAGAAAGTCACCCTGCCTTTCCGGCCGTCCATCATCCGGGTGAACCGCTCCTCCATCTGTCTGGCAGCGGCTCTGGTAAAAGTCACCACCAGTATATTGGAAGGGCTGACCCCCCGGCTTTCGATCAGTTCCCTGACCCGCCGGGTGATCACCATGGTTTTGCCGCTTCCCGGACCGGCCAGCACCATCATCGGTCCGGCCCCGTGGGAAACGGCCATACGCTGGGCATCGGTCAGAGAACCGTCCCTCTGCCCTGCGCTGTTTTCTGTTTGATTCTTTTCCATATTTTATATTTTCATGTCCTTAAGACAGCTTCTCAATTCCGATTCTGATTCTGCGCAGGGATTCCTCTTTGCCCAGCACTTCCATAATCTCCGTGGCTCCTGCCGGCGTCATCTGTTTCCCCGACACGGCGGTGCGGACAGGCCACATCACATAGCCGTTTTTGCAGCCTTTCTCGGCCACATAAGCCGCCAGCAAAGCGTACAGCGCGTCATTGCCGTAATCTTCCTGGGCTTCCAGCCGGGGCAGCAGCTCCCTGAGGGTTTCCAGAGACCCTTCTTTTGTGGTCTTCATCTTCTTATGGACATACATCTGGCTGTCATACTCCGGCAGCTCCTCAAAGAAGTCCACCAGCGGCAGGATATCCGGGAATGTCTCGATTCTGGTCTTTACCATACCGGCAATCTTATGGAGATCCAGCGGCTTTGTCAATCCCTGTTTCAGATAGGGCTCAGCCATCCCGTAGAACGCTTCGTCATCCATCGCTTTCAAATACTCGCCGTTCATCCATTTCAGCTTGGTAAAATCGAAAACGGAAGGAGACTTGGCCATATGCCGGTAATCAAAGGCTTCCACCAGCTCCCGCAAACTGAAAATCTCCCGGTTATCCTCCGGACTCCATCCCAGAAGGGCCACGAAATTCACGATGCATTCCGGCAGAAAGCCCTGCTCCAGCAGATCCTCAAAAGAAGAATGGCCGCACCGCTTGCTCAGCTTGTGATGCTCCTCGTCGGTAATCAGCGGACAGTGTACGTAAACCGGCACCTCCCATCCGAAGGCTTCGTAAAGACGATTGTATTTGGGTGAGGATGACAGATACTCATTGCCCCTTACCACATGGGTAATGCCCATCAGATGGTCGTCCACCACGTTGGCAAAATTATAGGTGGGGTAGCCGTCGGATTTGATCAGCACCATATCGTCAAGCTCCCCGTTGTCCACGGAAATATCGCCGTAGATCTCGTCGTGGAAGGTGGTGGTTCCGGTCCGGGGGTTATTCTGACGGATCACATAAGGAATGCCCGCCGCCAGCTTTTCCTCCACTTCCTCTTTCGACAGCCCCAGGCAGTGCTTGTCATACACCATAACCTCTTTCCCTGCCACCTGGGTTTTCAGACTTTCCAGACGCTCCTTATCGCAGAAGCAGTAATAGGCCTCGCCTTTCTCAATCAGTTTCTTCGCATATTCCAGATAAATCCCCTGAGCCTGCCGCTGACTCTGCACATAGGGGCCGCAGCCGCCCTCTTTGTCCGGGCCTTCGTCATGGGACAGGCCGGCTTTCTCAAGGGTCCGGTAAATAATATCCAAAGCCCCCTCCACAAACCGTTCCTGGTCGGTATCTTCTATTCTCAGAAGGAACTCTCCTCCTTCATGCTTCGCAATCAGATAAGCATACAGCGCCGTCCGCAGATTGCCCACATGCATACGACCCGTGGGGCTGGGCGCAAATCTTGTTCTCACTTTATCGCTCATAATTTTTCACCTCAAAATTCATTTCATAAGCCCGTGATTTTGCAGTCTCATCCGGGCTTTCCATTCCGTATAGGAGTATAGCATTAATTGGGGGAATTTACAATTAGAAGATTTGAGACAGGATAAGAATGTTGCGGCCCGCCTGCAATCAGTTCTTCTGCCGGATGCCATTTTCTGACTTTGTTTTATCACTTTCCAGCGGATGCAGTCTTTCCGCTGTCATAATTTCACTCTTTATAGATGAATTTATGTTTCTTCTAAATCCTGTTCTTACCTTATAAACTTTTCATAAAAATAATGTTTGGAACCATACTATTCTCACAATACTTTTCAGACGGAGTCTCCTACAAATGAACAAGCAATCACTGGAGCAACAGACAGAAGATCTGAACCGGCTCCCCGAAGATACGCCCGGTCAGAGAATCAGAAAACTGCGGCTGAAAGCCGGCTACAGCCAGAAAGAGCTGAGCAAACTGCTGGGATTTACTCCCAACTATCTGGGACAGGTTGAGCGGGACAGCAAACCTCTCTCCAAAAATATGACCCTCGTCCTGTGCAACCTTTTCCATGTGGATTTCAGTTATCTGCACCACGGCATCCGTCCGGTTCGTCTGGAAGAACAGGACAGAGTACAGGAAAGCCTGCCCGGCGGCCATAACATACGGACGCTTCTGAACGACCTGATTGATAACTGCTCCGGAGATGAATGCCGGATGCTTGAACCGATCGTCGAGTCACTGCTTTACTCAATACGGGAAACCGGGTGGATCGAACTGCCGGAAGACGGCCAGACCGGGGACAAACCCTGATTTGGTTTCACGCTGATGTTTTAACGGTGCGGATTCGGAAGCAACAAAGGTTTGGCTCCATTTTTTCTTGACTTTTGAAAACCGCTGCTTTATAATACTTCGCATAGCACCGCGACAACAGTTTTGTCCCTGTTCAGGACAGACTTTTATTCAGACAGACAGGCGATGACGGGAACAAGTAACAGTCAGTACGGACGGACAGAAAGCTGCCGGAAGATGAGAGGCGCACGAAACGGCTGATTTGTGAATACATCCCTGAGCTTCACACCGAACGGATGCGCAGGCAGGCTCAGTAGGCTGTGACGGTTTTGGACATCCGTTACCATGTCGGGGCATATATGTGCCCGCTTAAGGCGGCAGACCCCAGGGCGATTCCCTGACGGCCGGCCGTAAAAAAAGGTGGTACCACGGGAATAACCCTCGTCCTTTTACGGGACGGGGGATTTTTGTATCATAGGAAAGTCCTTTGTACTTCCCTATGATACAAAAATGCTCCGCTTAGGATGCACAGGGTCTGCCCCAGCGAAGCGAGGGTACGCAAACGCAGAAGAAATTGTCGCTTGAAAGCGACGCGTTTGCGGCGCAGAATCCTGCAAAGCAGGATTCTTATTCATTTCTTATCACTCTATATACGCTCAGGTTTCCGCCGCACCCGCTTTTGCGGAATCCCGAACGTACATCATTCACAAACGGAGGAGACTATGACTATTTTTGACGAACTGGTGAAAAGAGGGCTGATCGCCCAGCTCACCGACGAAGAAGAAATCAAGGAACTGATTAACAACGGAAAAGCCACCTTTTACATCGGCTTTGACCCCACCGCCGACAGCCTCCATGTAGGGCACTTTATGGCCCTCTGTCTGATGAAGCGGCTGCAGATGGCGGGCAACAAGCCCATCGCCTTAATCGGCGGCGGCACCGGCATGATCGGCGACCCTTCCGGCCGAACCGATATGCGCCAGATGATGACCGAAGAAACGATTGCCCACAACTGTGAATGCTTCAAAAAACAGATGAGCCGGTTTATCGACTTTTCCGAGGGCAAGGCGCTGATGGTAAACAACGCGGACTGGCTGAAAGAGCTGAACTACATCGAAGTGCTGCGGGAAGTAGGACCGCATTTCAGCGTAAACCGGATGCTGACCGCAGAATGCTACAAACAGCGGATGGAAAAGGGGTTAAGCTTCCTGGAATTCAACTACATGATAATGCAGAGCTACGACTTCTACGCTCTGTATCAGAAATACGGCTGTAATATGCAGTTCGGCGGCGACGACCAGTGGAGCAATATGCTGGGCGGCACCGAGCTGATCCGCCGGAAACTGGGCAAAGACGCCTATGCCATGACCATCACCCTGCTGCTGAATTCCGAAGGCAAAAAGATGGGCAAAACCCAGTCCGGCGCCGTCTGGCTGGACCCTGACAAAACCTCGCCCTTCGACTTTTACCAGTACTGGCGCAACGTGGCCGATGCCGACGTGCGCAAATGCCTGCGGATGCTTACCTTCCTTCCGCTGGAACAGATCGACGAGATGGACGGCTGGGAGGGCAGCCAGCTAAACCTGGCCAAGGAGATCCTGGCATACGAACTGACAAAGCTGGTACACGGCGAGGAGGAAGCCGGAAAAGCCCAGGAAGGCGCCAGAGCACTGTTTGGCAGCGGCCAGAATACGGAAAACATGCCTACCGTGGCACTGACTGACGAAGATTTCACCGACGGTGCCATCGACATTCTGACTCTGGTAGCGAAATCCGGCCTGGTGACCTCCAAATCTGAGGGACGCCGTGCGGTGACTCAGGGCGGCGTGATGGTGAACGGAGAAAAGGTGGAAGATATTAAGCTGACTTATGGAAAATCAGATTTTGAAACGGAATTTATCCTGAAAAAAGGAAAGAAAAATTTTCGGAAAATCATATTAGGCTGATCGATATCCGAAAACCGTTTTTCAGGCGGGAATACGGCAACAGACACATACAAACCAATGCAGGACTCAGGACAGGGTACGAAGCGAAGCTTTTATGAGCGCTTTGTACCCTGTTTTACAAAATATCTTTTTCATTACCAAACTGTCAAATATCCATATCTGCAATAAAATTTTCATCCCCCTCTTGACATTCCGCTATATTTGTATATAATGAATATATACAATATATTTTACATTAACAGTGAACATCCTCCGGCACTCCGCCGTCGGTCTTCCTGCGGAAAGAAGGGATCATACTGAACATTATTATATCGAATGCATCCGATAAACCCATATACGAACAGATCTGCACCCAGATCAAAGACCTGATTATCACCGGACAGTTGAAAGAGGGCGACGCCCTGCCCTCCATGCGCTTTCTGGCCAAGGAACTGCGCATCAGCGTCATTACCACGAAGCGGGCCTACGAAGAACTGGAACGGGACGGCTTTATCACCACCATGACCGGCAAAGGCAGTTTTGTATCCGGAACAAATCTGGAGCTGATACGGGAGGAACATCTGAAACGGATAGAACAGCACATGATTCAGATTAAAGAACTGGCCGTCAGATGCGGCCTGCGCCTGGAAGATCTTCAGGAAATGCTGGCCGTCTTTTACACGAATGCATAACCCCGCTGTTGTCGGATACACACCGGCCGGCACACCTGACAGTTTTATGGAAAGTAAAGGAGAACACTATGAATACTGCTGCAAACGCTTTAGAAATCAAAGGACTGACCAAACACTATCCCGCTTTCTCTCTGGACCATATTGACCTGACCCTGCCCATGGGCAGCGTTATGGGATTTATCGGAGAAAACGGGGCAGGAAAAAGCACCACCATCTTCTCGATTCTGGGAGCGATCCGGCGCGACGGCGGCACCGTCCGCATTCTGGGACAGGATACCGCCCAGGGGATTCCCCTTTCGCTGAAAGAGCAGATCGGCGTGGTGCTGGACGAATGCTGCCTGCCGGAGACACTGAACCTGAAAGATATCAACGGCATTATGAAAGCAGCGTACCGCACCTGGAACAGCAAAACCTTTTTCCGCCACGTCCATCGGTTTTTCCTGGACGAGACAAAGCGGATCAAAGACTACTCCCGCGGCATGAAAATGAAGCTGTCCATCGCCTGTGCCCTTGCGCACGACTCCCGGCTGCTGATCCTGGACGAAGCCACCAGCGGACTGGACCCCGTGACCAGAGACGAACTGCTGGACCTGTTCTATGAATTTATCCAGGACGAGCAGCACTCTATTTTCATGTCCTCCCACATCACCAGCGACCTGGAAAAAATCTGCGATTATGTCACATACATCCACAAAGGAAAGCTGATACTGTGCCAGGAAAAAGACGGGCTGATGCAGCGGATGGGGATATTGAAATGCTCCGAAACCGTATTCCGGGACATCGACCCTGCCGCCGTCCACGGAAAGCGGACCACCGCTTTCGGCGTGGAAGCGCTGGTGGAACGACAGAAAATCCCCGCAGGCTTAGTAGTGGAACATGCCAGTCTGGACGATATTCTGATCTATCTGGTGAAGTCGGATATGTCCCGCGTAAAGTCCTGAATAGCAGAACCGAAGACAGGAAGCTCACCGCATTATGTTATAGAAAGGTTGGTAACGAATATGAAAGCACTGTTATTAAAAGATATCAGAGTTTTGTCCATTAACATGAAGTTTTATTTCATCCTGATCCTGCTGTATACGTTTATGGGGGCATTTGTTGATAATATGGGGATTTTCCAGTTGTACCCGATTCTGCTTTTCTCCCTGTTTCCGATCACTGCCCTCTCCTATGACGAGCGCTGCCACTGGAACCAGTACGGTATTACAATGCCCATAAGCCGCAGAGATCTGGTACTGAGCAAATATATCTTAGGAATCGCAGGCGCACTGCTGATCTCTGTTTTCACCCTGGCTGTCAATCTGCTGTTTCGGTACGGCAATACCGATCCCGGAACGTTATCCTGCTTTATTCTGGCCGTCATGTCCGCCAGCATGATTTCTCTGGACTTAATCCTGCCGATCTCTCTCTGCTTCGGAACAGAAAAGGGGCGGCTGTTCTATCTGGGCACCGTCATTCTGCTCTGCGCCGCACCCGCCATACTGGACGGCGTTTTCAATGCCGGCATGGGGCTTCCCAAAGACATCGGCGGCATATCATTTTCCGGCCTGACCACGGCCGTCTGCGCCTTTGCCCTTTTGTCGCTGCTGCTGACCGTCTTTTCCATAACCGTCAGCATCCGGATATTCGACAAAAAAGAACTGGTGTAAATTTCCTGACACAGAGCTGAAACGGAGCGCATAAAATAAATGGATTGAAGAATACTATAAGCGAAATTCTAAATTAAGATTAAGAAATGAGAATATCAATCATGAAAGACCAGCTTCGAAAGCTGCCGTTCCTCTTCGGCGTGGGAGGAGCGGCTTATTATACGGCGGAAATGACATGCCGGGGATTCTCTCACTGGACCATGTTCGTGTTAGGCGGCATCTGTTTTGTTATCATCGGCCTGCTGGAAAACCGGCTGCGCTACAGCCATTCCTACACCTGGCTGATGGCAGTTTCTTCTATTATTATAACCGTTCTGGAATTCCTGACAGGACTGGTCGTAAACCGGTGGCTTGGCCTGAACGTATGGGATTACAGCGGACAGCCCTTTAACCTGATGGGCCAGGTCTGTCTGCTGTTTTCCATAATCTGGTATTTTCTTTCTTATGCCGCCATCGTTCTGAACAATTATCTCCGGTGCTGGTTCTTTCATGAAGAACACCCGCACGTGCTGGCCCGGAAGCTGCAGGAAATCAGCTCCCGCCAGACCGCAGCCGCAAAATAAACAGACAAACACCGGTATGCGATTTTTCATTTCGCTTCTACGCTGCTTCCCTATTTCATATATTTTTTCAGCAGCCGCGCCACACCCTGGGGATCAATGGGCTTGGACACATGCGCGTTCATGCCGGCCCCCAGGCATTTCTGAATATCCTCGGAAAATGCGTCGGCCGTCATGGCGATAATCGGGATATCGGCGTCCGGCCGTCCGGAACTTCGAATCCTCTGCGCCGTCTCATAGCCGCCCATCACCGGCATCCGAATATCCATCAGCACCCCGTCATAATAGCCTGGTTCCGATGCCTGATACTTGTCCAGACAAATCTGCCCGTTTTCCGCCCAATCCAGCTCCAGACCCAGTTCTGACAACAGTTCTTCGGCTACTTCCCAATTCAGCTCATTGTCCTCGGCCAGAAGAATCCGCCTGCCCTGGAAGTTCTCCTCGTCTTCTTTCTCATCCTCGGAGATTTCGCCAAGATCTGCCATATAGGGGCGCAGGCCATAAAACAGGGTGGATTTAAACAGCGGCTTGGAAATAAATCCGTCGATTCCCGCCGCCCTGGCTTCCACTTCGATATCCGCCCAGTCATAGGCAGAAATCAGCAGAATCGGAATGTCCTCTCCCACACACCGGCCGATTTCCCTGGCCGTCTCAATTCCGTTCATACCGGGCAGCTTCCAGTCGATCAGAATAATCTGATAATCATCATGGCATTTATGACGCTTTTCCACCATCTTGACCGCAGTCTCCCCGTCCAGGGTCCATTCCGCATTCACGCCGATGGATTTCAGAGAAGCCACCGCGCTTTCACACAGTTGTTTATCGTCATCCACCACCAGCATATTCCACTGGGGCAGAATCATATCCTGCTCCTGAGCCACTCCTTTTTCCATATCCAGAACCACATTGAACTCGGTCCCCTTGCCCGGCTCGCTCCATACTTCAATCGAGCCCTTCATGGCATCCACGATATATTTGGTAATCGCCATTCCAAGACCGCTGCCTTCCGTCTTGTTCACCCGGGCGTTATCCTCTCTGGCAAAGGACTCAAATATTTTCTCCCTAAATTCCTGAGTCATGCCGATTCCGTTATCTTTTACCTGAAAATGCACCCTTACAAAGTTCTCTCCTGCCGGAGATTCTTCTTCATACAGAGACAGATTAATTTCTCCGCCCTCAGGAGTAAATTTCACGGCGTTGGATACCAAGTTCAGCAGCACCTGGTTCAGACGAATGCCGTCACAACAAACATTTTCCGCTGTAATATCATGAATCGACACATTAAACCGCTGCTTTTTCGCATTCACCTGGGGCTGTGAAATATTTACAATGCCCTCCATCACCTCCCGCAGAGACACCTGATCATAGTTCAGCGTCATCTTGCCGCTCTCAATCTTGGACATATCCAGCACGTCATTGATCAGCCCCAGCAGATGTCTGCTGGAAAGCGTAATTTTTTTCAGGCAGTTCTGTACCTGCTGCCGGTTGTCGATATTGGCAGTGGCGATGGCCGTCATCCCCACTATGGCATTCATAGGCGTACGGATATCATGGCTCATATTGGAAAGAAACTCACTTTTGGCCCTGTTGGCATACTCCGCCATCTTCCTTGCTTCCTCAAGCTGCTGAATCTGCCTTCGGGTCAGGTTGAAATATCTGACAAAGATCAGAAGCAGCACGGCCAGAATCACCGAACAGCATGTCAGCGCCATGTACACCCATTCCCGGCTCAGGCCGCTGATGGTGTCGCCCAGCGTGACATAAGGCATCGTCGTAATCAGATACCACTCCGAATAGGCCAGCTTTGTGCCGTACACATGCCGCTGTTCTCCGTAGATTTGGATGCCCGCCGAATAATCCTCCCCCTTTACCATGGCCTCCGACAATTCTTCTATATACTGTTCCGAACTCATCCCGTCCACGCCGTCATACATATTGCGCACGCGGTCAAAATAGTTGGCATTGTTCCCTTCTGCGCTGCGGATGACAAAGCTGCCGTTTTTTCGGATAATAAAAGAATATACTCTTTCATTATTTTCATCCAGAGAAAGCGTCTGGCTCAGATAACTGGTGGGAATGCCGGCCACAAGCGCCACGCTCTCTCCGCCGTCGCTCATCGAATAGGCAACCGGAACGCCCAGCAGAATAATATCCTTTCCGTCCTCGTCCGTTCCCACGGCTACTTTATCCTTTCCCGCATTCAGCGAATGCAGATACGGTTCAGGATCAGTCACCTGCACCTGATCGCCGTATATCATCTCAAACGTTCCGTCCGACGAACAGAGCGCCAGATAGGAAAATGACCTGGCTCTGGCATTGTATTCCAGACGCTCCCACAGTTCTTTTATATTCCTGGAGCTTCCCGGCTGAATCGTATTAACCAGAGCTCTCACCTGAGATAAACGCAGACTTATGGTCGTCTCAAAATGCATGGAAACCTGTTCGCTCATGCTGGACATATAGGTCAGCCCCACCTGGGTAATGGTTTCCGAGCTTCTTCTGTCCATGCGGAAAGCCATATAGGAAAATATACAGATACAAAGCACGGCCACTATAATCACACTGGCCAGCAAAAATCTCGTCGTATGATCTTTCGTTTTTTTATTCATCCTGCGCCTCCGATAAAACAACAATCAGATATCATGAGGAAGTTTGGATATACTTTCCTGTGATATAAAAAAAGCAAATCAGAAAAGGATTCCCCACGGCCAAAGCGGTGAAAGCAACCTGTCCTGATATGCTCTAGTGTACCACGCAAACTGAAAAAATGTCAATGCAATCGATATGGTTTTCTAATCTTTCTCAATCACCCCCTCACAATCTCATAGTAAGTCCGGGCTGTCAGACGGTAAACCGTCAGATAAAACAGGGCGAACAAAAGGCCGGCACAGACGGTACAGACGGCAAACAGCCCTTTCTGATTCATCTGAAACATGGTCAGCAACTGACACACCGCCGGAAATGCCGCCGCGATATGAAGATATGCCGTAAGCAGAGGCAGAAAAAACACCTGCCGCACCTGCCTGTCAATGGTTTTTTTCACCTCCCTGTCACTCATACCCACCTGCTTCATAATCCGGAACCGGTCATGGTCGTCAAACCCTTCCGTGATCTGTTTATAGTAGATAATCATCACCGTCATAATCAGAAACAGCAGCACCATGAAAATCCCTACGAAAAACAGACTCCCGTATAACTGGTAAAAATCATCTCTGGCCCGATAAATGTCATCCACATGTTTCAGCGTCGGAACACTCCCCGACAGCCCCTCCGCCATGGACGCAAAACATTCCCGCTGCCTGTCCGCGCCGCCTTCCAGATTATAACGGTAGACCAGGCGAAGCTCCGGCACAAACATCCGGTTATATTCCGCCTCATTTTCCAGCAGCCCTTTCAGATCCTCCATGGAAGGCACGATCAGCAGCGCCTCATCAATCATGCCGTTCAGCTCATTGATGACAAATTCCGGATATTCCACCCGCTCAGTGATCCGGTATTCATATCTGCCCACCGTAATCCGTTCCTCCGGAACGGAGAAATTCGTCCAGACAGCCGCCTGCCCCGGCGCAAGCTTTAAATCGCTCCCGCTTTCCCTGTTATAATCCTCCTGGGTAATGCAGGATACCGCCGCCGTCACCCCTCCCCCTTTCAAGTCAAAATCCATCTGATCTCCTGACCGCCTCATCGTATGATATGTGGCAAAATGCCAGGACTCATCCGTTACCTCCACCCCGTACGTCCGGGCATGGGCCTGTACCCCGTCTCTGACCTGTCCCACGTCAGACCCTTCCCCGACACACTGTACTTCACCGTCCCGGTAAAACAACCGTTTCAGCACATCTTCCTCCCCGACCACCAGGCTGGTGCAGGAACCGGCCACCAGAAGAACTGCCGTGGACAAAACGGCGATGCTGGCCAGCCCTGCCGCATTCTGTTTCATCCGGTACATCATTCCGGACACGGAGATGAAATTTTCCGGCCTGTAATAAAAATGCCGGTTTCCTTTCAACAGCTTCAAAAGCGCTATCATTCCTGCCGTAAAAAGACAGTAAGTTCCCACGATTACCAGCAGGACGGCAAAAAAGAACACATTGAACGCCTCCACGGCAGACCGGCAGGTAATGGCAAGCCCATAGCCGCCTGCCAGTGCCGCAAGACCCGCAAGCGCCACCAGCCATCTGGCCTTTGGCTCCCGCTCCCCGTGCCGGCTCCCTTTTAACAAAGTGATGGGATTGGTCCGGTAAACCACCAGAATATCATAGAGCAGAATCAGCCCGTATCCCCCAAGGAACAGCCCCGCCGTCCTGACCACCGAACGCAGGGGAATCTGAAATGTCAGCTCTACCTGCATATGAACGATTTTCATAAGAACCAGAAACATCATCTGGCTCATCAGACAGCCGAACAGGATGCCCAGAACCAAAGTTGCCGCAAAGCTTAATGCCACCTCCCACATCATCATCAGCGACAGATGCCGCCGCTCCATTCCCAGAATACAGTAAAGCCCCAGCTCCTTCTTCCGCTGCTTCATCACGAAGCTGTTGATATAAAACAGGATAATGACAGAAAAGAATGCGGCGATATAAGTGCTGAGCTCCAGCAGATACCCCATAGTGCTGCTGCCTTTGGCACCGCTTTTCACTACCATAACGGCAATCGAGGACAGAATGTAATACAGCCCCGTAATCATCGAACCTGCCAGCAGATAAGGAAAATAGATACTTTTGTTTTTCCGGATATTCTGAAAAGCCAGCCTTGGATAAAAAAATTTATTCATGATGCTTCCCTCCCGTGGCCAATACGGTAAGCGTATCGGAAATTCTCTGGTACAGATCTTCATTGCGCATCCTGCCCCGGTAGATCTGATGATAAACGCTGCCGTCCTTGATAAACAGCACCCTGCCGGCATGACTGGCCGCCCTGGTGCTGTGGGTCACCATCAGCACCGTCTGCCCCTGGCTGTTGATCTCCTCGAACACTTTTAACAGACCGTCCGTGGCTTTGGAATCCAGCGCTCCGGTAGGCTCGTCAGCCAGAATCAGTTTCGGTTTGGTGATTAATGCTCTGGCCACTGCCGCCCGCTGCTTCTGACCCCCTGATACCTCATAAGGGTATTTGTCCAGCAGCTCGCCGATGCCCAGCAGCTTGCTCAGCGGTCTGATCCGTTTTTCCATCTCGTCAGGATGCTTTTTGGACAAAACCAGCGGCAGATAAATATTGTCCCGCAGAGAAAAGGTATCCAGCAGATTAAAATCCTGAAACACAAATCCCAGATTCTCCCTCCGGAACGCCGCCATCTGATGCTCCGGAATAGATGACAGGTTTTTCCCCTCCAGCAGCACCTCGCCCCCCGTAGGCCGGTCCAGCGCCGCCATAATATTCAAAAGAGTCGTTTTCCCCGAACCGCTCTCCCCCATAATCGCCACGTACTCCCCTTCCTCCACGGAAAAGTTCACGTCCGTCAGCGCCTGCACCTGGGTTCCGCCAAACCGGGTGGTATAGATTTTTTTCAAATGCTTCACTTCTAACAATGCCATTTCTTTCTCTCCTATAGTATATTCTTTGTTCCGGCGTCCTTTCGGTTGATATCGACAGGACTGCCGGCGGTTGTTTCTGGCTTTTACTGATCTCAATTATAAAAGAAAAAGAAATGTACAGCCATCGTTTTCGCTTACATTTCTTTGTTGGAATCTTACGTTTATGTAAGGTTGGAAGGGGGGAAGGTTAAGCGGGGGAAGACAGGATTTAACATGATTGGCGTAAAATTGGTGTAAAAATAATTCTTTCCGAGATGAAAATTGACGTATTGATTTTACATATTATTCCATATTTCTGCATCTGTCCACAATGCTGATTACTTCATTCGCCGCCCTGTCCTCAGTGACATGATTATACACATCATTGGTAATCCGGGCACGGGAGTGTCCCATTAAATATTGAAGAACTTAATATCTATATCATCCTCCGCATACCTGTACATCCGGTATGGCACAGGATATACTCTGCTAATGGTGGGCTTCCTCCGATGATCAAACGACACTATTGACACTCCCTTATCATTCCACCAATCCGAATAAATATAGTAAGATTTCTTTAAAAGCCCTTCTGGATCATGTCCCCTGGCCAATAGATAGCGTCCCCAGAATTCCTTATTTAATTCTTTATACTCCATCTGTAATTTTCGGGAGGTATTTCCCTTCATATATTGGACCAGTTTACTTGCTGACAGATTTGGCGACACTGATACCAATAGATATATGTGGTCTTTTCCTACATACCCTGCCAGAATTTCCATATCATTTGTTTGACATATTTTCCTTATCAGTTCTCTTGTTCTTATTGCAATTTTTCCCATAAGTACAGGCTTTCGGTATTTTGTTATCCATACGATATGATATTTTATATCATACGTACAATGGGCTGGCTTCCCATAGTTTTCCATATTTTCACCTCAAGTTTAGTATCTCTACATTTCCTTTTTCTAAACTTTAAGGTATGGGGTTAACCTAAGAGTTTCACCTAGAAGGCGAGGGTTTTAACCCCAGTATACAGACAATAAGAAGGAATGACTGTATAACCGCTTTCATTTTTTCAGGCTCGTTACCATTCACTTTTTTATCCAAATGCAGCAGGATTCTATGCAGTTCACTTTTATTTGCCAAATTTTTTGAATTAATTTGTTTGTTAGGCATTAAGACTATTTTATTTTTATATGTACCATCTTCATTCTTTAGCATATCCTTAATATTTATATTTTGTATTTCAACCATTTTATTCAATAACATATTCCTCCACCCCTTATTGTAGTAACATAAATCGCAAAACAAACTTACTCATTATATTTGATTTTTACCACACTTACATTATATATATATATATATATTATCCCCTAAATTTCTTACTATATATTTTTAGCATTTAATAAAAACAACCATCCTTATATTCAATAAAATACTGATGGTTGCTTCGTAATTATATTTCTCTATTTCGTTCTAATTTGTATTGTGTATTTGATGGATAGATAGAATATACCTCTTTACTATTCTCTCTTGCCCACTGAAAAATCTCATCTCTGATTATTTGGGGGCAATTTTTCCCTAAGTGTATAGCTTTTAAAGCCTTTCGCACATAAATTGGGTGATCACTATACTCAACTATCCTCCACTCTTTTTCATAACTCCAGTCTTGCGCCTTAGCCAAATTGCATATCATTCCTGTATTTTTATTATAATCAATAAGATTGTCAGTGATATCAAAGTATACTTTTTCGTACAAAACAGGATACAAATTATAAAGTATATGATCTCTAATTTTACTCGTGTCATACTCTATACAGAAACCATTATAATTGTTAGCATAATGTGCCCACATTAAAATAGAATTCCATACTTCCGAAAAACAAAATACATATACATCCTGCCGCATCCCTTCTATTACATCCTTTTGTATTATTTCCTTAGGAATACTTTTTAACTCATCCTCAGGAAACATTTTAAGCAATCTTTTTCTAAATTTGCCTTTATTAATAACTTTTTGATAATCAAAATTCGCTTTGCAATCAAAAGGATCATTAAATATATTAGCAGACGAAAGATGTATATTGGCCTTATATATCACATCTTTCCAATAATTACTTTGAAAGCTTCCATACTTGTATAGTTTTAAAGGAATATGAGGCTTTATTATTTTCCTAATATCAGGAGGGTTATCTGTAATGTCCAATAATGCATTTTTATATTCTTCTTTCCAATCCATATAATTATACTCCTTAGTATAATATCTCATCTCTAAATTATACTATACAAACCATCAATATTCAATTGTCAAAGTACAAAAATAATATTTATTTTCACTTGTCATTCACTTCAATAACCAGTATTCTTTTATATAGGCCCCTTTCTCACACCCAAATAAGCCCCAAAACCACTCCCCTAACATTATTTATACCCTTCGAGTACAAAATCCTAATACATAGGCCAATTGCTAGCCCTATTGAAAATATGACTATTTATCCGATGGGAATTTTTCACATAAAATATTTGCCAAACTGGTGATACATCCACTTCCAGTCGTTCTATCACCAGTCGCTACAAGCAAAATTATTTTTTCTTCAATAACAAATATTTTTTGCAAAATATCCTTATTATTTTTTAGAGCCTTAAAAGCCAGTCTCCTATCGCCTGCTAACCCATCATATCCCTTTAAAACCAGTATATTTTTCGCTTCCGGAAATTGTTTTGTTGTCCTGTCCTGAGCCGTTAATAAGATAGGAAGGATAATTTCACTGTTGAAAATCGTACGCAATCCTCTCGCCTCTTAATCCAATACCTACTACAAATACCATATTTTTAATCATTATCTATCCCTTCATTCTCCGTAATTTTGCATCCCTTTTCCACATAACCATGCTCACGTTAATTCATCATTCTGCGATATGTTGTTGGTCTTGTGTTTTTTGCAACTTGCATTATCTTCTGCAATATTGCACCCCTGAAATAGCTGATATAATTGTTTTTCTTTAGGAATTTAAAACTAAACCACCACCGGCTTAAAGCCGGTGGGTTTGGGTTAGCTGCTAAAGCAGC
>Ga0137306_100273_pt1 | contig 80303 bp, 86 predicted proteins | sample Inofroosms_March_FD_97187 | JGI IMG/M metagenome (GOLD analysis project Ga0137306, IMG submission 97187) | Mouse cecal microbial communities from Vienna, Austria - N-Acetylneuraminic and N-Acetylglucosamine D2O microcosms_March | ecosystem: Host-associated > Mammals > Digestive system > Large... | reverse complement strand
AAACTTTTTGATAAAATTGTACAAAGGGTAAATGAGCCCTTCTATCTGATGGGCGGACATGAGGTATCCATTTCCGTATGTGCGGGAGTTGCCGAATTTCCGGAGTCGGCAGGGAACAGTCTGGAGCTGATTAACTGTTCGGAAATCGTAATGTTCCGTGCCAAGGAACACGGTCCTAACAGCATAAGATATTTTGAAACACCGATTTTCCAGGATTTTATCGACAATATTAATATTGAAAACAAATTAAAAGAGGCCGTTAATATGAACCGGTTTTTATTATATTACCAGCCTCAGTATGATTCCAAATCCCAGAAGCTGCGCGGTGTAGAAGCGTTAATCCGCTGGCAGGATGATTCGGGAAAAATGATCAGTCCCGGCGTGTTTATTCCCATTGCAGAAAAAAGCGGGATGATTGTTCCCATAGGCACATGGGTATTGGAGGAGGGCATACGCAAATATGCCGCATGGAGAGAAAACTATAATTGCGATATGGTGCTATCCTTAAATATTTCCTCCATACAGTATAAAAGACCCGATTTTGTCAGCAATCTATTGGAAATTCTGGAAAAATACAGAGTGAATCCCAAAGATATTGAGTTGGAAATTACAGAAAGTGTTTTAATTGATGATTTTGACCAGGTCGTTGCAAAACTCCGCATGTTAAAGGAATACGGAATTAAAATTTCCCTGGACGATTTTGGAACGGGTTATTCTTCCTTGTCTTATTTGAAAGGTCTTCCCATCGATACGCTCAAAATTGATAAATCCTTTATTGATACGGTCATTCAGGATGAATGCACCCAGGTAATTACGGAATCCATTATTTCCATGGTTAAAAAGCTGGGCTTTGAAACGGTTGCCGAAGGTGTGGAAACTGAGGAACAGTATGAATATCTGAAGAAAATCGATTGCGATAATATTCAAGGATTTTTATTGGGAAAACCCATGCCTGCGGATGAGATCGTGGGCTTATTAAGGCAAAACAGCGCAAGCGTTTAATTTAGTCAAAAGGAATATACATGGATAAGAGTTTATATATTGCGGAAAAACCCAGTGTTGCCAGGGAGTTCGCCAAAGCTTTAAAGGAACAGATGAAATCCTTTGACGGCTATATGGAATCGGAAAGCGCAGTTGTAACCTGGTGTGTGGGGCATTTAGTTACCATGAGCTATCCTGACGCATACGATGAAAATTTGAAAAGGTGGTCTCTTAAGACTTTGCCCTTTTTTCCGCCGGGAGATGAATTTAAGTACGAAGTGATCGGCGGGGTAAAGAAACAGTTCCAGATCGTAAACGGATTATTAAACAGAGCTGACGTCAAACGGATTTATGTATGTACCGACTCGGGAAGGGAAGGAGAATACATATACAGACTGGTGGAGCAGGAAGCCCATGTAACGGGGAAGGAAAGACGAAGGGTTTGGATAGATTCCCAGACGGAAGAGGAAATCCTACGGGGAATTAAGGAAGCCAAGGACTTGTCGGAGTATGATAATTTAAGCGCTTCTGCTTATCTTCGGGCAAAAGAAGATTACCTTATGGGTATTAATTTTTCAAGGCTGCTTACCTTAAAATACGGCGATTATATCAAAAATGCCCTTTCATTGGAGAAAAATGCCGTTGTTTCCGTAGGACGGGTTATGACCTGCGTGCTGGGAATGGTAGTTGACAGAGAAAGGGAAATCCGGCATTTTGAGAAAACGCCTTTTTACCGCGTAATAGGCGGAATGGATTTGGAAGGAAGTTCTTTTGAAGCGGAATGGAAGGCTGTGGAGAGCTCCGACTATTATAATTCCCCTCTGCTCTATAAAGAAAACGGCTTCAAAAAGGAAGAAACTGCCAAGGAACTCATAGAAAAGCTACAGCCTCATGATAAAATGACGGTTTCCAAGGCGGAAAAGAAAAAAGAAAAGAAAAATCCGCCCCTCTTATACAATCTGGCGGAACTGCAGAACGATTGTTCCAGATTGTTTAAAATCAGTCCGGATGAAACTCTGCGGATTGTGCAGGAGCTTTATGAGAAAAAGCTGACCACCTATCCGAGAACGGACGCAAGAGTGCTGTCCACAGCGGTGGCAAAGGAAATCTATAAGAATATTAAGGGGCTTTGTTCCTATGCTCCCATGGCAGACCGTGCGGCATGGATTTTAAGCAATAAATCCTATGAGAAAATTGCAAAGACTAAGTATGTTAACGATAAGCTGATTACAGACCATTATGCCATTATACCCACAGGACAGGGATTTGCGGCATTAAACAGCCTTCATCCCACGGCGGCAAAGGTCTACGAATTAATCTGCGGCAGATTTTTAAGCATTTTTTATCCCCCTGCCGAATATGAAAAATTATCACTGATCTTACAAAAGGAGAAGGAATTTTTCTTCGCCTCCTTTAAGGTCATGGTAAATCCCGGTTACTTAACAGCTGTAAATTACAGCTTTTCCAAAAACAGGGATTCTGATAAAAAAGAGGGAGAGAAGGAAGGGGACGAAAACGGAGAGAACGAGGGAGGCCAGCAGGAGGCCCGGGTGGACGATGCGCTTCGTCTGAAACTTGCCGCATTAAAAAAGGGAAGCGAGATTTCCATAGCAGGACTGAGCATTAAGGAAGGCGAAACATCTCCTCCCAAACGATACAATTCCGGTTCCATGATTCTGGCCATGGAAAATGCGGGCCAGCTTATAGAGGACGAGGATTTGAGGGAGCAGATTAAGGGCAGCGGCATCGGTACATCCGCCACCAGGGCGGAAATTCTCAAAAAGCTGGTGGCAAACGGGTATCTGAACCTGAATAAAAAAACGCAGATCATTACCCCTGCATGTCTGGGAGAGGTTATTTATGAAGTGGTAAACTGTTCCATTAAGTCCATGCTGGATCCGAAACTGACTGCCAGCTGGGAAAAAGGACTGACGCTAGTAGCGGACGGGGATATTACTTCTGACGAATATATGGTAAAATTAAAGGGGTTTATTACCAGAAGGACCGACTATGTAAAACAGACGGACAACAGAGGCTACTTAAACCGGTGTATGTCCTATGTGAAAAGCAATTATGCCGGAACCAATGGTAAAAAGGGTAAAGCAAAAAAATAAAAAGGGAGAGAAGCGTATGTTACAAATGTTCAAAATCGATAATTATTTGGATGTCAGCAAAACACTGGCACAATTTCTGTTTGACGGGATAGATTATCCGTGGGAGGTGCTGCCGAGACTTGAGTCGTTTATTATGCAGTTAGGACCTATGCTATCCGCTGATGACTTTGATCAGATCGGGGATAACATATGGATTGCAAAATCCGCATCCGTTGCGGACAGCGCAAGCATTACAGGTCCCTGCATCATTGATGCCGGCGCACAGATCAGGCACTGTGCTTTTATCCGCGGCAATGCTATTATCGGAAAGGGCGCTGTTGTGGGAAATTCCTGCGAAATCAAAAACAGTCTTTTATTTGATGAGGTAGAAGTTCCCCACTACAATTATGTGGGCGACAGTGTATTGGGCTACAAGGCGCATTTGGGGGCGGGAGCCATTACATCCAATATTAAAAACGATAAAAAAGACGTCATTATCAAATTTCCGTTGGGACAGATTGAAACCGGCTTAAGAAAGCTGGGCGCTGTTGTGGGGGACGGCGTACAGATAGGATGTAATACCGTTTTAAACCCCGGTACTATAATCGGGAAAAATACAAGGATCTATCCTTTAAATTCCGTAAGAGGATGGGTGGATGAAAATTCCATCTACAAGCAGGAAGGCAATGTGATAGAGATGATTTAGGTTAAAAAAATGCCGTTTTATTTGAGTTTCAGATAAATTTCATAATATTCTTTCTATTGACGAATTATGAGAAGTATTGTATATTTTATTAAGTTGAAGTGATAAAGAATTCAACAAATGTCATGTAAATGCCGCATATTCGGTAAAATCATTCCGGGCAGCGGCAGAAGAAAAAGGGAGGAAGAAATTATGAAAAAACTCATGGCAATGCTTTTGGTCGGCGTTTTATCTGCATCCTTATTAACAGGCTGCGGTTCTGCACCTGCTGATGAGACAAACGCTCCGGCGACTGAAGAAAATGACAGTACCGAAGGAACAGACGCTGAAGGAGCCGGCGCAGAAGGCGAGACTTACAATGTAGGTATTATCCAGCTGGTTGAGCATCCTGCTCTTGATGCAGCAACAGAAGGATTCCAGGATGCCTTGAAGGACAAACTGGGCGATAATGTTACTTTTGATTATCAGAATGCACAGGGCGAAGCTACAAACTGCGCAACGATTTCTACAAAATTTGTAAATGACGGCGTTGACCTGATCATGGCAAACGCTACACCTGCACTTCAGTCCGCTGCGGCTGCCACTAATGAAATTCCCATTGTGGGAACAAGTGTAACAGACTTTATTACGGCAGAAGTAGTCAACAGCAATGAAGCACCCGGCACAAATGTTACCGGTGTTTCCGATCTTGCACCTGTTGACGAGCAGATTGCATTATTACAGAGAGTGTGCCCTGATATTACAAAGGTAGCTGTTGTGTACTGCTCATCCGAGGCAAATTCTGTATACCAGGCTAATCTGGCCGCACAGTATTTAGAGGATGCAGGCATTGAATATGAAGTATACACCGCAGCAAATTCCAATGAGGTTCAGACGGTTATTACAGCAGTAATAGCAGAGTGTGACTGTGTATACATTCCCACGGATAATACCTTTGCAGACAATATGGAAATTGTTAAGAATGTAACGGTTCCGGCAGGCATTCCTGTTATCTGCGGAGAGGAAAATATGTGTGGTTCCGGTGGACTTGTAACTTTAAGTATCAGTTACTATGATTTAGGATACAAAGCAGGCGAAATGGCTTATGAAATCCTTGTAAACGGCGCTGATCCTGCAACAACTCCTATCGGTTTTGTTGCTGACGGTATTGTTGCAAAGTACAATCCTGAAGTTGCAGAATCCATTAACTGGACGATTCCTGAAGATTTGGTTGCAATTGAAACAGAAGAAGAGTAATCAGTTAATATCATATCGGTGTAATGAACGATTTTGTAAAAGGGTGTGTTTATACACATCCTTTTGCTACGTTTCATGATTTATTTACTATTTTTGATTTTTTTATTTCTTCTTTTCCATATTTTTGTTATACTATTTGCTGGATAGACTTTTCCACTTATTGAATGTACATGGAGGTTTTCATATGTTAGATATTGTTAAACTGTTAAATGCGTTGCCCGGTTCCGTTGCACAGGGTGTGCTGATGGGAATTATGGCAATCGGCGTTTACATAACTTATAAGGTGCTTGATTTTGCAGATTTGACCGTAGACGGCAGCATTTGTACCGGCGGTGCGGTTGCGGTTATGCTGATCATAAAGGGAGTTAATCCCTATGTTGCTTTGATGGCTGCTTTTGTAAGCGGAATGCTGGCGGGACTTATAACAGGATTTTTTCATACAGTTATGGGCATTCCCGGAATTCTGGCAGGAATCCTAAGTCAGCTGGGGCTGTATTCCATCAACATGAGAATTATGGGGAAGGCCAATCAGGCTGTCAGTGTGGACAAATATGACCTGGTTGTGAGCCTAAGATATATTACCATGGCAATTGTAGTCGGACTTATATTTGTAGTGGTGGTAATCGGGATTTTATACTGGTTTTTAGGTACGGAAATCGGTTCGGCCGTCCGCGCTACGGGCTGTAATGAAAATATGGCGAGAGCGCAGGGCATCAATACCAATATCGGCAAAATAATCGGGCTGGTTCTTTCTAACGGTCTTGTGGCTTTATCAGGAGCTTTATATGCCCAGTATAACGGAAATGCCGATATCAATATGGGAAGAGGCGCTATTGTTATCGGACTGGCGTCCGTTATCATCGGAGAAGTGTTATTAGGGAAAATCTTTCGCAATTTTGCTTTGAGGCTGTTTTCCGTAGTCATAGGATGCGTGATTTATTTTGCGGTCAGGGCTCTTGTAATGTGGCTTGGATTGAACACTACGGATCTGAATCTTTTCAGTTCTTTGATCGTTGCCATATTCCTGGCAATTCCTTATTGGAGCAGTAAATATAAAGCAACGCATCCTTTAAAAGTAAAGAAGGGAGGGAAGACAGATGCTGGAAATTAAAAATTTAAGTAAAACTTTCAATCCCGGAACGGTAAATGAAAAACAGGCGTTGACGAATGTGTCCATTACCTTAAATGAAGGGGACTTTGTGACCATTATCGGGGGCAACGGAGCGGGGAAATCCACAATGTTAAATGCCATAGCAGGCGTATGGCCCATAGACTCCGGCAGTATTTCCGTAGGAGGCGTGGATATTACAAGGCTTCCCGAGCATAAACGCGCCAAATATATCGGAAGAGTATTCCAGGATCCTATGATGGGTACATCAGCGGATATGGGAATTGATGAAAATCTTGCCATTGCGGCCAGAAGGGGAAAACACCGTACTTTAAGCTGGAGCATTACCCGAAAAGAACGGGAAAAATATAAAAAATTATTGAGTTCACTGGATTTGGGATTAGAAGACAGGCTGACCTCAAAGGTAGGGCTTCTTTCCGGCGGACAGAGGCAGGCGATCACTTTGCTTATGGCTTCCTTGGAGAAACCCCAGCTTTTACTTTTAGACGAGCATACGGCAGCCCTTGATCCAAAGACGGCGGCCAAGGTTTTGGCATTGTCAGATAAGATTATCGAAGAGAACCAGTTGACTGCCATGATGGTAACCCACAATATGAAGGATGCCATTAATCACGGCAACAGGCTGATCATGATGCATGAAGGAAATATTATCTATGATGTCAGCGGGGAAGAGAAGAAAAAGCTTCACGTTTCGGACCTTCTTGCCAAATTCGAAGAGGTCAGCGGAGGCGAATTTGCCAACGACCGCATGATGCTCAACTGATACGGGAGTTTTCCCGGTGCAGTAAGGCGTCTTGGCTATGTCAGATGGTATGAGAAAGGGCCTTTGTGGACGACGGAAAAGGATAAAATAAAAAACTTGTATAAAAATTCAGTGGTTTGTTCATAAATGACTGGATTTTTTGCATAAAATATGAGAGAATAATTAAGGTGAATCTAACAAAATATGACATATTTTGTTATGATATATTTCTACATAATTGAAAGGAGATTTCACATGATTTATTCAAAAGAAGTGGAAGAAATGACTTGTGTGGCACAGGGCGTTCATCATGGCTGTGCTCCGATCCCAGAAGAAGCAAAATGGGTTCAGGCAAAAAGAGTGGAAGATATTTCCGGTTTGACACATGGTGTAGGCTGGTGTGCTCCCCAGCAGGGCGCCTGCAAATTGACCCTGAACGTAAAGGAAGGCATCATTCAGGAAGCTCTGGTTGAGACGATCGGATGCTCCGGTATGACCCATTCAGCTGCAATGGCATCTGAGATTTTACCGGGATTAACAGTAATGGAAGCATTAAATACCGACCTTGTATGCGATGCTATTAATACAGCAATGAGAGAACTGTTTTTACAGATCGTATACGGTCGTACACAGTCCGCATTCTCCGAAGACGGTCTTCCGATCGGCGCCGGTCTTGAAGATTTAGGAAAAGGTTTAAGAAGCCAGGTTGGTACTATGTACGGTACCCTCAAAAAAGGTCCTCGTTATCTTGAAATGGCAGAAGGCTATGTAACAGGCATTGCTTTAGACAAAGACGATCAGATTATCGGTTACAAATTTGTCAGCCTCGGCAAGATGACAGACTTCATCAAAAAAGGCGATGATCCTAACACAGCATACGAAAAGGCATGTGGCCAGTACGGTCGTGTTGATGACGCTGTTAAGATTATCGATCCACGTAAAGAGTAATAGAAGGAGGACAATAGAATGGCTTTATTTGAATCATATGAAAGACGTATTGATAAAATCAACAGCGTATTAAACAGCTATGGTATCGCTTCCTTGGAAGAGGCTGAAAAAATCACAAAAGATGCCGGTCTGGATGTATATGAGCAGGTTAAGAAAATCCAGCCTATCTGTTTCGAGAATGCTTGCTGGGCTTACACTGTAGGCGCTGCAATCGCTATTAAAAAGGAATGCAAAAAAGCGGCAGACGCTGCTGCAGCAATCGGAGAAGGCCTTCAGGCTTTCTGTATTCCCGGTTCTGTTGCAGATACCCGTAAGGTTGGCTTAGGCCATGGTAACTTAGGCAAAATGTTATTAGAGGAAGAGACAGAGTGCTTTGCATTCTTAGCAGGTCATGAGTCTTTTGCAGCGGCAGAGGGTGCAATCGGTATTGCTGAGAAGGCTAATAAAGTCCGTCAGAAACCCTTACGTGTAATCTTAAACGGTTTAGGAAAAGACGCTGCTTTAATTATCTCCCGTATTAACGGATTTACCTTTGTTGAGACAGAGTACGATCCTTATACAAATGAAGTAAAAGAAGTCAGCAGAACAGCTTATTCCGAAGGACTTCGTGCTAAGGTTAACTGCTATGGCGCAAACTCCGTTCCGGAAGGTGTAGCAATTATGTGGAAAGAAAATGTAGACGTTTCCATTACCGGTAACTCTACCAACCCTACAAGATTCCAGCATCCTGTAGCAGGTACATACAAAAAAGAAAGAGTGGAAGCAGGCAAGAAATACTTCTCAGTTGCTTCCGGCGGCGGTACAGGACGTACCCTTCATCCTGATAACATGGCTGCAGGTCCTGCATCCTATGGTTTCACAGATACCTTAGGACGTATGCATTCCGACGCACAGTTCGCAGGTTCTTCCTCCGTACCGGCTCACGTTGAAATGATGGGTCTGATCGGTATGGGTAATAACCCTATGGTTGGCGCTACCGTTGCAGTTGCTGTTTCCATCGAGGAAGCTGCAAAAGAAGGAAAATTCTAAGGAAGCGCTTTAAAATGGCTTAGATTGAGAGCTGATCAAGGTGTAATGCAGTTTGGTCGGCTCTCATTTTTTGCGTTAAAATGCTCATACAAGACACATTTCTGTGCGAATGGTAAGTTTAATGTAAGAGTGTAATTCTATTCTAAGTTGAAAAGTAAAATGAATTCTAATAAAAAGTGATAGGGTTTGAGGTTATTTTTGGATATAATTTCTATAAAATCAGCAATAGGAAGGAAGAATTATATGAATAAAAATTTTGCAGAAAACTTATTCAGGCTCAGAAAAGAAAGTAAATTGACACAGGAACAGTTTGCGGGCAAGATAGGTGTATCTTTTCAATCTGTTTCCAAATGGGAGAATAATCAGGGATACCCGGATATCGAACTGTTGCCGAAGATTGCCTCTTATTTCCATGTTACTCTGGATGCGCTGATGGGCTATCAGTCAGAGAAGATTATGACCACTCACTATGAGCAGAAATACCATAGTGAAGAATATTATTGGGGCAATCAGGTGTGGAGCGGTTGTTATGAAGTTTTGAAAAAGAAACCACCGGTTATCCCCCTTAGGTTATTAGATGTGGGCTGTGGAGAAGGACAGGCGGCGGTCTTTTTTTCAAAGAATGGATATACGGTATCAGCCTTTGATATTGCACAGAGCGGTATAGAAAAGGGCAGGCATCTGGCAGAAATCTCTAATGTTTCAGTAGATTTTTTCTGCGCAGATCTGTTGGATTATAAGGTGGAGAATTATTTTGATGTGATTTATGCCAGCGGTGTGTTACAATATATTCCACAGGATAAACGGAAGAAGACCATTGATAATTTGAAAAAGCATACAAATGCAGATGGTATTCATATACTGAATGTATTTGTGGAAAAGCCTTTTATCGAAACTGCCCCTGATTGGGAGGATACAGAATTTTTTTGGCAGTCGGGCGAGCTGCTGCAATATTATCATGACTGGAAGACAGAGCTGCTGGAAGAGATTATTTTTGATTGTAACAGCAGCGGTGTCCTGCATCAACATTGTATGGATGTGGTAATTATGAGGAAAATTGTTTAAGTCAATAATCCTGCTGTAATTTTAAGGAACCGAAGCAGTTTGTGGCACAATTGCTTATTTTTGATTGGAGTATAAGGATGCCTATGGAGGAACAGAAATATTTTAAACAGGCCATATCCAACTTTACCTATGAAGCCGCCTGCGGCGGCGCAATCCGGCATTTGGCGGATTTGGGCTATTCCGTCAGAAAGATTATGGAACAGTTATCTTTTCCGGTGCCTTATGAAAGGGTTCAAAAAACGGTATGGGAGCATTTTCTTGAAAAGGGCGTACTGCTTTTGGAAGAGCCGGGAAAAGGAAAAGTCAGGGAAGAGGCTGCTTATGTAAAAGAATATAATCAATACGGCAGAGCCAGTTTCAGAAGGGTAATTACCGGAGAGAAGGATGCAGGAGTCATTCACTTTAAAGAAAGACATTTTGATGTAACAAGAGATGGGGATTTCAGGGGCTATTTTATAAGGAAGTGCAAAGAAAATGAAATGGATGGCTATGTTTCTTTGGATTTCGGGAAGAAGGATACAAATGAAATGTCTATCAAAGAGATTTTGCCGGTGTTAGATGCCTGTCAACGGGATTATATGGAAGGTCTTTTCGGAGAGAAGAAAGAAAGTGTTTATCACAGGATAAATACACTTATGCGGGACATTGTCATTCAATTGTATGAAAACGGCAAATATCATGGAATTTGCTATTTTATAAAAACAGAAGAAATGATAATATTGTAATTGAAAATAGATCAAGCCTTGTTGTAAATCAGGCGCATTTTCATGTAAAAGCAAATAGCAGAGTATAAAAGCGGGAAGGAGTTCTATATGCAGGTCTTTTTAGAAAACGAACAATTAAAAATAACAATCAACAGTCTCGGCGGAGAGCTTTCAAGCATTATAAAAAAGCAGACAGGCATTGAGTATATGTGGAATGGGGATGAGAAGTATTGGAAACGTACTTCGCCGGTTCTGTTTCCCATTGTAGGAAGCCTGAAAAATAAGGAATTTATTTATGAGGGAAAATCCTATCCTATGGGTCAGCACGGCTTTGCCCGCGACATGGAGTTTTCTGTAAAATCCGAAAAGGATGGGGAAGTCTGGTTTTCCCTAAAATCCGATGAAGAAACCATGAAAAAATATCCTTTTGCTTTCTGTCTGGAATTGGGATACCGTTTAAACGGAAATAGGCTGGACGTGCTTTGGCGGGTTATCAATGAAGATATCAAAGAAATGCATTTTTCCATCGGAGGCCATCCTGCTTTTATGTGTCCTTTAAACGGAGAGGGAGAGCAGACGGATTATTATATTGCATTTGACAGTGAAAAGGATTTGGAGTACTCCGTATTAAACGAAAACGGATTGGTGGCCATAGAAGGAGAAGCACTTGCTACCCAAGGGGGCATGCTGCCTATAGACGTCGGACTTTTTGACAGGGATGCCTTGATAATAGAAGGGAAACAGGCAAAGAAGGTCAGTCTTTGCGACGGAAATAAAAAGCCTTATCTTTCAGTCAGCTTTGATTCTCCTTTATTCGGCTTATGGTCTCCTGCCGGAAAGCATGCTCCTTTTATCTGCATTGAGCCATGGTACGGAAGATGTGATAAGGCTTCCTTTGAAGGAACCCTGGAAGAAAGGGAATATGGCAATGCTTTAAAGCCGGGAGAAATTTTTGAAAAGGAATATCAGGTGGAAATTTTATAAAACCGTCATGATAGCACGGATAAAAGTTTACCTGCAAAAAATATAACGATTCAAGAGTGGGTCAAAAAGCAACTTCGGGTTGCTGTTTGGGGCTGTTATTCCTTTTACAGGTAACATGAAGTGGCTTTTTTGCAGATTTATGTAAAAAGATTGATATAAAGTAAATAATATGATAAAATTTGAAAGAATTTTAGAAGGAGGAGGTACTTTCAATGGATAAGAGAACAACAGGAATTGTTGCGTACATTACATGGATTGGTCTTGTTATCGCACTTTGTGCAGGCGACAAGGAAGGCGCAAAGTTTCATTTAAATCAGGCTTTGGTTATTTTCTTGTTTGGTTTGTTGAGTATTGTTCCGTGTCTTGGACAGATTTGGGCTATTTTTATTTTGGTCTGCTGGATTATGGGATTGATTGCAGCAATCAATGAAGAAGAAAAGCCGGTTCCGTTAATCGGCGGAATTCAGATTTTAAAGTAATCTTATATTACAAAGTAAGAGATCTGATAGAAAACCATTTCGATTGTGTATCGCAAAATAGCGGTAAAGTCGGAATGGTTTTTTCTTATATTGTGATTATAAGAAATAAATGCTATAATATTTATCGTATATGTTTTAATGAAAATGATGTGAAAAACGGCTATAGAAATTCAGCCATAGCAGAACAGGCGAAACAGAATTGACGGAATAGAGGAGTTATCATGGATAAAGAGGCTTTTCGTAAACTTTGCAGTGAAAAAATATTATATTTGGACGGGGCAACCGGTTCTAATTTGATGAAGGCCGGAATGCCTGTAGGAGTCTGTCCGGAACAGTGGATTTTAGAGCATGAGGATGCTCTTGTGTCTCTGCAGCAGGCCTATGTACAGGCAGGAACCAATATTGTGTATGCTCCCACTTTTACGGCAAACAGGATTAAACTGGCGGAATATGGCCTGGAAGACGATATAGAGGCAATCAACGTAAAGCTGGTACAGCTTTCCAAAAGGGCGGTAGGCGGCAAGGCGCTGGTAGCGGGCGATCTGACCATGACCGGAAAACAGCTAAAGCCTATGGGACCCTTGGAATTTGAAGAGCTGATAGATGTTTATAAGGAACAGATACGTTACCTGGAAAAGGCGGGAGCCGACCTTCTGGTAATTGAAACCATGATGAGCCTACAGGAAACAAGGGCGGCGGCAATTGCGGCTATGGAGGTAAGCAGTCTGCCTGTTATGGCAACCCTTACATTTGAAACTGACGGAAGGACGCTGTTTGGCTCCGATGCGGCTTCGGCGGCAATCGCCTTAACCAGCCTTCATGTGGATGCCATTGGTGCAAACTGTTCTACGGGACCGGATAAGATGTGCGAGGTTATCCGCACCATGAGAGAAGTGACGGAGCTTCCCTTAATTGCAAAGCCCAATGCGGGACTGCCATCTTTGGATGATGAGGGAATGACTGTTTATGACATGGACAGCGATACCTTTGCAAAAGAAATGATACAGGTTGTGGAAAGCGGCGCTTCCATTCTCGGAGGATGCTGCGGTACAACCCCGGAATACATTGAAAAGCTGGCAGCCAAGACCAGTCATTTAAAGGTAGAGAAAACAAGTCTTTCGGGAAGACATTTTCTGTGTTCGGAAAGACAGGCTTTGGAATTCGGTCTGGATGACCGGTTTATGATTGTGGGAGAGAGGATTAACCCCACCGGCAAGAAAAAGCTGCAGGCGGAGCTGCGGGAAGGCAAGCTTGATCTGGTAGGACAGTTTGCCGGAGAGCAGGAGGAATGCGGAGCAAAAGTTTTAGACATTAATATGGGTATGAGCGGCATTGATGAAAAGGCAATGATGCTGACCGTATTGGAGGAGGTCGCTAATATTACGTCTCTTCCGCTTGCCATAGATTCCAGCCATGTGGATGTCATAGAGGCGGCACTGCGGCGGTATCCGGGAAGAGCGCTGATCAATTCCATTTCCTATGAAAGCGCCAAAATTGATGCCCTGCTTCCCATAGCGAAAAAATACGGCGCCATGTTTATTCTCCTTCCTCTGTCCGATGCGGGACTTCCCAAGGATTTAGAAGAAAAGAAGGGGATCATTCATAAAATTTTAGACAGGGCTTTGGAGCTTGGCATGACAAAGGACGATATTGTTGTGGACGGGCTTGTGGCTACGGTTGCAGCAAATCCCAAGGCTGCCATAGAGACTCTGGAGACAATCAGATATTGCAAGGATATGGGAATTGCAACGATCTGCGGATTGTCCAATATTTCCTTCGGACTTCCTGAAAGAATGAATGTAAACAGTGCTTTTTTGACCATGGCCATTCAGTCGGGACTTACCATGGCCATTGCCAATCCCAATCAGGAAATGTTAGTGCATGCGGCATTATCAGCTGATTTGCTCATGGCAAAGGAAGAAAGCGATATTGCCTATATCGATAGAATGAATGCGGTAAAAGAAGCAAGGGAAAGCTTTTTAAAGGAAAATCCCGGTGCGGTAATCGCGCCTTCCGGTGCAGGAAGCAAAAACGGAGGAAACACCCTGGGACAACAGGGAGAAAGCGGTTTAAAGGGAGAACAGGCTGCTTTAGGCGGAGTTTTGGGACAGGTAAAGGAAGCCGTCCTGAAGGGTAAGCAGAGGGATATTCTCTCACTTACCCGAAAAGCCATAGATGAAAGCATTCCGCCCCAGAATATTTTGAATGAAGCATTACTTCCGGCAATCGGGGAAGTGGGAGATTTATTTGATTGTGGAAAATATTTCCTGCCCCAGCTGATTGCCAGTGCGGAAACCATGAAAAAATCCATTGAATATCTGGAGCCTTTGTTAAAGGCGGAGGGAGAGGATTCCTCCATGCCTACCATTGTTATTGCGACGGTTAAAGGCGATATTCATGACATCGGCAAAAATCTGGTTGCCCTTATGTTGAAGAACCACGGTTTTTCCGTTATTGACTTGGGAAAAGATGTTCCAAGAGAAGAAATTATCAGGGCGGCAAAAGAAAACAGGGCCAGAATCATTGCCCTTTCGGCGCTGATGACCACCACCATGCAGGAGATGAAAAATGTCATTGAACTGGCTAAGCAGGAAGGCCTGGATGCAAAGGTCATGATCGGCGGCGCGGTCATTACCCAGGAATATGCGGACGAAATCGGTGCGGACGGCTATTCCAGGGATGCGGCGGATGCGGTAAAGCTGGCGCAGAAATTATGTGATGAATGAGAAGGTCCCATAAAAGTCTGACGGTAGAGCATGGAAAAAGATAAATAAAAAACGAATTGTTAAAGGAATGAAAAGACCGATAACAGACTGAAAATAGGATCGGATAATAAAAGAAAGGTTTAGGTGAAATAAAATGATAGGTGCGGACGCAATGGTAAAATGTCTGGAAGCAGAAGGGGTAAAAGCGGTTTTCGGCTACCCCGGAGTTGCTATCTGTCCCTTTTATAACAGTATTTTGGAATCTGATATTGAAAGTATCCTGGTAAGAACGGAGCAGAATGCAGCCCATGCGGCAAGCGGTCTGGCAAGGGTAACCGACGGAATCGGCGTGTGTGCCGTAACAAGCGGTCCCGGCGCAACCAATCTGATTACGGGAATTGCCACGGCGTTTGCCGACAGTATTCCCATGATATGTATATCCGGCCAGGTAAACAGCGAGCTTTTGGGAAGCGATGTTTTTCAGGAGGCGGATATTACGGGAGCGGTGGAATCTTTTGTAAAATATTCTTATCTGGTAAGAGATGCGGAGGATATACCCAGAATATTCAAAGAGGCGTTCCATATTGCCACAACAGGAAGAAAGGGACCGGTATTAATTGATGTGCCCATTGATGTACAGAATGCTCCGGTCAGCAAATTTAAATATCCGGAGGAAGTGTCCTTAAGAACCTACAAACCCACGGTAAAAGGACATATCCAGCAGATCAAGAAGGTCGTAAAAGAGTTGGAGAAAGCGGAAAGGCCTATTATCTGTGCCGGCGGCGGCGTATCTTTATCCCAGGCAAAAAAAGAACTGGTAGAATTTGCGGAAAAAAATCAGATTCCCGTGGTTTCCACCATGATGGGTATCGGCACAATGCCTACGAGACACCCTCTTTATTTCGGAATGGTGGGAAATAACGGAAAGCCCTATGCAAACCGTGCCATGAATGAGGCCGACCTGATTATTATGGTGGGTGCCAGAGTGGCGGACCGTGCGGTAAGTCAGCCGGATTTGATCGTGGATAATAAAACCTTAATACATATTGACGTAGATCCTGCTGAAATCGGAAAGAATGTAGGACCCAATATTCCTCTGGTAGGCGATGCAAAGCATATTTTTGAGGATTTGGATGAGCAGGAGTTTGAAGGCGACTACAAGGAATGGCTGGATACCCTGATTGAATACAGGACGGTTATGGAGCCTAAGCGTAAGGAGCATCCGGGCTTTGTAGACCCGGCGGAATTCATTACCATGCTTTCAGGTAAAATGGATGATGATGCGATTTATGTGGCTGATGTGGGACAGAACCAGATCTGGTCCTGCGGTTATCATATCGTAAAAAAAGGAAGATTTTTGACCTCCGGCGGTATGGGGACTATGGGCTACTCCATTCCCGCGGCCATGGGAGCCAAATATGCTTTAAAGGATAAACAGGTTATTGCGGTATGCGGAGACGGCTCTTTTCAGATGTCCTTTATGGAACTGGCTACCATGAAGCAGCATGGGATTAAAAGTAAAGTAATTGTTTTAAAGAATAACTATCTGGGCATGGTCCGGGAATACCAGCATTATACCTATCGGGATAATTATTCCGTTGTGGATTTGTCGGGAAGTCCCGATTTGTCCAAGATAGCAGAGGCTTACGGAATGCCCTTTATCCGCCTTACGGACATGAAAAATGCGGATAAGGCAATTGATGAATTTTTGAGCTGTGAAGAGGCATGCCTGATGGAATGTCTGGTTGATCCCATGGATTTGGTAAAATAGAGGTGTGATATGAAGAAAATATATTCGGTTTTAGTAGAAAACAGATCCGGCGTACTGGCTAAGGTTGCCGGCCTGTTCTCAAGAAGATGCTTTAATATTGATTCCCTGGCTGTAGGCGAAACGGATGATCCCACGGTTTCCTGTATGACCATTGTCAGCAGCGGCAATGAGCGTACCATTGAGCAGATAGAAAAACAGCTGAACAAAAAGCTGGATGTCATTAAAGTAAAAACCTTTAATGAGGAAAACAGCATTTCCAGGGAAATGATGTTAATGAAGGTAAAGTATAATAAGTCTAACCGCAGGGATATTATGGAAATCTGTGAAATCATGAACGCCCAGATTGTGGATATGAGCAAGGGCTTTATGATCATTCAGATTTGCGACCTGCCGGAACGGATTAAGCTGTTGATCGATATGTTTGCATCCATCAGCATTGTAGAGGTTGCCAGAACAGGAACCCTGGCTCTTCCCAAATGCAGCGAGAATGAATAGCGGTTTAAAGCAGGATGTCAACACAATGGCGGTTTTGAAAAATATCGGCATAATGAATAGAAAAGCGGGTTTTCATAACCTGTGATTATGGATGGCATAATGGTTGTTCATACGTTGACAAAGGGGCAAACATGCTGATAAAATAAGGTCTATCACAGAGGAAAGTGGTGAAAATATGCAGAAAAAAGTGTTTCAGTTATTGGTGGATAATACTTCCGGTGTTTTAAGCAGGATTTCAGGTTTGTTCAGCAGAAGAGGCTATAATATCGAGAGCATTACCGCAGGAGTAACGGCAGATCCCAAATATACCCGTATTACTATAGTAACCAGCGGGGATGATGAGATTTTGGACCAGATTGAAAAGCAGGTAAGCAAGCTGGTGGATGTGCAGGATATCAAGGTGTTGGAGCCTGACGATTCCGTTTACAGGGAATTAGTCATGATCAAGGTTAAGGTAGGCGCTGACAGCAGGCAGGCGGTAATTGCCATGGCGGATATTTTCCGCGCCAAAATTGTAGATGTGGCAGTGGACAGTCTGATGGTAGAGCTTACGGGAAATCAGAACAAAATAGAAGCTTTTATTAATCTGTTAGACGGCTATGAAATTTTAGAGCTGGCAAGAACCGGTATTACAGGGCTTGGCAGGGGAACAGATAATGTAACTTATCTGGAGTAAAGCATTATTTCAAAGGATTTCATCGTTACAAAGGATGAAATAGAGAAATTGTTTTTCGTTCCCTTATTTATGTGGGGGAATACGGAAAATATCAAAAGGGAATTGGTTAGCAGCTACTAACTTTCTAAGTATACATTAATCAAGATTTTAGGAGGAAACAAAAATGTCACAGGAAGCAAAAATTTTTTATCAGGAGGATTGTAATTTATCTCTTCTGGAAGGCAAGACAATTGCCATCATTGGTTACGGAAGCCAGGGACATGCACACGCGTTGAACTTAAAGGATTCAGGCTGCCATGTTATCATCGGTCTTTATGAAGGCAGCAAATCATGGGCAAAGGCTGAATCACAGGGATTTGAAGTTTATACTGCAGCAGATGCGGCAAAAAAAGCTGATATTATCATGATTTTAATTAATGATGAAAAACAGGCTGATTTATACAAAAACGATATTGAGCCCAATCTGGAAGAAGGAAATATGTTAATGTTTGCCCATGGTTTCAATATTCATTTCGGAGCAATTGTACCTCCTAAATTTGTTGATGTTACGATGATCGCACCGAAAGGCCCCGGTCATACGGTACGCAGCGAGTATCAGGCCGGAAAAGGCGTTCCCTGTTTGATCGCCGTAGAGCAGGATGCTACAGGAAAGGCACAGGATTTAGCACTGGCTTATGCTTTGGGAATCGGCGGAGCAAGAGCAGGCGTTTTGGAGACAACCTTCAGAACAGAAACAGAGACAGACCTTTTCGGCGAGCAGGCAGTTCTTTGCGGCGGCGTATGTGCTCTTATGCAGGCAGGCTTTGAAACACTGGTTGAAGCAGGTTACGATCCCAGAAATGCATATTTTGAATGTATTCATGAAATGAAGCTGATTGTTGATTTGATTTACCAGTCAGGTTTCTCAGGAATGAGATATTCTATTTCCAATACTGCTGAATACGGCGATTATATTACAGGACCGAAGATTATCACAGAGGATACAAAGAAAGCCATGAAGAAGATTCTTTCCGATATCCAGGATGGTTCTTTTGCAAAGGAATTCCTCTTAGATATGTCTCCTGCCGGACGTCAGGTACATTTCAAGGCTATGAGAAAGCTGGCAAGCGAGCATCCTTCAGAGGTTATCGGCGAAGAAATCCGTAAGTTATACAGCTGGAACGGCGAAGATAAGCTGATTAACAACTAATGCTTATCTGACAGATGCAAAAGCTGTTAAATAGTTATGAAGCAAGTTCCTTATGATTTTACCCCCGGGCTTTTCAAGTCCGGGGTTTTATGATATGATAAGGAGAATTTTGAATTCTACGAAGGAGGAAAAAAATGAATACTTATACGGGAGGAACCCAAAACAACAAACAAGGTGGGGGAAATATGAAAGAAACAAATCCAGGGGAAGATTTGTTTTTATCAGGAGGCTTTGATTCCTTCGGCGGCACGCCGGAACCTATGAATACCGGTATGAGGCAGATGAATGCAGGCATGGGACAGCTGGGAAGCGTCGATTACGGAAGCGGAAATGCCTATGGAACGGTAGATAATAGCACAATGGGTACAAACCGCTGGTCAGAGCCCAAGGTGATTTTAAATCTGTGGGGACAGCTTTTCAATTCCTTTATGCCCTTTCGGTATGACAGGTATAAGGGAATGAGCATGAATGCGGCAAAGGATTTTGTGAAATTTTTTGTGAAGCTTTATCTTTTGGCGGGTTATTTGATGATGGCTGTTTTAATAATCACAACTCCGGAGGCAATGGAATATTTTAAGAGTGGGAATATCAGTATCCTGCTTACTATTATTTCGTTAGGCATTACCTATGCTATAGGAGCTTTCTTGGGACCATTCTTTTTCAGACTCCAGGCTCTTATATACAGAGTGATTTTTGGGAATCTGCTTATGGCTATTGAAAGAAAGAAGATTACTTCCACCAATATGTATCTGGTATCCATTTATTCTTGTATACCATGTATGGCATTGGGAATGCTGATAGGTATTATAGCACTCGTGTTTTTGTCTTCGTCCACAGTGTTTTTTATCGTTAATCTGTCAGTTGTTTATGCAATCCTTGAATTGGTCATGCCAATCATCATTATGGCGTTGGCAATACCCAGGATGGAATGATTGATGATTGGAAATGATAAAATAGTAAAGCGAAAATGAATTCTTATGATGAAAAGGGAAAAGAATAAATGAATACTTATAAGGGACCTAATGTATCTTATACACCTATGGCACAGGAAAATAATGATGCAGGGCAGGAAGGCTTGGATTCCTTGAATCCGGGTAATGTAAATGAAATGGGAAACGGAGTTCCTTTGGGAAGTGTAGACTATAGCCGGCAGGGAAATACATATTACAATATGCCTGATACCCAAAACTGGAGCAGACAGGAACGGATGCCGTTTTTTAAACAACTGTTTATATCATTTGTGCCCCCTTTATATGCTAAATATAAAGGAATTTCAAAAACTGCCACAAAAAGCTTTGTAAAATCATTCATGCTATTGCTTTTGTTAATAGCATATATAAATGTTGGAATTTCCTTTTTTGCAGGAGGAAAAGACGGCACGGGAATTTTAAGCGGAATACTTGATTTCAAAATTGAAAATGGCGAATTGTCATTAGAAGATGAAATTTTGTATAAAGATGAAGCGAAAGGGTCGGTAATCTATGCAAATGATGAAATAGCCTCATTTACCTATGATGATTTGGACTATTATATCAAGGAAGGATATAATGAGGTGCTTTTGATAAGCCGTACAAATGGTATAATACTTAGGGGCGGCATGATGGTAAGAAGCTTTAAGTGGTCGCAAGTGACAGCAAAAGTAATAGATAAAAAATGGATGATAGCTAAGGCAATGCCTGTATTGATTGTGGGATTATTTCTTTTTACGTTTGTAGCAGTTTTCATTTCTGCTTTGTTTTACAGATTTGTGGCATGGCTCTTTTCCTTAGTGGGAAAATTAATTGCGTTGGTTGAAAGGAAATCAATAACATCTCTTAATATGTCTAAAGTGGCTGTATATGCTTTAGTACCGGGAATGGTACTCAGGACGGTAGTCCGATTTATACCCGCATCCATAGCTTTGGCCATTTCGCCATATTTAGTAATAGCATATTTATTACTTCCAATTATTATAATGGCTATAGCGATTCCGTTTATGGAATGAAATGCATAAAGTATATTTAAAGAGATTTGAGTTTTATGTTCTACAAAGCAAAAAGAAGTTGGAGGAAGCAACAGTGATTTATGATAATGTTCTCGATTGTATGGGAAGCACTCCTGTTATCCGCTTAAACAGAATAGTGCCTTCCGATGCGGCAGAAGTTCTGGTCAAGTTTGAAGGTTTGAATGTAGGAGGGTCTATCAAAACAAGGACTGCTTTTTACATGATCAAGCAGGCGGAAAAAGAAGGCAGGATCAATAAAGATACTATTATTGTAGAACCCACCAGCGGAAACCAGGGGATTGGTCTGGCATTGGTAGGCGCTGTTAAGGGATATAAAACAGTTATTATTATGCCTGATTCTGTCAGCGAGGAGCGCAGGAAACTGGTAAAGCATTATGGTGCGGAAGTGATTGTGGTTCATGACGGTGGAAATATAGGCGACGCCATTGAAGAATGTACTCAGATCGCCATGAAGATGGCGGCTGAAAATCCCAACGTATATGTTCCCCAGCAGTTTGAAAATCCTGCAAATCCCATGGTACATAAGAGGCATACGGCTTTGGAAATTTTAGAACAGGTGGCAGGACCCATAGACGGCTTTTGTTCCGGCATCGGTACAGGCGGTACTTTGAGCGGCATCGGAGGAGTACTAAAGGCGCATAATCCCGATATTACAATTTGGGCGGTAGAGCCTGAAAACGCTGCGATTTTAGCCGGAGGAACGGTAGGAACCCATTTACAGATGGGGATTGGAGACGGCCTGATTCCGAAAAATTTAAATCAGAGTATTTATGAGGATATTTATGTAGTAAGTGATGAGGAAGCGATTCAGACTGCCAAAGACCTTGCAAGAAAAGAAGGGCTGATGTGCGGAATATCCAGCGGAACCAACGTTGCGGCGGCTCTTGCAATGGCAAAAATATTGGGAAAAGGCAAAACCGTGGTAACAGTTCTGCCCGATACGGCGGAAAGATATTTTTCCACGCCTTTATTTGAAGGAGAATAGAAAGCAATAAAGGATATATTACAGGAATCTAACCTGCCATATGAAAATGCGGCGGTTTTATTCATTGTCAGGCAGGTTGTGTTTGTTGACAAATTCCATGAATTTTTTCAGGGTGTCGGACATAGAGACGTCTTCCCTGTATGCAAAGCCTACCCGGCGTTTTGGAATGGTACGTTTAAAGGTTAATTCTTTGAACGTACCGTTTATAATGTCGTCTTTTACAAAGTTTCTGATAACGCAGGCGATCCCTAAGTCGATTTTAGCAAGTTCAATTAATAAATCCATGGTATTGATTTCCAAGATGTTGTTCATGGTAATCTGGTGGGAGGTCAGATAATTGTCAACATATTTCCGGGAAATATTCTCCTTGTTCAGCATCATAAAATTAGCATTTGCTAACAAGGAGGTTCTGGTTCCGTTTTCCCTGATGCGGAGATTTTTTAAATAACTATCTGTAGCAATAAAGGTATCCTGTATTTCGCAGATGGGTTCATAATGCAGAGTACCCATATCGGAAGGGATGCCCACAAGACCGATTTCCGTTATGCCGTTTTCAATATCCCGAATCGTTTCCAAAGAAGGATGACAGGTAATGGAGATGGTCACATGGGGGTTTTCCTTGATAAATTCCTTTAAATAGGGAAGCAGGATGTATTTGCAGAGAGTAATGCTGACGCCGATAGACAAATGGGATACCCCCAGTCTGGCAATTTTACGAAGCTGTTCCTCCCCGTTGTTAATAGAAGTAAAGGCATTCCTGACCTGTTCAAATAAAATAGCGCCCTCTTCCGTCAGGGTTACCCCGCGGGAACTGCGGATAAACAAGGTGGTTTCCAAATTGTTTTCCAGTTTGGAAATTGCTTTGCTGATAGCAGGCTGACTGATGTAAAGCTCCTTTGCCGCAAGGGAAATGTTTTTATTTTTTGCAACCGTGTAAAAGATATGATATAAATTTAAATTATTTTCCATGAGAAACCTCCGTTTTTACATTAAAAAATTAACAATGATGATTGTGCCGTAACGGTATGAATTTCGTTTGTAGCCGATATAAAAATGTATATTTTCTGTAATGAATACTATTGATATTGCCTTGAACACGACGGCTTGGATAGATACAAATAGAATATCATAACTTTAAATTATAGTAAACATAAATAATATGTATTTTAATTATATTGAGACTTATGATAGTATGATAAAAAGATATTATGACAAAAAATATCTAACCGTATCAGGCGCAGCATTTGAAGGCCTGCGGGATTTGTATTTTTTAGATTGATATTTTGAAATTATAACAGATCAAAAGGAGGACTATGGAATGGGAATGACAATGACGCAAAAAATTCTTGCCGCACATGCCGGACTGGACAAAGTAGAAGCCGGACAATTGATCGAGGCAGAATTAGACCTTGTTCTGGGAAATGATATTACCAGCCCTGTAGCCATTAAGGAAATGGAAAAGATGAAGGTGGACGGGGTTTTTGATAAAGATAAAATCGCGCTTGTACCGGATCATTTTGTACCCAATAAAGATATTAAATCGGCACAGCATTGTAAATGTGTCAGGGAATTTGCATACAAAAATCAGATTACCAATTACTTTGAAGTGGGAGAAATGGGAATTGAACATGCTCTGCTTCCCGAAAAAGGCCTGACGGTTGCGGGAGATGTGATTATCGGCGCTGACTCCCATACCTGTACTTACGGAGCGTTAGGCGCTTTTTCCACCGGTGTTGGCAGTACGGATATGGCGGCCGGAATGGCTACGGGAAAGGCATGGTTTAAAGTGCCGGGGGCTATTAAATTCAATCTGGTGGGCAAACTGCCGGAATGGGTCAGCGGCAAGGATCTGATTTTACATATTATCGGCATGATCGGCGTGGACGGCGCTTTGTACAAATCCATGGAATTTGTAGGAGAAGGCGTGAAGAGCCTTTCCATGGACGATCGTTTTACCGTTGCCAATATGGCAATTGAGGCAGGAGGTAAAAACGGTATTTTCCCTGTGGATGAGTTAGCCGTTGCTTACATGAAGGAGCATTCCAAAAAGAATTATACCATTTATGAAGCGGATGAGGATGCGGTTTATGATGAGGAGTATACCATTGATTTAAGTCAATTAAGACCGACCATTGCATTCCCTCATCTGCCGGAAAATACAAAGACCATTGATGAAATTACCGAAGACATTATGATTGACCAGGTTGTCATCGGGTCATGCACAAACGGCCGTATCGACGATTTAAGATGTGCGGCGAAAGTCCTGAAGGGCAAACATGTGGCAAAGGGAATGAGATGTATCATTATTCCTGCAACACAGGCGATTTACATGCAGGCTATGGAAGAAGGCTTATTAAAAATCTTTATTGAAGCGGGTGCGGTTGTTTCCACTCCCAGCTGCGGTCCCTGCCTTGGCGGTTATATGGGTATCCTTGCAGAAGGCGAGAGATGCGTTTCCACTACAAACCGTAACTTTGTGGGACGTATGGGACATGTGGATTCGGAAATTTATCTGGCAAGTCCTGCAGTAGCAGCAGCCAGCGCCGTAGCAGGAAAAATTTCCTGCCCATGCAGATTATAGGAGGAATGAGAAATGAAAAACGCAAAAGGAATTGTATTTAAATATGGCGACAATGTGGATACGGATGTGATCATTCCGGCAAGGTATCTCAATTCTTCCGACCCGGCAGAGCTTGCTACCCATTGTATGGAGGATATTGACAAAGAATTTGTAAATAAGGTAAACAAAGGCGATATCATCGTTGCCACCAAAAATTTCGGCTGCGGTTCCTCCAGGGAGCATGCGCCCATTGCCATTAAGGCGGCAGGAGTCAGCTGTGTCATTGCGGAGACCTTTGCCAGGATCTTTTACCGCAACGCCATCAATATCGGACTTCCCATAATCGAGTGCCCCGAAGCGGCAAAGGAGATCGAAGCCGGCGATGAAGTGGAAGTGGATTTTGATTCCGGTTTGATTATCAACAGGACAAAAGGTACTGAATATAAAGGGCAGGCGTTCCCTGAATTTATGCAGAAGATCATTGATGCGGAAGGTCTTATTAATTATATCAATGCAAAATAAAGAATTTGGTTAATAGAAAAACTGCATAAAAAGTTCTGATAATGTAAAAACAATAATCTGTCATGGAAAAACTATTATTTTGCATGGTTTATCTATGGCAGATTTTCGCTTATATCTTAGATATGATATGACCCTTTTTAAGTTGTGCTGTTGTGGAAAATAGATTATAATTACAACAAAAATGAATTTTCAGGAGGGTTTCAAAATGAGTATGGATTTGAATTTTTGGAAATATAAGGAGGGAGTTCCCCACGACAATAATAGGGTTTATGAATTGGCATGTTGCGATGGTAAAACAATTGAAGAGTTAGAAAATCTTCCAATAGATGAAATTCTTAAAAAGATTCATTCTGTTTTTTCTGATTGGAAAGCTTTAGATCAAAACCATTATGAAAAAGATGGCCGCGGAGCTTTTGAGATATTTACGACTTCGCAAATCGTAAGATTTGATTGCTATGATATGCAGGAAATAGACATGAACTCTCTTATGGATATTTTAATTGATTTTGGATGTCCTTTATTTGACCCGCAAATATCAACGAGATTTGATGAATGGACGGACAGGTAAGAAAGGAAAAAACATATGAACACAAACGACTTTTTTCAAACCCTCGATAAAATGTTTACAGAAGGAAAAGCCCCGGAAAAAATTGACGCATTTTTATGTGAAAGCCTTACAAAAGCCAGTGAGGAAAAGGACTATGGAGCTTATGTTACCATCGGCAATGAAATGATCGGTTTTTACCGGAGCATATCCCAATATGACAAATGCTTTCAGATTTCAGAGGATACCTTAATGCTTATGGAGGAACTGCAGTTAGACGGAACGGAACACTTTGGCACCACGCTTTTGAATGTGGCAACGGGCTATCGCGCCGCAGGAAGACTGAATGAGAGTCTTTCCTATTATGCAAGGGCATTACAGCTTTACGAACAGCTTTTGCCGCCGGGAGATTACCGGTTTGCAGGCTTATATAACAATATCAGTATTTTACTGGAGCAGTTAAATGACAATGAAAAGGCCGCCATATTTTTGGAACGGGCCTTGGATATCATAGATAAGATTCCGGAGGGCGCATCGGAACAGGCGTCTACAAGAACCAATCTGGCTCTTGTAAAAATGAAGCTTGGAAACATGGAAGAAGCAGAGGCTCTTTTGCAGGATGCCCTAAAACGGTACGAGGCTTTGATGGGAGAAACTACTGACGCCCATTATTCTGCCGCGTTAGCAGGGTTAGCGGAAGTATATTTTAAAAAGGAGGAGTATGAAAAGTCCCTTTCTTTTTATGAAAAAGCGGCAAAAGAGGTTAAGCTGCATTTTGGGGAAAATGAGAGTTATCAACTGTTATTGCAGAATGCGGAACTGGTACGGTCTCATGTGGAATAGCTTTTGGCAATAGGGCATTTATGGAGGAAATTATGAAGGGCTTGGAATTAGCGCAGGCATACTATCAGAAATGTGAAAATGAATTGCAGGAAATTACAGGTAAAGATTTTAACAATATTTCCATAGGTTTGTGTGGACAAGGTTCAGAGTGTTTCGGCTTTGATGATGAAATTTCCAAAGACCATGATTTCGGGCCGGGGTTTTGTATTTTCTTAGAGGATGAATTAAAAGAGAAATACGGGGAAAGGCTGGAGAAATTTTATGAAGGTCTGCCCAAAGAATTTATGGGAACGATGCGTATGGTATCATCCCACGGGCAGGGGCGCGTAGGCGTGCTTTCCACAAAAGATTTTTACTTTGCCAATCTGGGTATTGATAAAGAACCGGAAAATCTTTATCAATGGTATCAGCTTTCCGAGGAAAGGCTTGCTATGGTTACTAACGGCAGGATTTTTCATGAAGGAAATGATGAATTCATGAAGCTTCGAAAGACCCTTTTGAGTTTCTATCCTGAGGAAGTAAGATTGAAAAAGCTGGCTTCCAGATTTGTGGTCATGGCACAGGCAGGGCAGTATAATTACGGAAGATGCCTGATGCGTAAGGACTATGTAGCGGCTTATTTTGCCTTAAGCCTTTTTATGAAAAATGCTGTTTCTGCCATTTATCTGCTGAATGGCAAATATATGCCTTTTTATAAATGGGCGCATTACGGCATGAAGGATTTGCCGGTATTGGGGAAATTATCAGATGCTTTTTCGTGGCTTTCCACATCTTCTATGGGAATTGTGAGTGTTCCGGCGGGGGATGAGGGGATGCGGCAGTATGAAGGAAGCGTCTTGGTTGAGATGATCTGCGGGGAGATTGTAAAGGAATGTGTCAGCCAGGGGCTGTTAAAGGAAACTGTGGATTTTCTGGATGACGGCGTTATCCTGTTGCAGGAATCCATAGAAGACGGACTTTTGAAAAAAATACCTTTAGAAATGTAAATTTGGTATCTTATGTGGTTTTGGGGACGGGATTGTATTTGGATTGGATTTTTTGAAGTGACTTTTGAACAAACCGTAAATGTGGAAACGGAAACGTAGCTCTAAATGATAGCTCATAGATTATATTTATAGAAATGTATGTTCGATTGTGATACAATAGCTTCATGATGACTAAAAAAAGAATCCGAAGTTTAATCATTCTGACAGGAATCCTTTTGATTTCTGCGGCTTGTTTCATAATATACAGTACACGGGATGCGGGCGGCCTGGTTGTGATTACCTTTGGTGGCGAAGTCATACAGGAAATGCCTTTAAATATGGATGGCAGCTTTTTGGCAGGCTCTAAAGAAAGCGATTACAATCTGATTGTAGTTGAAGACGGAAAAGCTTACGTAGCCGAAGCAAACTGCGCCAATCAGATTTGCAAAAACAGTAAAAGTATTTCCAAAAGCGGCGAAGTGATTACCTGCATTCCCCACAGGCTTGTGGTAACCGTCGTTTCCCCCGAAAAGGAGGTGGATGCGGTTGCGCACTGAAAGACTGGCAAAGATGGGACTTTTTCTGGCGCTTGGCATGATATTATCCTATGTGGAGGCGCTTTTTCCCATTGCACCTTCCATGCCGGGAGTAAAGATCGGGCTTGCCAATATGCTGGTCATTCTTTTACTCTATTCCTACGGCTGGAAGTATGGAGCGGTTTATCAATTTTCCAGAATTTTTTTGACGGCAATGTTGTTTGGGAATCTGTTCAGCTGCCTTTATTCCCTGGCAGGAGCTGTGCTTTCCATGGCGGTCATGATGGGGCTTAAAAAAGTGGATTTTCTGGATACGGCAGGTGTCAGCATGACGGGCGGAATCGCACACAATATAGGACAGCTGATCATAGCTTATTTTGTAGTGCAAAATGCCGCCGTGGGATGGTATCTGCCCGTTCTTATCATAACGGGAGCGCTCAGCGGTTATGTTATCGGCTTTATCAGTGAAATTTTATTAAAGCGCAAATTGTTATAAGGATAAAAATTCCAGTAATGTTTTAGTAAAAACAGATTGAAATGAAAAATTGAGTTAAAGAATCATGCAAAGAAAAACAAATCAGCAGGAGAGTATTTATGATAGCATATTTAGTGGGAACGGTAGCTGAAGTTTTCGAGGATAATATTGTTGTGGAATTAAACGGTATGGGCTTTAATGTGAGGGTCCCCTACGGCTATGGCTTTAAAGCAGGCTCGGAAATAAAAGTACATACCTATACTTATGTAAAGGAAGACGCTTTCCAGCTTTTCGGATTTGAGACAAAAGACCAGTTAGAGCTGTTTAAAAAACTGATCACGGTAAACGGCATCGGACCGAAAGGTGCTTTGGCGATTCTTTCCGTTATGAGCGCAAACGACTTGCGTTTTGCTATTTACAGCCAGGATGCATCGGCAATTGCCAAGGCGCCCGGCATCGGCAAAAAAACAGCGGAACGGGTTATTCTGGATTTAAAGGATAAGATAAAATTAGAAGATGTTACCGCATTGCCGGGCGGAGAACAAATAGAAACCGGATTACCTGCTGATAACTTTGAAGCGGCAAGAAAAGAAGCAATAGATGCGCTAGCGGCTTTGGGTTATGGTATCAGCGAGGCGGCGAAAGCAGTTTCCAAGATTTCTGTTACGGAAGATAGCACGACGGAAGAAATTCTGAAAATGGCTTTGAAAAATTTATTTTAAAGGTAAAAGAAAGGACATGAATCGGAATTTAAGGAGAAAGAATATGAAAAATTTTTCTATGCCAGAGTATGTTTCTCCGACATTGGAGACAGATGAGTTAACAAGGTTGAAACATAGTTTAGAAAAAAATGTATCAAGGGAAGCGGCAGAAAGCATAATGGCAGAACTTCCATTAGCTATAAATTCAACACCGGATATTCGAGCCGAGTGGGTAGAAAAGCTTTCAGCTGTTCTTGAAAATAGCTTTGATGAAAAAACTGTTAAAAACATTCGCCAAGGGTGCCATTGTAATGAAAATGGCAGATTAGAAGACACAGCAAATAACTTGAGGCAGCTCTACTTTTCTTTAGATAAAAATTTGAGTAGATTTGTCAATGCTCTGAATGAAGAGGGTGCTGGCTGGTTTATCAAAGATGATCAGTTATATACAAAAATGTTTTTGTGTGAATGTCCTATGCTAGAAAGAGCAAAAAGCTCAAATTCGCTAACATGGTGTCACTGCACTGCTGGATATAGCAAAAAACTATTTGAGATTATTTTTGAAAGAACCGTCCATACAGAAATTATACAAAGCATACGGCAAGGATATGATTATTGCCTTTTGAGAATTAAATTTTAATATCTAATAAATTCCGGTTTGCAGAATTATCAGGCAGCAATCGAATTAGACAGCAGATAAAACAGACAGCAAATAAATTTTTAATAAAAAGGATATCACATGGCACCGAGAATCATTGAAACCTCCCTTACGGAAGAGGATCAGAAAATAGAAGGAACCCTGCGTCCCCAGAAAATGGACGATTATATCGGTCAGTCCAAGGCGAAGGAAACCCTGAAAATTTATATTGAAGCGGCAAAAAGACGAAATGACCCCCTGGATCACGTTTTGTTTTACGGACCGCCGGGGCTTGGTAAGACAACCCTTGCAGGGGTCATCGCTAATGAAATGGGCACCCATATCAAGGTTACAAGCGGACCGGCAATTGAAAAGCCGGGAGATATGGCGGCGATTTTAAACGGGCTTTCCGACGGGGATGTATTGTTCGTAGATGAAATACACCGGCTCAACCGTCAGGTGGAAGAGGTTTTATATCCCGCCATGGAGGATTATTGTATTGATATTATGATCGGAAAGGGGCCTACGGCAAAATCCATTCGTCTGGATCTGCCGAAGTTTACCCTTGTGGGAGCTACCACCAGGGCGGGGCTTTTATCTGCTCCGCTGCGTGACAGGTTTGGCGTTATTAACCGGCTGGAATTTTACAGCGTCGAAGAACTGGTAAAAATTATTATGCATTCCGCCGGAATCCTTCAGGTGGAAATCGAGCCGGAAGGAGCCGTGGAACTGGCGCGAAGAAGCAGGGGAACTCCAAGGCTTGCCAACAGGGTATTAAAGAGAGTCCGGGATTTTGCCCAGGTGCGTTTTGACGGCGTGATTACCGAAAAGGTGGCAATTGAGGCCTTAGACCTTTTGGATGTGGACAAGCTGGGCCTTGACCATGTGGACAGGAATCTCTTGATGACAATGATTGAAAAATTCGGCGGTGGTCCCGTAGGTCTGGACACACTTGCGGCGGCAACGGGCGAGGACCCGGGAACCATAGAGGATGTTAATGAACCCTATCTGATTAAAAACGGATTGATTAACAGAACGCCCAGAGGAAGGGTTGTAACGCCTCTGGCATATCTGCATTTTGGGTTAAAGGAGCCTGAATAAAGCAAAAAAACATAAATTTATCCCGAAAACGGTTGTTTTCTACTCGGATTTTGTTATAATAGATGTTGTATCTATGCGGAGATAAGTGGGCACATCTTGTGCTGGCATACAGGGGAGAAGGATCATGTCAACAAAAACCGAAACAGAAGTGATGATAGGCGGAAAGGTATTTACACTTAGTGGAAATGAAAGTGAAGAGTACCTGCAGAGAGTTGCCATTTATATTAATAATAAGCTTGCGGAATACAACAAAATCGAGAGTTACCGCAAGCAATCCGTAGATTCCAAAAATGTTTTGCTGCAGCTTAATATAGCGGATGATTATTTTCAGGCCAAAAAGAAGATTTCAAAGCTAGAGGATGAACTGGAGCGGAAGGAAAAAGAATTATATGATTTAAAGCATGAGCTGATTTCTACCCAGATTAAGCTGGAAAGTACGGAAAAGACCATGAAATCCATGCAGGGAGAAATCAATGAGGGCACCAAAAAGATTGTGCGTCTGGAAGCGGAATTAAAGGGAGCCAAATAGAGAAAATAAGTATCAGCAAATTCATATGGGTTGTTGCAAATACTTTGCAACAGCCTTTTTCTTTAGAAACGATAACGGAGAAAGAGATTGGGTAAAGTGGAATTATTAGCGCCTGCCGGAGATATGGACTGCTTTCGGGCGGCCATAAATGCCGGTGCGGATGCGGTATATTTAGGCGGAGAAGAATATGGTGCAAGGGCTTACGCCTCTAACTTTTCAAAAGAGGAACTGTGCAGGGCAATTGATTATGCCCATCTGTTTAACGTAGGGGTCTATTTAACGGTCAATACACTGATTAAGGAACGGGAGCTGGAAGGATTATGCCCCTTTCTGGGGCCTCTCTACGAAGCGGGACTGGATGGCGTAATCGTTCAGGACTTTGGAGCATTGGAAGTCATAAAAGAAAATTTTCCGTATTTGGCATTACACGCCAGCACCCAGATGTGCATTACGGGAAAATACGGCGCCGAATGTTTAAAGGAATACGGCGTCAGCCGCGTTGTGCCGGCAAGAGAGCTTTCTCTGGATGAACTTTTGGAAATCAAAAAGGAAACAGGATTGGAAATTGAGACATTTATTCACGGGGCCATGTGCTATTCCTATTCAGGTCAATGCCTTTTCAGCAGTTTTTTGGGAGGAAGAAGCGGAAACAGGGGAAGATGTGCAGGACCCTGCAGGCTTCCTTATTCCGTGTTTGATCAAAAAGAAGTTTATCCTTTCAGCCTGAAAGATATGTGCACGCTTCCCATTATAGACAAGCTGATGGATGCAGGCGTTGATTCCTTTAAAATTGAAGGCAGAATGAAAAATCCCTATTATGTGGCGGGAGTTACTTCCGTTTACCGGAAATATATAGACCTTTATGAGAATGGAAAAAACGGAAAGGAAGGCCTTGGAAAGGGACTGACGGAATCAGAGGAGTTTCGGAAGGACTTAGAGCTTTTGCAGAGTCTGTATGTGCGCACCAGTCTGGAAACAGGCTATTATTACCGTCACAACGGAAGAGAAATGGTTACCATTCAAAAGCCGGGCTATGAAACCGGCGATGAAAAGCAGTTTTCCTCTTTAAAAGAGAAGTTTCTGGATAAAGACAAAAAAATAGAGTTGCAATGCCGCATATCTGTCAATGCAGGAAAAATCATAACGCTTGAAATCTGTGATAAAAAAGGAAACGGTGTTACTTGTCGTGGAACAAATCCGGTACAAAAGGCACAGAAACGGCCGGTTACGGCAGAGGATGTCAAAAAACAGCTTTTAAAGACGGGGAATACAGCATTTTATTTTTCCGATGTTTCGGTTATAATGAGCGGAGAGGTTTTCGTGCCGTTGAAAGAAATCAATGAATTGAGAAGAAATGCCCTTAAAGAATTGGAAAGTCTGTTAACGTGGCATTACAAAAGAACGGAAGACTGGCATTACAAAAAAAGAAGCGAAGAAGCGGACAGGGCTGAAGAAAAAGAGATTTCAGATAATGTCGGCGTCCGAAGGAAAAGGGTACCGTCAGAAAAAATGGAATTCACTATAGCGGTTTCCACAACCGGACAGCTGAATGATGTTGTTTCATGGATAAACGGGCGGGATTTGTCTTCCAATGTCAATAAAGATCCTAAAGAAGACCGTGAAAAAGAAAAAAATACACATATATCCGCATTGGAGCTGGGATTTCCGATATTAGAAAATATGCCGGATATAAAAAAGGATATTCGTAAGCTGAAGGGGATGGGGATTTCCATTCACTTAACCCTGCCACCGGTTTTTAGAAAAGCGGCCGCAGAATATCTGGACAGGTATTTTCATAAAGAAGAATTGGAGTTGTTTGACGGCTTTTACTGTGGCGGTCTCGACGCGTTGGAATATATAAAAAAACGACTGGAACAAGAGGGATTTGCCCCTGGAGATAAATTGCTGACTGCCGATTACAGTCTGTATACGGCAAATCATAAAGCGGCTTTATTTTTGTACAAGCAGGGCGTAAAGAATTTTGTGGCCCCCTATGAATTGAACCGGTATGAATGGAAAGAGCTTAAGGGACAGCTTACCGCAAGCAAAGAATTACAGGACTTAAGAACAGAATATTCGGTTTACGGATATGTTCCCTTTATGCAGTCGGCAGGCTGCGTGAAGAAAACCTTCCACAGATGTGACGGGAAAAACGGCACGACCTATTTAAGGGACAGAATGGGGAAAAAGCTTCCTGTTGTAAATTTTTGTCCCATATGTCAAAATACGGTTTATAACAGCATTCCTTTATATCTTTATGAAGAGATGAAGGAAATAGTATGTGATATGTATAGAATTGTCTTTACGGTTGAAGGCTCCCAAAGAGTAAAAGAAGTACTTTCCTGTTTTCTGGGAGGCACAGCGCCTGCTCCCTTTGAATATACCAAAGGGCATTTTAAGAAAGGTATTGAGTAACAATGGCATATGTTATATCCGATTTATCCAAATATGTAATTGCAGTCTTTATGGCATTTTATACTTACGAATCCTTTGCGGCATTCAGGGGGCGGAATGAAGAAAAAAAGGAAGGTATTTATACAAGGCAGATCATCTGTATGTTTATCGTGCATTTTGTATCCTTTGCCGCCATTTGCCTGGAAACAAGCGATTTGAGTTATATTATTTTTTACGGCTTTCAGCAGATTCTTTTATTCGCCACAATCGCGCTGTTCAGGGCAATCTATAAGGATGCCAGCAGACTTTTGATCAATAATATGTGTATGCTTCTGTCTATCGGTTTTGTCATGCTTACGAGGCTGGATTTTGACAGGGCGCAGCGACAGTTTAAGATTGTGACCGTATCCCTGTTGCTTGGCATTGCCATCCCTTACCTCATTAAGAAGTTTCGTTTTCTGGAAAAATTCACATGGGCTTATGGCGTCGTAGGCGTGTTTGCCCTGGCGATCGTATTGATTTTGGGAGCGGTAACCAATGGCTCTAAGATTTCCTATTCTCTTGGCGGGTATACCTTCCAGCCTTCAGAATTTGTTAAAATCCTGTTTGTCTTTTTTGTGGCGGGAATGTATGCCAGGTCCAGGGACTTTTTACAGGTCGTCATTACAACGGCGGTGGCGGCAGTTCATGTTATTGTTCTTGTTTTATCCAAGGATTTGGGAAGCGCACTTATCTTTTTTGTGGTTTATGTGGCCATGACGTTTGTTGCCACAAGGAATTATTTTTATCTGATTTTAGGAATCATAGCAGGCTGTGGCTCCGGTATTGTGGCGACCAAAATATTTTCCCATGTAAGGGTAAGGATTCTGGCATGGCAGGATCCCTGGAGTTATATTGACGGTTCCGGTTATCAGATAACCCAGTCTCTTTTTGCCATAGGAACCGGCGGCTGGTTCGGTATGGGGCTTTATCAGGGAGAGCCTACGGCGATTCCTTATGTGTCTGAGGATTTTATCTTTTCCGCCGTTGCGGAGGAGCTGGGGGTGTTTTTCAGCATCTGCCTGATTCTTGTATGCTTAAGCAGCTTTATTGCTTTTATATATGCATCAATGAGAATGAAAAACGAATATTACCGTCTGATTGCGGCAGGTCTGGCTGTCACTTATATATTCCAGATTTTTCTGACAATCGGCGGCGGGACCAGATTTATTCCCCTTACGGGTGTTACCCTGCCCTTTATAAGCTATGGCGGAAGCAGTGTGCTTTCCACCTTGATCATGTTCTGTATTGTTCAGGGAATTTATTGTATCAGGGCAGAGGAAGGAGGGCGTGATGGCAGGAAAGAAACGGAAGAATGACAGGGAAGAAGCCCTGACTGAAAATAAAGCGCCAAAAAAGAAAAAAAAGAAAAACAGAAACAGGGAATTGTGGATCATAACCTATGTTTTTATTGCATGCATGCTTGCTGTAATCGGCAATGAAATTTATTTTGTCTATGCGAAGAGTGAAACGGCGGTCAACAACTCCTATAATCCCAGACAGGAGCTTCTGGCGTCCAAAAACATCCGGGGCCAGATTCTGTCTGCCGACGGCGAGACCCTTGCCCAGACTGTCCGGGGAGAGGACGGAAACGAAGAAAGGCTTTATCCCTATGGTTCTTTGTTTTCCCATGTGGTAGGGTATTCTACAAGGGGAAAAACGGGAGTGGAATATTTGGGAAATATGGCATTACTGAATTCCAATGCTGCTTTTGGGGAAAAAATTCAGAATGAGATCACTTCACAGAAAAATATCGGCGATAATGTGATAACCACTTTGAATGTAGAGGTGCAGAGAGCGGCTTATGAAGCCTTGGGAGTATATGACGGCGCCATTATTGTGACAGAACCTTCCACGGGCAGAATTATCGCCATGGTTTCCAAACCGGATTTTGATCCCAATGAAATCGCTGATATCTGGGATGACTTAGTGGCAGACGAATCCAGCAGCGTTTTGCTGAACAGGGCTACCCAGGGGCTGTATCCGCCGGGATCAACCTTCAAAATGATTACGGCCTTAGCATATTACAGGCAGAATGGCGGGGATACTTCGGGATACCGTTACCAGTGTAACGGCTCCTTTACCAATAACGGACACAGGATCAACTGTTATCACGGTTCAAGCCATGGCAGTCTGGATTTTCAGAAAAGCTTTGAGAAATCCTGTAATTCCTCTTTTGCCAATATCGGACTGTCTTTACAGCTGGAAGGCTTGGAGGATACCTGCGAGGACCTGTTGTTTAACAGGAAATTGAATCTGCCTATCGTTTCTTCTCAGGGAAGCTATGTTTTGGGGACAGATGCAGGGGATTACGATATCATGCAGACGGTTATCGGTCAGGGAAAAACACAGATTACGCCTTTGCAGTTAAATATGATCACGGGCGCCATCGCCAATGACGGGATCGCCATGAAACCCTATCTGATTGACAGAATAGAAAATTATAACGGCAGTACCGTGAAAAAATATGAACCGGAAAAATATGCCACGCTTATGACTAACGAGGAAGCCGCATTTTTGACGGGGTTAATGGAAGGCGTGGTGGAAAACGGGACAGCAACCCGATTGAGAGGCTTGTCATACACGGCGGCGGGTAAAACCGGATCGGCAGAATACAGTGAGAATAAATCGGACAGCCATGCATGGTTTACCGGATTTGCTCCTGTTGAAAATCCCCAGGTATGCGTGACCATTATTGTGGAGGGGGCCGGTTCCGGAGGAGAGTATGCGGTTCCCATAGCAAAAAGGGTCTTTGACGCTTATTTTTCCAGATAAACTTAATTTTAGCAAAAATTACGTAATTGACTATCTTTTTTAATAAATATATTGTAAAATAGTTATAATTTACTGAAGGAGGGTTTCGTGATGTTCGATCAAATATTCGGAAATTATTTGGTTTATGCAGGACGTATTTCAAAGGAACAGCTTACTGAGGTCATAGAATATGAAAAAACAGTAAGGGTAAAATTAGGATTGATTGCAGTAGCAGAAAAGCTTATGACAAGTGCCCAGGCTGATGAGGTAAATCAGCTGCAGGCAATTATGGATAAACGTTTTGGCGATATTGCGGTTGAAAAGGGTTACCTGACAGAGGAACAGGTATCACAGCTTTTAAAGAAACAGGGAAACATTTATATGGTTTTTGTCCAGACGCTCATTGACAAAGGATTTATGACTTTAGATCAGGTTGATGCGGCATTAAATGCATATCAGGAGGAGCAGGGCTTTACTCATTCGGATATGGATGATCTGGTAAGCGGGGATGTAGACCGGACGGTAAAATTATTTCTGCCGGCCAACGAGGAATTAAACGACAGGCTTTGCGGAATTGCCGTAAGAACCCTTTTACGTATTATTGATTCTTCAGCATATGTTTCCAAGGCCTATTTTGTGGACGAGCTGTCCGCAGACAATTTTGCCATGCAGGCTTTAGAGGGCGACCACAAAATCATATCCGGCTTTGCAGGCACGAAAGACAGCCTTTTAGCCATTGCGATTCCTTTTGCAGAAGAAGAATTTGAACGGGTTGATTTGGACGCGTTGGATGCGGTAGGTGAATTTACAAATTGTATTAACGGCTTATTTGCAACGGAATTAAGCGGCGAAGGAATTGATATTGACATGGTTCCGCCGGAATTTTATGAAAATCCCGTTGTACTGAAAGGAAAACAGTTCTGTGTATTCCCGATTACAATTAAAGACAGCGTTATAAATTTCATATTATCTGTAGGCGCTGATATTTCTATTAATTAGGAGGTATAAGAAGTGGCAAACGTATTGATTGTTGATGATTCCAGAACGTCACGGAAAATATTAAGGGGAATTTTAGAAGAAAACGGACATGTGATTGTTGATGAAGCTGTAAACGGACAGGAAGGCGTACAGAAGTTCCAGGCATGCAAACCGGATGTGGTTACCATGGATATTACAATGCCTGTTTTAGACGGTATGGAGGCTTTAAAAATGATAAAAGCCTTAAAACCTGAGGCTAAGGTTATTATGGTTACAGCTGCGGGACAAAAAAATAAAATGATTGACTGTATCAAGATGGGGGCGGATGACTTTTTGACAAAGCCCTTTGATAAAGCCGAAATAGCGACTGTGGTTGCAAAGATGAGCAATTAGATGTATGATAGTACTTGATAGTCAGAACACCCGACAGGAGGAATTGCAATGATCGAAGCAACGAGCTGTGGCGGGGTGGTTATTTTCAGAGGCAAGATTCTTCTTTTGTACAAAAATTTTAAAAATAAGTACGAGGGCTGGGTTTTACCGAAAGGAACTGTTGAAGAAGGGGAAGATTTTCAGGATACCGCTCTTCGGGAAGTACTGGAAGAGACTGGTTCAAAGGCCTCTATTATCAAGTACATCGGTAAAAGTGAATATACTTTTCATGTGCCGGAGGATACTGTATCCAAAGAGGTGCATTGGTATCTTATGATGGCAGACAGTTATTACAGCAAACCACAACGCGAGGAACACTTTGTTGATTCCGGATTTTACAAATATCATGAGGCCTATCATCTGTTGAAATTCGGTAATGAAAAACAGATTTTGGAAAGAGCTTATGAAGAATATCTGGACTTTAAAAAAAGTAATTTGTGGGGGAATAAAAAATACTTTTAGAAGAAGTAGGAAGGCTTTTGCCTTCCTTTTTCATGCCACTTATGATAAACTAAAGTATATACGCAAAAGGCAGAGGCGAATGTGCAGGAAAGCAAAGGCGTCTGTGGTATCACAAAATAGGTGGGGCAATGCATATTTATAAAAAACTTTATTGCGATAAAAAAACAGAGCCGCAGAAGAAAAAAATAATACAAAAAATAAAGTATCACGGCGGACTTTTTAATATTTTTGTCATTGTGGTTTCTGCCGGGAAAGACTATTTTGAAGTGATTCCGGGGCATCAGTTCAAGCAGAAGGCATATCCCATAAAGGATTTAATGATTATCGGGCTTGCCGGAAGCTATGATGACGCCATAGACTTAATAACCCGTATGATTGAGGATTTTTCAGCCAAATACGGAACCTATCAGTTTAAAAAATTCCTTATGAATGAAAAAGAAATGAATTTTACCGGATATAACAGGAAATAATGAATATGGAGATAGTATTATTGATTTTAAAAATAATCGGAATCATATTGCTTTCGGTAATCGGAATAGTCTTTTTACTGGCGGCGCTTATTATGTTTTATCCGGTTTCATACAGCCTGCAGGCAGCTTATGAGGACAGCCTGTGTGCAAAGGTAAAGGTACACTGGCTTTTTCATTTGTTTTCTGTTACCCTTGATTATAAAGAAGCCGGAAAAAAATGTATATTGAGGATTTTTGGAATTCCTATCATGGACTTTCTGAATCCCAGGCCTAAAAAAGAGAAGAAAAAGAAAACCCAAAAAAGAAAGAAGAAAAAATCCGGAAGGGAAAAGGACAAAAAAAGCAGGAATCAAAAGAAGAAGGAATCGGTTTCTGATATTTCGGAAGAATCAAGACCGAGAAGTCAGGCTTTGGAAAATGAAAATAGTTCCAAAAAAAACATAAATACAGAGGCTTATGATTCTTCTGAGCATAAAGTGGGAGCGGAAAACGGTAATTTCCCGGAAAATGAAAAAGAAAAATCTAAAAGCAAACGAAAAGCCTTTTGGGAAAAACTGACAGGATTTCCCAAAAAACTGAAAATGCTTATAGAAAATATGATACAAAAAGTGGCGAATCTCTACCATAAGGGGATAGATTTGAAGGAAAAAGTCGAAAAATGGCTTGAAGTTTTAAAAAGAGAACGAACCCGTCAGGCAATTGGCAAGGCAAAGCAAAAGATTATGAAATTACTCCGGCATGTTTTGCCGAGGAAATGGAATGCCTATGTGGAATACGGATTTGAAGATCCCGGCACAACAGGGCAGATGTATGGCTATTACTGGATGTTTTTGGGCATATGGAATGAGCATTTTATCTGTGTTCCCGACTTTGAGCACAAGATTTTTAAAGGGAGCATAAAGGCAAAGGGCCGTATGCAGGTCATAAGATTCCTGTATACCGCGTTCCAGTTTATGTTTGATAAGGATCTGGTTTATTTAAGAAAAATTAACACGGAAGTGAATTCATAAATATCATATGGAGGATAAAAATGAGCGAGAATAATTTTGGAAACGTAATTACTTCTTTGATGAAGGGGATGGAGACTTTTCTATCCACAAAAACCGTAGTGGGAGAGCCTACACAGGTGGGAGACACTATTATTCTTCCCCTTGTTGACGTGACCTTCGGTGTGGGAGCTGCAGCAAATGCCAACCAGCAGAAAAATTTAGGCGGCGGCGGTATGAGCGGTAAAATGACTCCCAGTGCCGTCCTTGTGATCCGTAATGGACAGACAAAACTGGTCAACATCAAAAATCAGGATACGGTTACAAAGATTATTGATATGATTCCCGATCTGGTGGACAAATTCACAACGCCCAAAGAAGATATGCCCGTGACGGATGATGAAGCGGTGGATATTGCATTTCCCGATGACGAAGCTGCTTTTTAGGCATTAGTGTTATTTTGTAATGGAAAAGCATATACTTTAGTAAGGCGTTAGTAGCGAGATGCTTGTCCATGAAGAAAATCTTGGGATTTGGATGTTTTATGATAGCGGTTGGCATGTTTATCATGCTTTTTCTGGAAAATGTTTTTGTAGCTATTATTATAATAGGAATTTTGTTACTGGTCGGATATAATCTGTTTTGCTGTTAATGGTGTGGAAAAGATGGATAAGGAGTGGCTGTTTGAAGAAAATGTCCGCTTAAATAAACTGAAGCAGGAATTAGAAGAGCAAAAAAAGGCTTTGAAATCGGAGCGGGATAGACTCGCTGACGAAAAAAAGGCTTTTGAGCAACAGAAAAGGGTTTTGGAAATAGGATTTCAAAAGCTTGCGGCCGACAAGGAAATGTTTCAGGCAGCGGTAAAAAAGCAAAAGGAAAAAGAGAAAAGGGCGCGTGGAAAAAAAGAAGGGGATGGGCAAAGGGAGTATCCCGATTCCCTGAAGAATTTTCGCGGACCGGGCTTTTTTGGGGGCGTAACGGAATATGCCTCCTTAAAAAAACGGTATAAGGAATTGATGAAAATATTTCATCCGGATAACAAAAGCGGGGATTCCTTTACCGTTGCATGTATCAACAGAGAATTTGAAATTTTGAAAAGCCGCTATAAAAGCAAATAGCAGACAGCTTCCGGGCAAAAGCTTATGTTGAGGGTAGTATAAAAGAAAGGTAAGCTTACATTATGATTTATGTATGCGCCGGCTGAAGGCGGTAAAGTGGGGAATTAAAATGAAACAAGCAGATATGGAATGGCTATAAAAAAAGGACCGTAAAACGATCCTTTTTGTGTGCTTTCCGTTTAAAAAACTAAGCTCTTTCAACTGCGCCTGATCTTAAACAAGCTGTGCATACATGCATTTTCTTGTTTGCTCCGTTAACTTTACATTTAACATTCTTTATGTTGGAATTCCAAATACGATTGGATCTTCTATGAGAATGGCTGACGTTATTTCCGAAATGAGCGCCTTTACCACAGATATCACATTTAGCCATCATTGCACCTCCTAATCAAAAAAATTGACTCACAACATGACTATACTATCAGATTTATGCCCGTTTTGCAAGTATTAAATTTAATATTTCAAAAGATATTCCATTTTTTCTCAATAATTGTTATAATACATTATTATGACCCAAGGGAGGTATCGGTATGAAGAGTATGATGAATACACACCTAGGAAACATTACAATAGATAGTGATGTAATTGCCAACTATGCAGGCAGTGTTGCCGTAGAGTGTTTCGGCATTGTTGGAATGGCAAGTGTCAACGTAAAGGATGGATTTGTCAGATTGCTAAAGCCGGGCAGTTTATCTACCGGAATTTCGGTTCTGATCCAGAATTCGGGCATCAGTCTTGATTTTCATCTGATTGTTGCATACGGAGTTAATATTCTGACTGTCTCAGATAATCTGATCAGTACCGTAAAATACAAAGTAAAAGAATTTACAGGATTAAAAGTAGAAAAAGTCAACATCTTCGTGGAAGGTGTTCGAGTAATCGATTAAGGAGGATTTGATTGTGGCTGCAAATACCATCGACAACAGAATGCTTTGCAAAATGTTTTTGGCTGGCGCAAAGTGTCTGGAAGCCAATAAGGAGTATATTAATGAATTAAATGTTTTTCCCGTACCCGACGGGGATACAGGAACCAATATGACAATGACGATCATGTCTGCGGCAAATGAAGTGGCGGCATTGGATGAAAATACCGATATGAAGGTAATCGCCAAGTCCATTTCCTCCGGTTCTTTAAGAGGCGCAAGGGGAAATTCCGGCGTTATTCTTTCCCAGTTATGCAGAGGCTTTTGCAAGGTTATCAGGGACGTAGAGGAAATAGACAAAGAAACTCTTGCCAGGGCTTGTGAAAAAGCAGTGGAAAGCGCTTACAAAGCAGTTATGAAGCCCAAAGAGGGCACAATTCTTACCGTTGCAAAGGGAGTCTGTGAGAAGGCCCTTGATCTTTCAGAGGATCCGGATGTGGATCTGGATACCTGTATCGATCAGGTTATTGCATATGCAAAGGAAGTTCTGGCAAAAACCCCGGAAATGCTGCCGGTCTTAAAACAGGCGGGAGTTGTGGATTCCGGCGGACAGGGCCTGATCGAATTTTTAATGGGAGCGCAGAAGGCCTTCCGAGGAGAAGAAATAGATTTTACCATTAATGCGGCTGCAGCGACGCCGGGCAGAGTAAATGTAGACAGCCTTGCGGCAGATACCTCCGATATCAAATTCGGATACTGCACCGAATTTATCATTATGTTAAATAAAACGTTCAATGTAAAGCATGAGAAGGATTTTAAGGACTATCTGGAATCCATTGGAGATTCCATTGTTTTGGTTGCGGATGACGACTTAGTAAAGGTTCATGTCCACACCAATGATCCGGGTCTTGCTATCCAGAGAGCTTTAACCTATGGCGCATTGTCCAATATGAAAATTGATAATATGCGTTTAGAGCATCAGGAAAAGCTGTTTAAAGAAGAACAGGTAAAAAATGCAGCAAAGGAAGAAGAGAACGTACAGCAGGAGCATAAGGCAGTGGGCTTTATTTCCGTTTCCATCGGGGAAGGCTTAAACGCTATTTTTAAGGATTTGGGCGTTGACCAGATCATTGAAGGCGGACAGACAATGAATCCCAGTACCGATGACATTCTCCGTGCGATCGATATGGTTAATGCGGACACCGTGTTCGTATTTCCCAACAACAAAAATATCATAATGGCGGCAAACCAGGCAAAGATCATGACGGAAGACAAGGAAGTCATTGTCATCCCCACCAAAAATATTCCGCAGGGAATTACTGCGGTTATCAGCTATGTGCCCGAAATGACCCCTGCTGAAAATGAAGCCAATATGACGGAGGAAATTGCCAATGTGGCTACAGGCCAGGTAACCTATGCTGTAAGAGATACGGAAATCGACGGAAAGACCATTCATGAAAATGACATTATGGGAATCGGCGACGGCGGCATGTTAGCCGTTGGTACTGATATTGAAGACACAACGGTTGAAATGATAGGGGAAATGCTAAAGGATTCCGATGCGGAATTAATCAGTATTTACTATGGTGCAGATGTGACGGAGGAAGCTGCCAACGCTCTGTGCGATAAAGTCAGCAAGGCTCATGGCGATTGCGACGTGGAGCTTCAGTTTGGCGGACAGCCCGTATATTATTATGTGGTTTCAGCAGAGTAGGAAATATGAATTTTAATACCAGCATGAAAGAACTTAAGGGCATCGGAGACAAAAACGGTGCCCTTTTTCATAAACTGAATATTGATACCATCGGAGATTTGCTAAAGAGATTTCCCAGAACTTATGAAAGCTATAAAGAGCCGGTTTCCTTAAACGCCGCCTGTGAAATGGAAAAGGCGGGAGTGGAGGCGGTTATTGTTACAGAAGCCGTTCTGACAAGGGTAAAGGGCTATCAGATTCTTCGTTTTATGGCAAAAGACCATGAGGGGAATCCCTTTCAGGTACGGATATTTAATATGCCCTATTTAAAGAAGACCCTTATTCCCGGAAACCGGTATATTTTTTACGGAAAGGTTTTGACCGTGGCGGATCATTTGCAGATGGATCAGCCCAAATTGTACAAGCCCGACAAATATAAAGAGATGACAAAGGGATTTATTCCCGTCTATTCTTGCACCAAAGGGCTTTCCAATGATGCGATCAGAAAATATGTGGCAATAGGATTAAAGGAAACGAAACAAAGCATATCCGACCCTCTTCCCGGAGCGCTTTTGGCAAAACGGGATTTTCCGGATTATTTTGAAGCATTACATTCAATTCACAATCCGGAATCCATGGAAGCCTTATATCGTGCCAAAAAGCGGATTTCTTATGAAGAATTTTTATACTTTCTTTTGTCTGTCAAACAGAATCAAAGTCATGAGCTTTTAAAAACGGAGAAAAACCGTTTTATAGAATGTGCCCAGACAAAGCGTCTTATAGAAGCTCTTCCATTTCAATTAACCTCCTCACAGAAAAAGGCATGGTCAGAGATAGAAGGGGATTTATACAGCGGAAAAATCTGCAATCGTCTGTTGCAGGGTGATGTGGGCTGCGGAAAGACAATGATTGCGGTGCTTTCCCTGCTTTCCTGCGTCTGTAACGGCAAACAGGGCGCTTTTATGGCTCCCACGGAGGTCCTTGCTCTCCAGCACTTTAAACTGATCGAAGAAATGACCAGGGATTATGGTCTGCCCTTTCAACCGGTCTTGCTGACGGGAAGTATCCGGGCAAAAGAGAAGCGGGCGGCTTATGAGGAAATTTCCAATGGCGTTAGAAATCTGGTCATCGGAACCCATGCGCTTTTAGAGGATGATGTAATCTTTCAGAACCTGGGGCTGGTTGTTGCTGACGAACAACACAGATTCGGAGTAAAGCAGCGGACGATTTTAACGAAAAAGGGAGAGGATGTGCACACCATTGTTATGTCTGCAACTCCCATTCCACGTTCCCTTGCCATGATTTTATATGGTGGTTTATCCATATCCACCATCCCTGAACTGCCAAGCAACCGTATCCCCATAAAAAATGCGGTTGTAGATACCAGATACCGTCCTACGGCGTATAAGTTTATGAAGGACGAAATAGCCAAAGGCCGTCAGATATACATTATATGTCCCATGGTGGAATCAGGCATGATGGAAGAATTGGAAAACGTAGAGGATTACAGTCAAAAGTTAAAGGAGACTTTTGACGAATCCGTGCGCATCGGAACTCTTCACGGAAAAATGAAAGGTGCAGAAAAGAACCGGATTATGGAAGAATTTTCAGCCGGAAACTACGACATTCTCGTTTCCACCACAGTCATAGAAGTAGGCATCAACGTACCCAACGCAACGGTTATGATGGTGGAAAACGCCGAACGCTTCGGGTTAGCCGCCCTTCACCAGCTAAGAGGTCGTGTAGGAAGAGGCAGCCACCAGTCCTACTGTATCTTTGTAGACACCACCGGAAACGGAAAGAGCAAAAAACGCTTAGAGATTTTAGGCAAAACCAACGACGGCTTTGAAATAGCCGACGCCGACCTGAAAATGCGGGGCCCCGGCGAAATGTCCGGCACCCTCCAAAGCGGCGACACCGGCTTTATCTATGCCGACATCTACGAAGACGCCGACATGCTCTACCTGGCAAGCCGGGACGTAGAAGAAATATTAAGGGAAGATTCAGACTTGACCAAACCGGAACATAAAACACTAAGAACAAAATGGCAAGACGTTTTAGAAAATGGATATTTGCATACTATATAATGTATTTTGGATTGAAATAATTTCAAGTTATGGTATAATGTTCACGTTGGCAATGAGCCGTGCATTTTCTCGCAGAACACAATTTGGCAGTTTACTGACAAAATTGTGTTTTTGAGAAAATATAGGGCGAAGCCCGTTGAGCGAGACGAAGCGAAGCGGAGACAAGCGGCACGGTGGAGTAAACCAGGTCAACAAACACCCCCTCAACAAACTATCGACACCTGGTCCCCTCCTCCTCCCTCCGCCAACAGCGCAGCGCATTGGCGTCCATCATAGATACCCCCGCACTATGCGCCCCAACCAGCATCCTCCCGCCCCTATTATTTAGCGGCTCCGATGCCCCTCACTACTTGCAACAGATTGGAGTTAAAAAAAGAATCATGTCAAAAACAACAGATTATGATGCTTCCAGCATAAAAGTACTGGAAGGCTTAGAAGCTGTCCGCGTCCGACCCGGAATGTACATCGGCAGCGTTTCCACCAAAGGCCTGAACCATTTAATTTATGAAATTGTAGACAATTCCGTAGACGAGCACCTTGCCGGCTACTGTTCCCATATAAAAGTATATCTGGAAAAAGACGGCTCCGCCACCGTTACCGACAACGGCAGGGGCATTCCCATCGAAATGCACGAAAAAGGCATCAGTGCGGAAAGACTGGTTTTTACAACCCTCCATGCAGGAGGCAAATTTGACGATTCCGCCTACAAAACCAGCGGGGGCTTACACGGCGTAGGCTCCTCCGTTGTCAATGCCTTATCTGCTCATTTAACAGTTCGCGTATCCAAAGGCGGCCACATATATGAGGACGAATACGAACGTGGAATCCCGGTTCTCGAGCTTGAAGGCGGCCTGCTTCCCGTTGTCGGCAGGACCAAAGAAACCGGAACCAGCATTAACTTTCTTCCCGACGGCGAAATCTTTGACAAAACATGGTTTAAAGCAGAAGATGTAAAAAGCAGGCTTCACGAGACGGCATACCTAAATCCCCAGCTTACTATCGAATTTGAAGACCGCAGAGGCGAAGTAACAGATGCGGAGGTCTTTCACGAACCCGAAGGCATTATAGGCTTCGTAAAGGCTATGAGCGGTTCCAAGGATGCAGTCAGCGACGTGATCTATTTTAAAGGCGAGGCAGAGGGGATTTCCGTAGAATGTGCCTTCCAGTATACCAATGAATTCCATGAAAACGTCATGGGCTTCTGCAACAATATCCATAATGCGGAGGGCGGCACCCATATTACGGGTTTTAAATCTTCCTTTACCAATGTCATCAATTCTTATGCCAGAGAATTAAATATATTAAAAGAAAAAGACCAGAATTTTACCGGCGCCGATGTGCGAAACGGTATGACTGCAATCGTTTCCATCAAGCATCCGGACCCCAGATTTGAAGGACAGACCAAGACCAAATTGGATAATCAGGACGCTTCAAAGGTGGTCAGCAAAATAACGGGTGAAGAGGTTGTAAGATTCTTCGACCGCAACTTAGAAACCTTAAAAGCGGTTATCGGCTGTGCGGAAAAAGCGGCGAAAATCCGTAAATCCGAGGAAAAAGCCAAAACCAATATGCTGACCAAGCAGAAATTTTCCTTTGATTCCAACGGAAAGCTTGCCAACTGTGAGTCAAGAGACGCGGAAAAATGCGAGATATTCATTGTAGAGGGAGATTCTGCCGGCGGTTCCGCAAAAACCGCAAGAAACCGCAAATATCAGGCAATTCTGCCCATCAGGGGTAAAATATTAAATGTAGAAAAAGCCAGTATGGACAAGGTTTTGGCAAATGCGGAAATCAAAACTATGATCAATGCTTTCGGCTGCGGATTTTCCGAAGGCTACGGCAATGATTTCGACATCAGCAAGCTCCGCTATAACAAAATTATCATAATGGCCGACGCGGATGTGGACGGAGCCCATATTTCCACGCTGCTTTTAACGCTGTTTTACAGATTTATGCCCGAATTAATCAGCTCGGGACATGTTTATATTGCCATGCCGCCCTTATATAAGGCCATGCCGTCAAAGGGAAAAGAAGAATACCTGTATGACGATAAGGCATTGGAAAAATACAGAAAGAGCCATAAAGGCCCCTTTACTTTACAGCGTTATAAAGGTCTCGGCGAAATGGACGCCATCCAGCTTTGGGAAACAACCTTGAATCCCGAAACCAGAAAATTAAAGCTGGTGGAGATTGACGACAATTTCCAGGCGGACAAAATTACGGAAATGCTTATGGGTACGGAAGTTTTGCCCAGAAAGAAATATATTTACGAACACGCAAATGAAGCTTTGCTTGATGTTTAACGGAGGCACTGATGAACGAGACAATTATAAGAACGGAATATTCGGAGGTCATGGAACAGTCCTATATCGACTATGCCATGAGCGTTATTATTGCCAGAGCGCTTCCAGATGTGCGGGACGGCTTAAAGCCGGTTCAGAGACGTACCCTGTATGATATGCATGAGCTTGGAATCCGTTATGACAGACCCTATAGAAAATGTGCCCGTATCGTAGGCGATACCATGGGTAAATACCATCCTCACGGCGACAGTTCCATTTATGAAGCGCTGGTGGTCATGGCGCAGGAATTTAAAAAAGGAATGGTCCTGGTGGACGGCCACGGCAATTTCGGCTCCATTGAGGGAGACAGCGCTGCGGCCATGCGTTATACGGAGGCAAGACTTGCCAGAGTAACCCAGGAGGCTTATTTATCCGATCTGGATAAGGATGTTGTGGATTTTGTCCCCAATTTTGATGAAACGGAAAAAGAACCAAGCGTTCTTCCGGTTAAGATTCCCAACATTTTAATTAACGGTGCGGAAGGTATTGCCGTAGGTATGGCAACCAGCATTCCTCCTCATAACACAGGGGAAGTGATTGACGGCTTAAAGGCTTATATGCAAAATCCAAACCTGACCACAAGGGAATTAATGAAGTATGTAAAAGGTCCGGATTTTCCCACAGGGGGAATTGTCTGCAATAAGGATGAGCTTTTAAATATATATGAAACCGGCACGGGCAAGATCAAGCTGCGGGGCAAGGTGGATGTGGAAAAGGGGAAGAACGGACATGTTAATATTGTGATTTCCCAGATACCCTATACTATGGTGGGAGCTAATATTTCCAAGTTCCTTATGGATGTGGCAGCCCTTTCGGAAAGTAAAAAGACCAATGATATTGTAGATATATCCAACCAGTCCGGTAAAGAGGGCATCCGTATCGTTATTGAATGCAAAAAGGATACGGATACGGAGCAGTTTATTAACATGCTCTACAAAAAGACCAAGTTAGAGGATACCTTCGGGGTAAATATGTTAGCGGTTGCAAACAGTCGCCCGGAAACCTTAAGCCTGGCTGAAATTTTCAAGCATTGTTCTGATTTTCAGTTTGCGGTAGCTACCAGAAAATATCGGAATCTTCTGAACAAGGAGCTGGAAAAAAAGGAAATTCAGGAGGGGCTTATTAAGGCCTGCAATCTCATTGATCTGATCATAGAAATTTTGCGGGGGTCAAAGGACCGGAATATGGCAAAGGAATGTCTGGTGCACGGCGTTGTAGACGGCATCCAGTTCAAATCCAGGGAGTCCAAAATCATGGCAACCCAGCTTTTATTTTCAGAAAAACAGGCCAATGCCATTCTGGAAATGAGATTATATAAGCTGATCGGTCTGGAAATCAACGCCCTACTAAAAGAGCATGAAGAAACCATGGCGAATATTTATCGCTATGAGGATATTTTAGCAAGCCATTCTTCCATGACCCAGGTACTGATTCAGGAATTAGATCAGATAAAGAAGGCCTTTTCCACAAAGAGAAAAACGGAAATTACCAATGCCGAGGAAGCCGTTTATGTAGAGAAGAAAATGGAAGAGATGGACGTTTATTTCCTGATGGACCGCTTTGGCTACGTAAGATGTATTGACGGGGCAACCTATGAGCGGAACAAGGAGACGGCCATTGCGGAAAACCGTTATGTCTTCTTATGCAAAAATACCGGAAAGGTTTGTGTTTTTACGGGACAGGGACAGATGCACACCATTAAAATCTCAGACGTTCCTTTCGGGAAATTCAGGGATAAGGGGATTCCTGTAGACAATATCAGTAATTTCCAGTCTGACCGTGAAAATATTATATTTGCCTGTTCCCAAAGCGACGTCAATCTGTACCGGATGATTTTTGTCACAAAGCAGTCCATGTGTAAGATTGTGGACGGCGGGGAATTTGACGTTGCAAAAAGAACAGTGGCTTCTACCAAGCTTTTGGAGGACGACGAACTGGTAAGCGTATCCATGCTGATTGATAAGCGCAATGTGATCATGCAGACAAAGGATGGATATTTTCTGCGTTTTCCCATTGAGGAGATTCCCGAAAAGAAAAAAGGAGCCGTAGGCGTCAGAGGAATGAAATTAGGCAGCGGAGATTACGTGGAGAATGTTTATTTTACGCAAAATGCCATAGAGTGTACCATTGAATATAAAGAAAAGCAGCTGGAATTAAATAAAATCAAACCCGGAAAACGCGACAGCAAGGGAACGAAGTTAAGGGTTTAACAGTCTAGGAGTATTTATGAGAGTCATTGCAGGAGCAGCAAGAAGTTTAAAATTGGAAACGCCGGAAGGCATGGATACAAGGCCTACCACTGACAGGATCAAAGAAACCCTGTTTAATATGATACAATTTGATATTCAGGGAGCCTGTTTCTTAGATTTGTTTGCAGGCAGCGGCGGAATCGGCATTGAAGCCTTAAGCAGAGGGGCAAAAGAAGCGGTTTTTGTTGACAATTCCAAAGAAGCCTGCAACTGTATAACGGCAAACCTGAAGCATACAAAACTGGAGCAGGCGGCCAGAGTATGCAGGCAGGATGTTTTTGTTGCCATGATTTCCATGGAATATGAAAAAAAGTTTCAAATGGTTTTTATGGACCCGCCATATCATAAGGAATTGGAGCAGAGGGTTTTGGAATATTTTATCACCTCATCTCTGGTGGATGAGAATACTATCATTATTTTTGAAGCGGCCCTCGATACAGATTTGGACTTTTTAGAAAAGCTTCCGTATGATATTATCAAAATAAAACAATATAAAACAAATATGCATGTATTTGTAAAAAGGAGAAAATCGGATGAAATCAGCAATCTATCCCGGTAGTTTTGACCCTGTTACCTTTGGCCATCTGGATGTTATCCACAGAGCAGCAAATGTTTTTGACGAATTAACGGTAAGCGTCTTGAATAATGTTGGGAAGTCTGCATTGTTTTCTGTGGAAGAACGTGTTAAAATGCTAGAAGAAGCCACAAAAGACTTACCAAATGTCAAAGTGGATTCCTTCAGCGGACTTTTAATAAACTATGCAAAACAGAAAAATGTACAGGTTGTTATTAGAGGCTTGCGTGCTATTACGGATTTTGAATATGAGTTGCAGATTGCGCAGACTAATCATAAATTATCCGGTGGAGAACTGGATACTATATTTTTGACAACTACTCTTGAGTATGCTTATCTCAGTTCCTCAAATGTAAAAGAGATAGCTTATTTTAAAGGAGATGTTACTCATTGTGTGCCGGATTTTGTTGCAAAGGAATTGTATCGGAAGTATCACGGAAAGTGATTGTATAGGAGAGTGTTATGAGCAGTAGAATTGAACAGTTAATCGATGAAATCGAAGATTACATTGACAATTGTAAGCCCCATGCCTTTAACAACAATAAGATTATTGTCAATAAAGAGGAAATCGATGAACTTTTAAGAGATCTTCGTATGAAGACCCCTGATGAGATTAAGCGTTACCAGAAGATCATCAGCAATAAAGAAGCTATTTTAAATGATGCCAGAGAAAAGGCGGAAGCGCTTATTAACGAAGCTACAGTACATACTACGGAGTTGATCAACGAGCAGGAAATCATGCGCCAGGCTTATGAACAGGCTCAGGAGATTGTGGAACTGGCGACAAGGCAGGCACAGGAAATTCTTGACAACGCCACCTTAGAGGCAAATCAGGTAAAGGCGTCCGCCATTCAATATACGGATGAAATGCTTGCCAATGTGGAAAACATTTTAAGCCACTCCATAGACATTACCGCGGCAAAATACGAGGGCTTAATCAATTCCCTGACAGACTGCTATAATATTGTGACGGCAAACCGTTCCGAGCTTTATCCTGTGGAGGCCATGGCGGAAGAGGATGCCATGGAGCAGGAAAGCGAGCCTGCATCCAAAGGCGGTCTTGATATTATCTGATTATAAAACAAACATACAATAGACATATAACAAGATACCGATGATGCTGCACAGGATAAGCTTGTGCAGCATATATTTTTGTTTGGACAAATCCGTGTTTCCCATAATATGAAAGGTTTGAAGATGACAGGATATTCCCGTAAACCCAAGTGAAAGATGGGCAAGGGCAAAGGCCTTATGAAAAGGCAGGTTTAGGCTCTTTACCGACAGCAGTCCGCCGGAAATTTCAAGCATATTGTGGAAAAAGGCGCAAAGATACGGATTTTGATAAAACAGAGTTTTGGGGATTATGACTAACAGATTGCAGACGATCATGTAGCCGCCCAGCATGGAAATCTGAATAAGCCCGTTGTTAATGCTTTCATCCAGAACCCCAAGGAAGGACTTTTTAGGGGATGCGCATTTTTTGTATGATAAAGCCCTCTGCATTACGGATAAATTTTTGTATACAGTCCTTCTTAAGATAAAGCCGTATAATAACGGCAGGGCGTAGAGAAAGAAAATGCCATGTAAAAGAGGGATACCTGTATAGATATTTCCATATACGAATGAAAGAAAATATGCAGGACCGATATTATTGGAAAAGGCCAGCAGGAATTGTGCCTCCTCTTTTGAAATTTTTCCTTCATCATATTCCATAACGGCCGCCTTAGCGCCCATGGGAAAGCCGCAGAGAAGTCCCATAACCAGAACATAGACTCCCGCATCGCTGATCTTATATAAAAGCTTTATGACGCCTGAAAAGGGTTTTATCAGAATTTCGTCCAGATTCAGCTTAATGAGCATGGAGGAAATGATCATAAAGGGGAGCAGGGAAGGAACCATTTGTTCAAACCATATGCTTAACCCCAGATATGCGTATTGCTTTGCCATGGCGGAAAAGCCCAGGATGAATCCCATAAGAATGACAAAGAATAAAACGGCGATAATATTTTTTCTTAAATTTTTCATAAAACCACCTGTATATCAGCAAAATAGTGTATACTTAAACATATTAAAAAATCAATCATTTCATGCAGGATAGATTATGCGTTTGGAAAAATATCTGGCTGACTGCGGCATAGGAACCCGCAGCCAATGTAAAACCTATATCAGGCAAGGACTTATAAAAGTTGACGGAGCCGTAATAAAAAACGGCGCCATTAAGGTTCGGGGAACGGAGAAAATCTCCTTTCAGGATAAATCCATTAGTCTGCAGAAGAACCTGTACTTTATGTTTCATAAACCGGCAGGCTGTATCTGTGCAACAAAGGATGAGGACGGAAAAACGGTTTTAGACTATTTTCCATCGTCTCTTGCGGGAAAGCTTTTGATCGCAGGACGACTGGATAAAGATACGGAAGGGCTGCTGTTTTTAACCGACAGCGGCGCCTTCATCCATCAGCTGATGTCTCCCAAAAAGCATGTGGAAAAGACGTATTACTTTGAAGCGGCGGGCAGGCTTTTAGAGGACGCCGTCCAAAGGGTGGCGGAAGGAATCGATATCGGAGACGAACTGCCCACTAAGCCGGGAAAGCTTCAAAATATACAGACAATAGGACAGGAAGCCTTTTCAGGGCTCCTTACCATAAAGGAAGGCAGGTATCATCAGGTAAAGAGGATGATAAAGACCTTAGGCGGAAAGGTATTCTATTTAAAAAGAATTTCTATAGGGGGAATAAATCTGGACGAAGCTTTATCCCCCGGAGAATATCGCCCGTTGACGGAAGAAGAATTGCAGATGCTTGGAACAGGAAGTGTGAAATAGGATTATGCCATTTTTGCCTATCAGTCAAAAGGACTGTCAAGACAGAGGAATAAAACAACTGGATTTTGTGTATATCATCGGGGATGCCTATGTGGACCATCCATCCTTTGGACATGCTATTATCAGCCGAGTGCTGGAGTCCTTCGGATATTCCGTGGGGATTATTTCCCAGCCTGACTGGAAAAATCCGGACAGCATTACCGCTTTGGGAGAACCAAGACTGGGTTTTTTAGTAAGCGGCGGCAATATGGATTCTATGGTCAATCACTATTATGTCAGTAAAAAGCCCAGAACCACCGACGCCTATACTCCCGGCGGGGTAATGGGAAAAAGGCCGGATCATGCAGCGGTTGTATACAGCAATCTAATCCGCCAGAGGTATAAGCGTACACCCATTATTTTAGGAGGTATTGAAGCCAGTCTCAGGAGAATGGCTCATTACGATTACTGGTCTGATTCCTTTAAGCGTTCCATACTGCTAGACAGCGGGGCGGATCTGGTATCCTACGGAATGGGCGAAAAATCCATTGTAGAAATTGCGGATGCCCTAAACAGCGGCATTGACGTAAAGGACATTACTTTTATTAAAGGAACCGTCTATAAAACAAAAGATATCGAACAGGTTACCGACGGCATCCTGCTTCCTTCCTACGAACAGATGAAGGCAAAAAAATCAGAATATGCCGCATCTTTTAAAATCCAGTATGAAAATACAGATCCTTTCAGCGCCAGACCGTTGATCGAGCCTTATGACCACGGGATCTTTATAGTTCAGAATACGCCTGCCATGCCCTTAAGCACAATGGAAATGGACGATATTTATGCCCTTCCTTATATGCGGACCTATCATCCTTCCTATGAAAAAGAGGGCGGTATTCCTGCGCTTTCAGAAGTTAGATTTTCTTTAATCAGCAACAGAGGATGCTTTGGAGGCTGTAGTTTTTGCGCCCTGACCTTTCATCAGGGACGGATTGTTCAGGTCAGAAGTCATGAATCCATACTCAGAGAAGCGGAGGAAATGACAAAGGACAATCAGTTTAAGGGGTATATTCATGATGTGGGAGGGCCTACGGCCAATTTCAGGGCTCCCGCATGTAAAAAGCAGATGAAAAAAGGAGTCTGTATCAACAGACAGTGCCTGTTTCCAAAGCCCTGTCCCAATCTGGAGGCAGACCATACGGATTATGTCAGGCTTTTGCGAAGGCTTAGAAAGCTTCCCGGGGTAAAAAAGGTTTTTATTCGTTCGGGAATCCGGTTCGACTACCTGCTTTGTGACAAAAGCGATACCTTTTTCCATGAACTGCTGCAGTATTACGTGAGCGGACAGTTAAAGGTTGCGCCGGAGCATATTTCCAATGGGGTTCTTTCTAAAATGGGAAAGCCTGAAAATGAAGTCTATGAGCAGTTTATAAAAAAATATGAGGAATATAACAAAAAAATAGGAAAAAAGCAGTATGTGGTGCCTTACTTAATGTCTTCACATCCCGGTTCTACCTTAAAGGAAGCCGTGGCTTTGGCAGAATATATAAGAGATTTGGGCTATATGCCCCAACAGGTGCAGGATTTCTATCCCACGCCGTCTACCATTTCCACGGTTATGTATTATACGGGCTTGGATCCCAGGGACATGAAGTCTGTGTATGTGGTCAAAAACCCCCATGAGAAGGCTATGCAGAGAGCGTTGATTCAATACCGGAATCCGGAAAATTACCAGCTGGTCAGGGAAGCGTTGGTCTTGGCTCATAGGGAGGATTTGATAGGGTTTGGGGAAAAATGTCTGATTCCTCCCAGAAAAATAAATATTGCCGGAAAAAATAAAAGCACTGCAAATGATACAAAGAAAAGAAAAACCAAAGGAAATATAGACAGACGAAATCATAAACCGACAAACAAAACCAAACAGAAAGGCAGAAAAAAAGTATGAAAATAGCAATTATTACAGGGGCCTCCAGCGGAATGGGGGCGGAATTCGTCAGCCAGATAGACAGAGGATGCAATGATTTGGATCAAATCTGGGCGATTTCCAGAACGGTGGATGAAACCGAGTTTCCCCAAACAAAAGCGGAAATTATACGGATTCCTCTCGATTTAACCAAGAAAGAAGCAAAAAGTGTGCTGGCAGAAAAGCTGAAAAATGAAATGCCCAAAGTTAAAATTCTGGTTAACAGCGCAGGTTTTGGAAAAATGGGGAAATTTGAGTCCTTATCTTTGGAACTTCAAACGGATATGATGGAATGCAATACCATCGGATTAATGATGATGTGCCACCTGTGTATTCCTTATATGGCAAAGGGCGGCTATATCATCAATATGGCAAGTGCGGCGGCCTTTCTTCCCCAGATGCGTTTTGCCATATATGCCGCATCCAAATCCTTTGTGCTTTCTTTTTCAAGGGCTTTGGGATATGAGCTTAGGGATAGGAAAATCAGTGTGACCGCAGTATGTCCGGGCCCCGTGAAAACGCCGTTTTTTGATATTGCGGAGGAAGATGGCTACACATTGCTTATTAAGAAATTTTTTATGGTAAGGCCGGAAAAGGTAGTTGCTTATGCCATTAAATGTGCAAAGGAACGCAGACAGACTTCTGTTTACGGGCTTCCCATGAAGGGAATGCAGTTGATCGGCAAGGTATTTCCACACTGCCTGATTCTGGAAATTTATGATAAAATGGTCTGATGGGAGAGGAAACAAATTGTTATGAGACAAAAGGTAAAACAGGGCGATTATGAATATTTTAATAAAAAAAGGCAGAAAGAAATCATAAAGACGCTTATTTATTTTGGAATTTCGCTTTCCTTGTTTGTTGCAGGCTATGCGGCAACAAAAACAAAAGCCAATCTTCTTACGATTGTGGCGGTATTAGGATTGCTTCCCGCAAGTAAAAGCTGTGTCAGCATGATTTTATATTTGCGCTACCATGGCTGCAGTCCGGCGGACTATGAATTTTTGAAGGATACCCTGGAGCATTTTAAGCATGCTTACGGTTTGGTTTTTACTTCCTATAAGACTACCTATGAGGTGGCGGGCTGTATCGTTAAAAACGGCTATATTTACGGTTTCCTTACCAATCATAAGGACATGGGAAAAGACTTGGAAGAGCATATCGGGGGAATTGTGAAGCAGAACGGTTATCAGGCAACCATAGGCATGTTTTCTGATAAGGAGGATTTTCTAAACCGCTTAAAGCAGCTTCAGGATAAAAAAACGGAGAATGAGGAAAACGATGAAAAGCTTATGGTGCTGCTTCATCAGATTTCCCTATAGAATCTGCTATGAAAGAGTTTGAAATAAGAGAAAATGAAGCGGGGCAGAGATTTGACAAGTATTTGGGAAAGCTTCTATCCAAAGCGCCTATGAGCTTTGTCTACAAAATGCTGCGCAAAAAAAATTTTACTTTAAATGAAAAAAAGGCAGGCGGAAATGAAATTCTTCAAAAGGGCGATAAAATCCGGCTGTTTTTGTCCGATGAAACATTTGAAAAGTTCTGCAGGGGGACAAATGATGGCGGTGCAAAAGGCTTTCACTCCTATTCGAAAAAGGATTTGGAAGCGCTTAATCTTGATATCGTCTATGAGGATGAACATATTCTGGTTTTTAACAAGCCCTCCGGCATATTGTCCCAAAGGGCGGAAAAAGGTGATGTATCCGTTAATGAATATCTCATCGGTTACTTGCTCTCCGAAAAGCTTCTGACAGAAGAAATGCTGACCACCTTCAGACCCGCCGCAGCAAACAGGCTGGACCGCAATACGTCCGGATTGATTTTGTGCGGGAAAAGTCTTTCCGGTTTGCAGTATTTGTCGGAAATCATAAAAGACAGAACTCTGGAAAAATATTACCGTTGTATTGTGGAAGGAGAGTTTTCTTTGAATGGTCATAAAACAGGGGAGATGCTTTTAGAGGGCTATATTACAAAGGATAAAGAAAAGAATAAAGTGAAAATCAGCAAAACTCCTTTATCCGGTCAGGGAACAAAAGATATTGTGAAAACGGGTATTACCCCTTTAAAGACCTATCAATGGGAAAATAAATCCTATACGGAATTATCGGTGCATCTGATGACCGGGAAGCCCCATCAGATCCGCGCCCATTTGGCGGGAACAGGGCATCCTGTGGTGGGAGATATGAAATACGGCAGGAAAAGCGCCTTATCGGAAAGATATCATATTAAAAACCAGCTTCTTCATGCATACAGGGTCGTTTTCCCAAAATCGCAGGGAAGATTTGCTTATTTGTCGGGAAAGGAACTCATCGGGAAGCCGCCTTGTCAGTATGAAAAAGTATTAGAGGAATTAAGAAATGGGAACATGGAATAGCAGAGGCTTACGGGGCTCCACGCTTGAGGAGTTGATAAACAGAACCAACGAAAAATACCGGGAAAACAGGCTTGCGCTGATTCAGAAGGTGCCGACGCCCATTACTCCCATAAAAATAGAACCGGAAACCAGACACATTACCCTGGCATATTTTGACCAGAAATCCACGGTGGATTATATCGGTGCAGTACAGGGAATTCCCGTCTGCTTTGATGCAAAGGAATGTGCGGTGGATACCTTTGCACTGCAGAATATCCATGAGCATCAGGTAACTTTTATGGAGGATTTTGAAAAACAGGACGGGATAGCATTTTTTATTATCAACTACACCCACCGGGATATTTTTTATTATCTTTCCTTCCGCCAGATGCTTACCTTTTGGAAACGGGCAAAAGATGGCGGAAGAAAAAGCTTCCGGTTTAGTGAACTGGATGCATCTTATATCTTCCAATCCCGTGCAGGGCTTTTTGTTCCTTATCTGGATATGGTTCAGAAGGATTTAAGTGAGAGAGAGCTGCCGGTTGACAAATAATGCGGTTTTTTGTATACTGTCGATAGTTTTACATGCTATCATGCTATTGCGTTATCACTTTAAAATGATAAAGCGATATGAAAAAGAAACTGATCCGGCAGCTTTTTACAGGCTGTTTTATCCAATACATATAGAATAAAAATGTGTTGAAGCAATCAAAAGAAGAAAAAATAATATTGATATATGAATGGAGGAAATTATGCAGAGATTTGTACATACGCCTGAAGGCGTCAGGGATATTTACGGAATGGAATGTGCCAGAAAGCAGAGACTTCAGAACGCAATCCATGAAAATTTTATGCGTTTCGGGTATGAGGATATTGAAACGCCTGCTTTTGAATACTTTGATGTATTTGGAAGGGAAATCGGGACAACCCCCAGCAAAGAATTATATAAATTCTTTGACAAGGAAGGAAATACGCTGGTGCTTAGGCCGGACTTTACCCCTTCGATCGGAAGATGCGCCGCTAAATATTTTACGGAACAATCTATACCCGTCAGACTGGCTTATGTGGGAAATACCTATACCAATACCTCCAATTTACAGGGAAAATTAAAAGAAGTAACCCAGATGGGTGTGGAATTGATCGGCGATTCTTCCGTTATGGCGGATGCGGAGATGATACATCTGGCCGTTTCTTCCTTAAAGGCTTCGGGCTTAAAGGAGTTTCAGGTCAGCATCGGGGAAATCGGATTTTTCAAGGGTATCTGTGAGGAAGCAAAGCTGGATGAAGATACGGAAATAAGCTTACGGGAATTTATTTCCACCAAAAATTATTTCGGAGCGGAAGAGCTTTTATCCGAACAGTGTCATTTAAAACCTTCCAAAATTGAAAGCTTTTTGAAGATTACCGAGCTTTTCGGTTCCTTTGAGGTTTTAGAGGATGCCTTGGAGTTGGTAAACAATAAACGCAGCAGAGAAGCGATCATACGTCTGCAGCAGCTTTACCAGCTGCTAAAAATGTACGGGGATGAAGACTATGTATCCTTTGATTTGGGACTTGTCAGCAAATATCATTATTATACGGGAATTATTTTTAAAGGTTATACCTACGGTGTAGGAGACGCAGTGGTAACCGGAGGTCGTTATGACAAGCTTCTTTCCTATTTCGGAAAGGATGCGGCCGCTATCGGTTTTGCTGTTAATATCGGCAGCCTGATGCAGGCCCTTGCATCTAAAAAGCTTGAGCAGGAAGTAACGCCCCGTACCACGATGCTGCTTTATGAAGAGGATGTCATAAAGGAGGCGATCAGATATGCCTGTGAATTCCGAAAGCTGGGAGAAAGCTGTGAACTTTTAAAGATGTCTGACGAGCATGATGAAAAGGCATATGTGGCCCTTGCAAAAGCGGGCAATAAAAAAGCGGTTATGAAAATCACTTCAAAAGGCATGAAGAAACTGTACGAAGTTTAGGAGAAATGATAAAATGAGTAAAGACATGAGATATATTACCTTTGCCCTTGGAAAGGGCAGGCTTGCGAAAAAGACGCTGGAGCTTTTGGAGGAAATCGGCATTACCTGTGAAGAAATGAAGGATAAGGACACAAGAAAGCTGATTTTTGTCAATGAAGAATTGAAATTGAAGTTTTTTCTTGCAAAGGGACCGGATGTTCCTACCTATGTGGAATACGGAGCGGCGGACATCGGCGTTGTAGGTAAGGATACCCTGTTAGAAGAGGGCAGACGGGCTTATGAAGTATTGGATCTGGGCTTTGGAAAATGCCGTATGTGTGTGTGCGGTCCTGAAAGCGCAGGAGAGCTTTTAAAGCATCATGAAATGATTCGTGTGGCCAGCAAATATCCGCGGATCGCAAAGGACTATTTTTACAACAAAAAGCACCAGACCGTGGATATTATCAAGCTAAACGGTTCCGTGGAATTAGGCCCTATGGTAGGACTTTCCGATGTGATCGTGGATATTGTGGAGACGGGTTCAACCCTGAAGGAAAACGGTCTTGTGGTACTGGAGGAAATCTGCCCCTTATCCGCAAGAATGATCGTAAACCAGGTCAGCATGAAAATGGAAGCGGACAGAATCAAGGAATTGATCAAAAAACTGAAAGAGCAGATTCGTAAATAAAATATTTTGACGTATTGGAGTAAAAATATTCAAAGTCAAAAGCCACGCTAAAAGCAACGAGGTATGTGACTTTTGCAGGAATCAAAACCGAGAACAAGAGGTATGGAAAAATGGAAAGAAAAGCAGTGATTGAGAGGAAAACGGCGGAAACGGAAATTGCCATGAATTTGAATCTTGACGGTACGGGAAAAGCCGCTGTCAAAACCGGCGTGGGATTTTTAGACCACATGTTTACCGGCTTTGCCAAACATGGCTATTTTGATTTGGAATTGAAGGCTTCGGGAGATTTGGAAGTGGATGCCCATCATACAGTAGAGGACTGCGGCATTGTTTTAGGAAATGCCATCGAAAAGGCTTTGGGAGATAAAAAAGGAATCAGCCGTTACGGTTATTTCATTCTTCCCATGGACGAGACTTTAGTGCTCTGTTCCATCGATTTATGCGGCAGACCTTATTTTTTCATGGACGCCTCTTTTAAAGGAGATTTTGTAGGTGATATGGACACCCAGCTTGTTAAGGAATTTTTCTATGCGGTTTCCTACAGTGGGGCAATGAATCTCCACATCAGGGTGTTAGCGGGAGATAACGATCACCATATGATCGAAGCGATGTTCAAGGCCTTCGGAAAGGCTCTGGATATGGCGGTATCTTTAGAACCCAGATGTGTAGATGTGCCAAGCACCAAGGGCTCCCTTGCTTAAACAAAAGAATGAACCAAGTTACAGAAAGGTCGATTTTATCATGACAAAAAAATTTGCAGCATGTATTTATCTATATGAAAATAAAGCGGTAAAGGGATTTTCGGATCATTCCATTCTTTCCACGGAGCCGGTTTCCCTTGCCATGTCCTATGGGGATGCGGAAACAGACGCTATTATCGTTTTCGATTTGTCTTATAATGACGCTACCCATGAAGAAAGTATCCTCTTAATGAAACAGATTGCGGAAAGCGTGGCCGTACCTGTATATGGTGCGGGTAATATCAAACGCATGGAGGATGTGAAAAAAATTCTTTATGCCGGCTGTAAAAAGGCAATTCTGAATCTGGGAAAGGATTCTTCCTATGAGATATTAGAAGAAGTATCCAAAAAATTCGGAAAGGATAAGATCGGCGCTTCCTTTAAAGAGGCGGAGCGCATGATGATCAATCCCGATGGTCTGGAAAAATATGCCAGCGAACTGATTTGCTTAGATGAGCACGAAATCAAATATGCCATGCCTTTGTGCCCGCTTCCCATGCTGGTAATGCTGCCTGAAATCTCCCTTGATAAGACGCTCTCCCTTTTGGAAAACGGCAAAGTAGGCGGAATTACGGGAGCTTTGGTAAATGATAATTTAAAAGAACTGGGTTCTTTAAAGGAAATTGCGGCGGACAGAGGGATTGATATTCATATTTTCAAGCCTCAGATGCCTTTTAGTGAATTAAAGTCAGGCCCTGACGGATTGGTGCCTGTTGTGGTACAGGATTACAGGTCGGGACAGGTGCTGATGGTGGCTTATATGAATGAGGAAGCCTACAACAGGACCTGCCGTACAGGTAAAATGACCTATTACAGCAGAAGCCGTAAGGAATTATGGGTAAAAGGGCTGACCAGCGGTCATTTTCAGTATGTAAAAAGCTTAAGCATTGACTGCGACAACGATACCCTGCTTGCCAAGGTAAAACAGATTGGCGCAGCCTGCCACACCGGAAATTACAGCTGCTTCTACCGGGATCTGATTCCTATGGAGGAAGAGGAGACGCCTGAAAATCCTCTGACGGTTTTTGAAAATGTGACCAATATTATTAAAGACCGCAAGCTCCACCCCAAGGAAGGGTCTTATACCAATTATCTTTTTGATAAAGGCATCGATAAGATTCTGAAGAAGCTGGGAGAAGAGGCGACAGAAATCGTTATTGCGGCCAAAAATCCCAATCCGGAAGAAATCAAGTATGAAATTTCCGATTTCCTCTATCATATGATGGTCTTAATGGTGGAAAAGGGCGTTACTTGGGAAGAGATTACAAACGATTTAGCGAAAAGATAAAATAACGGAAATCCGTTGCAGGGGGATAACGTTATAAGAAGATAACGGAATTTGCTATGAATGTTTGCAAAATCTATGATATCCTTGGATAATTCTATCATATCTATGGTACAACCCGCATAAAATAGCTACAAAATAAGAGCGGGTGTGCCATATGCGAAAAACAATCAGCCGGGACGAAAAACTGGAACAGATTATGCGTCTTCGGGAATATCAGCAAAACAATTCCACCCACGTAAATACTATGGCAGGCATTGTATCTCCTGACGAGGGCTATGGCGAAGCTTTGGGGCAGGATGGTGAAAAACAGCCTGAATCCTATAACGGCTTCTACATAAAGCTGCGTCTGGTGCTGTGCCTTCTTCTGTTCGGTTTCTTATGCATGTATCATTTTAAGATAGAGCCTGAGGACGGAACCTTTACCAAAGAATTACAGGCCGCAGTCAGAATTGATTATTCTGACAAGGTCATTGATTTTATGAAGGATTTCACTTATACTTTAGATTATGAGAAAACTAGCCTTAACTGATGAAATATTATTAAAAATCGATAAGCCCGCACGTTATATCGGCGGGGAAGTCAATTCCATTATGAAAGACAGAGAGCGCGTGGATATTCGTTTTGCCATGTGCTTTCCTGACGTTTATGAGATCGGTATGTCGCATCTGGGCATTCAGATTATCTACGATATGTTAAATAAATTTGAAGATGTCTGGTGCGAACGGGTTTATTCCCCCTGGATGGATCTGGACGAAATCATGCGGAAGGAGCAGATTCCTTTATTTGCGTTAGAGTCTCAGGATCCGGTAAAGGATTTTGATTTTCTGGGGATTACTCTTCAGTATGAGATGTGCTATACCAATATTCTGCAGGTGCTGGATTTATCGGGAATTCCGTTTTTTGCAAAAGAGCGTACATGGGAGGACGCCGTTGTGATCGGCGGGGGCCCCTGTGTTTACAATCCCGAGCCTGTGGCTCCCTTTTTCGATCTGTTTTACATCGGGGAAGGGGAAACCATGTACAGACAGCTTTTTGATTTGTATAAGACATGTAGGAAAACAGGGAAAAGCCGCAAAGAGTTCCTTATGGAGGCGGGAAAGCTGCCCGGTATTTATGCGCCGGAATTTTATGAGACAACCTATCATGATGACGGCACGATTGCGGCGTTTTATCCTGTAATACCGGAATTACCCAGGAAAATCATGAAGGAAATGGTCCGGGATTTAAGCGATACTTATTATCCGGAAAAGCCGGTGGTTCCCTTTATCAGGGTTACCCAGGACAGGGTAGTTCTGGAAATCCAGAGAGGATGTATCAGAGGCTGCCGTTTTTGCCAGGCGGGGCAGTTATACCGGCCCGTCAGGGAGCGTTCTTTGGAATTTTTGAAGGAATATGCCGTTAAAATGTTAAAGGCTACGGGGCATGAGGAAATTTCTTTAAGTTCCCTAAGCTCCAGCGATTTTTCAAAGCTGCCGGAATTTATTGATTATCTCATAGAGGAATGCAGGAAACGTCATGTGAATATTTCCCTGCCTTCCTTAAGAATTGATGCTTTTTCCCTGGATGTTATGAGCAAGGTGCAGGATGTAAAAAAGAGCAGTCTGACCTTTGCGCCGGAGGCGGGAACCCAGAGAATGCGCAATGTCATTAATAAAGGTCTGACCGAAGAAGTCATTTTAAACGGTGCAAAGCTTGCCTTTGAGGGAGGCTGGAATAAGGTAAAGCTGTATTTCATGCTGGGGCTTCCCACAGAAACGGATGAGGATGCCAGAGGCATTGCCCTTCTTGCCAATGAAATTGCCAAATTATATTACGAAACCGTGCCAAAGGAAAAAAGAAACGGAAAAGTACAGATTACGGCAAGCACATCCTTCTTTATTCCCAAACCTTTTACGCCCTTTCAGTGGGCGCCCATGTGTACGAGGGAGCAATTTTTGGACAAGGCCCATACGGTTAAAACAGCAGTTTTGGAGCAGCTAAATAAAAAGAGCATCAAATATAACTGGCATGAAGCGGATGCTTCCGTATTGGAAGGAATTTTAGCAAGGGGCGACCGGAAAATAGCAGATGTGATTTATATGGCATATAAGAAAGGCTGTATTTATGACGCATGGGGAGAATACTACAAGCATGATATCTGGATGGAATGCTTTGAAGCCTGCGGCCTTTCGATGGATTTTTATACCACAAGGGAAAGAAGTCTGGATGAAATATTCCCATGGGATTTTATTGACTGCGGCGTAACAAAGGAATTTTTGAAAAGAGAATGGCAGCGTGCGCTTCGTGAGGAAGTAACGCCAAACTGCAAAATGGCATGTCAGGGCTGCGGCGCCGCCAGATTCGGGACAGGTATCTGTTATGAGGAGCGGAGTTAAAGGTTGAAAGATAATCTTTCAACCTTGATTTGAGGGTCAAATGAACATGCAAGCATGTTTGCTTGGCCCATGGAGACAAAAATGAGAGGAGTTTTATGAAGTATAGGATTAAATTTTCTAAATACGGTTCTATCATATTTATTGGGCATCTGGACATGATGCGCTATTTTCAGAAAGCAATCCGCAGGGCGGAGATCCCCATTGCTTACTCCACAGGTTTTTCTCCACACCAGATCATGTCTTTTGCAGCGCCTTTGGGAGTGGGATTGTATAGCAACGGGGAATATCTGGATATCGAGCTGACGCAGGAAGTATCTACGGCTGATATGAAAGAGGCATTAAATCGGACTATGGCGGAAGGAGTGGAAATTCTCTCCGTTAAGGCTTTGCCAAAAAATGCGGAAAATGCCATGGCAAGCGTAGCGGCGGCAGGATATTTTATTCAAATCAGAAAAGGGCATGAAGCGGATTTGGTTTTCGGAGAAGGGTTTGATGATTTTATGGCACAGTCCTCTATTCCTTACGAAAAAGAGACAAAGAAAAGCCGGAAGCTTTTAGATTTAAAGGAAGGCATTTATGATTATGAGGTAAAGGAAGATGGAATTTATCTTTTGGTCAATGCCAGCAGCAGCGGGAATATAAAGCCGGGAATGATTATGGAGGCTTATTATGCCTATCTGGGAAGAGAGCCTTCGGAATTTGATTTTGTAGTTACTAGGGAAGAAACCTATACCAAAAACGAAGACGGACAATTCATATCATTGGATGAAGTGGGAAAGGATATCTGATGCAGACGGTTATTTTCACGGATATAGAAGAAAAAAGAGGCTTTTTTTCCATTGATGAGGGACGGCTTCATCTGGCGGCTTTTGATACTTCAAAAAACCGGGATATGAGCCGGATATTTGTGGGGAAAATCACTAACATTCTGCCAAACCTAAAAGCTGCATTTGTGGAATATAAAAAAGGGGTCCGGGGATTTCTGCCTTTGACCGATGCGCAGCTATCCGGCTTTACCTGCAACAGCCTTTTGCCCGTCCAGGTGGCAAAGGAAGCGGTAAAAACAAAGGACGCCGTACTATCCCTGGAACTTTCCTTAACCGGCATTTACTGTGTTGTGACCGATAAGCCCGGAGGAATTACCTTTTCCAAAAAACTTCCTGCCTCTTTGCGGGAACAGCTTTTAGAAGTCTGTACTCCTTATATGCCGGATAAGATGACATGTATTGTGAGAACCAATGTGGTTTCCCTGGAGAGGGAAGATTATCATTTGCTAACTGATGAAATGACTGCGCTTTCAATGGAATTAAAGCGGCTGAAGGAAAATGCGGACAGCAGAACAGTTTATTCCAAGCTCCATGAAGGAACTTCCTTTGTAAAAGCCCAGCTTTCCAAAATAGATTTTCAAAATGTTTCAAAAATTGTAACGGATTCCCCGGAACAATTTGATCATATCAGAAAGCTCCTTCCCCAAAAGCTTTCTGATACGTTGCAGCTTTATGAGGATACGTCTTTTCCCTTGCAGGCTCTGTATGGGCTTAAAGGAAAGCTCCATGAAGCTACAAGCCGGACCGTGTGGCTGAAATCAGGGGGATATCTTGTCATTGAGCCTACGGAAGCGCTTACGGTTATCGATGTAAATTCCGGTAAAAATATCAAAACAATCAGTAAGAAAGAGCTTTGTGCCCTTACGAATAAAGAGGCGGCAGAAGCGATTCCCTACATTTTGACTTCCCGCAATATTACGGGCATTGTCATTGTGGATTTTATCAGTACGGATTCTGCTAAAGAAGATAAAAAGCTGCTAAAACTTCTTCGTGACAAAGCTGCCATAGACCATGTAAAAACCGACGTTGTGGACATTACCCCTTTAGGACTTGTGGAAATTACAAGGCAGAAAAAGGAGAGTCCTCTAAAAGACCAGTTGTGCGAGGTGGGACTTTATGAAATTATTAGGCATTGAAAAAGTAAAAGACGGCAAATATCTGAAAAGCTATGAGCTGACTTATCTGAATAAAAAAGGAAGAGAAAAAAAATACGAAATTGTCAGCCGTAGTGAAATAGCCGGACCGGAGGATTTGGGCACATCCATAAGCGGACTTTCGCTGGTAGTCCTTTGTGCGGACAGGCTTTTACTGTTAAAGGAATTCCGTATGGGTATTAACAGGGAAATTTATAATCTCTGCGCCGGAATGTTAGAACCGGGGGAATCCATAGAGGATTGCATTGAAAGGGAATTATATGAAGAAACGGGGCTTAAAGTAAAACGGATCATCGATATTCTGCCCCCTTCCTTTGCGGCAGTGGCGTTTTCCGATGTCAAAACGCGGATAGCCGTTATTGAAGCCGAAGGGGAATTTTCAGACCATACATCGGAAAACGAACAGATTCAGGCGGCGTTTTATACAAAGGAAGAGTGCAAAAAGCTTTTGGCAAGTGCGGAGTTTTCTTCCAGATGTCAGATTATTGCCTATTTCTTTACAAAAAATGCCTTTTCGGAACTTGACAATTGGTAAGAATCCATGCTATTATACCATGGTATGCCGCATAATGAGGTAAAAGTATGTCCAAAACCATGATAAATGGCAGAAGACATCACCGAAGTTAGCGAGTAATTAATAGGAGGTGCCTTATGTACGCAATTATTGCAACAGGTGGAAAGCAGTACAAGGTTTCTGAGGGCGACATTATCAGAATTGAGAAATTAGACGCTGAAGACGGAAGCACTGTAACATTTGACCAGGTTCTTGCAGTAAATGATAACGGCTTAAAGGTTGGTTCCGACGTTGCTTCTTCTACCGTAACAGCAACCGTTATGAATCAGGGCAAAGCAAAAAAGGTTATTGTATACAAGTACAAGAGAAAAACCGGTTATCACAAGAAAAACGGTCATAGACAAGCATACACTCAGGTTAAAATTGAGAAAATTAATGCTTAATAATCAGGTGGCATAGATGACAGCCATAACAGTTTTGTGCGATAAAAAATCAAAAACAGTCAAAGGATTTGAAATCAGAGGGCATGCAGGATGGGCTAATTTTGGTCAGGATATTGTTTGCGCCGGGGTTTCAGTTCTGGCAATCAATACGCAAAATGCCATTGAGCGTTTTTGTGAGGACAAATTTGAACAGACCTATGATGAAAAGAAAGGTTTAATGAGATTTGTTATAGAAGGCTTGCCGGGACATGATGCGGAGCTTCTTTTAGAAGCGGGCAGATTGGGTTTTGAAGAAATTGCTGCACAATATGATGAATTTGTATCGATGAAAATTAAGGAGGTGTAACACCCATGTTAAAAATGAACCTTCAATTTTTCGCTCATAAAAAAGGTGTGGGCTCTACAAAGAACGGTAGAGATTCCGAAGCCAAGAGATTAGGTGCGAAAAGAGCTGACGGACAGTTCGTAAAAGCTGGAAATATCTTATACAGACAGCGCGGAACCAAGATTCATCCGGGCATTAATGTCGGCAGAGGCGGAGATGACACATTATTCGCTTTAGTTGACGGCGTATTAAGATTTGAAAGAAAAGGAAGAGATAAAAAACAGGCTTCCGTTTATCCGGTAGAGGACTAATTAAGAGCTTAGTACAAGGACTGTCTCATTATGTGACAGTCCTTCTTTTTTCATAACAGTCACAGAAAAAGTGATAGATAAATATTGGCAAAATGCCATAACATCATTATGAGATTCAAAAGGTTACAACAGTCAAAAAAGTCATAAGAAACTGATAAACGACACAAACTACCCATGAGGTGATAATATATGTTTGCAGATCGGGCAAAAATTTATGTGCGGAGCGGAAAAGGCGGAGACGGACATGTTTCCTTCCGCAGGGAAAAATATGTACCAAACGGCGGTCCTGACGGCGGAGACGGCGGCAACGGCGGCAGCGTTATTTTTGAAATAGATGAAGGATTAAATACCCTGACGGATTTCAGGCATATCAGAAAGTACTGCGCAAAGGACGGGGAGCCGGGCGGAAAAAGAAACTGCCGCGGCAAAAACGGTACGGATATTGTTATTAAGGTTCCGGAAGGCACTGTTTTAAAGGAAGAGGAAAGCGGGCAGATTATTGCGGATATGTCCGGCGAAAACCGCAGGATGGTGCTCTTAACAGGCGGTAGGGGAGGCAACGGCAACCAGCATTATGCCACAAGCACTATGCAGGCGCCCAAATACGCCCAGCCCGGACAGCCTTCCAAGGAACTGAATATTCTGATGGAATTAAAATGCATTGCCGATGTAGGTCTTGTAGGATTTCCCAACGTTGGAAAATCCACTCTTTTAAGCCGTGTGACCAATGCCAGGCCCAAGATTGCAAATTATCATTTTACCACCTTAAATCCCCATTTGGGCGTTGTGGATATGGAAGGCGGCGGATTTGTCATTGCGGACATTCCGGGACTGATCGAAGGGGCTTCTGAAGGGGTAGGCTTAGGCCATGAGTTTTTACGGCATATTGAAAGGACAAGGGTCATTATCCATATGGTGGATGTGGCAGGAACCGAAGGAAGAGACCCTATAGAGGATATTTATGCCATTAACAAAGAGTTAGCGGCATATAACGAAGAAATAGCCAAAAGACCGCAGGTCATTGCGGCAAATAAGACAGATGCCATTTATGATGACGGCATCAATGACCCTGTGAAACGTTTAAAGGCCGAATTTGAGCCCAAAGGAATTCAGGTGTATCCCATTTCAGCTGTCAGCGGACAAGGACTGAATGAGCTGTTATTTGCGGTTAAAGGCATGCTAGAGGAAATTAATGAACCGCCCATTGTATTTGAAGCGGAAATTGTACCTGACGAAATCCTTCGGTATTCCAATGAGCCCTTTAGCGTTACCTATGACGAAGCAGAAGATGAATATGTGGTGGAAGGTCCCCGCATTGAAAAAATGCTGGGCTATACCAATTTAGACAGCGAGAAAGGCTTCGTATTCTTCCAGAAATTCCTGAAGGAAAACGAAATTCTCGACCAGCTGGAAAAACTGGGTATCAAGGAAGGCGATACCGTTCGTATGTATGGTCTAAAATTTGATTATTATAAATAAACATATTCGCAAACAAAATCCGATACTGTTACCGGATAATAGATGATTGCAGTAAATAAATGAAATACTGTTATTATGATGAGATAAAGGCAGAAGCTGCCGTGGGTAAATAATTTTGATTACTTTGCGGCAGAAAGGGAGAAAAACATGACAAGCAAACAACGAGCATATTTAAAAGGTCTTGCGATGAATATTGAACCGATTTTCCAGATTGGAAAATCAAGCCTGACGCCGGAAGTGACGGAAGCTGTCAGGGAAGCGTTTAATACCAGGGAATTGATTAAGATTACCGTCTTAAAAAACTGTCTGGACGATACCAATGCAATTGCCCATGCACTGGCGGAAAGGACTCGTTCCCAGGTAGTGCAGGTAATCGGCAAAAAAATTGTTCTTTATAAAGAAAGCAAGGACCATAAAAAAATTGAACTGCCCAAGTAAAGGAAATTTTTTGGAAATAAATGATTATGCTATAGGTAATAAAGCATAGCTTTCATGTAATGAAGTTTTTGAAGTCATGAAGAAACAGTCTAAGGTAAACGGAGGAATTTATGTCCAAAATCGGCATTATGGGAGGAACCTTTGATCCAATTCATATAGGACATATACAGCTGGCAAATCAGGCGCTGACAGAGAAGGAACTTGATTTTATCCTGTTTGTCCCAAACCATACTCCATGGATGAAGCATGACAGAGCCGTGACAAAGGCAGAACACCGCGCAGCTATGGTAGAGCTTGCCATAGAAGACAATCCTGCGTTTAAGCTATCCACCGTGGAAATAGACGCCGGCGGAAATTCTTATACATGGCAGACATTGGAAAAACTAAAGGAGCAGTATCCGGAAGACGAATTCTTTTTCATTTTGGGGGCAGATTCTTTATTATCCATTGAGAAATGGGCGCATCCCGAAAAGATATTTATAAATGCTGTGATTTTAGCTGCGGTAAGGGATGATTGTGATAAAGCAAAACTGGATAAGCAAAAAGAAAAACTGACGGAAAAATATCATGCCAGGATTCAGCTGCTTTCCATGCCGCCTATGGATGTTTCATCAACGAAGATCAGGCAGGAATTTTATAACGATTCTCAAATAAGAAATTTGGTTCCGGAGAAAACAGCCACATATATTCTTCAAAATCATTTATATTGAGGAGGAGATTCGTTTTGTGTACTTTCAGTACGGAAGATGATTATTTAAAGCTATTATCAAAACAATTATCCGAAGAACTAGATAAAAAACGTTATATCCATACTATCGGAGTCGCGTATACTGCCACAAGCCTTGCTATGGCCCACGGAACGGATTTATACAAGGCATATCTGGCAGGACTGCTTCATGATAATGCCAAATGTATTTCATCAGAAAAGAAGCGCAAACTATGTAAAAAGCATGGCATTGTTTTAAATGAGGCCGAAGAGAAGAATCCCGATCTGCTTCATGCAAAATTGGGAGCGGTACGGGCTAAGGAAAAATATCAGGTAACGGATGAAGCTGTTTTAAACGCGATCAAGTATCATACAACGGGAAAACCCGCTATGACGGAGCTTGAAAAGATCATTTATATTGCAGATTACATTGAGCCTAACAGAAAAATGCTTCCGGGCCTTTCTGAAATCCGCAGGACAGCTTTTGGGGATATGGATAAAGCAATGATTTTGATTTTGCAAAATACTCTTTCTTATTTGAAAGAGAAGGACGCATCTGTGGATTTGCTGACCCAGGAAACCTATGAATATTATACACAGTCTGAAAATATTCATAAATCCAAGAGTTGACAAATCCCAAAACCCAAAATAGAACCGTGAGCCTTTTTAAAAGAAGTAAGTGAAAAGCAACGAAAACATATAGAGCTTATCAAACAGAAATAGAAAAAGGGAGAAAATATGAGCGAGAAATTTACATCAAAGGAAATTGCCCTTGCAGCAATTGAGGCCTTAGAAGATAAAAAGGGAGAAGATATAAAAGTAATTGATATCAGTGAAGTTTCTATCCTTGCAGATTATTTTATTATTGCATCCGGAAACAATCGCAACCAGGTACAGGCCTTATGTGACAACGTAGAAGAGAAGCTGGGCAAAATGGGAGTCATAAAAAAACAGATTGAAGGATATGATAACGGAAACTGGATTCTGGTAGATTACCGCGATATTGTTATTCATATTTTTGATAAGGAAAATCGTTTGTTTTATGATTTGGAAAGAATCTGGAGAGACGGGAAAATGATCGAAAAAGAAGAGTTGTAAAAAACGATAGAATAAAGAGTTAAGAAATGCTGTAAAAAGAAGTGTATCACAGTTTGTTTTATATGAAAGAATGTGAATCACAAAATTACTTTTTACAGCATTTCCATATTTGGAAGTATTAACGAAATATGCGAAATACTCCAAATACTTTTCCTAAAATAGCACAATCTTGGACAATGATCGGTTCCATGGTATCATTTTCAGGCTGGAGACGAATATGTCCGTTTTCCTTATAAAAAGTCTTCACTGTAGCAGAATCATCTACCAGCGCTACAACAATATCTCCATTTCTGGCTGTATTGCACTGCTGTATAAATAACTGGTCGCCCTCAAAAATCCCTGCATTAATCATGCTGTCTCCTTTTACATTTAAAATAAATGTCTCGCCGGGAGGAAGAACATCAGTAGGCACGGGAAAATATCCTTCAATATTTTGCTGGGCTAAAATCGGCTGACCTGCAGCAACAGTACCTATAATCGGAATGCTTGCCATTTCACGCCTGACCATTTGAAAGCTGTCATCCACAATTTCAATGGCTCTGGGTTTTGTGGGATCACGGCGGATATAACCGTTTTTCTCAAGAGTTTCCAAATGGGAATGGACAGAAGAGGTAGACTTTAAATGAACCGCTTCACAAATCTCTCGGACAGCCGGCGGATAACCTTTCTTTAATATTTCTTCTTTAATAAATTCTAAAATCTGCTGTTGTTTAGCAGAAATCTTGCCTTGTGCCATAGAAGTATTCCTCCTTATTATTTATGGAACCATAAGTACAGATTAAACGGATGACATAATGACTATCTGCAAATAACCGTCATTTCTCAAAAATCTTACCTTATATATAGTCTCATATATATAGTGAAACAATAGTATTGGTACTAACTATATCTAGTATAGCATCTCCGCTTCAAAAAAGCAAACATATATTCCGAAAATTTGTTCGATTTTTCTCTTGACTTTTCGAACGTGCATTCGTATAATACACGTATAAGAACGGATGTTCGCAACAAATGTTCGATATGATTTGGAATAAAACATATTATGTAAGCTTATAGATTTTATGTCAGGTTATTTTTTGGGGAGGAATATACAACATGAACAAAGGAAGAAGTTCTAATCACTATAAAACTTTAAGAAAGAAAAGAAAAAGTAGAGTATTGCGCAGATTATCATTTACAATTATTACGGCCATATTTGTTACCATAATAGCATTATCTGTTTTTTCCCTTTCTGCAAAAGCGAAATCTACGCAGGGAGCAGATGACTATAAATACTATACAAGTCATATGATCATGCCCGGAGAGTCGCTTTGGTCAATTGCACAGGAAAACATTGACTATGTTCACTATGAATCTGTTCAAAATTATATTGAGGAAATCAATTTTATTAATGGTATGACCAATTCCGAACTTCACATTGGCGATTATATCCTAATTCCATATTTTTCGGATGAAATGAAATAACCTTGGTTAAAATATATGATTCTATTTTATCATAACATCATATTTTTGAATGATAGTTAAGATTTATTATACTGGAAAATGTGATAGAATTTGAGTTTTCGAATGTTGAAGTAAGGAAGTATACAGAAACCGATAGCAACAACTATTCGCAAAACGATAGTTTTTCGAATAGTTCTTACACTTCATAACTCTAACACAAAAATACCACAAGATATAGTTATCTGTCAACTGCTTAAACTCTGATTGGTTCCCGCTGCACGAACTACTTTTAGTCATGGGCTCTGCCCAAACCCGCAAGGGACCAGTCCCTTGACCCATTTTGTCCGACCACCACAACCGCAGAAAAATGATAAAAATAAGCAGCCTTAATCCTGATCTGGATTTTAAAGCAGGCTGTTATTTTTATCATTTTTTGCTATTGGTAAGGATTCATGCAGCCGAACACTACTTTTAGTAAAATTTGAAAGGGTCTGCCAGGTGGGAGCTATTAATCTTTCCAGTATAAAAAAGAGTTGCACTAAATAAAATCCGTCCGGAGCAGTCCTAAACTGCAGGCCAGCACCAGCCGGATTTTATTAGTGCACCGCTTCAGCCGTCAAGCGTTCCGAAAGCTGATTTGTTCATTTTGCAGGCTTGTTGCCTGGCTGCCCGCCAATCCACGGATTGCAAAATGACAAATCATGAACACTTGACCGCTGCGCTACTACTTTTTTGCGTTGCCGACTATATAAAAAATAGCTTGGAATCGGCTTCCAGAAAGGCAAACGTTATGAATCAATACGAAAAATTTAAAATCAATCAGGAGTTGCAGAAAATCAGGGAAGAAATTGCAGAAATAAAAAAAAACAGGATGTATGATCTTGACGAAATTTCAGATTGCATAATAAATCTGGAAAACAAAATTGAAAATTTGCAGGAGGGATGAAAAATGGAAAATTGGAAAGAACTTGAAGAAATGCAGAAACTAATACAGCCCGCTGATGAGCTGATCCAGTCACGGTGTACTGGAAAATGCAACGTTTGTACCGTTAAAGTAATCTGTGACGAACAGCGCAGGCTGAAAAAGACTTTGTTAATGCTGGCTGAAGCTGGAAGAAAATAATTGATTCTTGCCGGGCGGGGCTTTGGCTCTGTCCGGCTTTTTTTATGGGCTGCTTTCTAATCAGGTGTGGGAAGCTTACCGCATCATCATGGAGCGCGCCCCCAAGCCCCCTCACGCCAAGGTTATTGACTGTTTTTTTTCTAAGGAAGGGGGTGTACGTCTGCGACGCAGTCAGGCGGTTCTTGACCCATGCACTGAATACGAAGCCCTTTAATCGGCTTTGTGCATGGGTCTGAAAGCAGAACCGCCTGAAATTGTCTGTTCCATTCATTCCCTGTTCACATTTCCTGAATTTTAGGCGCACTTCTAGCCCCGAAACTCTCAAGTAGGAATTTCAGGGTATCATTGGATTCATCTGCTATTAATTCTAAATAACTTATACACTGTCCGGCAGAATCTATACTCTGACTTTTCATGTGTCCTATATCTTCACATAAGCTGCAGTAAGCAAGCAGTTCCTGCTTTTCTTCCGGACGAATATTAAACTCTGTCACTTCTCCTCTGCTGCAGTTATTGCTTGCCAGGTATCGACGTTTTCCTTTAATGTGTGCCTGAAGCTCTTTTGTGATGTACTTTGTGATATAAGCCGATACTTTCCGGGTATCGGTTACTTTTGTACAGTTAGTAAAGCCCAGGTTATACTGTTTAAGATTATAAACTTTCTTCTGCTTCTGCCGTATTCCGGAATCAACAAAAGTAAGACCTTCACAATCCGCAAGAAGTCCATGAAAGTGATAGCTTTTTCCATCTTTGTGAAGCTCAGGGATAATTATATATCTAAGATCAGGAGCATAACGCTGCTTCACGTTGTTAAACCACTTCCTAACAGCTGCCACACACTCATCATAATTGCTTCTGTCTACTTTATCCGGGGACAATGTAAGCGTGATATACCATTCCCAATTATTCGCACGGGTTATCTGATAAATGTTTTGCTTTGCACGGTTCTGGGCAACAGTAAGGCTATGTTCTATCTCACGGGGCGAACGGATGCGGAGTTCCGGTTTTATATCCTGCTTTCTCTTTTCCATCTTAGGGGACTTTTCGGGTTTATAAAGTTCCTTGATAGTACCCTTTTTGTTTGTGATATACCTCTTGTAAAGCCTGATCTGGTAGCTCTTCTCATATTCATAAAGCCTGACATTATAACATCCCATGGGATATTTCCTCCAGAAATTCAAAATTTTGCGCTAATGAGTACAAATTGTTGCTATAGTCAAGTAGGCGCTGCGCGCCCGTGAACAAAGCACAAAATCAGCCTGCCACCCGCTAAAGCGGGCGCCCGGCAGATTTTTTTCTTTTGTTCACTTTTATTTGAGCTGGTTCTTCCGCTTCCGGGCAAGTCTCCTTGAAGGCTTTCTGACGGCGGATTCATTTACCACGTTATCAAGTCCCAGACGGGCGAGCTGCTCATCATTAGAAAGGAAATCCTGCGACATGCTGCGGCTGATCATCTGTTCTGTAGAATAACTGTTATAGTCTTTATCCCTCACAAAAAACCAGCGGCTCCTGAGCTGCCGCACAAGCTGGGGGTTCATGGCATTTTCGTAGTCCCAGGCATCATAATAAGTGCTGCCCTGGTATCTCCAGAACTTCCGGCAGTCTATGACATAAGTCGTAATAGACCTGAATATCTTATCGACCATGAAAAAACGCTGGGCAGTACACATGATGAACACACGTTTCTTACGCTGCTGGGTCAGGACGTTCAAAAGCTCCAGAGGGAAGGAAGCGAAATTTCTGTGAGACAGGACGCTCTGAATCTCATCTATCAATACTACCGTGGCCTGATAATGCCACCGTCTGATCATCTTCACAAGGATATATTCGTTTTCTTCCTCGCCGTAATAACGTTTTTCGTAATCAATGTAACAGGGGTATATATTCCCGTCCCTATCATAGTACCATGGCGGGACTGCGCCGCTCCTGTATTCACGGTAACTATAGTGCGGGGGCTTCTCTTCTCCCAGTTCCATGAGCTGATTGAAATTTACCAGCGGAACATAGGGGATGTCATAGAGGTCATAATTGCTGACAAAGAGCAGGGTATTTCCAAACTTCTTATAAAGCTTTCTGGCTCTGTGCGTCATGGAAAGCGTTTTACCGTGTCCGAACATGCCGATATACATATGTATGCCGTACTCCTTAAACTTCCGCCATCTGCGGAACCTGAAATAATCAAAAACATCTTCCGGGACGTACCGGAGGAGAAGGGGCGCACTCAGTGTGAGACAGCGGACAAGTGACGACACGGCAAAGGCTGCCACAAAAAAAATGATAAGTATATCCAACTGCAGCACCTCCTATCTTCTGCCTGAAATATCCTGCCGGATCTTCCATATAGCGGAAAAAAACGCACGAAACACGAACACGATCAGGTACATTGCCAGCAGCGTGCACAGAAAAGCCTGCAGGAGTTCCGGGAAAGTTTCGGCTTCACTTATTGCACCCAGAGAAAAATAATCTATCATCATTTGAAATATTTCCATCTAATCAACCTCCATTATTTTAAGAAATATAGAAAGAGCTGCAGCAACCAACATTAAACCAATACTGATATCTGCTATCACATTAATAAACCTCCAATCTTTATACTCTCTTTATCCAAAGAATAAGAGAAAATAATCCACAAAATGCAAAAAAACAAGATAAAGCAATAATTTCACATACCATACTCATTCCTTGCTACCTCCTTTCCGGAAAAAGAATTGTATCACGATATCGAGAAAGACCAGGATCAGAATGATAAGCTGCAGGGAAGCTTCCAGACTGTATTCCTTCAAAGGAATTACCATTAAAGCATTTTCTGATACTGTATTTTCTGAAATAGTATTATCTGATACTGCATTCTGGGACACAGTTACAAATACATTTATTTCCTTTTCCTGCTCTTCTTCCTCTTCTGGTAGTTCATTTCCTGAAATCGTCTGCTCCTGAAGCTCAATCAATCTATCCAGCTTTTCATTAAGCTGCAGCATATATTCCAGGGTAAGATCAAGCTGCTCTGTATAATCTGGGTTTTCTTCTTCCAGTTCCACAGGCGGGGGAGCTTCTCCTATGTCAAATCCATTGCCGGACACTGTTAATAAGTCAGTTAAATCTACTTCCAATTTCTATCACTCCTTTCGTGATTTCATATCTTCTTTAGTAGTAGCTAAATACAAAGACCTATCAACAAGCTGCAACAAATCATGTGCTACATTTTTTAATACTTTGTCACAACCTTCTGCAGAACGTTCAAATTGTTCCATTTTTGCCTCTGCACGTTTTAAAATATTCATGCGCTCCATAGCATCAAATAATTCGAATGTTACATCTTGAAGCTCCTTTTTTTTGTAATCAATAACTCTTTGTATTTCTTTTTCTCCTTCTTGATAATCAAGAACTAAATTTTTAAGTTTTTCATCAAATCCATTTCCACGGTATGATTCTATATAAGCGTTTACATCATCCGTAATACAAATACTTTTATTTATTAATTTCTTTGCCATAATTTTCTACTCCTTTTATTTGTACAATCTATACAGTGCTGCAGCACCAAAACAAAGCTGATGATAACCGAAAAGACAGCTTTTTATTGTGCAGTCTGCACAAAAGACATGCTAAGAACGATACAGCACAAACCTTGCAAACCATATGAAGACACCGGCCAGGATCTGCCAGAGCCAGAAATCAAAAAAAGTAAAAGATACTTTTCCTATCACGATCTTCTGCGTCCTGCTCCAGTCAATGATCTTCAGGAACGGCTTGACGAGGAGAAGCCTGACCTGGTCATCCATGGGAACGTCTTTTCTCTTGATGGTGTCCCATTTATCAAACATGCTGCCGGGCTTTTTATTGATAAAGTCTTCCCATTTGCCGGACGTGCTGCCGCCTGAAGGCTTTTTGTCTGCTTCTTCATTCTTATCGGACGTGCTGACGCCTGAAGGCTTTTTGTCTGTTTCTTCCGTTTTTCCTTCTTCCGTGACCGTATCCGCATAGACCGCTGCGGGAATGTAGAACAGGATGCACGAAGCCAGTACTATGAATACAGCAGCTTTTTTTATCATATCCATAAACTGAACCCCCTTTCTATTTAAATATCTTTATGAGGATGCCGAGGACTGCGAAAACGATAAAGAGCGTTGCCGCCGTGATCCATTCCTGCGGAACAGCCGGGAACAGCTGCGCGAGCAGTCCGGCGAATCCTTCAGGCACTATTTCCAGAACATCCGCAAATGCACCAGTGAGCAGTCCGACGAGCTTGCCCGCAGCTTCTATGACCGTGCCGATTATCTGCAGCAGGCCGTCAAAAAAGCTCATGATGCCGTTCACTATGGAATCGATCCAGCCACCGCCGGAGCCGGAACCGGAACCGCCGGGATTGTTTCCGCTGGGATCATCGCCGCTGCCATTTCCATAGTAATAGTTATAAGTCGTAGAATAGTCTTCAATATCCTGCTGGGTGATCGTGTTTTTAGTTATTTCTGTCCCGGGCTGGTAACCGGGCATATACTGCGCTTCCGTACAATCTGACAGACCTTTTTTTAATGCTGCAAGACTGTTAAATATCGGAAAACCTCCCGCATAATCAGTGAATACACGGCCGCCTTTATAATCAAGCGTTACCTGGCTGAGATCACGGCGGCTGGAATAAACAATTGACTGTGTGATTTCCCTGCCTGCTACCGGAACATCAGAAGCCTTGAAATCACGCAGCACTTCCGAAGCGTCCGCAAATTCATAACGGGTTCCGCCGGAATCAACATAATACATCCCGGTACGGGGATCGCTTTCGTTGTGATCGTATATATAAACCGTCCGGTATTCAAATGTGCTGCTCCATTCTTCACTGTAAAAGTTGGCAGCGCTGCCTATCATGAAACAGGGCGGATTAGGACCCACACCGCCATAAGGAACAGGAAAGATATTTACACAAATGCAGTTGACTTGTGCGCCTGTGGAATCCGTACCCCAGGCATGACCGGCTATATAAAAAAGATAGCCGGGGTTTCCCTGAATTAGAGATACACATATATCACGGGAAGATTTTTTACTGAAACCACCAGTTCCAAGATTGGAAGATTTTGGAAAATAGCCATAGGTATAGGAATCTTCCTGTTCCTGTAGCTTCTTCATTTCGTTGATCGTAACCATGCCTTCCGCATCTATGATATAATTACCGTCTCCATTTACGGTTATGTGTTTGCTAAAATAGGTTTCAAAATCATCCTCTTCTTTATGTTCTTCTTTCCATATGTCATAAACTATTTTGCCAGTACCAACAATACCACCAACTATAGAAACAATAGTTAATATAGTTGAAAGCGCCAAAGCATGCGTTTCTTTTGGCTTGCATATAAAATTAAAAGCTATTATAATAGCAAGTAAAAAAACAAAACAACGTTTAAGAAAGGAGCGAAACATATTGAATACAGATGAAGAAAAAAAGTTCACTGAAAAAAACATTAGAAAAACCTCCTATCAATGGTTTTTGGGCGGTATAGCTGTGGGACTATGGATAGCAAACATGATGA
>Ga0137306_100272_pt1 | contig 80391 bp, 81 predicted proteins | sample Inofroosms_March_FD_97187 | JGI IMG/M metagenome (GOLD analysis project Ga0137306, IMG submission 97187) | Mouse cecal microbial communities from Vienna, Austria - N-Acetylneuraminic and N-Acetylglucosamine D2O microcosms_March | ecosystem: Host-associated > Mammals > Digestive system > Large... | reverse complement strand
ATAATCATGATTGTATTCGAAAAGTTTGGAGAGTGTTTTTTAATTGTTAAAAATAGATATACGTCACACACGGGTAGCACACAAATAGTCCGTAAAATCTTATAAAATCAAAGCTTGCAGTTTCGATCGAGGAAGCAGCGAAGGAAGGTAAGTTCTAAGAAATAGCGTAAAATCAAGGGCTATCGTTGACAGGAGGTGTCGGCGGTAGCCTTAAATTTTGCCACGCAGCACACAAATTTCAAATGAATGTTCCGTAGGTATTATGGTGCTGCAAATATGCTTTACCGAAAAAGGGAAAAGCCGTTACAAAAAAGGGTGTCTCAAAATTTTAGGGTACTGCACTTTTTTCTTATATTTGTGGAATAATTGATAAAACTTTGTAGATTTTTAGATAAAAGAAGGAATTTTAAAATCCGCGTGGAATATATTAAATATGGAATCATTTTGTGAAGCATACACAAAGCGGGGGTTTTATTATGACAATACGAGAAAACCTTGAACAGTGGGAGAGTGAGTACCTGAGCCCGTATGCCACACTGAGCGCGAAATCAAAAGGCAGGGACCGGGAGGAGGAACAGTGTGATATCCGCCCAGTATTCCAGCGGGACCGGGATAGGATACTGCACTCCAAGTCATTTCGGCGTCTCAAGGATAAGACACAGGTCTTTTTGTCACCGGAGGGAGATCACTACAGGACGAGACTGACACATACCCTTGAGGTATCGCAGAATGCGCGCACGATTGCGCGGGCATTGCAGCTCAATGAAGAGCTGGTGGAGGCGATTGCACTAGGGCATGATCTGGGGCATACGCCCTTTGGCCATGCGGGAGAGCGCGCACTCAATGAAATCTGTCCCTATGGATTTAAGCACAATGAGCAGAGTGTCCGCACCGTCGAGCTTCTGGAGAAAGACGGAGACGGGCTGAATCTCACATGGGAGGTGCGAGATGGAATGCGCAATCATCAGACATCGAGTATGCCAGCGACACTTGAAGGAAAGGTGGTGCGTTTTTCAGACAAGATTGCATATACGTATCATGACATGGACGATGCAGTCAGAGCCGGGATTTTGAAGGCGCGTGATATTCCGAGAGAAATCGGGGAGATTATTGGCTACAGTCCGCGGGAGCGGCTCAATAATTTTATTCATGACATTGTGACGCAGAGCAAGGGGACAGACGATGTGCGCATGTCAGATGATGTAGAGCTTGGAATGCGCAACCTGAGACAGTTTATGTATGACAAGGTGTATAGCAATCAGGTGGCAAAGTGTGAGGAGAAGAAGGCGGTTTCACTGGTAAAGACGCTCTATGAATACTATATGAGGCATACAGATGAGCTGCCTAAGTTTTTTGTGGAGCTGGGATTGCAGGGAGAGCCGCGGGAAAAAGTAGTCTGTGATTATATTAGCACAATGACAGACCGTTTTGCAATCTCGCTGTACGAGCAATTATATGTACCGAAATTCTGGATGGGTTAGTAAGGCTGGGGCTGGACTTATAGTCTGGTATTGTTGTAAAGAAAGAGAGTTGGATATAGATGTTTTATCCAGAGGAATTGATTGAGGAAGTCCGACAGAAAAACGATATCGTGGACGTGATTTCCAGTTATGTGTCGCTACAGAAAAAGGGCAGTAACTACATGTGCTGCTGCCCTTTTCACGGGGAAAAGACGCCCTCTTTTTCAGTGAACCGCGCGCGGCAGATCTACAAGTGCTTTGGCTGCGGTGAGGGCGGCAATGTGATCACGTTTGTGATGAAGTATGAGAACTGTACGTTTCCCGAAGCATTGAAGATGCTTGCAGAGAAGGCAGGAGTAGAGCTTCCGCAGGCAGAGTACTCAGAGGAGGTAAAGCGGCGTGAGAGCCGGCGGCAGCGGCTTTTGGAAGTCAACAAAGAAGCGGCAAAATTTTATTATGTGCTGCTTCGAAACGAGCGGGGTATCAAGGCAAAGGAATATTTGGACAAGCGTCGGCTCTCTGATGAGACGCGCAAAAACTTTGGGCTGGGATATGCACCCGCGAGGGGGGAGGAGTTGCTGGCATACCTGCATCAAAAAGGGTTTACCGATGATCTGATCCGTGATGTGGGGCTTGCCAAGACAGATGAGCGCCGCGGGACGACGACGCAGTTCTGGAACAGGGTAATGTTTCCAATACAGGATATCAATCATCGCGTCATAGGCTTTGGCGGGCGTATTATGGGCGATGGGGACGGTGGCCCGAAATACCTAAATTCACCAGAGACAGAAATCTTTGACAAGAGCAGAAATTTATATGGCATGAATTATGCGCGCACTGCAAGGACTGGGAATATTATATTATGTGAGGGGTATATGGATGTGATCAGCATGCATCAGGCAGGCTTCACGCAGGCGGTGGCATCGCTCGGAACGGCGTTCACGCCGGGGCAGGCAGGACTGATCAAGAAATATACCAGAGAGGTACTGCTGGCATACGACAGTGACGGCGCGGGTGTGAAGGCGGCGCTGCGCGCGGTGCGGATTCTCCGGGATGCGGGAATGTCTGGCAGAATTATCAATATGTCGCCGTACAAGGACCCGGATGAATTTATCAAAAATCTCGGGCAGGAGGCATTTCAGGAGCGCATAGACCATGCAGAGAACGCCTTTTTGTTTGAGGTTCGGATGCTGGAGAGGGAATTTGACTTAAATGACCCGGAGGGAAAGACGGATTTTTATAACCAGATTGCAAGAAGGCTCTGTGATTTCAGTGAGGATGTAGAGCGGGAGAATTATCTTGAGGCAGTGGCGGAAAAGTATCATATCGGATTCGACAACCTCAGAAAGCTCGTTGTCAATATGGCGGCAAAGGCAGGGGGGTATGCGGTGCAGACAATAGAGCGTCCAAAGTCAGGCATACAGAGCAGAAGGAGAAATACCCCCGAGGAGAATGCCAGAAAGTCCCAGCAGCTATTGCTGACATGGCTGACAGATTATCCCCAGCTTTATCCTAAGATTAAGGCATTTTTATCTGCGGAGGATTTTACAGTCGAGCTGTACAGCAGGGTTGCAAAACGTATGTTTGAGGAGCTTGAGAAAAATGAACTTAATCCTGCGGGCATCATCAATATGTTTGAGGAGGAAAAGGAGCAGAGTGAGGCGGCATCTCTGTTTACGACGACGCTGCCGGAACTGGAGAGCGATCAGGAACGGGAGAAAGCCTTTCACGATATCCTTGTGAGCGTGAAAAAAAACAGCTATGAATACTATTCGGCGCGTTCTGGCGCAGACCTTTCGGCGCTCAGCAAAGTAATAGAGGGGAAAAAAGCGCTGGAAGAACTTAACAAAACGCATATTTCTTTAAATTAAGGATAAAAATAATATGGTATGGAGGATTGACCAGAATGGATGAAAACACACAAGCAAAATTTGATGCGAAATTAAAGGAGTTGCTGGCGGTTGCAAAGAAAAAGAAAAATGTGCTGGAATATCAGGAAATCAACGATTTTTTCAAAGATATGCCGCTTGAGGAGGAGCAGTTTGAGCGCATTCTCGAGCTTCTTGAACAGAACAATGTAGATGTGCTGCGCATTACGGATGATGACGATGATCTGCCCGATGATGACCTGCTTCTTGTGGACGACGAAGAGATGGATATGGAAAATATTGATCTTTCTGTACCGGACGGCGTCGGAATCGAGGATCCTGTCAGAATGTACCTCAAGGAAATCGGTAAGGTGCCTCTTTTGAGCGCTGATGAGGAGATTGAGCTTGCGAAGAAGATGGAGCTTGGCGACGAGGAGGCGAAGAAGAGGCTTGCGGAGGCAAATCTTCGTCTGGTTGTGAGCATCGCCAAACGGTATGTCGGGCGCGGTATGCTGTTTCTGGATCTGATTCAGGAGGGCAATCTCGGACTGATCAAGGCAGTGGAGAAATTTGATTACAGAAAAGGCTATAAGTTCTCCACCTATGCGACATGGTGGATTCGTCAGGCAATCACAAGGGCAATCGCAGATCAGGCAAGAACGATTCGAATACCAGTTCATATGGTTGAGACGATCAACAAACTGATCCGTGTGAGCAGACAACTGCTTCAGGAGTTAGGAAGAGAACCGACACCGGAGGAGATTGCCAAGGAGATGAATATGCCGGAAGAGCGTGTGCGTGAAATCCTCAAAATTTCCCAAGAGCCGGTGTCTTTGGAGACACCAATCGGCGAGGAGGAGGACAGTCATCTCGGTGATTTTATACAGGATGATAATGTGCCTGTACCCGCTGATGCCGCAGCTTTTACGCTGCTGAAGGAACAGTTGGTCGAGGTGCTTGACACCTTGACAGACAGAGAGCAGAAGGTGCTCAGACTCCGCTTTGGTCTGGATGACGGCAGGGCGCGCACACTTGAGGAGGTAGGCAAAGAGTTCAATGTCACAAGAGAGCGCATCAGACAAATCGAGGCAAAGGCACTTCGCAAATTGCGTCATCCTTCAAGAAGCCGCAAGCTGAAAGATTTTTTGGATTAGGAGAATGTAAATGCTGTTATCGGATAGAATGAGGGCTGTGGCAGAGCTGGTGCAGCCCTGTAAAAGTATCGCTGATATCGGCTGTGACCATGGATATGTCGCGATGGAGCTTGTCAGGAGTAACATCTGTAGACATGTGATTGCGATGGATATTAACCGTGGGCCGTTGGACAGGGCAAGGCAGAATATTGCTGATTATGACATGCAGGAGTATATAGAAACCCGGCTGTCTGACGGTGTCAGCGCGCTACAGGAGGGCGAGGTGGAAGGCATCGTCTGTGCAGGTATGGGCGGCAGGCTGGTTATATCCATACTAGAGCAGGGAAAAGAGCTGGTCGGCGCCATGAAACAGGTTATCTTGCAGCCACAGTCGGAACTGGCGGAGGTAAGGAGATATCTGCGCAAAAATGGGTTTCTGATAGACCGTGAGGAGTGCATATACGAGGACGGAAAGTATTATCCGATGATGCGTGCACTGCCCGGCGCCTTTGGCAGACTCGAGTGGCAGATTGGCGGGAATCTTGAACAGAAATGCAAGAAGAGCGGCGTGTATCGAAACGGTATTCCCGCATACAGGCAGCCGTTTGATGTCTCTGAGATTTCGAAGGAGGAGGCAAAACGCATGACGAGAGTGCAGGATACATATGGTCCATGTCTGCTGGAGATGGCGCATCCGGTTTTAAAGAGCTATCTGTTATGGCAGAAGTCCAATCTGGAGTGTATCAAAAAGGGGCTGCTTGCTCAGCCGCAGGTGAGCGACAGACAGCACAGCCGGCTCGAGGAGATTGATGAGAAGCTGAGTGACATTGTATTTTGCCTGTATTATTATTTTAAACATACGATATTATAAAAAAATGGAGATATTGAATGAAATGCGATGAGATCATAAAAAAACTCGAGTCCCTTTCTCCTGCGTCTTTTGCGGAGGAGTGGGACAATGTCGGCCTGCTCGCGGGCAGGCGTGACAAGGAGGTCAGCACGGTATATATTGCGCTGGATGCGACAGATGAGGTGATCAAAGAGGCAGTGCGCCTTGGCGCAGACCTGCTGCTGACGCATCATCCGCTTATTTTTAAGAAGATGGGCAGAATCACGACGGAGGATTTTATTGGGAGAAGGCTTGTTGAACTGCTCAGAAATGATATCAGTTATTATGCCATGCATACGAATTTTGATGTGATGGGTATGGCGGAGGCAGCGGCGGATTATTTGGAGCTGCAAGACAGACAGGTACTCAATGTTACATATGAAAAGGTTTTAGATAAGAAGGTTTTAGATGCGGAGACTCCTTCCAGAGAAGGTTTTGGCAGGGTAGGACGCCTTGGCAAAAGTATGACTGTGGCGGAATTTGCAGCGTTTGTCAAACTCCGGTTTGATGTGCCAAATGTCCGGGTGTATGGCAGTCTGGAGGATATTGTTGAGCTGGCAGCAGTGATGCCCGGCTCTGGCGGCAGCTTTATATGCGATGTTATCAATGCAGGTGCAAAGGTGATGGTTACAGGGGATATCGGTCATCATGAGGGAATTGATGCAGTGGCGCAGAGCCTTACGATTATTGATGCAGGGCACTATGGCATTGAGAAGCTCTTTATTGCTTATATGGAGAAGTTTATCAAGAGAGAGATGCCGGAGCTTACGGTCTGTGTGGCAGAGATCAAAGAGCCTTTTGTGGTGGTGTAGAAAGGAGAAGAGCCGATGGGGGTAAATAACGAGAAAATACAAAGTTTTCAGGTGACAGTGAACGGAAATAGCAGAGCTTACCCAGTGGGGATTACCTTTGGTGAGATTGCCAGCGTATATCAAAAGGAATACCCATATCCGATTGCGCTGGCAGTCAGAAATGGAAAAATTAAAGAGTTGTTCAAAAAAGTGGATCAGGACTGCACCGTGGATTTCCTCACACTGGCAGATGATACAGGGCACAAGTCCTACAACCGCACAGCGACGATGATTCTCATGAAAGCGATTAATGATGTGGTTGGAACTGATAAAATTGAACAGATCAAGATGGAATTTGCGATTGGAAATGGCTACTATTGCGCCAAGAAAGGCGAGTTTGAAGTGACAGATTCGCTTGTTACCCAGATCAAGGCAAAGATGCAGGAATACATAGATAAAGATTATTGTATCATCAAAAAGTCCATGCCCATCGAGGAGGCAAACGTTCTCTTTGCACAGCAGAAGATGGCAGACAAGGTGAGCCTGTTCCGCTACCGAGGCAGCTCAAGCGTCAATGTCTATAATCTTGACGGCTATTATGATTATTATTATGGCTTTATGCTACCCAGCACAGGATATGTGCGGTGTTTTGATTTGCAAAAGTATGAGAACGGCATGGTGCTGATCCTGCCCAATAAGTCAAAGCCTACAGAGCTGGAGGAATTTAAGCCACTGCCAAAGCTGTTTAAATCAATGGAAATGGCATCAGACTGGGGAGAAAAGCTCGGTGTGGACACGGTGAGCGACCTGAATGATGAGATACGAAAAGGCAGGTTTAATGAGCTGGTGCTGGTGCAGGAGGCATTGCAGGAGCGTAGAATCAGTGAGATTGCATCGGATATCGTGTCGCGCGGCGGAATCAAATTTGTCATGATTGCAGGTCCTTCCTCGTCGGGAAAGACGACCTTTTCTCACAGGCTGTCTGTACAGCTTAGGACACATGGGCTGACACCGCATCCCATTGCTGCGGACGACTATTTTGTAGACCGCGAGAATACGCCCAGACAGCCAAATGGTGACTATGATTTTGAGTGCCTTGAGGCGATTGACACACAGAAATTTAATGAGGATATGTGCGCGCTGCTGGCAGGCGAACGCGTGGAGCTGCCAACCTTTAATTTCGTGACAGGAAAGCGTGAGTACAAGGGCAATTTCAAGCAGCTTGGCCCCGATGATATCCTTGTAATAGAAGGAATCCACGGGCTCAATGACAAAATGTCCTATGCACTTCCCGCAGACAGCAAATATAAAATCTATATCAGCGCGCTCACAACGCTGAACATAGACGAACATAACCGCATTCCAACCACAGATGGCAGGCTGCTGCGCCGTCTGGTGCGGGACGCCAGAACGCGGGGCGCTACAGCCAAGCGCACAGTTCAGATGTGGCCCTCCGTGCGCAAGGGTGAGACAGAGAATATCTTTCCATTTCAGGAGAGTGCGGACGCGATGTTTAACTCTGCGCTGATCTATGAGCTCGCTGTTTTGAAGCCTTATGCAGAGCCGCTGCTCTACAGTATCGAAAAAGGGGAGCCAGAGTATTTTGAGGCAGTGCGGCTTTTAAAATTTTTGAGCTATTTTCTTGGCGTTGGGACAGAGGAGCTTCCGAAAAACTCGATTGTGAGAGAGTTTGTGGGGGAAAGCTGCTTTAAGGTGTAATATTGTTTTGATAGTATAGTTTACACAGTCAGAGGAACATAAGCCATTGTGTGTGGTGGATGTTTTTATCCGAAATCTGGTAGTTATGAAATTAAATATATAAGAAAATTTAGAAAGATACCAATTCATGTAAGATTATTACACGAATTGGTATCTTTTTAGTTTGCTCAAATTCGCAAAAAAATTTTCTCCTAAAACGAGACAGAATTTGCAAAAGTTTGTAATGCAAAAGTTCTGTTGGAAAAAGTGTTGACTGCACGCAGCGTGCAGTTTTACGGTAAAAAGGAGGAAAACATATGAGTAGCAATAAAACATTACATGAATTATGTGATGAACTAGGGGTGACAAGACGTGTCATACAAGGATATGAGAAAGCAGGATTAGCCTCAGCGACGGGCAGGAACAAGTATGGACATCTGCTGTATAACGAAAAGGCACAGGAGAGGATTGTACAGATTCGGATGTATCAGCGGCTTGGTTTTACCATTAGAGAGATAAAGGAGCTGATCGACGCGCCAGATTCATTCGTAAAGGCAACTGTAGAAAAGCAGATACTATATTTGAAGGAAAAAAAGAAAAATATTGACATTTGGATCAAGGAAGCGTATGGAATTATAAAAGCAATAGAGGATAAAGAAAAACAATAAAAACAGCCTCCCAGAATTCTTTGTAGAAACAATGCAGAAATTCTGGGAGATTATAGAATGATTGAGGAGTTATACTATGAGACAAAGAAAAGTGATCACATTGTTGGTAATAGCTGGTGTGGTGATGTCCCTGACATCTTGCGGAGATGTACAAAGCAGCACTACAGAAAGAGTGGGAGAGGAAAACACAGAGGAGAGTTCTAAGGGTCAAAGCACGGCTGATTCAAATGTTGAGACAATGCATTTTGTGAGTGAGGGAAAAATCGAAGAGACTGTAATGGTAGATGAGAGTGATATCAAAATAACAGCTACAGAGTTAAGTTATACAGATTATGATATTCGTCTGAATCTGACAATAGAGAATAATAGTGATAAGGATTTGTCGTTTACCAGTGGTTCCATGGGATATGGCTGTAATGCCATTAACGGATATATGATACAAGGTGGGTATATGAATGCAGATGTATCAGCTGGTAAGAATACAAATGAAACAATTCGTTTTAATCTTGATGAATTGTCAGTCTATGGAATTACAAAAATTGCAGATATTCAAGTTGGATTCAGAATCACAGATGATAGCTATGATGTTATTTATCAGGGCAAGGGGAAGGTAAAAACCTCATTGGAAGCTTCATATAATTACAAGGTTGACACATTTGCGGAAAATCTAAAGAGCAAGGATATAGAGAAACTGACAGGATGCAGTGTTAATTATTATTCAGACGAAAACTTGTATGATCAAAGTGGAGTGAAAATCGTATCGGAAGCGTTGATTACAAACAAAGATGGAGAACAGGTCATTTTGATAGAGATTGAAAATGACTCCTCGGAACTGGTGTATTGTACGACAAGTGATATTGCGCTGAATAAAATGATTGTGTATAGTGCATTATGGACAAGCGATGCTGTTGCTCTGCATACTCGCTGTGTGGCAAGTTTGTCTCCTTTATCCCTGCTGGATGAGAGGTATTGGGATTTGTTTGGGATTTCGGAGATTGGGGAGATTTCATTTACATTTGCTGGAACGGATGGAGCGTGGACAGAGGTGACATCTCCTCAGGAGATCAGCATTGCATTGAAGAAAAAAGTGTCTCCAGTTAATAATAAAGGCGATGAGGTTTACAACGAGAATGGAATACGTATCATATCAAAAGGTCTGATGGAGGATACTTCGGAGTATAGTGAGGATATCAATATGCTGTTTTTGGTTGAAAATAATTCCTCCGAGATTATTGAGATTGATGATTCTTATGATTCTTTATCGGTCAATGGATATATGGTTGGTTATATGATTGGCAGCAGGGAGATACCAGCAGGAAAATGTGCGCTGGTTGATGTGGAAATTGATGACTCGTCTCTTCAAGATAGTGGAATTGCAGGAATTACAGGAATTGCGGAAACAGAGATGACCTTTGAGATAAGGGATGGGAATTATAATGTGATTGCCGAACCTACGGTGTTGGTAAAATACTAAAACAATAAAACAGAGGAAACGCTCACAAATTTTCTAGGAACAAACAGTGTTGGAAAATTAATAGACTTTGTTTACTGTTTATGCTATACTAAAAACGTTATATCAATGTACATTTTTAAATTGGGAGGTGGTTATATATGCCTAGTAACGGAGAAATTATTGAAAGAAGTATAAATGACTTTCAAAAAGTACAAGCTCATATGTTAATAGCAAAGGAAGAAAATGCCACAAGAACATATGAAAGTTTGAAAAGTGATTATTTATCATTAAAAGCGGTTTTAACTTCATTAGGTGTTAATCTCACAGAAATTGACAAGATCAAAGAGTAGAATTGAATAGTAACAATATAAAGGGCGCAAAGTCTATCAGTTTAGCGTCCTTTTATAATATAGGGGAATTGATGCAAGGATAGACTGTGCATCACTTATTTTTTATAATTCCTAAAGCGCGGAGGTAACAATGAAAAGATACAAATACGCATTAGGCGTATCGTTGATGATCATGCTATATGGTTGTGCAAACATGGACAGTTATATTGAAGAACAAGTCAAGAATGCGTCTGGAATCTATGATGATGAAAATTATGTAAACTATCAGAGTAAGGTGGCATCTGGAAATCAAGCTTAATGTTCAGTATTTTGAGGATACTAATAAAAGCATTGCGATCGATACAGCTTCTTGCTATCTCAATCCGGGAGACAGTGTTTATGCACAGGTGGAGGCAGGTGATGATGTTAGTGTGTATGAATTTTCCAAGTTTAACATCTATGCATATGATGCTGATGGAGAGAAAAAAGATGCAACAGGATTGACGGGCAATATAGATGCAGGATTGGTTGTACAGATACCGATTGATTATGATGGGACAGAGCTTTCTATTGTACCAGTTGGAGAGTATCATCCAAAGGAAATTTCATTGAGGGATTATTATATAGATGATGATAAAACGGAACATGATTTAGGCGGAACATGGATGATTAATGAGAATGAGTATACAGATGATTCTGTGAAAATAAGTCCATCATCATCTTATATTATTAGTTATAAATATGATATTAACGATTTTTTCTACGTTTCATCAGAACCAGACTGTTACTACAACAATACGGAGGATGGAACAATTATTTTTAAACAGAGGACAGCCGGTGACGAAACAGCAGAATATACGGTTGAACTTCATCGATATAGTCAGGCATCAATCATATCAGGCGTAGACAGAAGTGTAAGTGTAAATAATGAAGGTATACAGACTGTTAAGGGGAATACGGAACTGACAATCTCGAATCTGAAGTATGGGGATAAAGTGTTGATCGCAACAGATAAAGAGTGGAAAGAGCTTGAAAATAACAAAAATCTGGTCTGGATTGGGACAGAACCTTCATCAACAGAACCATTTAAATATGAATATACGATGATTGTGCCGGAAAAAGGAAGTGAGTTTCGGTTTGATCCTAAGGAGTATAAAAATGCAGCATATCAGGAGGCGTATGTGCGTTATCAGTCTGCCGCCGAGGAAAAATACCATGTGAGCAACAGAGTTTCAATTTATATAGGAAATTTGCAGGAAGAACAGAAGCTGGAGGTTTTAAAGGTTAATGATGTTGAATTTATTATAGAAAATAAAGAGGATAATAAAGAAAATATTATCTCGTGGCTGGAAGTTCCGGGGGAAGGGACTTTTGTTGTTGACCTGAAGGCTGGGGAATACATTATTGATGAAGAGCGCGCTAGTGTACTGGTGCGTGTTCCTTATCCTGAACTGACTAATGTAAAGATAGATTATGCAAATGTGCAAAAGATATTATTTCAAAATGATATATTCGATGATAGTATAAAGATTGGGGAAGAGCTTGCAAAGAGTCAGCTTGACAAGGCTGATGCTCTAATCAGGAAAGAGTTTGCCTCGAATGAGAATTTTTATCTCAACGCACAGCAGGCAGCAAGGCATACAATTGAGGGCATGGTAAAACAGTTGAATCCAGATGTTTCTGGTCTGACAGTTGATGTAGAATTTTATAATTATGAGGATATGCCAATATCTTGATACCTTTGTTTCATGTATGTTCTGGTGTTCTGGAAGGAATCCTGTTTTCGAGTGCATTTTGATGAAAGAGAAATTTGATAGACTTTGTTATTTGATTATGTTATACTAAAAATGATACAACAATGTGTTTCATAATTGGGAGGTGGTTATATATGCCTAGTAACGGAGAAATTATTGAAAGAAGTATAAACGACTTTCAAAAAGTACAAGGTCATATGTTAATTGCGAGAAAAGAAAATGCTACTGAAACATATGCAAGCTTGAAAAAAGATTATCGTTCTTTAAAAGCCGTTTTAACTTCATTAGGTGTTAACCTGACAGAAATCGACGAGATCAAAGAATAGAACTGAATAGCAGCAATAAAAAGGGTGCACGGTCTGTCAGTGGTTCTTTCTGATGTTTGGATAACTCTGTTATTCTCAGATTTTGCTTTGCTAAGCCAATTTGGTGGCTTGTAGCAAAGCAAAATCTGAGAACATGAGGATACCCATAGACCAAAGAACCCTGTCAGTTTCGCGCCCCTTTATGATATAGGGGGAGGCGTTTCGAAGAAAGTCTTGAAAAAATAACAAAACCATTATATAATAATACGGCAACTGTAGTAAATGATCGCGGCTTATCGGGCGCGCAGGCGTTTTCGATAAGGTGAGGAAAGTCCGGGCTTCGCAGGGCAGGATGCCGGATAACGTCCGGTGGAGGTGACTCCAAGGCTAGTGCAACAGAAATATACCGCCAGAACGGGAGTTTGTCTCGTTCCGGTAAGGGTGGAAAGGCAGTGTAAGAGACTACCGTGTGGCTGGTAACAGCCATAGCCATGTAAACCCCATCCGAAGCAAGACCAAACAAGAAACAAGAGACTTGCCCGGTCTGTTTCTAGGTAGGTCGCTTGAGGCTGATGGCAACGTCAGCCCTAGATAGATGATCATTCGTGCTGCTGCGAAGGTGGCAGCACTGACAGAACCCGGCTTATCGCTGCGGTTGCCAATGAGGATACTCTGGTTTCAAATACCAGAGTATTGTTGATGTAGGATACTTGTTTCAGCATAGGAGAGGAATACAAAATCAGAGGTACATTTTATGAAAAAAAGAAAAAAGAAAATATATGCTGTGGTGTTGGCAGTGTCAGCGGTTACAATTATTTATTTTGGGTTTGTATTGTTTTTTACCAAGCATTATTTTTTCAATACCATTATTAATGGAGAGAATTATTCTGCTATTTCACTCAACAATGTACAGAACCGTATTCTCGATACCTCCAGTGATTATGTGCTGGAGATCAGCGGGCGTGACCAGTTGACGGACACGATCACTTCGGCAGACATCGCACTGCGGATGGAGGCGGGAGATGCATTTACGGATATTATTGGGGAGCAGAATGCCTTCAAATGGCCGGTTTCGATATTTCGAAAATCAGAGTATACCGTGGACACCTTGGTTACATATTCAAAGGAGGAGCTTGAGCGCAAGATTGATACGCTGTGTTTCTTCAAGTCAGAAAATATCAGACAGCCGCAAAATGCTTATCTGAGCGAGTACACAGAAGATGGATTTCAGATCGTCCCAGAGGACAAAGGGACCGTGCCAATCCGCGAGAAAATCTATGACACAGTGGAGGACGCAGTGCAGATGCTTGCTGCGACAGTAGATTTGGATGAAAAGGGCTGTTACAAAGATGCGCCGGTCGCTTCTGCGAACAGTGCACTGAAAAAACAGTGTGAACAGTTAAACCATATGACGGGTGTCGAGATCACCTACACTTTTGGGGACGAGGTTGAGGTGCTGGACGGAAACACGATCAAGGACTGGCTGGTCATGGAGAATGACACGCTGGATGTGGACCCCGCACTGGTGAGGGAGTATGTCAATGCACTCTCCCGCAAATATGATACATGGGGCAGAAAGCGTGAATTTCAGACAACAAACGGGGAGACCATCACGATTGCAGAGGGCGCTTATGGCTGGTGGATGAACCGGCCGGAGGAGACCGAGGCGATCGTCGAGCTGATCCGAAGCGGGAAAAGTGAGGAGAGGACCCCGATCTATCACGCGCAGGCGGCACAGTATGGCGAGAATGATATCGGAGACAGCTATGTAGAGATTGATCTTACGAACCAGCATTTGTGGGTCTATGAAGATGGTGTGCTGGTGGAGGAGACGGATTTTGTATCAGGCAATGTAAGCAGAGGATACAACACACCAGTCGGTATTTATGGCATTACATACAAAGAGCGCAACACAACGCTCCGAGGGGCAAATTACGCCTCAAAGGTAAGTTACTGGATGCCGTTTAATGGCAATGTGGGAATGCATGATGCCTCTTGGCGCAGTTCTTTTGGCGCAGATATTTATCTGAGAAATGGTTCACATGGCTGTGTCAATCTCCCGCCGAAGAAGGCAGAAGCGGTCTATCAGTATGTTGAGAAGGGAGAGCCAGTCATCGTCTACGGCGGGCAGACCTCTGTGCCAAAGCCAGAGACTTCCGAGGAGCCAGAGACCGTGATGGACCCGGAGGAAGCTGCATTTACAGAGCTGACACAGGAACAGCAGATACAGCTCTTAATAGAAGCAGGCCTGCTCAATCCAGACGGAACGCCGGCGCAGCTGCCACAGGAGACGCCGTCGCAAGTACCACAGGAAAATCCTGCAGTAAATGTGCCTCAAATACCGCAGGGTATTCCGCAGGAAGGACTTGCGCAGCCGCCGCAGGAGGTGCCACCGCAAGTATCGCAGGAAAATCCTGCAGAAAATGTGCCTCAAATACCGCAGAGTATTCCACAAGAAGGACTGCCAGAGCAGCCACAGAATACCACAGAAATGTAAAACTGGGAATTTTTAGTATATTTCTAGTTAAGTGTTTGGTGAATATTACCAAAATATTACAAAAATGTAAAATCCTATTGAATTATTTTGCTAGTACGATATAATGAATTTTGACGTAAATGTACAAAATATAGCTAGTAAAATTAGCTGAAAAAACAGGAGGATTTTAACAATGAAATTCAAGAAGGTTTTAGCAACAACAATGGCGGCAACCATGGTAATGGCATCAGCAATGACAGTATGTGCGGCAGACCAGTATCCAAACCTTGTAGCAGCAAACTCTCATGTGCTGGTAGCAGGTGATGTGAATGTGACAAATATCACAGGCGACTATTCAGCAGAGAGCGTTCGCGGCGTAGCTGTGACAACACCTGTTGAGGATGTTAAGAAGGCGCTGGGGCTGGTTCATGGCCAGAGAGCTTCCGTTGTGGTTTATGATGCAGAGGTGAAAGCAAGCCCTGAAGCAATTGCATGCCTTGAGACAGCAGAGGAGAATGCCGGCGCGACAGAGGTTGCAGCACTTTACTTTGAGTTAGGTGCAAAAGAGGATGGCAAGTGGCTTACAAACCTTACAGATGGCACTGTAACAGTAAAGGTAGGACTTCCTAAGACCGCAGATCAGACAAAGACATACTCTGTAATCCGTGTAGAGCAGAATGGTGTTGTAACTGTTTTGAATGACCTTGATACAAGCGACAAGACTGTTACATTCGAAGCTACTACAGGTGTTGCTGTTTACGGTATTGTTACAGATGTGACAAATACAGCAACAGTTTTACCAGCTATTCCTGTTGAGGCTCCAGCAGCAGAGGCAACAGAGACAGAAGCAGCTCAGGCAGAAGTTGAAGTTACTGTGGAGGATAAAGAAGCAGTTCTTATTGAAACACCAGCAGCAGAGGCTGAGACGGTAGCAGCTCAGGCAGAATAATTCAGGCAGATTTTTATGCATACCTGCTTGATTCAAATTACATAGCTATTCCAAATAATTTATAATTCCAGCATAGTTGAGACTGTGCTGGAATTATTTTCATACATGGGATTTCTTTCCCTGCTTATGTTTGGGAATATGATTTGGAAAATTTATGCGCTGGTTGACTATCACTGAGAGATTCACTATAATAGGAATGTATAATGAGGGGCAGAACATGAGAAAAGCTTTGTGCGGATTTTTGAGCATACTGGCAGTATTTGGCGTTGTTTGTTTTTTTTCAGGGCAGAGTCATGATCATAAAAAACAGTTTGCAGTCATTTCATGTGTATCTGAGAGAACGGCTGCCAGTGCAGCAAATGCAGCCGTGGTGCGGGGAATGGAGGATATGCGGATGCAAGTTGTCTACCAGCTGGCAAAGCGCAGTGTGGTGAAGCTCATAGTGAAAGATGCCGCAGCGAGTGGTATCATTTGGAAAATAGAAGATGGAATCGTGATAGTGTCCAGCAGGCATCTGCTCATGAAAGATGTCAAGGCGCAGGTGGTCTTTGGCAATGGGGAAACATTTGCCGCGGAGGTGGCTGGGTATTCCCAGCAGTATGATATAGGATTTGCCAGAATCCCAGAGAAGTCTGTGACAAACAGCGTCTTGCGGGAAATTTATGAGGCAGTGCCTGTTTTGTATGAAGCGGAGACAGAATCCGCCAAGGCGGAATTTGGCCAGAAGTATCTGGAGAAGCGTGTGCTACAGTTAGGAGAAGCATGTTTTTCTACTGGGAGCATTAAATCACTGACGTACATGCCCCTGTTCAACACAACCGTCTTGGAGACGGCTTGTTTTTCGAAAGCCGGCATGTCCGGGGGCGGCGTGTTCGGGGAGGACGGAATGCTTCTTGGAATGATATCTGGCGGAGCGGTGCCAGAGGACGCCACAGAGCGGGAGGCAGAAATCACTTACAGCATTCCGCCCGTGCTGATTGCGGCGGAGTATGAGAAACTGGCAAAGGACGACTGAATTTATAAAAATCGTAGAATAGAGGGTACAAAACTTGGTAAAACCAGAAGGAAACAAAAGAATTTCAAAAGTAGATGCCTATTTAAACTGTGCAGAAAATTTTGCATACCGGAGCACCTGCATCAAGCGGAAATACGGCGCAGTGATTGTCAAAGAAGATGCCGTGATTTCGACGGGATATAATGGTTCGCCCAGAGGATTTGAGAATTGCTGCGATATTGGAGAGTGTCCCAGAATCAGGCTTCATATGCATCAGGGAGAGGGATATGCGATTTGCAGGGCTGTCCATGCGGAGGCAAATGCACTGCTGAACTGTTCCCGCGAACAGACGCTTGGCGCAGACCTGTATCTGGCAGGGATTAATCCAGAAGATTTGTCGGTGCACAAGGCAAGGCCATGTCCGCTTTGCGCCCGTATGATAATACAGGCGGGCATTCGCAATGTGTATCTCAGAAAAGGCGAGGGCGCTGGCAATTATGAGGAAATTCCGGCGTCAGAGCTTGTGTGGTATATCGGGACAGACGATATGAAATAAAAATGACGGCGGATGAGTTGATAGAATTTTTTTATTGAATTTTAATACCTAAATTATGGTAAGTACGGGGAGTTTGTGATATGATAGAAAATTAGAGATAAAGGATTGAGGAGGTTCTTACAATGACGAAAATAGATATTTTTTCAGGGTTTTTAGGAGCTGGAAAGACAACTTTAATCAAAAAGTTATTACAGGAGGCGCTCGATGCCTCCAAGGTTGTTTTGATTGAAAACGAATTTGGCGAGATTGGTATTGACGGCGGATTTTTGAAGGAGGCTGGGGTTGAGATCAAGGAGATGAACTCCGGGTGTATCTGCTGCTCGCTGGTAGGAGATTTTGGCAGCTCTTTGAAAGAGGTGATCGAGACCTATCACCCAGAGCGTATCTTAATCGAGCCTTCCGGCGTGGGAAAACTTTCAGATGTCATGAAGGCAGTGCAGGACGTTGACACAGATGCCGAGGTGGCGCTAAACAGTGCAGTCGTGGTGGTAGATGCAAACAAGTGCAAGATGTACGCCAAGAATTTTGGGGAATTTTTCCTGAATCAGATTGAGCACGCAGGCACGATTATACTGAGCAGAACAGCAGACATTCAAGAGAAGAAACTGAATACAGCGCTTGAGATTATCCGTGAGCACAATGCCAAGGCGGCTGTCATCACGACTCCGTGGGACGAGCTTGACGGGAAAAAGATACTTGAGACGATTGAGAATGCCAAGGATTTAGAGGCAGAGCTCATGGCGGAGGTTGCCAAAATGCATGAGGGGCATGAACATCATGACCACGAGGGGCACGACCATCACCATGAGGGACACGATCACGACTGCCATCATGAGCACGAAGGACACAATCATGACTGTCATCACGATCACGAGGCGCACGACCATGAAAGCTGCGGACATCACGACCACGAGGGACACGACCATCACGACCACGGCGAGAACTGCACTTGTGGATGCCATGACCACGAGCACAGCCACGGACATCACCACGCAGATGATGTCTTTGGCAGTTGGGGATTTGAGACGCCTACAGCCTACACGAAGGCAGAGCTGGAGAAAATCTTAGAAGCGCTTGAGGACGAGAAGAAATACGGCGCAATCCTGCGCGCAAAAGGGATGGTTTCTGCGGGCGACGGCACTTGGCTCAATTTTGACTATGTTCCCGGCGAGAGCAATGTGCGCATGGGCGCCGCGGAGGTCACTGGAAAAATCTGTGTGATTGGTGCACAGCTCAAAGAGGAGAATTTGAAGGCATTATTTGCTAAATAACCGCTGGTGAAGAATGGAGAAATTATGAAACCCGTATATGTCATTAATGGATTTTTGGAGAGCGGCAAGACAGAGTTTATCATGTATACGCTCTCCCAGCCCTATTTTCAGACGAAGGGCACGACCCTTCTGATACTTTGTGAGGAGGGCGAGACGGAGTACGATGAAGATATTTTAAAGAGAAGCCGCACGATTGTGGAAGTGGTGGACGAGGAAGCACAGATGACTGCTGCAAATATGGCAGCGCTTGAAAAGAAATATAAGCCGGAGCGTATTATCATCGAGTATAACGGCATGTGGAATTTTAAGAATCTCAAACTGCCGTGGCACTGGAGTATAGAGCAGCAGATTACGACGATTGATGCATCTACATTTCAGAATTACTATACAAACATGCGTTCTTTGCTGGCGGAAATGCTTCGCAAATCAGAGCTGGTTATTTTTAACCGCTGTGACGGACTGACAGAGCAGCTAAGCAGCTTCAAGCGGAATGTAAAGGCGGTCAATCCACAGGCGGAGATTATCTTTGAGGATCAGAACGGTGAAGTGAATCAAATTTTTGAGGAGGATCTGCCGTATGACTTAAAGCGCGGAACATTAGATTTAGATGATTATGGATATGGTATTTTTTATCTGGATGCAATGGATCATCTTGACCGTTATCTTGATAAGACTATCAAATTCAAAGCGATGGTGTTAAAGCCTGAGGGCAGCAATGATGCCTATTTTGTTCCGGGCAGAATGGCGATGACCTGCTGTGCAGACGATATGGCATTTCTGGGATATGCATGTAAATATGACAAGTGCAGCGCGCTGAATAACAAGGACTGGGTGGAGGTCACAGCGACAGTACACAGAGAGTACTGGAAAGATTACAATGGGGAAGGGCCTGTACTCCATGCGGTGAATGTGGCGCCGACCAGGAAGCCCAAGGAGGAGATTCTGAATTTTGCTTAAAATATAGCGGGTTTACGCCCGCTATATTTTAAATTTGTCTTTATTGCCATATTTTTCTTCACAGTATTTGCAGCGGTAGATTTCTTTTTTTTCATCTGTCAGGACAAAGATGTGGGGAAGCTCTTGCTCAATCGAAGTGATACAGCGCGGATTTTTGCATCTGAGGACATTTTTGATCTCTTTGGGGAGAGACAGCGGGAGTTTTCGTACAATCTCACAGTTTTTAATGACATTGACTGTGATGTTGTGGTCTATGAAGCCGAGAATGTCCAGGTTGAGCGTGTCAATGTCGCACTCCACCTTCAAGATATCTTTTTTGCCCATCTTGCCGCTTCTGGCATTTTTGATAATCGCTACCGTACAGTCTAATTTGTCAAGCCCCAAGTGTTTGTAGATACTCATGCTTTTGCCGGCTTTGATGTGGTCAAGAACAAACCCCTCCTCGATTTTTCCTACATTTAACATATGCAAATCCCTCCTTTAATGAACGTCAATTTCCAATAGTGTTAAGAGCAGCGCCATGCGGACGTAGACGCCGTATTGTACCTGACGGAAGTATACCGCGCGCGGGTCGTCATCGACCTCGACGGAAATCTCGTTGACACGGGGCAGCGGATGGAGGACAATCATGTCAGACTTGGCAGCCTCCATTTTCTCTTTGTCGAGGATATAGTAGTCTTTTAACCGCACATAATCCTCCTCGTTAAAGAAGCGTTCCTTCTGTACCCGCGTCATGTACAGAATGTCAAGCTTCGGCATCACTTCCTCTAACTTGCGCACTTCACAGAACGATACGTTTTTTTCACGCAGCATTTCAATAATATAGTCCGGTATGGTAAGCTCTTCAGGAGAGATAAATATAAAGTGGATATCCTCATAGCGCACAAGTGCATTGATTAGAGAATGGACAGTACGGCCGAATTTGAGGTCGCCGCAGAGTCCGATGGTAAAATGATTGAGCCGTCCTTTGATGGCGCGAATGGTCAGAAGGTCTGTGAGTGTCTGCGTGGGATGCTGGTGTCCGCCGTCTCCGGCATTGATAACAGGAATGGAAGAGCGGGAGGCGGCAACCATCGGTGCGCCTTCTTTGGGGTGGCGCATCGCGCAGATATCAGCGAAGCAGGAAATCACGCGGATAGTGTCTGACACACTTTCGCCTTTGGCAGCAGAGGAAGAGTTTGCATCAGAGAACCCAAGCACCTGGCCGCCAAGGTTGAGCATGGCAGCTTCAAAGCTCAAGCGGGTGCGGGTGCTCGGCTCGTAGAAGCAGGTTGCAAGTTTTTTGCCTTCGCAGACATGTGCATAGTGGTCTGGATTTTTCTCGATATCTTCTGCGAGGTTGAAGAGCTTGTCCAATTCTGCCGTAGAAAAATCAAGTGGACTCATCAAATGTCTTAATTGTTTCATATAGAATGCCTCCTAATGATAGTGAATGTAGTGAAGGGGACTGCGCAGGTCTGTGCATAAAATGCGTAAAATGCATAAAAAAAGAGGGAACAGCTTCTGTGCATCGACTTCCCCCTTTCATCACCAATTGATATACTTTTGAGATTGTATCACAACATTATGTGGCTTTCAAGACAAAATTTTTATTTTTCTGCAAAAATTTTTGGGAAAAATAGTTCTTGCCTTTTAAAAAGGGAATGTTATAATGTTTTTAGGTATAAATTAGTTTAGAGCATGTGATATGAGGAGAAATGGAATGGAATTTAAAGAGAGAAAAAGATGGCTGTTTTTTGGACTGCCATTTACCTTTACAGTATATATGATCAAAGAGGATATCATCACCGTCAATACAGGCTTTTTTAACAAGGAGGAAAATGACTGTTATATGTACAAGGTGCAGGATGTGACGTTCAGGAGTTCCTTGGTCGAAAGAATGTTTGGACTGGGCACGGTCGAGTGCCATACAGGAGATGTCACGAGTCCGCTGCTGGTGATACAGCATATCAAAAATGCGAGGGCTGTGAAGCAGTTTATTTTAGAGCAGTCTGAGGAGGACAGGAGAAAGCGCCGGACACTCAGCACGCTTGACATTGGCGCAGTTGAGGTAGACGATGTCGAGTAAGGGGGAGGAATTTGGCAGTGTATTACTCAGTGCAGAGGAGATTGCCGCGGTGCTGGCAGATACTTATTACGATGCCGATTTGATCCGGCAGGACAGCGGGGAGGACGCTGCGGCAGAACGCGAGAGGGAGGTCCGCAGTGCCCGCAGACGGCAGCGTATGAAGGAGATGCGCCGCAGGAAAAAGCAGCAGGAATTGATACGCAAACTCGTGATTCCGGCAATCATCGTGCTGGCGGCGGGGATATTGCTGATTGGCAAAGGGATTGCTGCGCTGCTGAAAAGACCGGCTGCGCCAGAGATTACCTATGAGAGCAGCCTCAATGTGGCAGGCTGCGGGCTTGGCAGCCAGATTGCCGTGCGGCTTCAGGATACGCTGGAGGATCTGAATCTGCTCACAGTACGGACATTGGGCGGCACAAGCTCTCAGCCGCCGCTGCGGGCAGTTGCAGATGAGCAGACAAAAGTGCTGTCTGATGAACTGGTCAGCACCAATGGCGTTTTTATTGATGTGGCAGCAGGGAAGATTTTGGCGCAGAAAGATGCCCAAATGCGCATCGCGCCGGCATCTATGACGAAAATACTGACAGTGCTGGTGGCGGCAGAGCACATTACTGATTTAGAGGATACCGTTGAGATCACAAGGGAAATTACAGATTATGGCTATTCAAGAGGGTGCAGCAGCGCAGGTTTTGAGATCGGCGAGACGGTTACAATCCGCGATTTATTTTATGGAACGGTGCTGCCGTCGGGGGCAGATGCCGCATTGGCGCTGGCAGTCTATGTGTCAGGCTCGCAGGAGGCGTTTGTCGCGCTGATGAATGAGAAGATTGATGCGCTGGGATTGTCAGAGACTACGCACTTTACCAACTGTGTGGGCGTTCATGAGGACGCGCATTACAGCACAGTCTATGATATCGCAGTGATTTTGAAAGCGGCGGCGGACAACAGCTTCTGCCGGGAAGTACTCGGTACCCGCCGGTACACGACCTCTGTGACGGAGAAACATGAGGAGGGGCTGAACTTATCCAATCTGTTTCTGCGCAGGATAGAGGATAAGGATACACACGGGGAAGTGCTTTGTGCCAAGACCGGATTTGTGGACCAGTCTGGAAACTGTGCTGCGAGTCTGGGCATTGACAAAAATGGAAATGAGTATATCTGCGTCACGGTGAATGCGCTGAATAAATGGCGCTGCATTGAGGACCATGCCGCGCTGTATCAGCAGTTTTTGCCATGACGGGGCGCCAGTACATGCTCGAACAAAAGTCCCGCCATAAACCAGAAGGGAAAAAAGTCTATGCGGATTAGACCATTGACATGCCAGCGGCAGCGGTTATAATTCCACGGACACAATTCATGCTTTTTCAGAAAGCGTCCGCTTGTGTACTCTGCGCCAAAGATTGAGAGCGCATAGACTGTGCCGCGCACCAAGAGATGACAGTGGCGCAGCAGCAAAAACGCCGGCTGAAAAAATGCCGCGCAGCCGTAAATGGGAAACATCCACAGTGAAGTCTGTCCAATCAGCGGGAGTTCCCGCCGTCTGAGCGCACCGAGCGCGGTGAAGGTGATTTCCATACACCAGCCGATCGTGCCGCATTTTATGAAATTTTGAAGAAAAGGTAAAGGAATCGTTGTTTTTTTCATGCGGATAGCATAACCAGATTTCCTTTACCTTATTCATTGTGAGCGTGAGATTATTTTAGTTTTCTGCTGGCCTCCTCGATGGCTGCCTGTGACGCGCGGTCAAAGGTTGTGACTTGGACAGGGCCGTTGACGGGTGTCTTGTAGATAGGAGTCGTGTAGCCAAACTGTGTGAAATAGATGTACTGCGACGTCGCGTTGATATTGCTGTACACACCTTCTGCGACCACCTCCATGCCAGAACCGTCGCGGCGGATGCGCTTTAGCTGCGGTGTACTGCCGGAGGTCTGATAATAAATATAGTCATTGGTCACATTGAGCAGGTCAATTCTGCCAGTGTCCAGCAGCTTCTTGGTTCCGTCTGTCAAATTGAGGCTGATGAGCGAGTAGTTGTCGTGAATATCGATCCCATAGACAACATTGCCCTCAATGATGGGCATATATACGTCCTCCGCAATGACTTGGCGGGAGGTTTTGGTGTTCAGGTCCAGTGCCATCAGATGCAGATTCTTTTCATTGTTCAGGTAGTAGAAGGTTGAGTTCTGTATGCTGACAGGAAGGATGTCCAGATCAAGGAGGGTTTCCTTCGTCTTGCCGTCTATGGAGGCCTTTTTCAGTGAAATTTCATCAGAAGAGCAGGTATAGTATACGTCATTGTCTGCGAGGAGTACGTACTTGCCATTCACGCGGTCGAGACAGATGACATCTTTGGGGTCTGCCTTATTTGTCCGGTAGATGCCGGAGGTGCTTACCATGAAGCCAAGCCCTGTGCCGCTTCCAGAACCGCCCTGATAATAATACAGGTATTTTCCGTCTGCATTAATATTTGAGACTTCTGTGTACACCAGCTTCTTGATCTCAGACTCGTCCGGACGCATTCGGTAAAGGGCAGAGGAGTCATAGGTGTTTGCAAAGTAGACATAGCCGTCATTTTCACAGAACAAACCGTTATTATAAAGGTTTCCGGCTGTGTTTCCTATCGTGCCGGGGGGATTTTTGGGCACTTTGTTGTGGTTGTGGTTCACAATAGCCAGTACTGTGATGAGTATTGCTGCACATACGATGCAGAGTATGATGATAATCTTTTTTTTCATTGTATGTTCCTCCCTGTGAACTGTAATAGTAGTATGTGTATACTATCATTATAATTGTTTTAGAAGAAAAATGAAAGAATTCTGTATTATTTTTTTACAAAGTTTATTGTGTGTGCTATACTAATATAAAAACAAAAGCGGAGGGCAGAACAGATGGATTTATCACAACTTAGGGGAGAGCTTGACTGTATTGACCGCCAGATTGTTGAGCTCTATGAGAAACGGATGGAGGTATGCGCGCAGGTGGCGGCATACAAAATAGAGACAGGCAAAAGGGTTTTCGACAAGGAGAGGGAACAGCGGAAGCTAAAATCGGTCAGTGAACTGACACACAATGAATTGAATGCGCGTGGCATCAGAGATCTGTTTGAACAGATTATGTCGATGAGCAGGAAACTCCAGTACCAGATGATCACGGAGCACAACGGCGGAGGACGCCTGTCCTTTATCGAGATGGGAACGATCGACTGCCAGAAGTGCAGGGTCGTGTTCCAAGGGGCGGAGGGCGCCTACTCGCAGGCGGCGATGATGGAGTATTTCGGGGAGACGGTGGACAGCTTCAACGTGGACACATTCCGCGATGCAATGCTCGCAATTGATGAGGGGAGTGCAGATTTTGCAGTGCTTCCGATTGAAAATTCGTCAGCGGGAATCGTGAGTGAGATTTATGATTTGCTGGTGGAGTTTGAGAACTATATTGTGGGCGAGCAGATCATCAGGATAGAGCACTGCCTGATGGCGGCGCCGGGGACAAAGCTTGAGGATATTCAGACGGTGTACTCACATCCGCAGTCGCTGATGCAGAGCGCGCATTTTCTGTTAGAGGCGGGCTGGCAGCAGATCAGCATGAAAAATAATGCCTTTGCGGCCAAGAAGGTCGCTGAGGAGAAGGACAAGACACAGGCGGCGATTGCCGGGGAGACGGCGGCAAAAATCTATGGTCTTGATATCCTCAAAAGAGGCGTGAACGATGTGAAAAACAATTCGACACGCTTTCTTATTATCACAAACCAGAAGGTATTTGCCACCAACGCCGGCAAGATCAGCCTGTGCTTTGAGGTGAGCCATGAGAGCGGCGCGCTCTACCATGCGCTCTCACATCTGATGTACAACGGTCTGAACGTGACAAAGATTGAGTCGCGCCCGATTGCCGGGAGAAACTGGGAGTATCGTTTTTTCTTGGATTTTGAGGGAAATCTGACAGACAGTGCAGTGCGGAATGCACTCAGGGGACTGCGGGAGGAGACCCGCAACATGAAAGTACTGGGAAATTATTAGTGTTAGTGGAGGGGGAACTGCTATGACATACAAGACCTTTGCAGCGATAGACGTAGGGTCCTATGAGCTGGCGATGAAGGTATATGAGATCTCTGCGAAAAACGGAATCAAGGAGATTGATCATATACGGCATAGAATCGAGCTTGGCACGGATTCGTATTTTATGGGAAAGCTCAACTATGACCGCGTGGACGAGCTGTGCCGTATGTTAAACGAGTTTACGGCGATCATGAAATCTTACAAGGTAGACGCCTACAAGGCATATGGGACAAGCGCCATCAGGGAATCGCAGAACCAGTATATTCTGCTGGATCAAATCAAGACGCGGACAGGGATTCGGATTGACGTGCTGAGCAATTCAGAGCAGCGTTTTCTCGATTACAAATCCGTTGCGTCGAGAGTGAAGGATTTTCAAAGCATTATTGAAAAGAGTACCGCGTTTATTGATATCGGGGGCGGGAGTATCCAGATCTCGCTCTTTGATGAGGATAGTCTGGTGACGTCCCAGAATATCAGACCCGGTGTCCTGCGCATGAGGGAGGAGCTGGCGCGGGTTTCCTACCGGAGTTATCAGTTGGAGGACATCGTGGGAGAGATGGTATGTGACAGTCTTGAGAGCTTCCGGGAGATGTTTATCGGGGATAAGAAGATTCAAAACATTATTCTTGTAGACGATTATGTGTCGCTGATCGTACAGCGGAATTTCCTTGAGACAATCAAAAAAGGACAGGTGAGCACAGAGAGTTTTCTGGGCTTTGTAGACTCCCTGAAAAAGAAAAAGGCAAGAGAGATCGCGCTGTCGCTGGGGCTTGCCGAGGAGAATATCTCACTGTTATATCTGTCTGCGCTGATGATTAAGCACATGATTAAGCTGCTGGGCGCGGAGATGCTGTGGGCGCCGGGGGTATCCCTGTGCGACGGCATTGCCTATGAGTACGCAGAGCGCAATAAGCTGCTGCCGTCAGACACGGAGGGCGTACTTCATGATTTTGAGCAGGACATGCTGGACTGTGCCAGAGATATCAACAGGCGCTATCACAGCGGCGGGCACCGCACTCATGAGCGCGAGATGACGGCGCTGACCATCTTTGACAGCATGAAGAAAATACACGGATTGTCCAAGCGCGACAGGCTTCTCTTGCAGCTTGCCGCGATACTGAGCGAGTGCGGCAGGTATATCAGCCTTGCCAATGTCGGTGATAATTCATATAATATTATCAGCGCGACGGAGATTATCGGTCTGTCGCATGTAGAGCGTGAGATTGTGGCAAATGTTGCCAAGTATGCCACGGAGAAATTTGATTATTTTAAGATTTTGGACAGCAATGCGGCGCTTGACAGGGACTCTTATCTCAGGATTGCCAAGCTGACTGCGATTATCCGGCTCTCGGAGGGACTGGATCTGAGCCATAAGGGAAAATGTGATAAGTTAAAGATTGCAAATGAGAATGATACGCTGGTGCTCACAGTGGAGACCAATGCGGACATGACACTGGAGTTTGGATTGTTTGAGCGGTATGCCAACTTTTTCTTGGAGGTGTACAATATTAAGCCAGTCATAAGGCAGAAGAAGAGTAATATCTAAGGCAGGGGGAATGAGTGATGGGTGACAAAAATAGTGAGAAAAATAATGACAAAAACGGCAAGACGGATTATGGCAAAGCAGAATATTATTATAACAGGGAGTTAAGCTGGCTTGCCTTTAACAACAGAGTGCTTGAGGAGGCAAAGGACAGAGATATACCGCTGTTTGAGCGGATTAAGTTTCTTGGCATCACAGCGTCTAATTTAGATGAATTTTTTATGGTCCGTGTGGCGTCGCTAAAGGATATGGTCAATGCAGGATATACCAAAAAGGATATCGCGGGAATGACGCCCGCCGAACAGCTTGAGGGGATTAACCGCTCGACACATGAGCTGGTTGGAATGCAGTATTCGGTCTACAATAAATCCCTGCTTCCGCTGCTTGCGCAGAACGGTCTGATGGTGGTGGAGAGCCATGAAGAGCTTACCAAGAAGGACTGCGCTTTTGTGGACAGGTATTTTCAGGACAATGTATATCCAGTGCTGACGCCGATGGCAGTGGATTCTTCAAGACCGTTTCCGCTGATCCGCAATAAGTCCCTGAATCTTGGCGCGCTGGTGTCCAGAAAAGAGGTGAAGGGCAGACGCCATTTATTTAACAAAAAGTCTGTCCATGGCAAGGAGGTCGAGTTTGCGACCGTGCAGGTGCCGAGCGTGCTGCCGCGCATTGTACAGCTTCCGGAAGCTGAGGACGGGACAAGGCGCGTGATACTGCTCGAACAGATTATCGAGCGCAATATGGATAAACTGTTTTTGAACTATAATATAGAATGTTCGTTTCCGTTCCGCATTATGAGAAATGCCGATTTTTCGCTTGAGGAGGAGGAGACGGAGGATCTCTTGAAGGAGATTGAGAAGCAGCTCAAAAAGAGACAGTGGGGGCAGGCAATCCGCCTTGAGGTTGAGGAAGGGATTGAGAAGCGCCTGTTAGATATTATCAAAAAAGAACTGATGATTGATGAGCGGGATATCTACAATATCCCCGGGCCGCTCGATCTCACCTTTTTGATGAAAATGTACGGATTAGAGGGCTTTGGGCATCTCAAAAACAAACCGTATGTGCCCCAGCCTGTGCCAGAGATTGAGGCGGAGGACGACATTTTTGAGAAAATCCGTGAGCAGGATATCCTGCTGCATCATCCGTACCAGACTTTTGCGCCGGTGGTGGATTTTATCAAGCAGGCGGCAAAGGACCCGCAGGTGCTTGCCATCAAACAGACCCTTTACCGTGTGAGCGGCAATTCTCCGATTATCGCGGCGCTTGCGCAGGCGGCGGAGAACGGCAAGCAGGTGTCCGTGCTGGTGGAGTTAAAGGCGCGTTTTGACGAGGAGAACAACATTGTGTGGGCAAAGAAGCTGGAGAAGGCAGGCTGCCACGTCATCTATGGTCTGGTGGGGCTGAAAACACATTGTAAGATTACTTTGGTGGTACGGCGCGAGGAGGAGGGCATCCGGCGCTATGTACATCTGGGCACCGGCAACTACAATGACGCGACGGCAAAGCTGTATACAGATCTGGGCATTCTCACGTGCAATGAGGCGATTGGAGAGGACGCGACGGCGGTGTTTAACATGCTGTCAGGCTACTCAGAGCCGCTTGGCTGGAATCATCTGGCACTGGCGCCGCTGTGGTTAAAGGACCGTTTTCTGTATCTGATTAACCGGGAGAAGGAGAATGCCATCGAGAAGCGCCCGGCGAAGATTGTGGCGAAGATGAACTCCCTGTGCGACCCGGATATCATCAAGGCGCTGTATGAGGCGGCGGCAAAGGGCGTGAAAATCCAGCTCATTGTCAGGGGCATCTGCTGTCTGAGGACAGGCATTGAGGGCACGAACGACAACATCGAGGTGCGTTCGATCGTGGGAAATTTTCTGGAGCATGCGCGTATCTTTTACTTTGAAAATGCAGGGAATCCAGAGCTTTATATGGCGAGCGCAGACTGGATGCCAAGAAATCTTGAGCGCAGGGTTGAAATCCTTTTTCCAGTGCTTCATGACGAGCTCAAAGAAAAGGTATGGCACGTCCTTGAGGTGCAGTTAAATGACACACAGAAGGCGCATTTTCTCCAAGCGGACGGAAGCTATCACAAGGCGGAGAGCAAAGGAAAGAATACATGCAATGCACAGGAGGTATTCTGTAAGGAATATACGGCGCTGACAGCCAGAAAAGAAAAGGCAGCGCAGCAGGCGCGCACCTTCCGGCCGGAATACAATCAGACAATACAAAATTAAGAGGGAGTATGACAGCGATGACAAGATTTGTACTGGCCTCCGCTTCCCCGAGGCGGAGAGAACTTTTAGCGCAGGCAGGGCTGGCATTTGAGATTTTGCCCGCACAGGGAGAGGAAGTGAGCACAAAGGAGCAGCCCGCGAAACTCGTGGAAGACCTCTCGTACAACAAGGCAGTTGAGGTGGCAGAGCGCTGCAAAGAAAACCATAAAAATGACACAACTGTCATTATAGGCGCGGACACGGTCGTGGCGCTCGGAAATGAAATCATGGGAAAACCCAAAGATTACAAAGCGGCAACGGCGATGCTCACCAAGCTGCAAGGAACTGTGCACCAAGTATATACAGGCGTGACGCTGGTGGTCACTGAGGGCGGGACAGAGAAACAGGCGCCGCAGATCATCACCTTTCATGAAAAGACAGATGTCTGCATGTATCCGATGACGCCAGAGCAGATTGCGGCGTATGTTGCGACAGGGGAGCCGATGGATAAGGCGGGCGCCTATGCGATACAGGGAAAGTGTGCCATTTACATCAAGGAAATTCACGGAGAATATAATAATGTCGTAGGACTTCCGGTCGCAAGACTGATGCAGGAGTTATTTGCACGAAAATTAGTATAGATTGTTATAGAAAAGGGTTTACAAAACAGTATATAAGCTGTTACAGTATTAATTGATGTGATCAGATATCATATAGTTATAGAAAAATAAAAAGGAGAGAAAACTATGCACGAATATGATGAGGCGGTACTGAACTGTTTCTTACAAAACCAGCTTCAGCTATTACCGGAGAAGGTAGCGGACAACATTGATGAGGCGGAGGCATTTCTTGAAGAGTGTATGGCGGTAGTCGTTGACTCGATTGATGAGGTATGGAATTACTTTGATGAGGAAGGCATTGACCTCGAGGGACAGGAAAAGGAAGAGATTGTAGATGCACCGGAGGTTTTTGACATCGGTGATGGCAGATACCTGATCGTAGAGAGCTAGTGCTAGGGATAGGGAGACAAAGTGGAAAGAAAAACAAATATTTCAGTATGGCAGTTAAGATTATTTGAGGGCTTTGACAAAGATGTGATGGTTATGCAGCGCGATGAGGAGGAGATCTTTGACGAGGCAATCCATGTATTTTTCGACAGAGAATACTATGACGCATATGTCGCGATGGCTGTCAAGTACAGCAAACACCAGTACGCATATCATGAGGATAAGCTCGGAGAGATCGTCCATCAGATCTTTGAGGAAACTATACCCGGGCTGGTGCTGCATATGAGCACCAACAGCGAGGCGCCTAAAAATGTACTTGGAGATGAGAAGTACATCGCAGCGAGAGAGCTGCTGGGACTAAAAGATGCGGCGGACAGTTACCATGCGCTCTACACCGTATCCATTGAGCGGAGCAGCAAAGAGGAGGCGGTCGCGCACCTGTGGACGAAAAATGTCTATATCATCGGACAGCTTCCAGATATCAGGGTCCAGCCCAAGGAGGGGGAAAAACCGGTCTTTGAGCTGATGACCATGCGGCGCAAGCACAATGGCGAGCAGGCAGGGCCGGAGGATTTTGATTATGAGTCCCTGAAGATCTTTCTGACACTGGACAGCGCCATGCATTTTAATCCAGACAAAAAGCCGGTCAACAAATACAAACTTGCCATGCTGGCGCAGCTTGTCAGAGGAAAGCTTCAGATTATCATAGAACCGCACAGGGCATACTGGCTGGAGTTTGATCCGGCGTCGATTGACTTAAAAGGACATCTGGACATTCCCGTCTACACTGAGGAGACGGTGCAGGCCAGAATCCGCGCTTACACGCAGATGGATAAGATTTATATCATTCTTGCAGCCATACACAGCGATTACAGAACCTCGCGCGGCAATCCTCTGCTGATGAAGGCATCTGAAAACGCAGTTTTAATCTATTTATTTGAAAAATACGAAGATGCGGTCAATTATGTACTGCAAAATCCAATGACAATGCCAATCTTTGACAGCACATTTCCCATCGGCGTGCTAGAGCAGAAAAATGCACTGCACTCTCTTGAGACGGTGCTGGCGCTGGCGGACAAGCTGGGTGTGACGGGGGTAAATCTCGACTTTGACACCGTGAAGGCGATCGGCTGTAAGATGCAGTATATCAGGGAGATCGCAGGCTGCCAGCGCGAGGTGGAGGAGTTCTTGACAGAGGAAGAGCTGTCGCAGGTCGTGCACGAGGAGAACGGTGAGAAGAAGTACCGTATGCCGATTATACCGTTCTGTGACCAAGAGAATGAGTACAGTGTGAGCGATGCGAGAAAAGCGGAGCTGATCGCGCATATGGATCAAGACAGCGATCATGGATTTGCCTATATGGCGGGCTGTTCGATCATAGAGATGATGATCATGATGCAGGAGGCGGCTGTGCGGTTTGACGCGGCAAGAAAGGCGGAAGAGCAGGAAACTGTAGAAACTTATACGCTGTTGATGAACCGCATCACCTTGTATCTCACAGAAGCCTTGTGCGAGAGGCCGTATATTTATACATTAAAAGAAGAGAACGGCGACTTTACACTCAGAAACAACATTGCCTACCTGATTGTCACGAACCGCTATGAGGCGGGCAGGAAAGGCGATGGGAAGCTGATGCCTGCCGGGATAGACAATCCGCAGTTTATGGAGAAGCTCTGCGAGACCAGCCGTGTTGCAGCGCTCACAGACGGGCCGAGCACACTGTGCATGATGGACACGAAGCTGATGAGCGAGGTGGCAAAACAGTGGAAGAAGGCAGAGCCTGTGCGCGAGGAGTTTATGATCTATCTGACACAGGGGTGCGGTTTCTCCTATCCAGAGGCAGGATATTATTATAGAAGGCTCCGGTCAGACAGCAGTATCTTTTTGGAGTTTGCCTCCGCTGTCAGGGACGGCGCATATCCGTCGATCGGCATGCTTACGATAGAAGGCTTTACAGCGCAGGGACTGGCTGAACAGAAGGGCTATACGATGCCGCAGGCATATGATGCACTGCTGACACTTCGGCAAAATCCAGAGAGTGCAAAGCAGTTCAAAAAAATGCAGCAGGAGGAAGAAACGTCTGAAAGTGACATGGAGGACAAAAAAGGTTTCTTCGGAAAGCTGTTTAAAAAGTGAGGAATAGAGAATGATAAGTGCAAACAATGTAACCTATAGAGTAGGAAAAAAGGCGTTATTTGAGGATGTAAACATCAAGTTTACCGAGGGAAACTGCTATGGGCTGATTGGCGCCAACGGTGCAGGCAAATCGACTTTTTTGAAGATTTTGTCAGGAAAACTTGAGACGACAAAGGGCGACATCGCAATCACGCCGGGACAGCGTCTTTCTGTATTAGAGCAGGATCATTTCAAGTATGACGAATATCCGGTCATGGATGTTGTCATTATGGGAAATGCCCGCCTGTACGAGATTATGAAGGAGAAGGATGCCATCTATGCCAAGGAGGATTTCACGGATGAGGATGGCATCCGCGCCAGTGAGCTTGAGGGCGAGTTTGCAGAGATGGACGGCTGGGAGGCAGAATCAAATGCAGCGCAGCTATTAAACGGTCTTGGCATTGACACAGAGATACATTACTCTCTGATGAAAGATTTGAACGGCAGCGAGAAAGTAAAAGTTTTGCTGGCGAAGGCGCTTTTTGGCAATCCGGATATACTGCTGCTCGACGAGCCGACAAACCATCTGGATTTGGACGCGATCGCTTGGCTGGAGGAGTTTTTGATTAATTTTGAAAACACAGTCATCGTTGTGTCCCATGACCGCTATTTTTTGAATAAAGTCTGTACACAGATTGCAGATATTGACTATGGCAAGATACAGCTCTATGCGGGCAACTATGATTTCTGGTATGAGTCAAGCCAGCTTCTTGTCAAGCAGATGAAGGAAGCGAACAAGAAAAAAGAGGAGAAAATCAAAGAGTTACAGGAGTTTATCTCACGCTTCTCTGCCAATGCCTCGAAGTCAAAGCAGGCTACGTCAAGAAAGCGTGCGCTCGAGAAGATCGAGCTTGATGACATCAAGCCGTCAAGCCGCAAGTATCCTTATATTGATTTCCGTCCAGACCGCGAGATCGGCAATGAGGTGCTCACGGTGGAAAAGCTCTCCAAGACAATCAACGGCGAGAAGGTGCTCGACAATATTTCGTTTATACTGGGACGTGAGGACAAGGTTGCGTTTGTGGGCGGAAACGAGCTTGCAAAGACGACGCTCTTTCAGATTCTCATGGGCGAGATGGAGCCAGATGAAGGGACATACAAGTGGGGCGTTACCACATCGCAGGCGTATTTTCCCAAGGACCCGACCAATGAATTTAACAATGACTACACGATCGCAGACTGGCTGATGAGCTATTCGCCGGTGGATGATATCACATATGTGCGCGGCTTCCTCGGCCGTATGCTCTTTGCCGGTGAAGATGGCGTGAAGAAGGTGAAGGTGCTCTCCGGCGGTGAGAAGGTGCGCTGCCTGCTCTCCAAGATGATGATCAGCGGTGCAAACTGCCTGATTCTTGATGAGCCGACGAACCACCTTGACATGGAATCCATCACAGCGCTCAATAACGGGCTGATTAAGTTCCCCGGCATGGCAATTTTTGCCTGCCATGACCATCAGTTTGTGGAGACTACGGCAAACCGTATCATGGAGATTCTGCCAAACGGTACCTTGATTGACAAGATTACGACGTATGACGAGTATCTTGCCAGCGACGAGATGGCGAGAAAGAGAACGTCAGTTTACACTGCGGAGGCAGAGGACGAGACTGGCGGGGACGAGTAAGCTTTGTAAAATTACGGGAAGAGCGGGCAGGAGAAACCTTTTCTCCTGCCCAATTTTCATTACAAGGAGAATAGAAGATGGGATTTGTTGATCTGCATGTACATTCATGCCGCTCGGACGGGACGATGACGCCGCGCGAGCTGGTGGATTATGCCATAGAGAAAGGGCTTGAGGCGGTCGCCCTCACAGACCATGACACTGTTGACGGGCTGGAGGAGATGACAGCATACGCAAAAGGAAAACCTGTTGAAATTATTCCGGGAATCGAGTACTCGACAGAGTACAACCACCGTGATGTGCACATCGTGGGTCTGTTTATAGATTATAAGGCGCCCGTTTTTCTGGAATACTTAGCGCGTTTCAAGCAGTCCAGAGCGGACAGAAATCATAAACTCTGTGCGAGGCTGCAAGGCGCTGGCATTGACATCACGTATGAGGCGCTCCGTGAGGCTTACCCGGACGCGGTAATCACAAGGGCACATTATGCCGGATATTTGCTGGACAAAGGGTATGTGAAAAGCCGGAATGAGGCGTTTGAGCGGTATCTGGGCGACCATACGCCGTATTTCGTACACCGCGAGAAGATTACGCCGGAGGAAGTGATTGAAGTGACACTCAAAGCCGGAGGGATTCCAGTTCTTGCGCATCCTACCCTGTACAAGCTGGGACGCGAACAGCTTGAGCTGCTGGTGCGTAGGTTAAAAGAAGCAGGGCTGATGGGCATGGAGTGCTATTACAGCACCTACACACCGTCTGAGACGAAACAGATGAAAGAGCTGGCAAAAAAGTATCACCTGCTGCCAAGCGGCGGCTCTGATTTTCATGGCGCTGCCAAGCCGGGACTCGACTTGGGCGCAGGCTACGGCAGGCTTTGTGTGCCGCATGAAGTACTGGCAGATTTGAAAAAAGCACTGCATACAAAGATATTGTTTACAGACTTGGACGGAACGCTTCTTGATTCGAAGAAAGCAATTTCAGAAAACACCAGAGACGCGATCATAAAAATGCTGTCAAAGGGAAATCATCTGGCGCTTGCAAGCGGCAGGCCCTGCAACAGTATTCTGGACGTGCTGGCGATGCTGGATTTACCAAAAGAAAATCTGGCAGGCAGCGTCTATATAACCGCATACAATGGCGCGCTGCTCTATGACTGTGCCAAGCAGGCAGTTGTAGAGCAGTACACAGTCCCGATTCCGGCAGCACAGGCGATTTTTGATCTGGCGCTGAGGATGGGCATTCACATTCAGACATATACAGAAACGCATGTTGTGAGCTGTGCAGAAGATGAAGAGATCCGCTATTATACACAGACAGTCAGGGTTCCGTATAAAGTCGGCACTGTGCTCGAGCACGAACTTCCACATGCACCGTTTAAGCTGCTTGCAATCGCGCTTGACGGCAGGTCAAGGCTCGAGGCGTTGCGCAGTGCGTTCGAGGCATCCGAATATGCCGATGAAATTACCTGCGAATTTTCCTGCGCGCGGTATCTTGAATTTTATAACAGGCAGGCAGGGAAGGGAAATGCGCTGCGCCATCTGTGCAGTGCGGTGCATGTCCACATCAAAAATACGGTTGCGGCGGGCGATGAGGAGAATGACATTTCCATGCTGAAGGCAGCGGCTGTGGGTGTCTGTATGGCAAATGGCACGCCGGCGCTGAAGGAAATCGCATCGTATATCACAGAACACGACAATGACCATGATGGAATTGCAGAAATCATCGAAAGGTTTGATTTAAAATGATAGACAGCAAATGAATAAAACGGTATACTTGAAATACCAGATTAGTGAAAAACGGAAGGGAAAGGTATAGCAATGAACGGAAAAAAGATAGCATTTGCAGAGAGAATTGAACAAAACAGCAAAAATTATTCACCCAAGGATTTAATAAACTTGGAGGCGGCAGAGCAGATGTTAAGCCTGCTCAGGCAAAGTTTTGGACTGGACACGATGATGACAGACAGGCATGGCAGCATACTGTTGACCATTGGGGATTTCGGCGGTTTTAAACCGGACGTCGTCAACCACCCCGGCATTAAAATCCGTGTGAAGGGAAGGACAGTCTGCCATATTTATGCCAAGTATGACCATGTCGCGGCAGAGCAGTCTGACTTGGTGAATAAGCTTCTGGGCGCCTATATTGAGACGCTGGAGGAATACAGCAGGAAATCATATCTGGCAAGCGAACAGGCGCTGTACATTGATGAATTGGAGCAGCAGCTCAGGACAGATGGTTCGCAGGCGCAGTATGCCGTGCAGAATGATCCGCTCACGGGCGTGCTCAACAGGAACCATTTTATCAGCCATATGAAGGAGCTGGCAGAGCGCGAGGTAGTTCCCACAGCGGCGATCTGCGTCAATATCAACGACTGGCGGTTTGTTGATAACCATTATGGCGAGGAGGAGAGCGACCGCCTGATTGTGACTGTGGCGGATATTCTGAAAAAACAGGCGGAGGAAGCCGGACTGCAATACGCTGTGATCGGGAGAGTGGAGGGCGATGTGTTCAACGTACTTCTGCCGCTTGCCGAGGAGGAGGAGGCAAAGGCTTACTGTGACAAGATACAGCAGGCATGTCTGGATTTTGAAGATGAGAAGCTCGCGCCAAGCATTGCTGTGGGCTGTGTGATGCGGACAAATGTCGAGGAAAGTTTTAAGAATATTCTTTCAGATGCTGAATATGCTATGTTGGAGAATAAATTTGCGATCAAAAATGCACCGGGATATAAGGAACGCCTTGAAAAAGGACTTGGGAAGGCTTAAATCTAAAATAATTATTAAGTGTACTAAGTTTTGAAAATGAGAGATATAACGAGATAACGGGAGTATTTGGAAGAAAATAGAATAAAAACAAACCTAAATGCGTTTGCAGAATGCTCAATGAGAAATTATTATATGATTTGTTAGCACTCAATAGATTAGAGTGCTAATCAAAAACGTTAATTCTATTTTTTTATAAATCATGAAGGAGGCATTTAACATGAAATTAGTACCATTAGGAGACAGAGTCGTATTAAAGCAGTTGATCGCGGAGGAGACCACAAAGTCAGGCATCGTGCTGCCGGGGCAGAACAAGGAAAAGCCGCAGCAGGCGGAAGTGATCGCTGTCGGACCGGGCGGTGTCGTTGATGGCAAAGAGATCAAGATGGAGGTCAAGGCAGGCGACAATGTCATTTACTCAAAGTACTCAGGAACAGAAGTGAAGATTGATGACGAGGAGTTTATCATTGTAAAGCAGAATGACATTCTGGCAGTTATTCAATAAAATCAGAAAAGTATTGGTTGAAAAGAGAATTGGAGGAAATTTGAATCATGGCAAAGGAAATTAAATATGGAGCAGAGGCTCGTAAGACATTAGAGACAGGTGTAAACAAGTTGGCAGATACTGTGAGCGTGACACTGGGCCCCAAAGGAAGAAACGTCGTTCTTGACAAGTCCTTCGGCGCACCGCTCATCACAAATGACGGTGTGACAATCGCAAAGGAAATTGAACTGGAAGATGCATTTGAGAATATGGGTGCACAGCTTGTCAAGGAGGTAGCCACCAAGACAAATGATGTGGCAGGTGACGGTACGACGACAGCTACTGTTCTGGCACAGGCTATGATCAATGAGGGAATGAAGAACCTTGCAGCAGGCGCAAACCCGATTATTTTGAGAAAAGGTATGAAGAAGGCTACAAACTGCGCAGTGGAAGCAATCGCATCTATGAGCTCTAAGGTGAATGGCAAGCAGCACATTGCAAGAGTAGCAACCGTTTCCTCTGGTGACGAGGAAGTTGGAAACATGGTAGCGGACGCAATGGAGAAGGTTTCCGGCGACGGCGTTATCACCATCGAGGAATCCAAGACCATGCAGACAGAGCTTGACTTGGTAGAAGGTATGCAGTTTGACCGCGGCTACATCTCCGCATACATGGCAACAGATATGGATAAGATGGAAGCGACAATGGAAGATCCATATATCCTGATCACAGACAAGAAGATTTCAAATATACAGGAAATCCTGCCAGTATTAGAACAGGTAGTACAGTCCGGCGCAAAGCTTTTGATTATCGCTGAGGACGTTGAGGGCGAGGCGCTCACAACACTGATCGTCAACAAACTTCGTGGTACATTCAATGTTGTGGCAGTAAAGGCGCCGGGATACGGCGACAGAAGAAAGGCAATGCTCGAGGATATCGCAATTCTTACAGGCGGTCAGGTAATCAGTGAAGAGCTTGGTCTGGATCTCAAAGAGGCAACTTTAGAGCAGTGCGGACGTGCGAAGTCTGTAAAGGTTCAGAAGGAGAACACCATTATCGTTGACGGTGAGGGCGATAAGGCAGCGATTGACGCGAGAATCTCCCAGATCAAGAAGCAGGTTGAGGAGACAACATCTGACTTTGACAAGGAGAAGTTGCAGGAGAGACTTGCAAAGCTTGCAGGCGGTGTGGCAGTGATCCGTGTCGGCGCAGCGACCGAGACAGAGATGAAGGAAGCAAAGCTTCGTATGGAAGATGCCCTGAATGCGACAAGAGCAGCAGTAGAAGAAGGCATTATCGCAGGCGGCGGTTCTGCTTATATCCATGCATCGAAGAAGGTGGCAGAGCTTGTTGACACACTTGAGGGTGATGAAAAGACAGGTGCAAAGATCGTATTGAAGGCTCTGGATGCACCGCTTCATATCATTGTTGCAAACGCAGGTCTTGAGGGCAGCGTTATCGTAAATAAAGTAAGAGAGTCCAATGCAGGCATTGGCTTTGACGCTGCGAAGGAGGAGTATGTCGATATGGTTGAGGCTGGTATCCTTGATCCTGTGAAGGTGACAAGAAGCGCATTACAGAATGCATGTTCTGTAGCGAGCACGCTCCTCACAACAGAGTCTGTAGTGGCAAACATCAAGGAAGATACACCGGCAATGCCAGCAGGCGGTCCGGGAATGGGCGGAATGATGTAATTGTTGGGAGAACGCTGTTTCAGCGTTCTCCATTTTTGCGCACAGGCGGGTGAAAGGATTATGATCGAGAATGTGAAGGACTGCGGCAGCATTCATCTGTTTCGGGATATCAGCAGGGACGAGATCGAGAAGATGTTTCGATGTTCTAAGACGATAGAGCGCTGTTTTGAAGATGGAATGTATATCTTCCGTCAGGGAGAAACGCCCCAGAATTTGTTTCTGGTATTGGAAGGTGCAGTGATGATCTCGAAGGATTTTGCGTCGGGAAAGCGGGATGTGCTGTTTATGGTGGGGCAGGGAGATGTCTTTGGGGAAATGTTTCTCTTTGCGGATACGAAAGCGTACTGGTACGATGCCATCGCGCAGGAGAAGGTGCGCGTGCTTCAGATACCATGGGAATTTTTTTACTGTTTTTGCAGCAATGCCTGTGAACATCACCGTATGATTACCAGAAACATGCTCGAAATACAATCTGAAAAAAATTTTAAGATGACCAGAAAACTGCATTTGTTGTCCGGAACAACGCTGCGCGAGCGCATTGCCCTGTGGCTGTTAGAGCAGGCAGCAGATGGCGATGCGGTAAAACTTGCCATGAACCGGGAAGAACTGGCAGATTATCTTGGAACCACCAGACCGTCCCTGTCCAGAGAGCTGATGAAAATGCAGCAAGAGCAGTTGATTGAGACAGACAAGTATACGATTAAGATTATAGACCGCAATGCATTGGAGACTTTGTATTAAGAAAAAAACATAAAAAATCAAAAAGTGTAACAAATGTTACAGATATTTCTCTGAGAATAAAATATACTAAAATCACAAAAGAACAAATACAAAATAAAAAGGCGCACAAAGACAATCAGTATTTTTATAAAAGGAGGAATTATCATGACAGATAACGCACAGGTAGACAATTTGGTAAATCTTTTGGACGGATACGCTACAAAGGGTGGTCATCACCTCAATGTAAACGTACTCAACAGAGACACACTCTTAGATGCACAGAAGCATCCGGAGAATTATCCGCAGCTTACAATCAGAGTTTCAGGCTATGCCGTAAACTTTATCAAACTGACACCAGAGCAGCAGGCGGACGTGATCTCAAGAACCTTCCATGAGGCAATCTGATTATTGTACGGACAACATTACAACTTTATAATTCCATTGAAGCAGGGCACCATCCGAGAGGGTGGTGTTTTGTTTTTGCCTGTGAAAAATAATGGACAGAATATACAAAAAAGGATAAAATAGCGATATCGAAATCATAAAGGAGTGTGATGGATATGCAGTTTGATTTTAATATGGGCATTATATGGATGCTGATTTCAATTACAGGTGTTATTATACCGCTGGTGGGTATTTTCGTGCTGATGGGGAAGGAGCAGAGCAAATCTTCGACCAATCTCATGATAGCAAATATTGGCTGCCTTATTATGAACGGGGCTTATTTTTTGCTGCTTCGTACAGGAAAGCCCGCAGAGGCGAATATGGCGTTAAAGATGGAGTACTTGGGAAATTTTTTGTTTTACTTTTTCTTTATCAAGTTTATTCTTTCTTATATGCAGATTGACGTGAGACACCGGTGGGTCAGGATTTTTACGCATGTATGGATGCTGTTTGAGGTGGCTGTGATTGCCGTTGTCTGGGACGATACCAGACGGGAGGAAATGTTCGCACACCATAATCTCGAGGAGGATTCTCAGTTTGGATATCACTTTTTTAATATGCAGGGAGGTATTGTCTATAAAGTGCGATATGGCTTTTTACTGGGCTTTTTATTGGTGCTAATCGTGTATATGATTCTCAAGAGGGTCCATATCAGAAAACAGGGAGGCGATGAAAAACACAACCTGTCCCATCTGATTGTTGCGAAGTTTGTCATTATCATTCCGCTGATCATGGAGATTATATTCCGGTTCAGCTTTGAGTTTGTGCCTGTCTTTTCCTCCATTGCGGTATTGTTGATTATTTTGAGCGTGGTTGAGGGGGATATTTTCAGTGTGCTCGATATCGGGCGCGGCTGGGTGATTGAAAATTTTGATTCCGTGTTTATGATTGCCGACAGCTCTTATGGATATCTGGATGCGAACAAATTTGCAAAAGAGCAGTTTGAGGAGCTTGCGGACATTCACAAAGGCGAGAAGCTTTCCGATCGGCTGAGAGACCTGTTTTTGTCAGAAAAGACAGAGATTGTGATCGGTGAGAATCACTATGAGAAATTCATTAAAGAACTCGCCGTGAAGGATAAGGTCAAGGGATACTGTCTGATTATGCTGAATGTGACAAAAAGGTATAATATCATGGAGGAATTAAAAGAAGCGAAGCAGCGCGCCGAGGAGGCGAATGAGTCCAAGTCAAATTTCCTCTCAAACATGTCACATGAGATTCGCACCCCCATGAATGCCATTGTGGGCATGACCGAGATTCTGCTTCGGAGTGACTTGTCAGACCAAGACAGGGGATATCTGATGAATATTAAAAATTCCGGGGCTTCGCTGCTTACCATTATCAATGACATTCTTGACTTCTCGAAGATAGAATCCGGAAAGCTTGAGATTCTTGAGGAGGAGTATGAGCCGATGTCCATGCTCAGTGATCTCAGCATGATTTTTCTAAACCGGATTGGCGATAAGCCCGTAGAGCTGATTTTTGATATTGATAAAAATCTTCCGAATAAATTGTATGGCGACTCCCTGCGAATCAGGCAGGTTATCATCAATATCGCCAACAATGCAATCAAATTTACCGCAGCAGGCTATGTAAAGTTGACGATTCAAATGGCGCCGATGGCAGAACAGGACATGGTAAATCTGAATATTTCCATCGAGGATTCAGGGCAGGGCATCAAGCCGGAGGATCTGGATAAACTCTTTGGTTCATTCCAGCAGGTAGACACGAAGAAAAACAGAAATAAAGAGGGAACAGGACTGGGGCTTGCCATCTCCAAACAGCTTGTAGAAACGATGGGCGGACAGATTGGCGTGCGCAGTGAGTACGGCAAGGGCAGTGAATTTTACTTTCATATCCCGCAGCGCGTAATCGGCGACCAGATTGCTGCCACCGTGCGGGAAGATGCGGTTCAGAATAATCCCGTGGTGGTGAGCGGACATATGAAGGACGGGCAGATACTAGAGCAGTTAAAGAGCCTCACAGAAGGGTATGGACTCAAGTTTGTGGACTGCTACGAGGCGCGCGCCCACAAAGTTAAGGTGGATTATTTCTTTGTGGACGAATCCGTCTACCGGGGGCTTAAAGCATCTATTGAAGAGTATTTTGTCTCGACTGGAACCGAGCTGTGCGTGCTGCAAAATCCGATGCGGGAGGCGGTCTGGAATGATCAGGCGACAGTGGTAAACAAGCCGCTCTATACGCTTAATTTCTGTCAGGTCATCAATCATGAGACGACAGCGGCCTTTGTCGAGACGGATAATGTGATGAACTTCACAGCGCCGCAGGCACAGATTTTGATTGTGGATGACAATGAGATGAACCTCAAAGTTGCGAAAGGCCTCTTACAGCCCCTGCAGATGAATATCGACACTGCCAGCTCAGGGAAAACAGCGCTGGAGATGGTACAGACAAAGCAGTATCATATCGTTTTTATGGATCATATGATGCCGGTGATGGACGGTGTGGAGACAACACAGAGAATGCGTGCGTTGGAGGATACTTATATTCAAAATATGCCCATTATTGCGCTCACAGCCAACGCCGTGACGGGGGCGAGGGAAATTTTTAAAGAAGCCGGCATGAATGACTTTGTGGCAAAACCGATCGAGCTCAAGGATATATGCAGTAAGATCCGCGCATGGCTGCCGCATGAGCTGATTGTGAAAATGTCAGCGCCAGCCCAGCAGCAGTTGCAGATTCCAGCCCAGATGCTTCCGGTCATCGAGGGGCTGGACGTGATGGAGGGGATTAAAAATTGTGGCAGTTTAGAATTGTTTACAAATCTGCTGGGTGATTTTTATAAATTAATCGACCTAAAGTCAACAAAAATTGAAAAATGTCTTGCAGACGGAATGATTCGCGATTATACTATAGAGGTACACGCGCTGAAAAATACGGCACGCATGATTGGCGCACTGGAGCTGTCAGAGCAGTTTTACCAGATGGAGCAGTGCGGAAATGCCGGGGACGTGGATACCATTTTCAGAGAAACGCCAGCCATTATGGAGTTGTACAGAAGTTATAAACCCATTTTAGAGCCATATGGAAAGGCAAATGAACAGGACAAGAAGGAAGTGCCGAAGGAAGAGCTTGTCAAAGTGCTTGAACAGTTAAATGCTGCTATGGATAGTTTTGATCTGGACGGTGCAGATGCCGCGCTTGCAGAGCTTGAGGAATACCGGCTGCCAGAGGAGTTAGGACCCTATATGGAGGAGCTGAGGGCTTATGTGGCAGATGTGGCGATGGAGGAAGTCATGAACACGGGAAATAAAATGATTGAAGTACTCGAAAGGATTACAGAATAAGGTAAAAGGGAGATAGTGTTATGCAAAATGTATTAATCGTATCGGAGGTACAAAGTTACCTGCTCGTATCGCTTCAGGAGAAGCTGGAGGAGTCAGAATGTATCGTGACAAACATTCATGCAAATCCAGACGTGCTCAGCAAGATAAAGGATGATGTGGACATGATCTTTATCTTTGCAGATGAAGAGCTGACCAGACAGCATCAGGGACTTACATATCTCAAAGACAAAGCGCTGGAGGATGATATTCCCATCTTTGTCACAGGAGACCCGCAGGAGATTATTGAGATTCAGAAGGACATTCCGCTCCATCTGATTCAGAAGGAATTTCCGCGTCCGATCAATGTCAATGAGGTAGCGGAGGCGATCGAATCCTACCTGATAACCTTCGGCAAACAGAATAAAAAGAAGATTCTGGTCGTAGATGACTCCGGTGCGATGCTCCGCAACGTCAAGGGCTGGCTGGAGGATAAATATCAAGTGATTCTTGCCAATTCCGGTGCGATGGCGATCAAGTATCTCTCGACAAACAGACCTGATCTGGTGCTGCTTGACTATGAAATGCCCATTGTGGACGGCAAGCAGGTGCTTGGCATGATACGCAGTGAGTCGGAGTTCTCAGACATTCCAGTGATTTTTCTGACCAGCAAGGGAGACAAGGAGAGCGTGATGCAGGTCATGGACCTCAAACCAGACGGATATCTGTTAAAGACCATGCCGCCAGAGCAGATTAAGCAGTCTATTGACACCTTCTTTCAAAGAAAAAAGGCATACCGCAATTCTGCTTTTTGATGAACTATATAACACAAAAAAACGAGTGTCTGGCACTCGTTTTTTTGTGTGTACAGACTTTTATTCCGGTTGTTATGAATTAGCCATCGCAGATAATTCAGCAAGCATTTTGGGCAGTTCTTCTGCCATGTTGTCATCAGTGAACTGGCAGGTGCCTACCTTTTTGTGACCGCCGCCGCCATACTTGAGCATCAGGCTTCCGACATCGACGCAGGAGGTCTTGTTGAGGATACTGTAGCCACATGCCGCGCTGCACCCGGCACCGCCGCGTCCGCTCACAATCCATGCAGAGATATTCTGCTCAGGATACATGCTGTAGATCAGAAAGCGGTTTCCAGAGTAAATCGGGTCTACGCCCCTTAGGTCAGAGATGATCAGATTGCCGTCCACGCGCGTATACTTTCGCACCATCTCCATAAATTTTTCATTCTGTTCAAAATAGATTTCAATGCGCTCCTGCACGTCGGGCAGTGCAAGGATTTCCTCTGTCGTCATGGTGCGGCAGGCGTCGATTAATTTTTCCATGAGCTGATAGTTGGAAATCGTGAAATTTCTCCACCGCCCCAGACCTGTGCGGGGGTCCATCAGAAAACCGACAAGTATCCAGCCCTTTGGATTTTGAATCTCATCAATTGTGAGATCGCCGGAGTCCACTTTGTCTACAGCAATCATCATATCATCAAACTGCGGAAAGCGTTCTCTTCCGCCATAATATTCATAGATAATGCGCGCGCAGGAGGGCGTGATACGGCTCTCCCCTTTATATTTGCCCTCAAGCTGCAAGCGTTCGTGCTCACTGGAGTGGTGGTCGAACCACAGCCCGCACCCCTCGACATAAGGCACATTGGCAAGACAATCGTCCTCAGTAACTTCTACCAGTCCGTCCTGCAAATCCTTTGGATGTGCGAATTTCCAATGGTCAATAATTCCGGCTTCCTTTAGAAGAGCACCGCAGGCAAGACCATCAAAGTCAGAACGTGTTATTAATCTCATAGTATCCTCCTTGTATCGTTCATGATATAGTTCTCTTATAGCTTTTGTTCCATTATATTATAGTGGATATGTACAAATTTTTCAACTATTTTGGATATGCTTTTATGGGTTGATAAGTGAGTGAAAATACTCTATAATGCATAGTGTAGAGTATGGGAAGTACTTCACACACCAAAAACGCCCGAATACTGAGATATGAAAGGCGGCAGGAGGGGCTTCATGAAAAAGGAGACAGCAGACCAGGCTGGCTATGAGCATGTGACACACACGTTTGGGCCAGTGTACGACGAACAGTCAAAAATATTGATTTTAGGCTCGATGCCGTCTGTAAAGTCAAGAGAACAACAGTTTTATTACGGCCACCCGCAGAACCGTTTCTGGAAAGTGCTCTCTGCGGTGCTGGGGGAAGCAGTGCCGGCTTCCATAGAGGACAAGAAGGCTTTGCTGCTGAGAAATCATGTCGCGCTGTGGGACGTGATCGAAGCCTGTGATATTATTGGCTCATCAGACAGCAGCATCAGAAATGTCAGGGGAAATGATATGCGGCTGATCTTAGACGCCGCAAAAATAGACGCAGTTTACCTCAATGGCGGAAAGGCGTATGAGCTTTTTATAAAATATTGCAGACCCGCCATCAAAGAGATGGAACCGCCGCTTGTGAAGCTTCCCTCGACAAGTCCGGCGAATGCGGCATGGACGCTCGACCGGCTGACAGCGGCATGGCGGGCTGCATTTGCAATAAATAAGATACAAAAGTTTTGAGAAAGGGCATCAGGAAATCATGGGATTTGAGACAGAGATCATGAAGGGATTTGACGATTATTGCAGGGAAAAACGAAATGCAATCGCAAAAATATCCAATGAGGAGAAAAGGGCAGGTCAGGAGAAGGTGCTAGTGGCAAGATCCCTTCTGCACCACGAGGCACAGCAGATGGCGGCGCGCTATGCAAAACAGGAAGACAGCAATGCTGCACTGTTTGGGGAATTACAGGAGGCGACAGTGTCGGTACTCAGCGCCGGGCTTGAGGACACGTCTTTTAATAAGTGGAAGGCGAACTTGACCGATACAGTGATGCAGGTGCTTGCGGCAGAACAGATGAAACGGCTTCCGCGGCTGTCAAAGGCATATGAGAAAGTGCTTGACAGCCTTGATATTGACCTTTCAGATGTTGAGGAGGAGTTCAGGGCAGTCTTTGAGCCGGAATGCATTTACAATACACTGGTACTGCTAGTCACCGCAGTGAAGAATTACTGTGAGTTTCTGGAAGGCATATATGAAAAGCAAAAAGGCGGCAGATAACCGAAAAGGAGTGCGGACAGCCATGCAAAACGACCAGCAGAAAAAGTACCGAACCAAGAGCAAGGACGCAATTATGACATATCTGGAGATGCACACAGAGCATAGCTTCAGCGCGTATGATGTCAATGCATACATGCAGGAGAAAGGCATACAGGTCAATCTGACCACCATTTACCGCAATCTGGACAAGCTCACGGAGAGCGGTGAAGTGCTCAAATATAAGACAGCGGAAGATGAATGCTGCCGCTACCAGTGTGCAAAGCCGCACGCACACTGTCATGAACATATTCATATGCAGTGCAGGGCGTGCGGAAAGATTCTCCATCTGGAATGTGAGTTTATGGAAGAGATTATCCGGCATCTGTATGACCATCACAGATTTACGCTGGAATGTGCGGGTTCTGTGCTGATGGGCATGTGCGAGTCATGCCAGAAGCAAAATCAACAGTGCCAGATATCACAGGATAACAAAGGAGTATAATCATAATGGAAATGTGGGATATTTACGACGAAAACAAGAAGCGCACTGGACGCACCATGAAAAAGAATGACTGGTGCTTAAAAGAAGGAGAGTATCACCTGACCGTGCTTGGCATCGTAGCGCACACAGACGGCAGGTTTCTGATCACGAAGCGGGTTATGACAAAGGCGTGGGCGCCCGGCTGGTGGGAGGTCTCAGGCGGGGCTTGTCAGGCAGGAGAGACTTCGAAAGAAGCGGTGCTCAGGGAAGTCCAAGAGGAGACAGGGCTTGATGTGTCCGGCTGGGACGGCGGGTATCTGTTTAGCTACAAGCGGGAGAATCCCGGCGAGGGAGACAATTATTTTGTGGATATCTACCGTTTTACTGCTGATTTTGACGAGGCGGATATTCATTTACAGGAGGAGGAGACTGACGGCTGGCTGCTCGCTACGCCTGATGAGATCAAAGCGTTTGCGGCACAGGGGATTTTCCTTCACTATGACAGTATCAAGCGCGCGTTTGAAGTGTCGCCTGCAAAACCGGAAAATTCATACAGATAATGAATACAGAAAAAGGAAGGGCACGAGAAAGATGAATATGAAAAAACTTTTGAACAATATGATGAAACTGATGATAGGTGCAGTGCTGTTCTTAGCGGCACCGGCAATGGAGTCAGAAGCAGCAGAGTATTCTGTGACCCCCGCAGAGGCAGTCCTGTATACAAATGACAGTACTGTCATTTTGTCTGAGACAGATGACGCGGCGGTGGTGCTTCCAGAGGTGGCAGCAGACCTGCCGGTACAGGTGACAGGGATTACCAGCAATGGATATTTCCAGATTGCACTGGACGGGCAGACTTTTTATATTCATGGGATTGGGCTGAGCGCTGCCAAGGCAGACCGCCAAGTGTATGATGTTATCATGGCGCAGAAGGCAGTATTTCCTGAGGGAATGCACTGGACAAACGACAACTACTATGCGTGGAAGGGCGGCACATACACAGGCGGTTTTGGCTGTGCAGGATTTGCGTTCGCGGTCAGCGATGCGGCATTTGGGGATACAAAGGCGCAGGTTCACAAGGATTATACCAATATCAAAGTGGGGGATATACTGCGCGTAGACAATGACACACACTCTGTCATCGTGCTCGAAGTGCGGGATAATTCCGTCATTGTGGCAGAGGGAAATTACAATGCCTCGATTCACTGGGGCAGAGAGATTCCCAAAGCACAACTGATCGACCCGTATAGCTATATCATGACAAGATACTGATGCTTAGGAACTGTGAAACAATTAGGAATTTTAAATCAATAGGAGGAAGAACATGGAGAAAATAACAAGCTTTACAATCGACCATATCAAATTACAGCCGGGAGTGTATGTTTCGAGAAAAGACCAAGTTGGGGAGAGTACTATCACAACATTTGACCTCAGAATGACCTCACCCAATGAAGAACCCGTGATGAACACCGCAGAAGTACATACGATCGAGCATCTGGCGGCTACTTTTCTGAGAAATCACAAAACGTATGGCAGCAAAACCATCTATTTTGGGCCAATGGGCTGCCGCACAGGTTTTTACCTGCTTCTTGCGGGCGATTACGAGTCCAAAGACATTGTGCCGCTGATGGTCGAGCTGTATGAGTTTATCCGGGATTTCAAAGAGGAGGTTCCGGGGGCAAGCCCCAAGGACTGCGGCAATTATCTTGACATGAATCTGGGCATGGCAAACTATCTTGCGGCAAGATTTCTGGATAATGTACTGTACAAGATTGATGAAACAAGGCTGGTGTATCCAGAATAAGAACGCATGCATATAGTATCATAAAACCATAAGGTGACATCAATGGACAATACTTTCTTGACACAAATTACAAATGGGACGATCGAGGACGTGGAGACTGGGAGGAATGGCTCTTTCGTCCTTGTCTCCTACAGAGACTGCCCCAATTGCGGCATGGACAATCAGACCATACGGCTAAATGTCAGCAACAACACCGTGATACTAGATGAGAAGCACAACCGGATTCCGCTGAGATCGCTGCAAAAGGGCATGACTGTGAATGCAGCGTTTTCCAATGCGACGACAAGGAGTATCCCGCCGCAGGCAGCAGCGTATGTCATACAGATCGTAGGAAGGGCGCTTCAGGAGGAGGTAACTGTAGGCAGGATTGTGGACGTGGACAGACAAAACAGGAGTTTCACGACGATCAGCGACGGCAATTTATCCTCCGTGATAAGGTTCAATGTAGCAGATGATGCACAGATTTTAAACAGCTTTGGCAGGCCGATGAATTTTGTGAACCTCGTTCCCGGTCTGAGAGTACGGGTGCGTCACGCCGCGTTTATGACAATGAGCATTCCGCCGCAGACAACAGCGTTTGAAGTCCGGGTAATCTGAGCATAGGTTAAGCGATATGTCCTTTTTCTTCACGGTGAATTGTGTGAAGAAAAAGGACATTTGTACATAAGAAGATTTATATAAGGAGATTCAATGTGAAAAAAGACACAGACTTGACAACAGGCAGCCCCTTTTTGCTGATTGGTGCATTTTCCTTTTCGCTCGTCGTCGGCAACTTGTTTCAGCAGATGTACACATTTGTGGACACCATAATTATCGGAAAGAACGCCGGCACACTGGGGCTTGCCGCAGTCGGCGGCACAGAATGGCTTATTTTCCTAGTAAACGGGGTGGTGATTGGACTGGTCCAAGGCTTCTGTATCTTGTTAGGAAACAGCTTTGGCGAGAAAAACGAGGAGGAATTTCAGCGCTATTACGACAGGGCAAAGAAAATCTGTATTGTACTTGCGGTTTCTCTGACGTTGCTATTTTTGATGTTATCTGGTGTGCTGCTCCGTCTGCTGGGCACAAAAGAAGAAGTCTATGATATGGCGCGGGAGTATGTGAATATTATCTTTCTGGGGATTCCATTTCTGGTGTTTTACCAACTGTTCTCAGGGGCATTGAGAAGCAGGGGAAACAGCCGCATACCGCTGTTTGCAATGACAGCTTCCTCGCTGTGCAACATTGTCCTTGATATTTTATTTGTCAATATCTTAGACTTTGGAATCGCAGGCGCCGCGCTTGGGACAATCCTTTCAGAGTGTCTGGTTATGCTGGTCTGCGGATATTATTTTTATAAATATTCTTCTTGTTCTGCTTCCTGTGTCTCTTTTGATAATCATAAGAATGAAAACGATGGTTTTGATGACAAGGAGATTACCGCCAGACTGCTCAGGCTGGGAATCCCGATGGCGCTACAGAGTGTTATTACTTCTGTTGGCGGACTGATTGTAGTGAACCGCATCAACCAGTATGATATTACGTTTCTTGCCGGATACACCGCAGCGGTCAAGCTGTATGGCTTGTTGGAAATCGCGGCGTCCTCCTTCGGACTGGCGGCGGCAGCGTATGTCTCACAGAATTACGGCGCAGGCAAAAAAAGCCGTATCAGAGAGGGCGTCCGTGCAAGCCTGATCATGGGAACTGCCGTGTCCGTACTCTGCTCTGCTGTGATGTTTTTTGGCGGACAAGGCATTCTGCGCCTGTTTGTTGACACGTCTGAGGCGACAGGTGAAATACTAAGCTATGGCTGCCGTTTTCTGAATATACTGGCAGTCTTTTTTCCGTTTCTTTATAGTTTGTATATTCTGCGTGCTGCCCTGCAAGGCATCAACAATGCGGTGGTGCCCATGCTTTCAAGCTTTGCACAACTGGCAATGCGGCTTTTGTGTGCGGTAGTCCTGACAAAGTTTATCGGAAGCGACGGCATTTTCTGGGGCGAGGTATCCGCGTGGCTGTTTGCGGATATGATTCTTTTTGCAGTGTATTGGAAACAGATGAAAAATTGAGTGCGTGAACGGGGGATCTGTGATATATTGGATAGAGAAGGGAGACTGGATAATGACGCGTTATTTTAATACAGAAGGACGCTGCAAGCCGGACAAGCATTATATGGTTCCGCTCGGAGGGCGCTTGAAGGCAATCAAGGAACAGTATGTGGACAGAGAGAAGTATTTTGTCATCAACAGGGGACGCCAGTATGGCAAGACGACAACACTTATGGCTCTGGCAGAGTACTTGCGGCGGGACTATATTGTGGTCTTGTTGGATTTTCAGGGAATCGGGAGCGAGGAGTTTGCCAACGCACAGACTTTTACGCGGGCTTTTACCGAAGAATTTTTATTTGCTTTTGACAATGCCAAGATGGATACTGCTGAAAAAGAGCGTGTGCTCAAACCATTAAAGGATTTTATGGAGAGCGGGACAGAACGGACAATGCGGGAACTGTTCGCCAGCCTTAGCTTTGTGTGCAGTTTGGCTGGCAAACCGGTTGTCATGATGATTGACGAGGTGGACAGTGCGTCAAACAATCAGGTCTTTCTTGATTTTCTTGCACAGCTTAGGCGGTATTATCTGGACAGGGAGCTGCGCCCGATTTTTCATTCTGTGATACTGGCAGGGGTATATGACATTAAGAATCTGAAATTGAAAATACGGCCTGATTCTGAGCATCAGTATAACAGTCCTTGGAACATTGCGGCGGACTTTGATATTGATATGAGTTTTTCAGCCAGCCAGATCAGAGAGATGCTCACAGAATATGAAGCCGAACATCACACAGGAATGGACGCGGAGGTTCTTGCCAGTGAACTTTTTCAATATACATCGGGATACCCATATCTGGTATCTGCACTCTGCAAAATAATGGACGAAAAACTGCCATTACAAGAGCCGTTTACAGTCGGAAAGAGGATTTGGACGAAAGAGGGAGTTGGGCAGGCAGTCAAAACCATGCTGCGGACAAGGGCAACCCTGTTTGACAGTATGTTTAAACATATCAGTGAATATCCCGAATTGAAGGAGATGTTTTATCTGATGCTGTTTCAGGGTGAAAAGATTGCATATAATCCATATAATCATACGATTGAGCTTGCATGCATGTTTGGATATGCTACAGAGAATGGTGTGAACGTCAACGTTGCAAACCGTATTTTTGAGACGCGGTTGTACAATCTATTCTTGTCCGAGGAAGAACTGTCAAGCGCAATGAGCAGAAAGGCAAAGGAGGACAGAAACCAGTTTGTCGTGGAGGGCAGGCTCAACATGGAATGTGTGCTGGAAAAATTTGTAACGCATTTTAATGATATATACGGTGAAAATGACAGAAAGTTTGTCGAGGACTATGGGCGCAAATTTTTCCTGTTGTATTTAAGACCCATTATAAACGGCACAGGTAATTACTATATTGAGGCACAGACAAGAGATGAGCGGCGGACTGATATCATTGTGGATTACGCGGGAGAACAATTCATTATAGAGATGAAGATTTGGCGCGGAAATGAGTACAATGAGCGCGGTGAACAGCAGCTCACAGATTATCTGGATTATTTTCACCAGAACAAAGGATATCTGCTCAGCTTTAATTTCAACAAGAAAAAAGAGACAGGACTCAAGACCATAACAATTCGGGAGAAAACAATTGTGGAGGCACTATTGTGAATGTTGCTAAAGCTGCCTTTGGGCGGCATGGGGGATTTGTATGATTTATTTAACACATTTTTCATTTCCAGACAGGGAGAGGGAGTATGACTTTACCATGAAGCAGAAGCACACCTGTTATGACACGGTCTATCCCTTTTTGATACTCTCCGCGCATCAGCTCAAAATGCTTGACTTTGAGCCAGTTACGATTCTGTACGGCGGAAATGGTTCAGGTAAGACAACGGCGCTCAATGTCATTGCCGAGAAGCTTGGGCTTGCGCGCGACACATTGTATAACCGTTCTAATTTTTTCGAAGATTATACGAAAATGTGTTCGTTCGAGGCGGTTGGGCGTATTCCAAAAGAAAGCAGGATTATAACAAGTGATGATGTGTTTGATTTTATGCTCAATCTGCGCTGCATCAATGAGGGCATAGACCAGAGGCGCGAGGAACTGTTTGAGGAATACCAAGAGGCAAAATATGCGAAATTTCAGATGCACTCCATGGAGGATTATGAGCGGCTCAAAAAGATTAACGCGGCGCGGCGCAATACAAAGTCAAAGTTTGTGCGCGACAGCTTACAGGATAATGTCAGAGAGCACTCCAATGGAGAGAGCGCATTTCTCTATTTTGCAGACAAAATAAAAGAAAACGGACTGTATCTGCTCGACGAGCCGGAGAACAGTCTGTCACCGGAAAAACAGCAGGAGCTGCTGCGCTTTTTGGAAGATTCAGTCCGCTTTTTCGGCTGTCAGTTTGTGATTGCGACACATTCTCCCTTTCTGCTCTCTATGAGAGGGGCAAAGATTTATGACTTAGATGAGGAGGTGGTAGATGTCAAGCGCTGGACAGAGCTGGGCAATGTGCGGGCATATTATGCATTTTTTAAGAAATATGCGCATGAATTTGAGAGATGAAGTATTGAAAAAATTTTGAATAAGAAAGTATTAAATTAAGAAGGGAAAATAAAAAGATGAAAATTGCAGTAACCTATGAAGATGGAATGGTTTTCCAGCACTTTGGACACACACAGCAGTTTAAACTGTATGAGGTGGAAAACGGTGCAGTACAGAACGAACAAGTGGTGGACACACAGGGGAGTGGTCATGGGGCGCTTGCGGGCTTTCTGACACAGTACGATGTCGATACGCTGCTCTGCGGCGGAATTGGCGGCGGTGCACAGAATGCGCTTGCAGCGGCGGGCATACAGCTTTATGGTGGTATTTCAGGAAATGCGGACGAGGCTGTCAGTGCGTTTCTGGCGGGGACACTCGCCTATAACCCGGATGTACACTGCGGCCATCATGAACATGGACATGACTGCGGTGCGCACTCCTGCGGCGAGAAAGCGCATATAAGAAAGAAGGAAAATTTGACGATGGAATTAGCGAATTATTTCAAGAGTATCATTGATGAGGACCGGTGCGCTGTTGTCATCTGCAATCTGTCACACGAGATTCTCTATATGAATCCGGCGGCAGTTGCCCGCTATGAAAAACGAGGCGGGCAGGCGCTTATCGGACAAAGCCTGCTGGACTGCCACAATACGCAGTCCGCCGAGATGATTAAAAAAGTGGTGTTGTGGTTTGGAGAATGCGCAGACCATAACAGAATTTATACTTTTTACAACGAGAAAGAAAATAAAGATGTCTATATGGTGGCGCTGCGGGAAGCCGATGGCACGCTGATTGGATACTACGAAAAACATGAGTACAGAAATAAAGAGACGGCAAAGCGATATGACTTTTCTGTAAAAATATGATTTTGGGGCAGAGTGAGGACGGCAAAGATGATCGTTAGAAAACATTTTCGTTTCACAGGCAGAGTGCAGGGCGTCGGATTCCGCTATCGGGCAAAATACGCTGCAAACGGCATGGGAATCACAGGCTGGGCTAAAAATCAGGCTGACGGTTCGGTGGAGATGGAGGCACAGGGGCCAGAGGAAGCCATCAACAGAATGCTGGTGATGATCAACAAGAGTGATTATATCGTGATTGATTCCATCGATTCCTGTGAACTTCCCATTAAGGAGGGCGAGCGTTCTTTTTATGTCATATAGTTTTCTTTTGGAAAGGAGTTATCGTATTGAAAGCGTATGGGTGGAAAGACACGCTGTAAGGAGATTCTGGGAAAAGATTTCTCCAAGCCGGACGATCTTGCTTCGATTCGCAGGGAGGGGCTGGTTAAAAAATTGTGCCCGCATGTCCTGCAAGTCAGCATAGAGATTATAGAAGATATGCTGAGGCAGTGCGAGGAAGAGGGCGGATATGTCCGCCTTGACGCTGCGGCGCTTGCGGAGACAGAGAAAATACAGACCGTGCTTCGAAGTGTGGGCAGACAAAACAGATTGAGGAAAATGGATTTATCAAGATGGCCAGATGGCAATGCGGCTAAAAATGAATGGCTTCACACTGCTGATGGATGATTTCGGCAGCGGCTATTCTTCCTTAAATGTGCTGTTGGAAAAACTGATTTTAGAGCATACAGTTTCTATGTCACAGGAGTTAGGGCTTGGGCTTTTGGCGGAGGGAGCGGAGACCAAAGAACAGGTAGCGCTTCTTGATCAAATTGGCTGTGACCACGTTCAGGGATATTATTTTGCAAAACCCATGCCGCAGGACGAATTTTTTGAACTGTTGAAGAAGGACAGAGGAATATAGGAGGAGAAAATAATGGTAAAGCATGTGATTTTATGGCAGTTAAACGACGAATTATCGAATGAGGAAAAAAACGAGGTAAAGGCAGGCATCAAGACCGGGCTTGAGTCGCTCAAGGGGAAGATTCCCGGCTTGACCGACATCAAAGTAGAAGCGGCGCCGCTGGCGTCCTCCAATGCAGATGTAATGCTTGATTCTACATTTGAGAATGAGGAGGCACTAAAAAATTATGCAGTCCATCCAGAGCATGTCGCAGTGGCAGATGGAAAGGTGCGCCCGTATACAAAGTCAAGGGTTTGTATGGATTTTGAGATCTAAGGTGACATGATTTATTGGCATATTATACAATTAATGGCTTTAAAAAAGCAGAAATATGCATAAAAATGACAAATATACCTATTTCTTGAAATAATTATAAAAAAGTACTTGCTTTTTATAAAAAACTGTTGTATGCTTTAATAGCTGTCGGCGATACAGAAAACAGACAGCAGAATATAACAGTTATGGCTCGTTGGTCAAGCGGTTAAGACGTCGCCCTCTCACGGCGAAAACAGGGGTTCGATTCCCCTACGAGCTGTTTTACAACTTCAAATTGGAAATATAAATTATGGCTCGTTGGTCAAGCGGTTAAGACGTCGCCCTCTCACGGCGAAAACAGGGGTTCGATTCCCCTACGAGCTGTTGACTGTTTAAAACAGCCCAACCCGATAAAACGCTGCAAATACAAAGTAAATGGTATTGCGGTGTTTTTTATTGTCCCAAATAGGCAATTAAAAGTCGGTGAAAAGATGGTACAGCAAGTCATAATTAATTATTATGTAAGTTTACAACGTATCAAAAAAGCTGATACAAGTAATTACCCAGAATTAGAATACCAGTGAAAGGTATACAATAACAAGTTTGATTCTTTAGGTATACCGTCTGAAGAATAGTGAAGTGTTAGAAAATTGATAGACTTTGCTGTCCGGTTATGCTATACTAGAGATGATATAATAATGTGTTTCATAATTGGGAGGTGAATATATATGCCTAGTATGTCGGATATTATTAGAGATTCTGTAGTTGATTTTTCAAGGCTACAAGACTGGATGTTATCAGCAAAAAAGAATAACGATCTTGAAACATATGAATTAATGCATAAACGCTACATTGAATTAAAAGTGATATTAACAACGGCGGGTGTTAATCTTACGGAACTAGACAAGATCAAAGAGTAGAATTAAATAGTAGCAAATAAAAAGGGTGCAAAGTCTATCGGTTTGGCACCCTTTTATGATATAGGGGAAAATTATAAATTAACCCTATTCAAGATCAAATAGTTCATCAAACGATATATGCAAATTAGGAAACATCACAATTTGTAAATTGTCCTTATTCTCTATCGTAACTGTTTTGTAAAGATATGAATAACTTGTATTATCATCTTTCCAATCAAACATATAGATTTCAACTTGTTTCTTTCTCCAGTCCACAATCCAATATTCAGAAACACCGACTTTTCTATATATATCCATTTTCTCGTTTCGGTCATAGTTTTCGGTTGCATCTGACAATACTTCCATTACAAAACGTGGTATGCCAGTAAAAGAAACATTCTTTCTGTCTCTCATATTACAAATAATTGATACATCTGGAATAACTACCTTATCATCATTTTCACGCCACTGATATTGAACGCTATGCCCGAATACACGACAAAGACGATCTTTTATTTGATTTCCAACTTTGATAACAAAGTTATGAATAACCATCGAATGTTCTAAATAGGTCTTGCTCATATCTTCTATCGGCATTACATTCATTTGATCACCTTCCTTTTTCTATATTTTATAGAGTGTCTATTGTGATTGCAAGTTTATTTGTATATGCAGCCCATTCATCGAATTATAAAAATTCATCAATTTTTCACGATTATGCGCTTGTGATGTTCCTTAATTTAAAGTATAATATTTAATGAGACATACTATAATTGAGAAATATAATAAGAAAGGGTGTTGTGAATGGGATTAAAGAGTGACGAGAGTATTAAGGAGTTTACGCATAAGTATTCAAAGGTATGTGTGGACAACAACGCCATTGAGCCAGATTTGTTTGATGAGTATGGTGTAAAAAGAGGGCTGCGTGACAAAAACGGAAAAGGAGTGCTATCAGGGCTTACAAATATTTCGCTGATCAAGTCATCGGAGGAGATTGACGGGAAGAGCGTTCCGTGTGATGGGCAGCTTTATTACAGAGGTTATAATATCTTTGATCTGGTAAGAGGTTTTCAGAAAGAGAACCGGTTCGGTTTTGACGAGTGTGCGTATCTGTTATTATTCGGCAATCTTCCAACTGCGAATGAATTGATGGAGTTCAAAAAGACACTGGGGTACAGTATGACACTGCCTACGAATTTTGTGCGGGATGTCATTATGAAAGCGCCAAGCCATGATATTATGAATTCCTTGACAAAGAGCGTGCTGACGCTGGCGTCCTATGATGAGAGTGTGGCTGATATGTCACTGGATAACGTGCTTCGGCAGAGTCTTATGCTCATCAGTGTGTTCCCGATGCTTTCTGTGTATGGTTATCATGCCTACAATCACTATGAATGCGACGAGAGCTTGTATATACATAGACCCGATCCAAGGCTTTCTACTGCGGAGAATCTGCTCAGAATGCTGCGTCCGGATATGTCCTACACACCGACAGAGGCGAAGGTGCTCGATGCGGCGCTTGTACTTCACATGGAACATGGCGGCGGCAATAATTCTACTTTTACGACAAGAGTTGTCACCAGTGCAGGGTCTGACACATATTCAGTAATCGCGGCGGCGCTTTCCTCCCTCAAGGGACCAAAGCACGGCGGGGCGAATATCAAGGTGGTACAGATGATGGAGGATCTCCGCAGAAATGTGGATGATACGACCGATGAGGAGCAGGTGCGGAAATATTTATACCGGCTGCTGAACAAAGAGGCATTTGACAGAAGCGGTTTGATCTATGGTATGGGACATGCTGTTTACTCGATTTCTGACCCGAGAGCCTTGGTGTTTAAATCCTTTGTGGAACGTCTTGCCGATGAGAAGAAGCACCACAAGGATTTTGAATTGTATTCGATGATCGAGCGGTTAGCGCCGGAGGTAATCGCAGAGAAGTGCAGAATCTATAAGGGTGTCAGTGCGAATGTGGACTTTTACAGCGGATTTGTGTACAGTATGCTGGATATTCCGATGGAATTATTTACGCCAATCTTTGCGATAGCGCGTATTGTCGGCTGGAGTGCACACCGCATGGAGGAGTTGATTAATGTGGATAAGATTATCAGACCCGCGTACAAGAGTATCGCTGAGCTGAGACCTTACCAGACACTCAAGGACAGGTCAACACCGAAATTAGATGGTCAGGAGCAGAAGGTCTATAAACTTCCTATGAATTAAGAGGAAAAAAGTTCTAAAAAGTTATTGCATTTTACAGAGTACGGTGTTAGAATGGTAATAAGTTAAATGAATGCTAGATGATAAAGAGTGGACTTGTGAGTCCACTCTTTTGTTCATGATAACAAGAAATATGGCGCATTTTCAGGTTTCATGGGAAGTCATATAAGAGGTGAGTGAATGGCGAAAAAAGATATCTATGAAGAACGGGCAGAGGCGTTGCTTGCACCTATAGTGGCGGCAAACGGCTGCGAGATTTATGATGTGGAATATGTGAAAGAAGGAAGCGACTGGTATCTGAGGGCATACATTGATAAGCCGGAGGGCGTCAGTATTGTTGACTGTGAGACTGTCAGCCGTGCCTTTTCTGACCAGTTGGATCAGGAGGATTTTATACCGGACGCGTATATTCTTGAAGTGTCCAGCCCGGGACTAGGCAGGGCATTGAGAAAGGACAGACACCTTGAAAAGAGTCTTGGCGAGGAGGTAGAAGTAAAGACCTACAAGCCGGTTGAGCAGCATAAAGAATTTGTTGGTATCCTCAAAGCATTTGACAAGGAAACCGTTACGATAGAAGTGGAGAGTGGCTCAGAGACAAAGGATATGGTCTTTGCCAAATCTGATATCGCGATTATCAGATTAACACTGGATTTTTAGTTTAGGAGGGTAAAGGAAAAATGAATAAGGAATTAATGGAAGCGCTGAATATTCTTGAGAAGGAGAAGGAGATTAGCAAAGAGACGTTGTTCGAGGCAATTGAAAATTCCCTCCTGACAGCCTGCAAGAATCATTTTGGAAAGGCAGACAATATCACTGTCCAGATAGACAGGGAGACCTGTGATTTTATGGTATATGCCACAAAGGATATCGTAGCAACCTATGATGAAGTAGAGGACGATGTCACACAGATCTGTATTGATGATGCAATTCAGCTTTCAAAAAATGCCGTGATCGGGGATACGATTAATATAGAAATCAAATCAAAAGAGTTCGGGCGCATCGCCACACAGAACGCAAAGAATGTCATCTTACAAAAAATACGCGAGGAGGAGCGGAGTGTCGTATACAATCAGTTTTTTGAGAAAGAAAAGGATGTTGTCACAGGCATCGTGCAGCGCTATATCGGCAGAAATATCAGTATTAACCTCGGAAAAGCAGATGCGGTGCTCAACGAGGCAGAGCAGGTAAAGGGGGAGGAGTTCAAGCCGACAGAGCGCATCAAAGTGTATATTCTGGAGGTCAAGAATACGCCAAAGGGACCTAGAATCTTAGTCAGCAGAACACATCCCGAGCTTGTAAAACGGCTTTTCGAGGCAGAAGTGACAGAGATTAAGGACGGCACAGTAGAGATTATGAGCATTGCCAGAGAGGCAGGAAGCCGTACCAAACTTGCAGTCAGGACGAATAATCCCAATGTCGATGCGGTGGGTGCGTGTGTCGGTATGAACGGAGCCCGGGTCAATGCGATTGTTGAGGAGCTTCGCGGGGAGAAGATTGACATTGTCAACTGGGACGAAAACCCCGGAAACTTTATACAAAATGCACTTTCGCCGGCCAAGATCGTAGCGGTATTTGCAGACCCGGATGAAAAGACAGCAAAGGTAGTGGTGCCGGATTACCAGCTCTCTCTTGCCATTGGTAAGGAGGGGCAGAACGCAAGACTTGCGGCAAGGCTTACAGGATACAAGATTGACATTAAATCCGAGACGCAGGCAAAAGATGCAGAGGGCTTCCGCTATGAGGATTACATGTTTGATGAGGATGGCGATGTCTATTATGAGGAGGAGTACGAAGAGGGCGAGTATGCAGAGGAGGACTACGACGACGCTGCATATGACGAAGCCGGCGCGGAAGAGGGCGGCTATGACAACGCTGTATCCGAAGAATATGCGTCTGGTGAATCTGAGTATGACACTGAAGCCGCGGGAGAATACAGCGATGATGCTGAGGCAGATCCAGATGGCATAGAGGAGGAGACGGAGGCATAAATGGCAAAAAAAATTCCGATGAGACAGTGTATCGGCTGCGGCGAGATGAAGAGCAAGAAGGAAATGATACGGGTGCTTCGCACAGACGAGCAGGGCATCATTCTGGATGCGACAGGCAGAAAGAATGGCAGAGGTGCATACATATGCCCTGACCCGGAATGTATGAGGAAGGCGAGAAAGTCAAGAGGACTTGACAGGGCCTTCAAGATGCCGGTACCTGATGAAATATATGACAGTCTGACAAAGGAGATAGAAGTATTTGAATGAGCAGTACTCAAAGAAGGTATATTCCATGCTGGGGCTTGCAATGAAGGCAGGCAAGGTAGTGAGTGGAGAATTTGCAACTGACAAGAGTGTTAAGAGCAATAAGGCATGGCTCGTTATTGTGTCGGAAGATGCATCGGATAATACTAAAAAGATGTTTTCCAATATGTGTGAGTTTTACGAAGTACCAAGATATTTTTTTGGCACAAAAGAGGAGCTTGGGCGTTCAATCGGTAAGGCTATGCGATCATCTCTTGCAATTACAGATGAGAACTTCGCAAAATCTATAATGAAGCATTTGGAACAGTCATCAATCTGTGAATCGTGAGGGTGAGGAGGAGTAATATGGCAAAAATGAAAGTGTATGAACTGGCACAGGAAATCGGCGTAAAGAGCGCGGAAATCCTTGCATTATTAAAAAATAAAGGTATAGAGGTAAAAAGCCACATGAGTGTATTAGAGGACCGACAGGTAGAAGATGTGAGGAAAACGCTGAAAGCGCCTGCTAAGTCAGAAGAGGCACCTAAGACGACAGAGAAAACCGCAGCATCGGGAGAGACGAAGGCGCCTGCCAAGACTGGTGAGGGGACTCCGGCAAAAAAGAAAAAGAGCATTATATTTGTGAGCAATCCTCACAATTCCAAGATGCCGGGAGGCGCACAGATACCTAGAAAAGCTGCGCATTCAGAAAAGAAGGCGGCACCGCAGGGCAAGACGCCAAACACTGAGGTAAAGAAGCCGGCAGCGGAGCCCAAGGCAGAAGCTGTTGTGGAGAAGCCAGTACAGAAACCAGTTGTGGCAGAACCTGCCAAAGTGGAGGCTGTGAAAACCGAACAGCCCAAAAAGGAAGCGGCTGCAAACACACCGGCTGTCGCGAATACAGCAGCGCCTGCAAAGGCACCGGAGCCTGCTGTGAAGGCGGAAGCTCCTGTAAAGAGTGAAGCGCCTGCTGTAAAGGCGGAGGAATCAAAACCAGCACAGAGAAATGATGGGCGTGAGCATAATAACCGGGGTGAAAACCAGCGCCGCGACAGTCAGCGTAATTTCGACAATAATCGGGATAATAACCGGGGTGAAAACCAGCGCCGCGACGGCCAGCGTAATTTTGACAATAACCGGGATAACAATAGAGATAATAATCGGGACAATAACCGAAATGACGGCCAGCGCCGCAACGATGGTCAGCGCCGTGACGGCCAGCGAAATTTTGACAATAACCGAAATGACGGTCAGCGCCGCGACAATAACCGCAACGATGGTCAGCGCCGCGACGGCCAGCGAAATTTCGACAATAACCGTGATAATAACCGAAATGACGGCCAGCGCCGTGACGGCCAGCGTCAGGGCAATAGACCCGGACAGGGATTTAATGGCGGGCGCGACAATAAAGGCGGATTTGGCAATAAGGGTGCTAAGGGCGGCTTTGTGCCAGAAAGCCCGATTAAAGATGCCGAGAAGCATAGAGACGAGGAAAAGCGCCGCATCAGTCAGGAGAAGGATAAGCGGAACCGCAAAGATCTGATCTATGAAGAGGACAGCGAGAATATTAAGAATATCAAGGGCAAGAATAAGCCCGGCAAGTTCATCAAGCCTGAGAAAAAGGCGGAAGATGCAATTGAAGAGCAGATTAAGGTGATCACGCTGCCAGAGAGCCTTACAATCAAAGAGCTGGCTGACAAGATGAAGATACAGCCGTCTGCGATTGTCAAGAAGCTGTTCCTGCAAGGACAGATTGTGACGGTGAATCAGGAAATTCCTTATGAGACCGCAGAGAATATTGCGATTGAGTATGACATTATCTGCGAGCAGGAAGTGAAGGTTGATGTCATTGAAGAACTCTTAAAGGAAGATGACGAAAATCAAGCAGATATGGTGCCAAGATCTCCTGTCATCTGTGTAATGGGCCATGTCGATCATGGTAAGACCTCTCTTTTGGATGCCATTAGAAAAACAAACGTGACAGACAAGGAAGCAGGAGGCATCACGCAGCATATTGGTGCGTATACCGTCAATGTCAATGGACAGAAGATCACGTTCCTTGACACACCGGGACATGAGGCGTTCACGGCGATGCGTATGCGCGGTGCAAATTCGACAGATATCGCAATCCTTGTTGTGGCAGCAGACGATGGTGTTATGCCGCAGACTGTGGAGGCGATCAATCATGCGAAGGCCGCAGGCATTGAGATCATAGTCGCTGTCAACAAGATTGATAAACCCGGCGCGAATATTGAGCGTGTAAAGCAGGAACTGACAGAGTACGGTCTGATCGCGGAGGACTGGGGCGGAAGCACAGTATTTGTGCCTGTGTCTGCAAAGAGCGGAGAAGGAATCGAGCAGTTGCTTGAGATGATTCTTCTGACAGCGGAAGTGCTTGAACTGAAAGCGAATCCAAACAGACGTGCGAGAGGGCTTGTGATCGAGGCAGAGCTGGATAAGGGACGCGGTCCAGTCGCTACGATTCTGGTGCAGAAGGGTACTTTAAAGGTTGGTGATTTTGTATCGGCAGGTGCCGCGAGCGGCAAAGTGCGTGCGATGGTTGACGACAAAGGGCGGCGCGTCAAAGAGGCAGGCCCGTCGATACCTGTGGAAATCTTAGGTCTGAGCGATGTGCCCAATGCCGGCGAGATTTTTATTGCGCATGAGAATGACAAGGAAGCAAAATATTATGCGGAGACTTTCGTAGCGCAGAATAAAGAAAAGCTTCTTGAGGATACTAAGGCTAAGATGTCTCTCGACGATCTGTTCTCGCAGATTCAGGCAGGAAATCTCAAGGAACTGAATCTGATTATTAAGGCGGATGTACAGGGCAGTGTGGAGGCTGTGAAGCAGAGTCTCATGAAGCTGTCAAATGAAGAGGTCGTTGTGAAGTGTATCCACGGCGGTGTCGGCGCGATCAATGAGTCCGATGTCAGCCTTGCATCGGCATCAAAGGCGATTATTATCGGATTTAATGTGCGCCCTGACACACAGGCAAAGGCGACTGCTGAGCGCGAGGGCGTCGATGTGAGATTGTATAAGGTAATCTATCAGGCGATCGAGGATATCGAGGCAGCCATGAAGGGAATGCTGGACCCTGTATTTGAGGAGAAGGTGATCGGCCACGCAGAAGTACGTCAGATTTTCAGGGCGTCAGCCGTTGGCAATATAGCTGGTTCTTATGTTCTTGACGGTATGTTCCAGAGAGGCTGCAAGATTCGGATTACCCGCGAAGGGGAACAGATCTATGAAGGTGAGCTTGCATCACTCAAGCGGTTTAAGGACGATGTAAAGGAAGTCAAGGCAGGTTTTGAGTGCGGTCTTGTATTCGAAGGCTTTGACAGTATGCAGGAGCTGGACATTGTAGAGGCCTATATTATGGTAGAGGTACCACGGTAGAAGTATCACGGTAAAAATTGCAGTATAAATAAGAGTGAAATATGAACGGAGAACAGGAAAATGAGAAAGGACAGTGTCAAAAATACCCGTGTAAACGGGGAAGTGCATCGTGTTCTGGCTGAGGTGATACGAAGTGAGATCAAAGATCCGCGGATTCACCCGATGACGTCGGTGGTATCTGTGGAGGTAGCGCCTGATCTAAAGACCTGCAAAGCGTGGGTCAGTGTCTTGGGTGACGAGGATTCTCAGAAGGATACCATCGAGGGTTTGAAGAGCGCAGAGGGCTATATCAGAAGTCTTTTGGCAAAAAAGATAAATCTGCGGAACACGCCGGAGATCAGGTTTATCCTGGATCAGTCGATTGCTTACGGGGTGTCTATGTCCAAAAAAATAGATGAGATCAACCGTATAGATGACGAGCGGCATGTTGAGGAAAATTAACAACACGAAAATCGTGAATAAAAAATAAAAAGTATCTGGGAATATTTGACTTCCCAGATACTTTTGTGTATTATGTACAGGGACAGTAAAATATTCAATGTAAAGGGAAACATATAAGGGTAGTGATGATTATGGAAAAATTTCAGTTGTTAGAAGAATGTAAAGATGCAAAAAGAATATTTATATCCGGCCATATCCGGCCAGACGGAGACTGTACAGGTTCGTGTCTGGCAATGTATCTGTATTTAAAGAAAGCGCTGCCGCAGGCGAAGGTGACGGTGGCGTTAGAAGAGCCGTCAAGCGTATTTGCATGCATCAAAGGATTTGACGAGATTGACAGTTCGTATATTGTCGATGGCGAGGTGGATGTATTTTTCGCACTGGACTGTGAGAAATCAAGGCTCGGTGAGGCGGAGGAGATTTTTGCCAATGCGAAAAAGCGTATTAATATTGACCATCATATCAGCAATGAGCGGGGCTGCGGCGATGTGAATTATGTGATACCCGGCTTCAGCTCCACGGCAGAGCTTGTCTATAATCTGTTTGAGAAGCAGTATATGGACGAGGAGATTGCCAAGGCAGTCTACATAGGCATTGCACACGATACAGGTATTTTCAAATATTCCAATACGTCGCCGGAGACACTCAGGATTGCCGCAGAGCTGATTGAGTACGGTTTTGACTTTCCGGCGGTGATCGACAAGACTTATTATGAAAAGACTTATGCACAGAACCAGCTTTTAGGCAGGGCGCTTCTTGAGAGCATCATGTTCATGGACGGCAAATGTATTGTCAGTGCCATTGACAAAAAGACACTTGATTTTTATGGTGCTGCCTCTAAGGATTTGGAGGGAATCGTCAACCAACTGCGTATCACCAAGGGGATTGAGTGTGCTATTTTCATGTATGAGGTAGGGAATCTTGAGTACAAAGTAAGCCTGCGCTCCTGCAAGTATGTAGATGTCAGCAAGGTCGCGGCATTTTTCGGCGGCGGCGGTCATGTGAGGGCGGCTGGCTGTAATATCAATGGAACATTTCATGACGCGATCAATAACATTTCGAAGCAGATTGAACTTCAAATGAAGGCATATGAGGATATGGCATGATCAATGGGATAATGAATATCTATAAGGAGGCTGGCTACACTTCGCATGATGTTGTGGCGAAACTCCGCGGCATTGTAAAGCAGAAAAAAATAGGACACACAGGAACACTGGACCCTGACGCAGTCGGGGTTCTTCCTGTGTGTTTTGGCAGTGCGACAAAGCTCTGCGACCTGATGACAGACAAGAGCAAAGAGTATGAGGCAGTTCTAAGACTTGGTATAACGACGGACACACAGGACCTGAGTGGTACCATTCTGAGTGAATCGGCGGTGACATCGGGCGAAGCTGACATCAAGCGCGCGATCATGCGCTTTGTCGGCGGATATGAGCAGCTTCCGCCGATGTACTCTGCCTTGAAGGTCAATGGGAAAAAACTGTATGAGCTTGCCAGAGAGGGCAAGGAGGTAGAGCGGCAGCCGCGCCATGTCGATATCCCTGCTATTCGCATTTTAGAGATGAAGGTGCCAGAGGTTCGGTTCGTGGTAAGCTGCTCCAAAGGAACATATATTCGAACATTGTGTGCGGATATTGGAGAACAGCTTGGCTGCGGCGCCGCGATGGCACATTTGAAGCGCACGAGAGTCGGGAATTTCCGGATAGAAGATGCCGTTACACTGTCACAGGTAGAAGCGTTTATGCAGCAGGGGACACTTCAACAGTATGTCACTGCACCGGACAGTGTTTTTATGGAATACGAGGGCGCAGTTGTCAAGAATGCGTTTGAGAGGGCGCTCTTGAACGGCAATAAGCTGTATCCAAATCAGCTTGATTTTGACCAGCCTGTTTCTTTTAAGGACGGGGATATGCTTCGTGTATATAACGGAAAACGGGAGTTTCAGGCAGTGTATGTATTTCTAAAAAATGAGGGCGTATGGAAACCATTTAAGATGTTTTTGTAGACGCAACTGGGACAAAAAATCATGAAAATCATAGAAAATACGACAGAATTTTATATAGAGGAGGCGACAGCGGCAGCCATTGGGAAGTTTGATGGTTTTCACAGGGGACATCAAAAGCTCTTGGGGCAGTTGAGACAGCAGCAGGAACAAGGACTCAAGTCCGTTGTATTTACTTTTGTGCCGTCTCCCGCCGCATTTTTCAGCAGGTCGCCAGTCAAAGAGCTTTCTACCATAGCGGAAAAACGCAGGATTTTTGAGAAGGCAGGCGTTGACTATTTGATTGAATATCCTTTTCATCAGGAAATAGCGGATATGGAACCGGAAGTATTTGTAAAGGAAGTGCTTGCTGGCAGGCTTCGCGCAAAATGTGTGGTTGCGGGGGAGGATGTCTCTTTTGGGAAAAAAGGAGCGGGAAATTATCATCTGCTGCAAGAACTGGCGTCAAACTGCGGCTATCAGGTTATTTTGATCGAGAAGGTTTCTTATCAGGATAAGGAAGTGAGCTCTACCTATGTCCGCGAGGAGGTGCGCAAAGGGAATATGGAGCTGGCGGCGCAGCTTCTGGGGACACCCTATCATGTGGGCGGAGAAATCATTCATGGCAGGCAGCTTGGACGCACCATCGGAATGCCGACGGTGAATCTGCTGCCGCCGTCAGAAAAACTTTTGCCGCCAAAGGGTGTCTATTACTCTTATGTCGTTCTTCACGGCCGGGAAGAGAACAAACTCCCGTCCATCACCAATATTGGAACCAAGCCAACCGTAGATGACCGATGCATGATGGGCGTCGAGACTTACATTTATAATTTTGACCAAGATGTCTATGGGGAGGAGTTGGAAGTCTATCTGTTGAAATTCAAGCGTCCAGAGATGTGTTTTGACGGGTTTGATGCGCTAAAGAGACAGATGGCAAAAGATCTCGCAGAGGGAAAACAATATCACGGACTTTAAATAGTGGAGACTTCGCTGGGGGATTTTGGTATCTATGTGCACGAATTTTGTGATTGACAGATTTGAATGAGAATGTTATATTAAATTTGTAATTAATATGTAACAAAGTTGTAACAAAGTTCGGAAATGCAGGGAAACTGTGGGCCTGAACTGTTGATAGGTTTCGGCTGCATGGCATATCGCAGCAAAAGAGGAATTGGATTAGAATATGAACAGGATAAAAAAATTAAGGTATGCAGGAGTGATTGCAGGAGTAGGTCTTGCAGTTGTAATGTTTAGCAATGGTGTTTATGCAAATACCAGTCCCAAGGAGACACAGGAGGAGACAGATATTCCGGTGCTCGCGTTTGAGTTCACAGACGAAGCCGCGGCTGACAATTCTGTGAATGCAGCATCTGCCACAGCAGAAACTGATACGGAAGAATTTACAGGTGATGAAGCTATAGATAAAGAAGTGACGGATAAAGAAAATACAGGTGATGAAGCTACAAGTGAAAAAACTACAGAAGAACCCGCTGCGGATAAACAAACTATAGATAAAGAAGCTATAGATGAAAAAGCGACGGAGGAAGATCTGGAGCTGGCAGCAGGTGCAGGCGAAGTCCTTGACAATATCGAGTCACAGGAGACACTGGGACGTTCCGCAGGTGCGGGCGAAGTCTTTGATCAGGCTGAGAGTGCGCTTAATGAGCCAGCGGTGCAGGCACAGAATACCGGGCAGGAGGAAGATGCCCAGCAGCCAGCAGAGCCAGAGACGCATTGGGGATATACTAATTTAGGTATCGCCCATGTGGACAATCATTTGAATATCAGGGAAGAGCCGAATGAAAACGGGAAATTGATCGGAAAACTGTCAAAAGATGCGGCATGTGAGGTCCTTGAGATTGATGAGAACGGCTGGGCACATATCAAATCTGGAAAAGTCGAAGGATACTGTAGCACTGAGTTTTTGTATCTCGGCGAGGAGGCGGTTGCAAGAGGCCGCGAGGTGGCTTCCATGATCGCCATCGTCAACACACAGACACTCAAGGTCAGAGAGCAGCCAAATACAGATTCTACTGTAATTACGCTCATTCCAGAGGAGGAACAGCTAGAGGTGGTTGAGATCATGGAGAATGGCTGGATAAAGTTTTTGCTCGACGACGAGGAGGCATATGTTTCTGGTGAGTATGTCGATGTGGAGGAGAGGCTTGAGAAGGCGGTGACACTCACAGAGCTCAAATACGGGCAGGGCGTGTCCGATGTGCGTGTCGATCTGGTACAGTATGCAAAGCAGTTTGTCGGCAATCCGTATGTATGGGGCGGTACCAGCCTGACAAATGGTGCGGACTGCTCAGGATTTACACTGAGCATCTTCAAAAAATATGGCGTGAGTCTCCCGCATCATGCGGCATCTCAGGCACAGCTTGGAACAAAGGTAGACTATAGTTCAGCGCAGCCGGGAGATCTGGTATTCTATGCAAAGAACGGCAGAATCAACCATGTAGCAATTTACATAGGAAATGGTCAGGTAATCCATGCGTCAAGCCCTAAGACGGGCATCAAGATTTCAAGCTGGAATTACCGTACACCGGCGGGAATCAGAAGGTATCTGGCGAATTAAAATAAATCAAAAGCGGAATAAAAGCTAAATGAAAAGGTAAAAAACAGTTGAAATGTGCATTCATGTATGTTAAACTGTTTTTTATCAGTGGGCTTTTTTATTTGAGAGGCTTACAGGTCATTGATAAGGAGGTGTGGAGATGGCAGCGTTAAGAATTATTCTTACGGTTATTTTAATACTCGTTTCGATTGCATTTACAGTGATTGTGTTGATGCAGGAGGGCAAATCAGCAGGGCTTGGCGCGATCAGCGGTGCGGCTGAGACGTATTGGGGCAAGAACAAGGGGCGTTCCATGGAGGGCGCACTCGTCAAGTTTACGAAGATTTTGGGCATTGTATTTATGTTGCTTGCAATTGTTTTAAATATAAATTTTTAGACAGTGATATATTTAAGATAAACCCGCGAAACACTCTTTTTACAAGGGTGTTTTTTCGTAATTATATACGAGCAGTTCCCTATAGAAGAATATGCCGCAAAGGCGGTGCGGTCACGGACAAAAAGGAGGGATTTGAATGTCTGATAAGAGAAAAAAAGTGATATTGGATTTGATGGATGCGGAGTTTTATGTACCGATGAAGGAGAAGGAGCTTGCAGTCATGCTTCAGGTATCAAAGGAGGACAGAGGCGAGCTGAACCGTATTTTGAATGAATTGCTGGCAGAGGGGAAGCTCTCACTTACCAAGAAGGGAAAGTTTATCAAGGCAAAACACTCAGACAGGGAACTTGTTGGTACTTTTATCAGTCATCCAAAGGGCTTTGGCTTTGTCGAGATTGAGGGCAGAGATGAGGATTTATATATTCCTGAGAACTTTGTAAATGGCGCTTTTCATAAAGATACGGTCAAGGTGGCGCTTTTGTCAACGCAGAGCGCGGGACAAAACGGCAGGCGTCAGGAGGCGCAGGTAATAGAGATTCTGGCAAGAGGCATGAAGCAGATTGTCGGGATTTATGACAAAAATAACAAAAATTTCGGTTTTGTGATTCCAGACAACACGAAGATCAATGAGGATGTTTTTGTGCCTGTCGAGCGTTCCAAAGGGGCGGTGTCTGGTCACAAGGTGGTCTGTGAGATTACGGATTATGGGAAAAATAACCGAAAGCCGGAAGGAAAGATTACGGAGATTTTAGGGCATGTCAATGATCCCGGCGTAGATATTATGTCGATAGTCAAAGGGTATGAACTGCCGACTGAATTTTCTGAGAAAATTATGCATCAGGCAGAGCGGGTGGCAAGTGAAGTGTCTGAGGCGGACATGGCAGGGCGGCGTGATCTGCGAAACGTGCAGATGGTGACGATTGATGGGGAGGACGCCAAGGACCTTGACGATGCAGTCAGCTTGACAAAGGACGGCACGCAGTATCAACTGGGCGTGCACATCGCGGATGTCACGAACTATGTACAGGAAAACTCTGCATTGGACTGGGAGGCGCGTGAGCGCGGGACAAGTGTCTATCTGGTGGACAGGGTGATTCCCATGCTGCCGCATAAGCTCTCGAATGGAATCTGTTCGCTAAATGCAGGGGAGAACCGTCTGGCGCTGAGCTGTCTGATGACGATTGATGAAAAAGGCGAGGTCGTAAGCCACGAGATTGTGGAGTCCGTTATCAACGTAGACAGGCGAATGTCCTACACGAGTGTCAAGAAAATTCTGGAGGACAAAGACGAGGCAGAGATACATGAATATGAAGCGCTTGTGCCGATGTTTGAGCTGATGCGTGAGCTTGCGGGAATCCTGCGGGAAAAGCGCAAAAAGAGAGGATCTATTGATTTTGATTTCCCGGAGAGCAAGATCGTGCTGGACAAACAGGGGCATCCGATCGAGATTAAGCCGTATGAGCGCAATGTGGCGACAAAAATCATAGAGGATTTCATGCTGATTGCCAATGAAACTGTGGCAGAACATTTTCACTGGATGGAGTTGCCGTTTGTGTACAGGACGCATGATAATCCTGATCCAGAGAAGATTGACAAGCTTAGCACATTTATCCGCAATTTCGGTTATTCGATCAAGAGCAGGCAGGAGGAAATTCATCCCAAGGAGCTTCAAAAGCTTCTGGCAAAGATAGAGGACACACCAGAGGAGGCACTGATCAGCAGACTGACGCTGCGCAGTATGAAGCAGGCAAAATACACAATTGATTGTACGGGACATTTTGGGCTGGCATGTCAATATTATTGTCATTTTACCTCGCCGATCAGAAGATACCCTGATTTACAGATTCACCGCATTATGAAAGAACAGCTTCGCGGACGGCTGAATGAGAAGCGCATTGACCACTATAATGCACTTCTGCCAGAGGTGGCAAAACATTCCTCAGAGATGGAGAGGCGTGCAGATGAGGCAGAGCGCGAGACTGACAAACTCAAGAAAGTCGAATTTATGGAGCGCCATATCGGTGAGATTTATGAGGGAGTCATTTCCTCAATCACAGCATGGGGCGTGTATGTGGAGCTGCCAAATACGATTGAAGGCATGATTCATGTATCTATGCTGCCAGGAGACTATTTCTATTATGATGAGGAGACGTATGAGATGGTGGGGCAGTCTACAGACATTCGGTACAAGCTGGGACAGACATTGAAAATCAGGGTTCATGCGACGGATAAGATCTTGAGAACGATTGATTTTGTCATTCCTCAGGAGTGGGAGATAGACGAAGATAAGGAATGAAAGAAGGTAGCAGAATGGCAAAAAATGAAGCAATGAAGCTGGTTGCCAACAACAAAAAGGCATACCATGACTATTTTATAGAGGAGAAATATGAGTGTGGAATCGCGCTTCATGGCACGGAGGTCAAATCTCTGCGCATGGGAAAGTGCAGCATTAAGGAGGCATTTATCCGTATCGAACATGCAGAGGTGTTTGTGTATGGTATGCATATTTCTCCTTATGAAAAAGGAAATATTTTTAATAAAGACCCGCTGCGTGTAAAAAAACTTTTGTTGCACAAGCAGGAGATTAACAAGTTGTTAGGTAAAATCAAGGAGAAGGGCTATACACTGGTGCCGCTTCAGGTTTACTTTTCAAATGGCAGGGCAAAGGTAGAAATCGGGCTTGCGCGCGGTAAGAAGCTCTATGACAAGCGTGAGGATATTGCAAAAAAAGACGCACGGCGTGAGACAGAGCGTGAATTTAAAGTAAAGAACTTGTACTAAAGACAGTGGGTGAAATCAAAAAGGGGAGTGAATCCCCTTTTTGATTTCAGTATTCTTTGAGTTTAGTCCTCTCTGCTTCTCGCAGTGATAATCCAAGGCGCCGGGTCGGACTTAAAGGTGTTGTTGCTGCGGAGTTTTGTCACAGACACCTGTATCGTCTCCACGTCGGCAAGTCCAAGGTCATGCAGCGTATCAGGCAGGCTGGCAGCAGTCTTGAAGTCCAGTGTATAGATCACGACATTCATGTTTGGATTGAGCTTTAGCAGGCATTCAAGTTCTTGTTCTGTGCTTGCGGACGCAACTAAGAACACGAGTGAAGGAACTGGACACTGGGACATCGTAGTCTCATCAACATGGTCGATGATCTTGATATTGTGGAGGTCAAAGTGCGATACATTGTCCTCGAGGGTAGAGCGGTCAGCCCTGCTGTATTCCACGGCGATGACAGAACCCTCAGCGGCGATCAGCGCAGCCTCGATGGCAATGCTTTCTCCGCCGATGACACAGATGTCGTCCTGTGGGTCAACCATCATTTTGCTTAGAATGATAGAGCGGATCTCACTGCCGACATAGTTGATGGAGCCGCGCTGGAGTTTCTCATTGCTCAGTCCGATGCGCGTCGAATTTCTGGCATTTGGGTTGAGAATGAGCATACCAGCCGACGCGTTGATGCCGCGGTTGATCATATCCTTAATCTGGTTATGCAGAATGTCGCCGCTGGGGTCGGAGCCTTCATTATACCATACCTCGCACTCGCCCAGACCAGCATTCCACAGGCGGTAGAAAATGTCGTCGATACCGGCATTGGTAAATATCAGTGTGGTCTTGTGCGCCTCGACGGTGGGAATGACGTTTTTGTTTTTCTTTGTGATGTCAATGATTTTGACATGCTCCAGATCAATCGGCGTATTCTGCGAATAGTATTGCAGCCAGCTTAAAATGATCTCATTCGTAAAAATTTGTTTTTCCATTGCGGAGCCTCCTTGTTTGTTGGTAGTTTATACGTTAAGGTATCGTTAGGGTATATTCTTTTCTTTATTTTGTCTAGTTTTTTGAGGGATGTGTTTTACTTTATTCCATATATATCACTATATCATATTCGCCACAAAAAAACAGCAGTGTACAATAAAATTTATCCTAGTTTTTTTGCCGTAAATTTGTTACACTATAAAAAGTGTCAGAGTGTCATGAAAAATTATAGATACAGAAAGGACGATCATATAATGGGGAAAATATTTAAGTTTGGGCAGGATGTGGACACAGACCAGATTATTGCGTCGCAGTATATTATATATCCTACAATTGATGAGATGAAAGTACATACGTTTGAGTCTTTGGACACGGAATTTGCATCACAGGTGCAGCCGGGGGATTATGTTGTGGCATCGGAGAATTTTGGATGCGGTTCATCGAGAGAGCAGGCGCCGACGGTGCTAAAAGCGCTGGGCGTCAAGGCGGTTGTGGCGAAGTCTTTTGCGCGCATCTTTTATAGAAATGCGATCAATATCGGACTTCCGGTCATTGTCTGCAAGGAGCTGTACGACAATGTCAATGCAGGTGACGAGATGGTGTTATCCATGCAGGAAGGGGTTGTGCGTGTGAACGGTAAGGAATATGAGTGCACGAAGCTGCCGGCGTATATGCAGGGGATTCTTGATCAGGGTGGACTGATTGCGTCACTAAATGAAGAATGATTTGGAGGTGTATGCTGTGGAGCTTGTGGAGTATAAATTGAATATACCAAGTGAATTGACGTTTTATCTGTCAAAATCAGACAAAAAGACAGAGCAGCAAAGAAATGCATTGCTTTTATATCCATATATTCATAATCAAACAATCTCGCATGGAAGGGCTGCCGAGATCCTCGGAATGAATAAATATGAGTTGATTGATATCTATGAAGATTTAGGTATGCCATATTATAATATGGATTTTGCTGAAATTGAAGATGAACTTGAAACTTTTCATGAATTGGAGGCGAATTTGCCATGATTGTGGTAGCAGACACAACGCCTTTAATTTCTCTAATGAAAATAGATAAGTTGGCATTGCTGCAAAGTTTATTTGGTAAAGTTTATATTCCAGAAGCGGTGTATCATGAGTTGGTCAGAAATCCGTTGTTTGAGAGGGAAGCTCTAATTGTAAAGAATTGTGAATATATTTGTGTTATAAAAATTTCGGACGAAAGAGCCGTTAGTATTTTGCGCAGAGCAACAGGGCTTGATCTTGGAGAGAGTGAAGCAATTGTTCTGACAGATGAACAGCAGGCAGATTTATTGCTGATGGATGAGGCAAAAGGAAGAGCCGTTGCGAGGCAAATGGGAATAAAGATTATGGGAACAATCGGCAGAAGAACTTCTTAGAACGGCAAAAAAGTTTCAATTTGGGAATGGAGGATTTGGAGAAAATGGGAATGACAATCGCTGAAAAAATTATTGCGGCTGCGGCGGGTGTTTCGTCCGTCAAGCCGGGAGATATCCATACCGTAGTGCTTGATCGTCTGATGAGCAACGACGGGACAACGCATCTTACAATTGATATGTACAACCAGTTGAAAAACCCGCGTATCGCAGATGTCAGTAAATTAGTGTGGATTATGGACCACAATGTACCGTGCGACAGTGTCAAGACTGCGGCATCACACAAGAAGATGCGTGATTTTGCAAAGGAGCACGGTATCAAATTCTATGAGGGAGCTGGCGTCTGTCATCAAGTGATGATGGAGAATCATGTCACAAGCGGCGAGCTGATCTTCGGCGCTGACAGCCATACGTGCGCATACGGTGCAGTTGGTGCATTTGGCACTGGTGTGGGCTGTACAGATTATCTCTATGCGATGGTGACGGGGAAATCGTGGCTTTTGGTGCCGGAAACACTGAAATTTAATTTGACAGGAGCATTACAAGAGGGCGTATACGCCAGAGATTTGATCCTGTCTATCATTGGGATGATCGGTGCAAACGGCGCAAATTATATGGCGATGGAGTTTGGCGGAGAGGGCTTGAAAACACTGAACATGAGTGACAGGATTTCAATCTGCAATCTCTGTGTAGAGGCAGGCGCAAAGACAGCGCTGATGGAGGTTGACGAGATCGCGCTCAACTATCTAAAAGAACATGGCAGAGAGCCGAAGCATTGTTTTCAGAGCGATGAGGACGCTCAGTTTGCAAAGGTATATGACATCGATTTGGGAACGATCAGACCAATTGTAGCGAAGCCGCATTTTGTGGACAGTGTGGTCGATGCGAAGGCGTGTGTGGGCACGCATATTGATCAGGCATTTTTGGGCTCCTGCAATAATGGGCGCATAGAGGACTTGCGGGTCGGGGCTGAGCTGATCAGGGGCAAAAAGGTGCACCCGCTTGTCAGATTTTTGGTGGTTCCAGCAAGTGCAGCAGTGTACAGGCAGGCGCTGGCTGAGGGGATTATTGATACTTTTATGGAGGCAGGCGCGATTGTCATGAATCCAAACTGTAGCGTGTGCTGGGGAAGCTGTCAGGGCGTGATCGGTGAGGGAGAAGTGCTCATAAGTACTGGAACGCGCAACTTCAAGGGACGCGCAGGCCACAAGGATTCGTTTGTGTATCTGGCATCTGCGGCGACGGTGACGGCATCTGCGATAAAGGGTGAGATTACGACAGCAGATTTGCTGACTGTGTGAACGGAAGTGAATATTGCGCCAGCCGCGAAGCGGCATACTTGATTATGCGGCTGTATAGCTTCGGGATATATTGTATAAACAGAAGAGAGGAGTATTATAAATATGGATCAATTCACTGGAAAAATATGGGTTCTTGGCGATGATATCGACACGGACATCATTATTCCTACAGAATATTTGGCACTCAAGACGGTGCAGGACATGGCACCGTATGCATTTTCGCCACTCCGCCCAGAACTTGCAGGGCAGATAAAGGAGGGGGATATCATCGTGGCAGGGAAGAATTTTGGCTGCGGCTCTTCGAGAGAGCAGGCGCCGGAAATCATTAAGGCGCTTGGGATTCAGTGTGTGATTGCGAAATCCTTTGCACGTATATTCTTTCGCAATGCCATCAATAATGGTCTGCTGCTGATCGAAAACGACAAGCTGCGTGACGCGGTAAGCGAGGGCGATGAGATCACAGTTACCATCAATGAAGCGATCATGCATCATGGAAATCAGTATCCTATCACGTCCCTGCCTCAGAATCTAGTAGATATCATCAATGCGGGTGGTCTGGTCAAGGCGATGCAAAGGCTGAACCATGTCAGTGATTAAGGAAGTTCCCGCAGAGGAAATGGAATGGATTAGATTAGGAGGATAAGCAATGGGGTTAACGATAATAGAGAAGATTGTGAGAAATAATATCGGGAAAGAGGCTCATCCCGGTGAAATCGTGACAGTGAATGTGGATCGCGTGATGATTCATGACATTTTTATTCCGTTTGTGGCGTCCAAGTTTGAGGAGATGGGATTTACAAAAATCTGGGATGCAGACAAGGCTGTGCTCATCTATGACCATCTGGTGCCAGCAAGTCAGGTGGACGATACCAGACATTTCCGCATAGGGAATGCGTTTGTAGAAAAGTATGGAATGAAAAACATTCATCGGGCAGATGGAATCTGTCACCAGCTCATGACGGAAGCCGGTTATGTGAAGCCGGGGGATATTGTGTTTGGCACGGACAGCCACACAACTACCTATGGCTGTGTCGGCGCGTTTTCGTCTGGTATTGGATATACGGAGATGGCAAGCATTCTCGGTACAGGAACACTCTGGATTCGCGTGCCGGAGACAATCAAAGTAAATATCACAGGGAAGCTTCCTGAAAATGTCATGGCAAAGGATATTATCCTAAAGTTAATCGGAGATCTGGGGGCAGATGGCGCTACCTACAAGGCGCTGGAATTTGCAGGAGACACCGTCGAAAATATGACAGTGGCGTCAAGAATGTCCATGTCCAATATGGCGATTGAGGCGGGCGCAAAGTGTGCACTTTTCACACCAGATGAAAAGACTGCCGAATACTGCGGCATCGAACTGACAGACAAAGAGCGGGATTTGGTCGGCGATGCGGATGCAGTGTACTGCAAAGTGATAAACTACAGGGCGGAGGACTTTGTTCCCGTGATGGCGTGTCCGTCCAACGTTGATAATGTAAAACCCGTCTCAGCGCTTCTCGGAAAGGAGATTGATCAGGTATTTATCGGCTCATGCACCAATGGGCGTCTCGAGGATTTAATGGCGGCGGCGGCGTTTCTAAAGGGGAAGCATGTGGCGCCTTTTGTGAAATTGATCATCACACCGGCAAGCCGCAAGATTTATAGAGAGGCGGTCGCAAATGGGACGATGGCAGTGCTTGCGGAGGCGGGCGCGATCATCACGCATCCTAGCTGTGGTCTGTGCTGCGGCAGGACTGGAGGCATTCTGACCGATGGGGAGACAGTGATTGCCACAAACAACCGTAATTTTCTTGGACGCATGGGTACCTCAAAAGTAAATATTTATCTGGCATCGCCTAAGTCGGCTGCGGCTTGTGCGGTGGCAGGGAAAATTGTTGTTCCATAAAGAGTGTGGACAATCTGTCCAATGGACAAAATGACAAGAATAGGATATCCTTTTATTGATACATGTATTGATGAAAGGATATCCTTTTTATGCACACGGGCAGAGGAAAAATACAGCGCAATAATTGACATAGGAGGAGTTTATGAAGGCAATAAAAATCGGAACCAAAATTGAGATTTACAATGACACCGTCATGACTTTTAATGAACTGCCGGCACGAGCTTATATTGTAAGGTTTGAAAAAATGACAGGTTTTTATCTGGATGAGTATGCAGAGGTGGAGATTAAGGAGGATAAAATTTATGGAGAACACATAAATAAGGTCAAGAAGGTATTGCGGACATACAAAGCGTTTAACCGCAATCTGGGGGTGATTCTAAGCGGTTATAAGGGAATCGGAAAGTCGCTGTTTGCCAGACTTTTAACAGTGGAAGCGATAAAGAACGGCATTCCAATCATTGTGGTGGACAAGTATATTCCGGGAATCGCTTCTTATTTGGAAGCGATTGACCAGTGTGTCATGGTATTGTTTGATGAGTTTGACAAGACTTTTGGCGATGTCAAGGCAGTGGAAGGAGAGACCGAGCCACAGGCTGCGCTGCTTGGTCTGTTCGACGGGATTTCACAGGGAAAGAAATTGTTTGTCATCACATGCAATGATGTCAGGAAACTCAATGATTTTATCGTGAACCGTCCGGGACGTTTTCACTACCATTTTCGCTTTGAATATCCAACTGCGGAGGAGATTAAGACGTACTTGCGGGATAAGCTAAAGAAATCATTTTATGGTGAAATCGAGCCGATCATATCATTTTCAAGAAAAGTGGACTTAAATTATGATTGTCTCAGGGCAATTGTGTATGAAATCAACAGCGGAGAGAGTTTTCGCAGTGCGATTGAGGATTTGAATATCATGAATCTGTCAAAGGAGAGCTACCACCTCATAATATATTTTAAGAATGGTTCGCCGATGCGCATTGAGAACAAGCATATTGACTTTTTTACGGAGGAAGAAATTATTGCCTGCTTTTCGGACGATGGCTTTAATGAGATTCTGACAGTCAGTTTTTGGATTAAAGACAGTACGTATGATGTGAAGGAGGATTGTGCAGTCATTGCGGCGGAACGATTGAAGATTACGTATGATGAAGAGTATGATGAGGAACGCGTGCGAAAGATTAAGACGCTGATAGTGGACCGTCTGGAAATCAGAAAGGTGCGGGAGAGGAGCCTGCACTATGCAGTGTAGGCTCAGCTTGGTTCAGGTTTCGCTTAATTCAGTTGGTTATGTTCAAGAATATGCCGGAGAAGTCCGTCACAGCCTTCCATGATATCCTTGTAAGTGGTGTCAAAATCTCCGGTATACCAAGGGTCTGCGACATCTCTGCCAGAACCGGCAAAGGTGAGTAGTTTATAGATTTTGCTCTCGCTGTCACCGCCTGCGATGCGGGTCATATTGCGGATATTGGCGGTATCCATACCGATCAGATAGTCATACGCTGCATAATCCTGTGCCGTCATCTGAACTGCGCGGTGCGGAATCAGCGGTATTTTGACCTCTCTTAATTTGTTCACTGTGCCGTAGTGAGGCGGATTGCCAATCTCCTCGCGGCTGGTGGCAGCAGAGTTGATGTAAAAGGCGCTTTCCAGTTTTTTTTGTTTTACGAGGTGTGTCATGACGCTTTCCGCCATGGTGCTGCGGCAGATATTGCCGTGGCAAATAAAAAGTATTTTAATCATTTTTCTATAACTCCTTATATATCCTGTATTTCTTCTCAAATGCTTGACTTTGCTGGGTTTTCGGACTATTCCGAAATTCTATGTTTCCAAAGCATTTTCTCAAATCGTCTCATACTTTCTCATATTTGTCCCTGCAAAATTGGTAAATACGTTGGTAAAGTAAGCGGCTTTACCAACGGACTTTTTTAAGAGTTCGCCACTCGCTGCAGTTCCTCCTTCGCATCATCAAAATTCACATGGGTGTAGGTATTCAGGGTTAGGAACTGTTCAGAAATTACTCATGACAATTACTTGTCACAAGTAATTTCATCACAGTTCCTTACGCTGATATCCGAATGACCCATGATATACTGTAAGGTATTCGGATTCATCCTCGACTTCGCCATATTGGAGCAAAAAGTGTGTCTGCATACATGAGGGGTTACTTTTGGCATCTGGATACGATAAATCTTGTTGTACTTTTCGATGATATGCTCCATATACTTCTCCCAGTGAAGGACAACCTTTGGCATATCATTCTTATCCAGACACAGGAAACGAATATAACCATCTACCATAGGCTCAACTTTCGG
>Ga0137306_100269_pt1 | contig 80979 bp, 68 predicted proteins | sample Inofroosms_March_FD_97187 | JGI IMG/M metagenome (GOLD analysis project Ga0137306, IMG submission 97187) | Mouse cecal microbial communities from Vienna, Austria - N-Acetylneuraminic and N-Acetylglucosamine D2O microcosms_March | ecosystem: Host-associated > Mammals > Digestive system > Large... | reverse complement strand
ACAGGAGCAGCCAGATAAAGCCCGCCATCATGGCAAGTGTAACATATATTTTTATCGGGGCAGCGTCCCCGGTCTTAGGCTCGTTGTCCTTAGAAGATTCGGGTTTTGTATCATTTAAGTTAGAATTGTTTTGGCCGCTGTAATTGTTACCGCTGTTATTCCCGTTTCCATTGTTACCACTGCCGCCGTTGTCATTCCCGCTTCCATTGTTATCACTGCCGCCGTTGTCATTCCCGCCGCCATTGTTATCACTGCCGCCATTGTCATTCCCGCCGCCATTGTTATCATCATTTCCATTGTTCCCCCCGCCGCTGCCATCGTTTGCCGTATCTTTATAAACGATTGCATAAACAGAGAAATGGTCTGTCTCTATAGTAATGGTATCGGCGCTACCATCCAGATCAGTCAAAAGCTCCGCCCTGCCGTCATGCAGCCGGATGACGGCAAATGTCCTTGTCCTATTGCTATCGTCATTTCTTAAGGCTTCCGGCACGGTAATGACGATCCTTATCTTTTTCGCCGTCTCATGTATATTCGTGCGGTCTGCCCCTGCCAGCTTATACAGGTCGATATTTAAATACAATCCCTCGGTAAAACCGTTCAATGCCTGCCGTACAGCCGCCCGATCCAAAACGCTCACGGTATTTCCCGCATCCTGTACCTCAAGGACAATCTTAACATTGGTTCCGTTCCACATCTGCTGCTTTTCTTCATCCGTCAGGAGCATATCCTTCAATTCCTCTGACGGAGTGGAAATATTGGTTTTCGGAGCATTCGCTCCCAGTTTGATCTCCGGAGTAACGGTTCCGATTCCCGGCTCTGTTCCCGTTGCCGGAATGGTCTCTGTCTGCCTGTAACCGCACGTCTGACATTCCCTGTGCTTTGTTCCCGCTTCAGTTGCCGTCGCCTCTCTGTCTGTTATCCAATTTCCCAAATCATGATTTCCTCTTCCAATTTCTTCGCCGCAGGAGCAGACTTTCCAATGCTGCGTATCATCATGCTGCCATTCCCCATAATCGTGACTATGCTCTTCCCTGATATGAGTTTCATATTTCATCCAGCTATAGCTAGCCTTATAAGCCTCTGCTGTACCTGCCGGAACCAAAATTCCCAAAATACCTTCTGCCACACATGGACAATTGTCAAAAACATCCGAATAAGTCTCGTATAATACAGGCGGCGTTTTACTCTGCATTGTCACACTTGACAACTGGGTACAATCACTAAATGCACCATAGTCTATGGAAGACACATTTTTCGGAATGGTTATTTCCGTTAAACTGGAGCACCGAAGAAATGCATAGCCGCCAATGCTTATAACGCTGTCCGGCATCTTAACTGACTGCAGCCTTTCACAATCTTGAAATGCAGATTTCCCAATCATCTCCACATTGGATAATATCTCAACACTTTCTAAATTAACACATCTATTAAATGCACTGTCTCCAATGCTTGTGACATTGTATTGGATTGTTACCTGCGTAAGATTGTCACAACTACCAAATGCCCAGTTACCGATGTTGGTTACACCTTCTTGAAGCACTATAGCTGTTACCTGTTGCCTATATAATCCTCTATTTTTCAACCAGTCCTCCATCCCGTCATCCGAACCGATCGTCAGTTTACCGTCTGCGTCAAGCGTCCAGTCATCTCCGGAGACGATATTGTCCGCCTGTGGCACAAATTCCGTCTCTTCCTCCGTCAGCTCCGCATCGTTCCCGCTGACATTCTCCGCAACACTTCCCTCCTGTGTCAGCACGCTTGCAGACACGGTGTTTGACACCATGCCCACGGTCAGCACCGCCGCAAACATTACCGCCATCATCCTCTGTAATAAACCCCTTCGCTTTTTCATAACAATTTCAACCTCCATCTGCTGTATTTTTACTGAATCCCTATATTTATCCATGCCGCTTTCCGCCCGAAAAGACGGCACCATGAATATCCCCGTCAGGCCGTCAGGATAAAAGTCTTTTTCTTTATATATACTATAGCATACATTTTTTGACCTGTTCACGTTAATCCTATCATATCATATCCTAAGAAGTATTGTATTACAAATCATACCTATAAATATGCAATCTGTACCTTTTTCCTAATTATATCTGAAAGTTTAATTCAAATAGTCCTTCATACACATCAAAATCTCTTAACTATAGTTAAAGACTTTCTGAAATTCTAAAAGTGATTCTCTTTTCTCCAGCCGACGCTTATGAATTTAAACAATTTGTAAACATCTTTGGTTTATTTTGTTATATGCATGAACACACAAAAATCAATCTTTTTTTCAATTTTTAATAATTCTTTTAAATCTAAAAGTTAGTGTATAATTTTTATTGGCAATAAGAACGGATATACAATTATGTAAACCAAAAGGAAGCAGAGATGAAAATCCCTGCTTCCCAATCACACAGTTTTTCTTTATGATGTTAATTGCGACATGAAATCAAAGGAGACTGTATGATGATTTCCAAACTTTTTGATATGTACTGCTCAAACTGTCCGCTTCTTTCCCGAATCCGTCAATTTTCTTTTTCCCTCTATGATAAAAGAATACCGCCTTGCATCCATACAAGACGGTATCTTAAAAACCCAAAAGGCGCATGATATTGATTTTTCAAAGTTCCCTACGCCAAATGATGTGAGAGGTTTAGTATTTATGCCCAATCGACCGGCATCAGATATACTGCCACTCTGAGCAGGTTTTCTTTCCTATGCTGTGATAATATACCAGCAGAACAAAGATTAACGCAAGCGCAAGGCATTTTCTGGTTCTTCCGCCCCGTTTCGCCCATCTGACAATCCTGGAAACAAGTTCCTTCTTTGTTTCCTCCGTCATGCCCTTCTCCCGGTCCTAGGCTCGCCGTCCTTTGAGGAATTCGGTTTCGCATCATTTTTACCGGAATGATTATCATTGCTATTATTATCGCTGTCGCCGTTATTGTTGCTATTGTTATTGTCGCCGTTATCGCTGTTATCCAAATCGGGCAAAATCTCCGCCCTGCCGCCATGTACCCGGATGACCGCAAACGTCCACGTCATATTGCCGTCCGTGTTTTTCAGGCTGTCAGACGTCGCAATGACAATTTTAATCTTTTCCGCCGTCTCGGTTATATCCGTACGTTTATCCCCAACCAGCTTATACAGCTGGATATTCAGATATCCTCCCACGGTCATATCGTTTAATGCCCGTTCGACAGCCGTCTTGTCTGAATCGCTCACGGTATTTCCCGCATCCTGTACTTCAAGGACAATCCTGATATCGGTTTCATTCTGCGCCTGCTGCCTTTCTACCTCTGTCAGGAGCATATCTTCCACTTCCTCCGTGGGAGTGGATATGCTGATTGCCGGAGCATTTTCTTCCCGCTTCACTTCTGTTATAATGGTTCCGCTTCCCGTCGCCGGAATCGTTTCTGTTTCCTTTTGACCACAGCGGTTACATGTTCGCTCCTTTTGACCGGGCGTCGTTTCTGCGGCGGTTTTCTTTACCACCCACTCTCCCCAGTCATGTCCCAGCTTGTTGATTACCACGCTATCCTTATCCGTAACCAGTATCCAAATCAGTACATATCCTTCTCCGCCAAAATAAAAGTTTGGTAGGTTTGCGCCCGCCACGATATGTAATCGTCATCCGCCGCTCATCCAATGAGCTGGCGCATTACTTCAAATCATGAGCGTTTAATATTTTCATGAAATGCTTCACGTTTGCTTCAATATCTCCTTTAAACACCGAAGAGCCCGATACGATTACATTTGCGCCGGCATCTAAAATCATGCCTACATTCTCCTTGTTGACGCCTCCGTCAACCGCCACGTCCACCTTTAAGCCCCTGCGTTCTATTTCCGCCTTTACATCCACAATTTTTGATGTACAGCTGTCAAGATATTTCTGCCCGCCAAAACCGGTATTGACCGTCATGACCAGAACCTGATCCACATAATCCAGATAAGGATAAAGCGTATCAATTGGAGTCTGGGGATGCAGGGAAATTCCCGTCCGAAGCCCCATTGATTTGATTTTTAACAGCGTGTCCACCATACATCGGCATGCCTCGATATGTATGGTCAGCCCGTCGGCGCCCGCTGCCGCAAACTGGTCAACATAGCGTTCCGGCTCTGTGATCATCAGATGCACATCAAAAAATTTATCCGTTACCTTGCGCAAGGACTGGATAACCGGAAATCCAAAGGAAATGGATGGAACAAAAACCCCATCCATAACATCAATATGAATATATTTTGCACCTGCCTTATCTACTTTTTCTACCTGTTCGCCAAGTCTTGCAAAATCTGCTGCAAGAATAGAGGGGGATAAAATTGTCATAGTCAGTATCTCCTTTTGTTTTTACATTCTGCATATAAATTTACATAGTCTTCATAACGTTCTTTGCTGATTTTCCCCTCATCCAGCGCATTTTTTACCCCGCAGTCCGGCTCGTGGATATGCGCGCAGCCAAGAAATCTGCACTTCTCCTCATAAGCCTCAAACTCCGGAAAGCTTTTGGTCAGTTCCGCCGGCAGCAAATCCGACACACTTAAGGAACTGAATCCCGGCGTATCAAAAATATACGTATCATCTCCTATGGCTATCAGCTGGGAATGTCTGGTGGTATGCTTCCCTCTTTCAATTTTCTCGCTGATAGCTCCGGTTTCCATAACCGTTTCTTCCTGCAGGCAGTTTACCAGTGTGGATTTCCCTACGCCGCTGGGACCTGCCACCGTTGTTACCTTCCCTTTTAACACCTTCTCAACGGCAATCACTCCCTCTTTGTTCAGTGTGCTGGTAAATATTACCTTGTATCCTGCACTTTCGTATATCCACGCCAATTCTTTCTTTTTCTCTTCTGTTACCAGATCCTCTTTGTTAAAACAGATAACCGTAGGAACCTCTGCCCGCTCCATTTGAATCAAAAACCGGTTTAAAAGTCCTAAATTAGGCTCCGGAGCCGCCGCCGCAAAGATTACAAGCGCCTGGTCCACATTTGCCACAGCCGGACGGATCAGTTCATTTTTCCGCTCTAACAGCTCTACAATATTTCCAAGACGTTCCTTTTCGTCAATGATATCCATGGACACTTCGTCCCCTACCAGGGGTTTCCTATGATCCTTCCGAAACACGCCTTTGGCCTTGCACTCATAAATCAGGCCGTCGCCACACCTTACATAATAGAATCCGGCAATCCCTTTGATAATTCTTCCCTTCATCCGGCATTCCCTTTACTGAGCCTGGGTAAAGTTTACGGTCTGGGAAGGATAATCTACCTTTTCTTCCTTCTGCTCCATGACCGGATCGCCGTTTTCATCAACAGCGGGATTTCCAGCTTCATCGATTTTCTGACTCTCTACCACCCTGGTGCCGCTGAAGCTGATCGTTCCGCTTCCCGACTTAAAGCCCGTCTCATTAACGCTTACCGGGAAAGAAGAAGTACTAAAGCTTCTCTGTTCTCCATCCGCCGCCGTAATGGTTATCGTAACCGCACCTCCCGTATATCCGGAAGGAGCATCAATATTACCCACAAAATTGTATTTTGTCTCTTTCTTCCCAAGGCTCAGCACAAAATTGACTGCCGTTCCCTCTTCTACTTCCATTCCCGGAGAGTAGCTCTGGGAAATAACCAGTCCTTGTGTTACAGAATCAGAATATTCTTCCGATACCGTTCCCGCCTTCAAATTGTACTGTGCCAGCTTATCCTTTGCCGCACTTTCGCTAAGCCCCCGCAAATCGGGTACATCCGTCTTTTTGGTCTCCGGCCCTATGCTGACGATCAGTGTAACGGTAGAAGTCTTTGCCGCCTTCTCCGTTCCTTGGGGAGATTGGGAAATGACATAGCCCTCTTCCACGTCATCATCATAATCCGTATCCGTCGTTACCCTAAAACCTGCCGCTTCCAGTTGGGCAATTGCTTCATCCCTTGCTTTTCCTGTTACATCCGGTACATCTATTGCATTAGTGCCGCTGCTGACAACTAAAGAAATTGTCGTACCCTGGGCAACCAGTTCTCCTGCATTAATGCTCTGGGAAATGACTTTATTTTCTTCTACTTCATCATTTTCCTCATAGGTCACTTCCACTTCCACATAAAGTTCCTTTAAGGTAACCTTTGCCACCTCTATGTCCATACCGATGACGCTGACCATTTCGATATCCTTAACCACTTCCTCCTGATCCTGGTCTGCATCTTCCCCCTTAAAGATACCTACTGCATTGGCTACCAGAACAAGAGCAATGATTCCGATAATGACTGCCGCCACGATGGCGAGAATTGTTGTAATCCGCTCCATCTTCGGATCCATGTCGTCATCCTCGTATTCATCGTCATATTCGTCCTCGTCATCCTCGTCGTCTTCTTCGTCCTCGTCGTATTCCTCATCGTCCTCCCAGGCCCTTACAGGCTTCTGCCTGCTTTTGCCCCGTGCGGCATCCTCATTTAACCGCATATGCACTTCGTCCACATTAATGGAACCTGTCTTTTCCTTAATCTCCGCCATGTCCTCTTCCGTAATGGCTTTGGTCGCTGCGGAAGCATCCACATCCACCATGGTCACAAAGTCTTCGTCAGGCGTGATCAGGGATTTCTTTAAATCCACAATCAGCTCGCCCATGCTCTGGTATCTGCGGTCGGGACTTTTCTGGGTACATTTGAAAATGATTTTTTCCACACAAAGGGGAATTTCAGACACATATTCCCTGGGAGAAGGCATCTCCTCCTGAATATGCTTTATGGCAATTGCCACCGTAGTCTCCCCGTCAAAGGGAACGTGACCGGTAAGCATTTCAAACATGGTACAGCCCAAAGAATAAATATCGCTTTTCTCATCGGAAAATCCGCCTCTGGCCTGCTCGGGAGAGGTATAATGGACGCTTCCCATAACATTGGAGGTAATAGTATTGCTGGTTGCCGCCTTGGCAATGCCGAAATCCGTTACCTTTACCTTGCCATCCTTGGAAATAATAATATTCTGAGGCTTAATATCTCTGTGTATAATATGGTTGTTGTGGGCGGCTTCAATCCCCATGGAAACCTGAATGGCGATACTGATTGCCTCTTTAATGGAGAGACGGGATTTTTTCTCAATATAGTTTTTCAGGGTAATTCCCTCTACTAACTCCATGACAATATAATAAATGCCTTCCTCTTCGCCTACATCATAGACATTTACAATATTCGGATGCATCAGACCAGCCGCCGCCTGGGCCTCCACACGGAATTTGGATACAAAATTGGTGTTCTCGCTAAATTCCTGCTTCAGCACCTTAACTGCAACGAATCTGTTCAGCTTATGGTCTTTTGCCTTATATACATCACTCATACCGCCGGTTCCGATTTTATCCAAAATCTCATACCGGTCTCCGATTAACATCCCAAGTATTATCATTTTTCCACCTCGTCCTTAAAGGATTTTTACTAACACTACGGCAATATTGTCTTTTCCGCCGTTATTATTTGCCGCATTGATCAATGCTTCCGCCTTCTGTTTTAATTCTTCCAGTTCTTCATTTTGAACGATTTTCTCAATTTCTTTATCTTCAAGCATGTTGCTCAGTCCGTCAGAGCACATCAAAATAATATCTCCCAGCTCCAATTCCTCCGTAAAGAACTCCGCCTCCACTTCATCCTTGGCGCCGATTGCCCTGGTAATAATATTTTTATCCGGATGCCTGCGGGCGTCTTCCCTGGAAAGACCTCCCAGCCTGATCATCTCCTCTACAAGGGAATGATCCCTGGTAATCTGCCTGATTCCATGTTTGCCCACAAGATACAGCCTGGAATCTCCCACATTGGCAACCTGAAGGTACTTGCCGATTACGGTTGCAACCACCAGCGTCGTACCCATTCCCAAAAGATTCTCATCGGCCGCGGCAAGTTCACGGATTTTTCTGTTTGCCGTATCAATTGCTTTTTTTACAATGATCGTCGGATTCTTCTCGAAGGAATTGCGGATTTCGCCCACTACCGTCTCAACAGTGCATTTTGAAGCGTAATCTCCCGCATTATGCCCGCCCATGCCGTCTGCCACAATAAAGAGATTTGGCATATTTCCCATAGGCTTCGCCGAAGAAAATACATAATCCTGGTTTAATTGTCTTTTTCGTCCAATGTCCGTCACGGAGTATGCCTCTAACATATATCCTCCCTGCATTCTTCCAAATGTCTTTTTCTTAACTGTCCACAGGCACCATCTATATCTTTGCCCATTTCCCTTCTTATAGTAACATTTCTCTGATATTTTTCAAGTTGATTTTTAAAGGAAGCCACATATTCCTTGTCCGGCCGCCTGAAATCCCGCTCTTTTATAGGATTTACGGGAATCAGATTAATATGACAGTTTCTTTTCCCGGAAAGTTCCGACAGCCTTTTGGCATCCTCATATGTATCGTTTACTCCCGCCACAAGGCTGTATTCAAAAGTGATTCTTCTTCCGGTCGTCTCAAAATAAACATCCACTGCATCCATCAGTTCCCCGATGGAATAAGTCTTTGCCACAGGCATCAGCTTCTGCCGCTTTTCATCTGTGGCGGCGTGCAGGGATAAGGCCAAAGTAATCTGCAAGCCTTCTTTTGCAAGCTTTAAAATACCCGGTACAAGCCCGCAGGTGGAGACCGTTACGTTTCTCTGGCTGATGTGCAGCCCGTATTCATCCGTTAAAAGCCTGATAAACCGTACCAGATTATCGTAATTGTCAAGAGGCTCGCCCGTCCCCATAACAACTACATTGGAAACCCGCTCTCCTGTAATCTTGGTAATCCTGTAAATCTGGTCCAGCATTTCCGAGGGCTTTAAGTTTCTGGTAAGCCCATCTAAGGTAGATGCACAGAAAGCGCATCCCATCCTGCACCCCACCTGGGAAGAAATGCATACGCTGTTGCCGTGCTTATAAGGCATCAATACGCTTTCCACCAGATTACCGTCCTCTAGCTGAAAAAGGAACTTCCGGGTTTTATCCAGCTTCGATTTCTGCACCCTGACCGCTTCCAAATCCGTGAAAGAAAACCTCTCCTTACATTCTTCCCGAAATGAGCGGGATATATTAGTCATTTCATCAAATCCTCTTACAAGCTTTACATGCATCCAGTCATAAATCTGATTCGCCCGGAAGCTTTTCTCGCCCATTTGGCAGATAGTCTTTTGAAGTTCCTCTCTGGTCAGGGATTTTATATCTGTTTTTTCCATATTTTTTCCACAATTATTCTCTGTCTTTTCAGTTTCTGTTTTTATGATTTTCGCAAAAAGGAAATCATATAAAACCCGTCCGTCTTATCTATGCCGGGAAATAAAGTTCTCTCCCTTTCCTTTGCAAAAGGAAAATTTTCCAGAAACCACAAAGCGTTTCTCTCATTTTCCTCTTCCGTCAGCGTGCAGGTGGAAAACACAAGTCTTCCTCCGGGCTTTACATACTGCCACACCGTGGAAAGAATTTTTTTCTGCAGGTCTGCGATTTCTATAATATCCTGTTCCCTTATGCGGTATTTAATATCGCCTTTTCTGCCCATTGCTCCCAAGCCGGAACAGGGCAAATCGGCTATGACCACATCCGCCTTTTCCATGTTTTCTGCATCAAAGACCGTAGCGTCGAAGGTTTCAGCCTCAATATTTTCATAGCCGCTTCTTTTTATATTTTCCTCCATGAGACAGGCTTTTCTTTCGGAAAGGTCCCTTACCCTGACAAATCCCGTATGATTCAGCTTACAAGCCGCATGAAGGGCTTTCCCTCCCGGCGCGCCGCACACATCCAGGATGTATTGTCCCTCCTGTATCTGCGCCATTTCCACAATTTCCATGGAGCCGGCGTCCTGTATCATGATTCTGCCGTCTTCAAAGCCCGGAATATTCTCTACCCTATCGGGATTTTTAAGCTCATAGGCATAGGATAATCCATTTACAGGGCAAAACTCAATGCCTGCAAGGGATATTTCCTTCAGAAGGCTTTCCTTTTCCTTCTTATTTAAATTTTCATCCACCCTGACGGTTACCGGACGCTCTGCTAAAAGCCCTTCCAGTATTTTCTCCGTTTTTTCCGCTCCGAAGCGGGAAAGCCACATTTTTACGATCCATCGGGGCTGGGAATAACGGACGGACAAATAGGCTGTGATATCCGTTTCCTTATGAGGGTATGCAATTTTTTCTTTATTCCTGGAAATATTGCGAAGCACCCCGTTTACAAAGCCTTTTAATGAGGAAAAACCTCTTTTCTCCGCCAGCTTTACGCTTTCGTTGCAGACCGCCGCATCGGGGATCCCGTCCATATACAGAAGCTGGTATACCCCCATCCTCATGAGACTGCGGATAAAGGGCTTCATTTTTTTTGCTGAAACCTTTGAAAAGGAATCCAGCACATAATCAAGCTCAATGCACCGCTCAATGGTTCCCTCTGCCGTTCTCTTTATAAAGGAACGGTCCCTCTTGTCCAGATATCCGTATTTGTCCAGAACCTGTTTTATAACATAATGGCTGTACTGCTTCTTTTCCAGAATTTCCATAATGCAGTCCAGCGCGATTTCCCTGGTATTGACCAAAATCTCTTCCGCCTTTCCCTACAGGACTTCCCCTTCTGCAAAGGTACGTCCCAGCAAGAATTCTTTTGTGCTCATCCGCTTTTTGCCTTCCAGCTGGATTTCCAGAAGGGAAAGGGCGCCGTCCTTTGTGCAGACAATTACCGCATCCTTTGTTACCTTTGCTATACTTCCCGGTTTCCCCTCTACATGGGGCATAACCTCCGCCTTCCAGATTTTCAGCTGTTTTCCTTTGTATTCCGTATAGGCGCTGGGCCAGGAATTCAAGCCTCTCACAAGCCTTTCTATTTCCACGGCGCTTTTATTCCAGTCAATCTTACCTACGGATTTACTCAGCATTTTTGCATAACAGCTGTTATTGTCATCCTGTTTGGCAGGATGTACCTCTCCCTTTTCGATTTTGGCTAAAGCCTCCACAATCAGCTCTGCTCCCGCTTTTGCCAGCTTGTCAAAGAGGGATGCGCCGGTCTCTTCCTTTGCGATAGGCACCTTTGTCTGAAAAAGAATGTCTCCCGTATCCAGTCCTTTGTCCATCTGCATTATAGTAACACCCGTTTCTTTTTCTCCGTCAATAATGCTCCACTGTATAGGCGCGGCTCCCCGGTATTTGGGAAGCAGGGAGGCATGAATATTGACGCAGCCGTATTTAGGCATATTCAGAATTTCCTCCGACAAAATCTGCCCGAAGGCAGCCACCACAAAAATATCCGCAGGATACCTTTTTAATTCTTCTATGGCTTCCGCTTCCTTGATCTTAACAGGCGTCAAAACCGGAATGCCGTATTCCATGGCACATTCCTTAACGGGAGAAGGCGCCATTTCCTTGCCCCTTCCCTTCTGTCTGTCGGGCTGGGTTACCACGGCACATATCTCATGTCCTGCCTCTATTAATGCTTTTAAAGCGCCCACCGCAAAATCAGGCGTTCCCATATAAACAATCTTCATCTTCCTACCCTGCTCTCATATTCATAAATTAATGATCTGCCTGCAGCCACAGCTGTTTTTTTACGACCGCAGACTTTTTTAGGGACAGCCGCCTGTTTCTTGCAGCTGTCTGTTCTTTTTTGCAGCTATCTATACTTTCTGAGTCTACTCGTCATCGTAGATTTCCTCCTCATCATCCTCGGAACCCACCTCATACAAGGGACCTTCTACCAGTTCCGTATACATGCGGCCGTCTAAATGGTCGATTTCATGCATCATGGCCCGCGCCAAAAGCTCCGTTCCTTCCACTTCCACCGGCTGCATTTCCCCATCTAAGGCAACTACCTTCACATAATTTGGCCTTGTAACCACGCCGCTTTTACCCGGAACCGAAAGACAGCCTTCATGTCCGGTCTGCTCTCCGTTTGTCTCCACCACTTTGGGGTTTACAAACACAAGAGGGCCTTCTCCCACGTCAATGACGCAGATCCTCTTTAAAATGCCCACCTGAGGAGCCGCCAGCCCTACGCCGTCCGCTTCATACATGGTCTCAAGCATATCGTCGATCAGCTCTCTGGTACGCTCGGTCATTTCCTTGACTTCTTTACATTTTTTGTTCAAAACCGGGTCTCCGATTTCTCTGATGTTTCTGATTGCCATTCTGGTTTTATCCTCCCGCTCCTGCCTAGCAAATTTTTTATCATAATATAAACAAAATCCTAATATCCATTCATAGGGTCAAAATCAAAATAAACGCTGCAGTCCCCATATTCCTTTTTCTTTTCCTCCATAAGGGCTTCCGTAAAGTCCTTGGCACAAACCAGCTGCCCGTAATCCTCATGGCGGATATAAATCATTTTGCGGTATACGTCGTTGATCTTCCCCACGACCGCATCTGCAGGTCCTATCACGCGCCACCCCTTTTCTTCTGCCGCCTTTCTCAGCCCGGCGGCCGCTTCCTTCACGATATCCCCAAGCCTTTTTTCGTTTGCCGACGTAAACAACAGGGCCAGCATATGCATAACGGGAGGATAACCGCAGACCTTCCTGTAAGCGATTTCTTCCTTATAAAAGCTTTCATAATCCTGGTTTGTTGCATGCAAAACGGCGTAATGGTCCGGCCTGTAGGTCTGGATAACCGCTTCTCCCGGCGTCTTTCCTCTTCCCGCCCTTCCCACAGCCTGGGTCAAAAGCTGGAAGGTGCGCTCCGCCGCCCGGTAATCCCCTGCCGATAAGGATAAATCCGCTGCAAGCACTCCCACAAGAGTTACATCGGGAAAATCATGCCCCTTTACGATCATCTGGGTGCCGATCAGAATATCCGCTTCTTTTTTGGCGAATGCGGAAAGAATCTTTTCATAATCGTCCTTTTTTCTGGTGGTATCCTTATCCATCCGAAGGACCCTTGCTTTGGGAAACATGGTCTTAATCCGTTCCTCCACCTGCTCTGTTCCTACCTTAAAGCCCGCGATATAAGGAGAACCGCATTCAGGGCACTGTTTATAAGAGAGGGCTTCATAGCCGCAATAGTGGCATACCAGTTTATTTTTTCCATGCTCCGTCAAAGAGACGTCACAATGAGGACATTTTACCACATACCCGCAGCTTCTGCATGTAATAAATCCCGCATAACCCCGGCGGTTTAAAAAAAGCATGATCTGCTCTTTTTTTTCCAGCCGCTCCTTCATCTTTTCATAAAGAAGATTGGAAAACATGCTGCGGTTGCCCTTTTTTAACTCTTCCCGTAAGTCCACGCGGTAAACGGAAGGCAGATACTTCCCTCCAAAACGGTCCTGTAAACGGAAAAAGCCGTATTCTCCTGTCTGTACTTTATAATAAGCGGTCACGGAAGGAGTAGCCGAGCCTAACACAAGGCTTGCGTCATTTTCCCCCGCAATATATTCCGCAGTCTCCCTTGCATGATATTTGGGCATTCCGTCGCTTTTATAGCTGCCTTCATGCTCCTCGTCTATGATGATCAGTCCCAGATTGGAAAAAGGCGTAAACAAAGCGCTTCTGGGACCGATCATAATCTGTATCTCTCCCCGTTTTGCCCGTTCAAACTGGTCAAAACGCTCTCCCTTTGACAGCTTGGAATGGATGACGGAAATCCTGTCCCCAAACCTTTTGTAAAAACGCAGTACCGTCTGGTATGTCAGAGCGATTTCAGGTATCAGGACAATGGCTTCTTTCCCTTCCGAAAGCACTCCGGCAATCATCTCCATATACACCTCGGTTTTGCCGCTTCCGGTCACTCCGTACAGTAAATAGGTTTTCCTGATATTATTTTTATAATCATTAAGAAAAGAATCTACAATCTGCTGTTGTTCATAAGAAAGGGCTATCCTGTCCTTTTTTCCTTCCGTTTCCTTTACAGGATTCCGATAGGCCGTCTTTGTTTCCATGCGGATAATCCCCTGATTTTCCATGGCCTGCAAGGTCTTTGAAGAAACGCCTAACTGCATCAGGGCGAAGCTGTAGGACAAAGCGTCCACTGTGGAAAGGGCCTCTAAAAGCCTTTCCTTTGCCACATGACGCTTTTTCTTCGCTTCCCCTAAAAGGGCTTCTAACTCCTGCTTTGAAACATTCAGATAAATATCCCGCCTGGAAACCTGTCTTACCTGTTCCTTTACGGGAAGTACCGTCTTTAGCGCCGCAATGAGCGTGGAGCCGTAATTGGCCCGCATCCACGCCGCCAAAGCCACAAAACGACCTTCTGCCGAAATACCGCCCTCCACCACATCCGCAACTTCCTTGCACAGCTCGTCGGGATATTCCGAAACATCCGTTAAGGCCAGTACAAATCCCTTGATAAGCTTGTTTCCCCGCCCGAAGGGAATGAGCACCTGCATACCCGGCGCAAGCTTTCCCCGCAAGGCCTGCGGCACCTTATATTGAAAGGGTCTGTCAACCTTTTCATGGGAAATATCCACACAGATATTCGCATATTTATCTTCCATGTATGTATATCTCCCTCCTGCGTAACCTCTCCCGGCCGATACATTCACGCCGGCTTTTCCACCGGCTGATTTTTTCTTTCGTCCAATCTCCGGCCGGCTGTCTTTTCTGTCATAATTTCCTACCGGATGATCCGTTCTTTGCTCTATAAAGCCGCCGTATTTTCCGGAGGATTCTGTCTGCCTGCCAGCACATCGGCAATGATATCCCGCTCATCCATGGGATATTTCTTTCCCTGAATTTCCTGATAATCCTCGTGTCCCTTGCCCGCAAGGACAATAACATCCCCGGGCTTTCCATAGCGGATAACATAGGCGATTGCCTCCCGCCTGTCAACAATTTCTATATATTTGCCTTCTGTTTTGGCAATTCCCGTCTTAATATCATCTATAATCGCCTGGGGCTTCTCCGTCCGGGGATTATCCGAGGTAATAACCGTCAGATCCGCCAGCCTTCCGCTGACCTCTCCCATTTCAAACCTGCGGATCTTAGAGCGGTCGCCCCCGCATCCGAACATGCACACAAGCCGCCCCGGCTCATATTCCTTTAAGGTAGTTAACAAGCTTTCAAGAGCCATGGCATTGTGGGCATAATCAATCATTAAGGCAAATTCCTTAGAGACTTTTATCAACTCTATCCTGCCCTTTACCTTTGCCTCCATTAAGCCCTCTTTCATTTTATCCGTGGGAATCTGAAAATGATGACAGATAGCGATCGCCGTCAGGGCATTGTAAACGCTGAACCGCCCAGGGGCATGAAATTCCACCTCAAAATCCATAAGTCCCTTGACTTTAAAATCAACACCCAAAAAGCCCTCTCCTTTTATCAGCTTCACATCATCCGCATATATATCCGCTTCCCCGGAAAATCCATAGGTTAAAAGCTCACAGGTATGCTCCTTTGTTATCTGCTTCCAATGGACGTCGTCGCAATTGACAATTCCCTTCCTGCACTGTTTAAACAAAAGCCCCTTACAGCGCATATAGTCCTCAAAATCCTTGTGTTCATTAGGCCCGATATGGTCTGGTTCTATATTGGTAAAAATACCCAGTTCAAAGGTAAAGCCCTGAGTACGGTGCTGCATCAGCCCTTGGGAGGACACCTCCATAACCGCCATATCACAGCCCGCATCCAGCATTTCTTTAAAAGATTTCTGCAGTATATAGGATTCCGGCGTGGTATTCTCTGCAGGTATTTTTTTATCCCCGATTATGGTTTCAATGGTTCCGATAAGCCCCACCTTATGTCCCGCATGCTCCAAAATGGATTTTACAAGATAGGTGGTTGTAGTCTTTCCCTTGGTTCCCGTTATGCCGATAACCTTTAACTTATCCGCCGGATTTCCAAAATATGCCGCGCTGATAAATGCCATGGCATACCGGGTATCCTCTACCATAATGACCGTAACATCCGCATCCTCTTGAAGCTTTACCTCACGGCTTACCACCAAAACCGCCGCGCCTTTTTCCACCGCTTCCGCCGCCTTTTCGTGGGCGTCGAATCTGGCTCCCGCAATGCAGATAAACATACAGTCCTTTTCTACCTGATTGGAATTGTAGATAACAGAAGAAACCTGCCTGTCGTCACGTCCCTTTATTACCTGATATGAAATATCCTTTAGTAAGCTTTTACACTCTGTCATATTCCCACACTTTCCGCCCCTTTTCCCACGGTATAAGGAGCAAAACCCAGTTATATATAGAATAGCACATATGGTATGGTTTTTCAATGAGTGTACAAGATATGCAACAACAAATAATCCTTTCAAGACATACCGCCCGGCCCGGTTGTCTTTTCAGAGCATTTGCATCCGATATAAATGGCGACAAAGGCTCCCATCAAAAACTGCTTGGAAGCGCATTCCCCGGATTGCTCAAAAGCAAGATAACAAGTCCCAGCAAAAGCCCTAAGACTATGGCCATAACAGAAGCCCCTATGGACCGTATTCCTCTAAAACCTGTTTTTTTATTTACCGTTTCCACCACGCTTCGCTCCTGACATATACAGCCCCAGCTCTTGCACTGTCGTATCTTTAGGAGTAACCTGGGCCACGATTTTCCCTTCGTATATTACCAGTATCCGGTGGCTCATGGTCAGAGCTTATCCAGCTCCAAGGTAACGAGAAGAACCGCTTTCCCGGATCGACAAAACCGTCTGGTCGAAATCTTTTTCTTCCAGTTCAATAATCAAATCCACCTGACGGCCTACCACCAGCTTCGACCTCTCTTCCCCGGATGTGTCTTTTACCTCTATGGCAGCCACATATTTCCCTTTTCGCAAAACGGTACGTCTGTCCGCCGCCTGCTTGATCTCATTTAATTTGTGGGTAATGAACAGTATGGATTTTCCCTGCTCCTTTAAATCCTTCATAATGCCCATAAGCTCATTGAATTCATCGGATACCTTAATAACCTCTTTTCCGGCGCTGGTTAGATCCAGCATTCCCCGTTTTAGAGGCAAAAAACAGTCTCTGATTCGCATCAAAGGCTATCATTTTTACGTTTATCCCATCCGGTAAATTAATATTTTTATGTTGGCTTCGAAAATATTTTTAATATATAATAACGGAATACGCTGTGCAACGAAAAACCCGGCGGGGAAGCCGGGCTTTTCGTTTGAATTCTTATGAGGGGGGAGATAGTGAGTTGTGATTCAACTATCTGTATCTATCATACCCAGGAATTGTGTATAAAATGTGTTCTTTTTATAAAAAATAAGGAAACTTCATAAATTAGAACGAAAAAATTTCTAAACCCCTTTGTAATAATTGTCCCCTTGCGGACTTTCGCCACAGACTGACGGCATGCCCGTCATACCGCACAAAAAACCCGGCGGGGAGGCCGGGCTTTTCGCTTTTTGAATTCTTATGAGGGGGGAGATAGTGAACTCTTCATTCAACTATCTGTCATATATCATATCCAAAAAATGTGTACAAACTATGTTCAAACCATAAAAAAATTGAAAACTTTCCATTACTTATCTTTCATTTTTGACATATTTTTTTCACATTGTTACAATTGCGACATTCTTTATCAGTTCATTCATGGTGTCTTGAGGAATCATACCGCTTTCAAGAGTTGTGGCATTGGCTGCCGCAATGCCCGCTGCAAGCTGCACCGTATCCTCTTCCTCCAGATTTTGAACCAGCCCCAGAACCATGGCCGCGACAATGCTATCCCCGCAGCCCACCGTATTGACATTTCTGACCCTGGGCGCAACTGCCTTAATGACCCTGCTTTTTCCGATTTCCAGAAGACCTTTATCCTTCATGGATACAACCACTTTACTGATTCCCTTTTTCACATAGGTATATGCAGCCTGAATGATTTCCGCCTCTGTGGAAAGTTTAACGCCGGCAATATATTCCAGCTGCCTGCGGTTTAACTTAAGGCAATAAGGCTTTTGCTCTATCCCTTTTAAAAGCGCATCCCCTCCGGCACTAAAAAAACTCTTCACTCCCCCATCATTACAGATTTTAATCAATTTTCCATAAAAATCCGGTTCCAATCCCTCTGTCAGGCTTCCCGTCAGGACAACGCATTCGCTTTTGGGCGCCAGTTCCTTAAATTTGTCCAAAAACAAGTCTCTTTCAAATGCCGCAATACGGGGGCCGGGCTCCAGAATCTCCGTAACAAAGCCGTCATCCCCGATAATATTTATATTGGTTCTTGTCAGATTCCTGATCTTGGTAAATTCCGTACGCACTTTCATTTTACTTAAGGCGTCTTCAATAAATTCTCCCGTATATCCTCCCAAAAAACCTAAGGCCGCCACTTCCACCCCAAACTGTCTTAAAACCTTTGTTACATTGATACCTTTACCGCCGGGCAGAATGATAAAATCCCTCATACGGTTTACCTGCCCTGTCATCAGTCCCGTGGTATTATAAGTTTTATCCACAGCCGGATTGCAATTTACTGTTAATATCATACCGCTTCCTCCCCTGAAAATTTAATATATTTTATTTCCACCTGAACAGTCGTCTTTCCCCGATAGGTATTTTCCTCCGGCGTATAAACAATATCCACTATTCCCCGGGATCTTTCCAGCCTTTCTAGAAACTGTCCTCCGTCGCCAAAATAAATGCCGTCAAATCCCTTTCCGGAAGAGCTTCTTATTCTTCCTTTTACCACATTTCCGTTTTTCCCCAAAACCTTCGGGTTTTCAAATAAAAGTCCCTTCTGGGCAAACAGCGGCTTCCTGTTGCCGTTTCCATAAGGCTCTAAATATTTTAGTTGGGAAATCAATTCCTCTGATATGTAATCTATGGGCATAGGCACATCGATCATGACCCGCTCCACAAAATCCTCCTCCGTCAGGGTACAAACTTCGTTGATCCGCCTCCGGAACTCTTCGGCCGTCCCTTTGGAAAGAGACAATCCCGCAGCCAGCTTGTGGCCGCCGTACTTTAGGAAAATATCTTTTATCTTGGTCATTTCCTCAAACATATGGTAGGCGTCAATACTTCTTCCCGAGCCCTTTATGCCTTCCTCTCCATCCGTCAGTACAAAAACCGGCCGGCAGTACCTTTCACGGAGCTTTCCCGCGATAATTCCGGCTAAGGATTCATGAACCTCTGGCAGATAAACAACCATTACCTTGTCTTTTTTCAGACCTGATTCTTCTGCCAAAGCCACCGCTTCCTCAAGTCCTTTTAAGGTCAGATCCTGCCTTTCGGCATTAAGCTCCTTTAATTCCGCCGCAATGGTCATGGCCTCTCTCTTGGTGGGAGCGTTTAAAAGCTCCAATACCCGGTCAGCGCTGTCCAGCCTTCCTGAAGCATTAAAGCAAGGGCCTAATACAAAGCCAAGATGATAAGGGGATAGCTCTTTATCCTTTAATCCGCATTGTTCTATTAAAGCCTGCATCCCCGGATTTTTGCAGGAGGCAATGGCTTTTAAACCGTATTTTACAATGATATGGTTTTCGCCGGTAAGCTCCATCACATCTCCCACCGTGGCAAAAGCCGCAAAAGCAAAGCACTCCCTAAGCAGCTCTTTTCCCACTCCGTCTAAAACCATAACAGAAAACAGCGCCTGGATGAATTTGTAAGCCACAACGCCGCCGCAGATGCCTTTAAAGGGATAGCCGCAGTCCTCCCTTTTCGGGTCTACCACTGCATCCGCTAAGGGAAGCAGAAATTTCCGGCCTTCTGCCGTTTCCTCATACGGAACCTCGTGATGATCCGTTACGATCACATGAATCCCCAGCTTTTTCGCATAAGCAATCTGGTCTGATGCCGCAATCCCGTTATCGCAGGTAATAATAACCTCTACGCCGTCTTTTCCGGCCTGCTCAATAAGCCGGTCATTTAAACCATATCCGTCCAAAATGCGGTGGGGAATGACCACATCGAGTATTTCCCGGCTCTTTCCCGGCTCTTTGCTTCCGGCGCCTTTTATTCCATAGCTTTCATTTTCTGCACTTTCATCTTCGATATCATTATTTTCACTTTTTGTAACTATATTGCTCACATTTTCTATGGCATAGCCCAGTCCTTTTTGTAAAATAAAAGCGGAGCATACGCCGTCAATATCATAATCTCCGATAATCCTGATTTTTTTACCGCTCTCTATAAATTCTTTCATCAACACCGCGGCTTTTTCCATGTCCTTCATAAGGAAGGGGCTGTGTAAATCCCTTTCTGTTCCGTTTAAGAACAACTGGATTTCCTCATCCTTCGTCATATCCCGGTTTCTCAAGAGCCTTGCCACCACCGGGCTGATATGAAACCGATGGGCAATTTCATCAAAATCCGCTTTTTTTACTTCTACATACCATTTTTCCATGTTTACTTTCCGATTCCTGTCCGACTTTCTCTTTTCATAAAATCCTTTATCTTCTTCGTTATGGATATTTTACCATATTTCCCCCGATTGTAGTATAGGATTTATAGTGAATGACCAATCCCCTATAAATTTTAAGGAGCGGAAATAACTTCCCGCTCCAAAACAGTGAAATTTTCTCTGATTTATTTTACGCCCTGCGAAAACTTCTGCTGGGCTTCCTGAATCTTTTTATCCTCCGCCATAGGGGTGGGATAATAGCCTCTTTCATGCATCATATTAAAAACTTCTTCCTGAATTGCATGCTCCTTTGACAGACAGTCGATAATGGTGTCCCTGACGCTTGCATGCACGCATTCATTGGCATAATGGTTGTACTGGTCCGTCGCTCTCTTCTCGGAAATCAAAGCATCCGTTAAAACGTCTTTTTCTGAAAAATTTGCCTGCATAATGTGCCCTCCTATTTAACCTGGTCATAAAGAGAATTAAAATGACTCTGATGTTTGTTGGCGATATCCTGGAATTTCGCCTTTACTTCCTGATCCTCGCAATGACTTGCCAGCATCTGGAATTTGTGAATCAGTAATTCCTCTTCATTTAACAGTTCCGAAAGGCCTGTCAATTCTTTTTCTGTGATTTGCTTCATGAAATATCAACCTCCTGCTTTTTTTAGTAGTATGGTTTCATTTTCATGATTCTATTCACTTTTCAAAAATTTATCATGCAGTTTCTAAAGAAGCAGATATACAAAATATCCTGCATAGGCAAGCAGCATCAAGACTCCTGCGGGACGTCTCAATTCCTTGTTCTTCATGACTCCCAGCCACAGCAGTACTCCCGCTCCGAACGCCACCAGCATATCTATCACAAACTTGCTTTCAAAAATAACAGGCGTTACAAGCGCTGTGGTTCCCACGACAAACAAAATATTGAACACATTGCTTCCCACAATATTGCCGATCGCAATATCCGCTTTTCCCTTTCTTGCAGCCGTCACACTGGTAACCAGCTCGGGCAGGGAAGTTCCCAATGCCACAATGGTAAGTCCGATCAGTCTGTCCGACATACCGAACATTTTGGCAATGGCAGAGGCAGCATCCACACTGATGTCAGCGCCCCATACAACCAGTACCGCTCCTACAACACCCAGTAAAATCAATTTCCATACCGGCTGTTCCTTGGAATCTTCGACCTCTTCTTTCTGTTTTTTCGCCATGTAGAATAAATAGGCCATGTAGATAATAAATAACACCCACAATATAATGCCTTCCACAAAGGAAATCTCGTTTCCGCTAAGCCCAAGCCCCAGCAGCGCCAGGGTAATAACCAGCATAAAAGGAATTTCATACCTGATTGTGGATTTCTGGACTGCCACACGGGTAATAACCGCAGTCAGTCCCAGAATGACCAAAACATTCAAAATATTACTTCCCACTACATTTCCAATGGTAATCCCGGCATTGCCTTTTGTTGCCGAAGTAATGCTCACTGCGGCCTCCGGCGCACTGGTTCCCATTGCCACAATGGTAAGTCCTATGACAAGCTGCGGAATGCCAAACTTTTCAGCAATACCCGCGACGCCCTCTACAAACCAGTCCGCACCTTTTACTAACAATACAAAACCGACAACTAAAAGCACAATTTGAATAAGCATGTCCATTTTCATTCCCCCGAAAGGTTTTTTTTAAAAATCAGTTTGCTTTTTTCCCTTTTAACTTTGTTTTCATTACATACCACAGAGCGCCCGTAATGCATACGGAGGAATAAGCGCCGCATACAATACCTACGATCAAAGGCAGGGCAAATTCCCGAATGCTGGTTACGCCAAGCACATACAGAACCGCAACCATGATAAAGGTGGTAAAGGAAGTGTTGATACTTCTGGATAACGTCTGGGTAATACTTGCGTTTACAACCTCCGACAGCTCCGTTTTCTTAGGCATTTCCTTTAAATTTTCACGGATACGGTCGAAAATAACGATGGTTGCATTGATGGAATAGCCTACAATGGTAAGCATACATGCGATAAAAGTATTTCCGATACTTGTTTTGGATACCGCATAGAATGCAAGCACAATCAATACGTCATGTATCAGGGCAAGCACTGCGCTTGTGGCAAAGCGGATATCCTTAAACCGGATCCAGATATAAATCAGCATACAAATAGTCGCAATGATAACGGCAATTACCGCATCCGCCTTCATTTCACCGCTGATAGTGGCGCTGATGGTTTCAGACTGGATATTGTCTTCTGTAACGCCGAAGTTTTGGGACAATACATCGCCCATTTCTTCTCTTTCTTCTACCGTAAGGGTTCTTGTCTTAATAATAACCTCTGTAGTACCGGAAACCTTCTGGGTCTGTACATAACCGTCTCCCGTAATGTCCTCTAACAGCGGAACGACCCGGGCATCCAGTTCTTCAATACTCATATCCTCGTTGAAGGTAACCGTTGTGGAGGTACCGCCTTTAAATTCCATGGAATAATTCAGCGCGTCTCCCATAGAAGACTTATTAACGCCCATTACCACAAATCCGCCGACGATCAATACGAGGGAGATTGCAAAGAATATGGCTTTTCTGGATAAAAAGTTGATGGGTTTTCTCTCTTTGGCAATACCGTATATCTTCTCGGAGCTTAATCCCAGTCCATGAAGGGCCGCCAATAAAATTCTGGTAACCACCATTGCCGTAAACATGGAAAGAATAATACCGATCATCAAAGTCTGGGCAAAGCCTTTTACTGTACCGGAGCCTTTTACAACCAGAACAATTGCCGCGATTAAAGTGGTCACATTTCCATCCACAATAGCGGAAGTAGCCTTATTAAAACCGATCTTAATGGAGGAGCTGACCGTTTTACCGGTAGCAAGTTCTTCCCGGATTCTGGCAAAGATGATAACATTGGCATCCACCGCCATACCGATGGAAAGGATAATACCTGCAATTCCCGGCAGGGTAAGGGTAATATTAAAGCCGTTTAATACCAGCAACGTCATTATTACATACATAATAAGGGCCAGGGCCGATGCCAGACCGGGCAGGAAATAGACCGCGATCATAAAAATACATACAAGGGCAAAACCGATGACCGCCGCCTTTAAGCTTGTATTGATAGCGTCGGATCCCAACTGGGCGCCCACTACATTGGAACGCATTTCTTCCAGCTCCAGCTTCAATCCGCCGATTCGGATGGTGGAAGCCAGATTTCTCGCTTCCTCTATGTCGCGCATACCCGAAATCTGTGCCTGTCCGCCGGTAATAACCGTCTGAACCGTAGGAACCGATACCAGCTCCCCGTCATAGTAAATGGCAATGGTCTCTCCTCTTTCAAAAGCTCTCTGGGTTGCTTCTGCAAAGGCCTGAGTTCCTTCATCGGTAAAATTCAGTTCCACCACATACTGGCTCTGCTGCAAGGCTGAATTATCCGTAGTCTGCGCCGCATTTGCAGCCGCCACCATGGACCCGTCCAATTTGACGGAGCCATCTGCTAACAGCTCGTCAATCGTCTTATTTAAAGCATATACATACTTACCGTTCTCATCAATACCCACAATGGAGTAATTGTAATTGCCTGCTTCATCCGTAGCAGCAATAAAATAAAGACTTCCCGGCTGTCCCAATTCCTGTAAAATCTCGTTGGCATCGGACACTCCCGGAATTTCAATATTAATTCTGTCCGTTCCTTCCTGATAAACCTGGGCTTCTGTGGAATACCCTTCCACACGCTTCTGAAGCTTGTAAATGGTATCGTTCATATCATCCGCTGAAGGCGCTTCGTCTCCCACTACCTGATAAGTAATGCTGACGCCTCCCGCAAGGTCAAGACCCTGTTTGATGTTTCCCGCCGAGCCCGTCTTTGTCGGTCCGATTCCTATTAATGCCACATAGCCAAATCCTGCTAAGGCTATTAAGAAAAGCACCAGTGAAATCACCGCATTTTTCTTTTTCATTTTAGTTCTCCTCTCCATCGGCAAGAGCTGCCTTTATCATAATCGCACATTCGATACGCTTCCTTTGCAATTCACACCCGGTATCATAGGCATTGTTTATGCTTCCGTGGAAGTTGTAAGAATTTGCCGCGCAGCCTCCGCTGCAATAGAATTTTGCAAAACAGTCTTTACATTTCTCTTTTGCATATACGTTACAGTTCTTAAATTCATCGCGGATTCCGGTATTGACGATACCCTCGTCCACATTTCCCATTAAAAACTGTTCCATTCCCACAAACTGATGGCAGGGATAAAAATCCCCCCAGGGCGTTACCGCCAGATATTCACAGCCCGATCCACAGCCCGAAAGCCTTTTGGCCACACAGGGACCGCCGTCCAAATCTATCATAAAATGAAAGAAGTTAAAACCTTTTCCTTCCTTCTTTCTTTTGATCATTTCTTTTGCCAGTTCATCATACTGTTCTTTAATAAGCGGTATATCCTCTTCCCGAATCGCGTAATCCTCCGATTCGTCCGCTACAACAGGCTCCACGGATATCTGCTTAAAGCCCAAATCTGCAAGATGGAGCACATCCTTTGAAAAATCCAGATTATGACGGGTAAAGGTACCTCTCACATAATAGTTCATCTGATTCCTGCTTTCGGCAACCCTGATATATTTGGGAACAATCTCGTCATAGCTGCCTTGTCCGCCTCTGTGGGGACGCATAAAATCATGTACTTCTTTTCTTCCGTCAATGCTCAATACCACATTTGCCATTTCCCTGTTGGCAAATTCCAATATCTCATCATTTAGTAATACCCCATTTGTGGTCAGGGTAAACCGGAACTTTTTGTGAAAGGGCTCTTCCAACGATCTTCCGTATGCCACCAGGTCTTTGACAACCTGCCAATTCATAAGCGGTTCTCCGCCAAAAAAATCCACTTCCAGATTTATTCTGCTGCCGGAATTTTTAACAAGGAAATCCAATGCCTTTTTTCCTATCTCATAACTCATGAGCGCCCGTCTGCCATGATATTCGCCCTCTTCTGCAAAACAGTATCTGCAGGCAAGGTTGCAATCGTGGGCAATATGAAGGCACAAGGCCTTAACCACGGTTTCCCGGTTTTTAAATTCTTCGATATAAGGCTCGTAGATATCCTCCGTATAGAGCATTTCTTCGTTTGCCAATGTCAGGATCTCTTCTACCGCTTCGGAAATCTCCTCTTTTGTATAGAGTGCTTTTTCTAAGGCCTGTTCCGCTATTTTAAGCAGCTCTTCTTCGGTCTTTTTTTCTTTGACGGCATCTCCCAGAACCGGTATCAAATCATATACAACGTCATCTATCACATGGACGCAGCCGCTATTTACATCCAGCGCCAGGTTGTAGCCGTTGTTTTTGTAAACATGTACCACCGTATTCTCTCCTTAATTATATGCACGGGCACACAGATTGAAAAATTCACGCTCTGCTTTATCCCTCAATTATCCGCCACAGTTCCATATCCTGTTTCGGTATTCATACGTATAATAAGCAGCGATCTTACTCGCTGCTTAAGAAACATCACATTATTTAACCTGTTCACAGCTCTGGTTGCCCACTGTACAAGACGTCTTACAAGCTGACTGGCAGGAAGTCTGGCACTCGCCGCATCCGCCTTTTTTCATGGATTTCTTTAAATCTCTCGTGCTTAATGTTTTGATATGTTTCATCACATAGCCTCCTTTATTCACTTTAACTGCTGTCGGAATGAGCAAGCCGGTTCGGAATGGATACCCATTTCCCAAAGCGATGCACATGGCGGCCTTTGACGCTTGTATTTTGGACTGGTATACATTGCAGCCTTTGACGCTCATTGTGTCGACAAGTCACGGGCAGAGCTTCGAAAAACCTTCGGTTTTCCGAAGTCGCTTCGCTCGTCAAATGGACAAAGAACCCCTTGCTCAAGCAAGCTTGACAAGGGTTTCTTTGTCCGCTTGACTCTGCCCTATCGCACATTATATCATAGTTCTTTGACCATTGAAAGACTTTTTTTTAGGGGCTTAACCGCTTCATATGCTTAGCTGACCATACCGCCTAACATTCCACCGCCTGCACAGAGGAAAAATGTGGTCAGAAGATGACTCCCGATTACGACTTCCTGCTTTCCTACAATCATGGAAACTGCTGCCAGAATCACAAAATAGCCCGCCCCCAGCAAAAATCCCCATAGAAATTTCCGTACCTTCAGCTTTTTTCCCGCAATAAAGCCCGTAAGGAAATTTACCAGCACATAGATCACAATAACGGCTATATTGATAATCTTCTCATCCAGCCTGAACTTATACAGAAGAAACGCCAGGCCCAAAAGCAGAGCCCCTGTAATCACATAAGCAAATACCAATAATCCTGTCAAAATCAGCACTTTTCCGTTGACGCTTTCCTTATCCAATAACTGTTGACGCATTCCTTTTCCCCCATTTACTTCTCTTTTACTTGACAATTAAAAACATTTTTAGTATCTTTCCTTATAACATATGATGTAATTTAAAAAATATGATAGGAGCTGATTTTAATTTTGGATACCCCTGAAGCCATACAACTAGTGATTCTGGTAATTTTACTGCTGTCATCTGCATTCTTTTCTTCTGCGGAAACAGCTCTGACCTGTGTCAACAAGGTTAAAATGAAGACTCTTGCCGACGAAGGCAGCAAAAGCGCCAAACGTGTTTTGGATATTTTGGAGTCTCCGGGCAAGATGCTCAGTACTATTCTAATCGGAAACAATGTTGTAAATATATCCATTACCTCCCTTGCAACCACACTGACCATAAAGGTTTTAGGAAGCGTGTTTGTAGGTCTGGTAACCGGTCTTTTAACCATTCTCTTACTGCTTTTTGGCGAAATCGTTCCCAAAACCGCCGCAAGCATCAACTCGGAAAAACTGGCTTTGACCTACAGCGCCGTTATCAAGCCGTTGATGTTTTTGCTGACACCCGTTATTTTTGTTGTGGATAAGCTGTCCGGCGCAATTCTAAAGCTGATGCATATTAATGCAAACGGCGTTTACAATCCCATGACGGAAAACGAATTAAAAACCTATGTGGAAGTAAGCCATGAAGACGGCGCCATCGAATCGGAAGAACGAGAAATGATCTTAAATGTATTCGATCTGGGGGATTCCTTAGCAAGGGATATTATGATTCCCCGTATTGAAATGACCATGGTAGATGTGGATACTTCCTATTCCAAGCTTCAAAACCTGTTTAAAAATACTCTGTATTCCCGTATCCCCGTATATGAAGAGGATAAGGATCATATCATTGGCAGCGTGAACCTAAAGGACTTCTTTCTGGTAACCAAAAAGAGCGATTTTAAAATCCGGGATATTATGCGGGATATTTATTATACATATGAGACGAAGAAAACCGACGACCTGCTCATTGAAATGAGGGAAAGCGCCAACAATATAGCCGTTGTTCTGGATGAATACGGCGCTGCCGTGGGACTGATTACCTTAGAAGACCTTTTGGAAGAAATTGTAGGCGAAATCCGCGACGAATATGATGAGGAAGAGGAAGAACTGTTAAAGGAAATCGGCATGGGAACCTACGATATTGCAGGTTCCATGAAATTAAGCGATATTAACGACGCGCTGTTTACCACCTTTGAATCTGATGATTACGACTCCATTGGCGGTATTATGATAGAAAACTTAGACCGCATTCCCAAAAAGGGAGAAAGCGTTACTTTAGAAGACGGTACCATTATCACTGCAACCGTTATGAATAAAACCCGTATCATGCGGGTTACCGTAGTTCTTCCCGAAAAACATTCTGACGAGGATGCGGAGGATTCAAAAGCCGCCTCATCGGAAAATGCGAAGGAAACCTCTTTGGCAGCATCTGAAATTCCCCCTGATGACGCCCATCAACACAATTTGACTTCTTCAGAGGCTGCTACAGACGCCCTTTCCGACGCCACGGATTCCAACCTTTCGTAAAACTGGTCATAAAAATTCTTTTGGCAGTCATAAGGTGTTAAATAGAATTTTTCCAGAATATTCACAGATGCAGCCTTAACCGCACTCTCCCATGCTTCGTCGGGAAGAGCTGCGGTTTTTTCTTTTATGCCTCTTAAATAGTAATGCCAGTCTATCAAAAACCCTTGGTACTTTTCTATGGAAGCCTCGCCTATCCAATCCTCTATTTTAACCTTTGTTCTTTCTCCCGGCCCGCTGCACGCCCCTTCCAGAATAAAGTAGGCAAGCTTTCCATCTTTATAGTCTCTTCCCAAAGGGAAAAGCCTGCACAGTCCGGGTCGGAATCCATGAATGCTGCAACGCCCTTCTTCATTCAGGAAAACACACTGCTCTTTTCCCCCCGACATCCGCAAGTTGGGCAAAATCAGCCCGTCATTCACATTGAGGGATGCATAGCTTTCCAACAGCTTTGCAGGCGTGACAAAAAGGCCTTTCTCCAGCTTATAAAAATCAAAGGGATCGAGAATTATGGAATTCCCCATCCCCTGACAACAATCAGAACAGTCCCTGCAGTCACAGCATCCTATCCTGACTTTTTTATAAAATTCAAATAACTCCTCTGCAGCTGCCATCTCCGTTTCCTCTTGACTGTTTTTCCTTTTTTGTATTTTTATTTTCTTACTTTTTTGTCTTTTTGCAGGTTTTCCATTGGCCTGATTCTATACCTGCTCTCCACGCAGGGTATTCAATCTGTTATGAATGAATTCTCCCATTGTGCTTTTTTCCATTCCAAGGGCAATTGCCAGTTCGCCATGCAGATTGTTTTCCGCCTTTTTAAAATAGCGCTCGTCGGTATTCGTTGTCTTTTTTCCCTGTTCCAATCGGTTCTGCCGTCTTGTATATAAGGTCTTGATAATGCTGACCCATTGCCTGCAGTCGCAAGAATGAACGGCTTCTTTATATTTCATTTCCCGGTGCTTTTCATCTCCTATGCGCATCTCCGGAATATTGGGAATATCTTCGATCAATTCGTTGGCTTCCTCTTTTGTCAGCACCTGGCGCATCATTACTTTATTGCTGTCCACAGCCGAATAAATTTTCCCCGCTTCCTCAAAAACCGGTTTCAATTCATAATACTGCTGCCCCTTAACAGCACCGGGAAGGCTCAGCTCCGCTATCCCTTCTACCTTACAGATTCCCCTGTTTTCATAAATAATAAATTCTCCTACTTGAAACATTTTAATCCTTCTTTCCGGCCGGTAGAAGCTTCCGCTTTACTCGCCTCCTTCAAAACATTTTTGGTAATGAAAAGCGCAAACCCCTGACTACCGGGCTTACGCTTTTGTTTGTAACATATATATTTTAACACTTTAAAAATTTGAAAGTCAAGCGTTTCTTCACTCTATCATGCCTTCTGCCATGCTTTTTTCTCTTTCATTACCTTATTTATCATGTTTCTCAGTCCTTCTTTGTATCTTTTCCTCTCTTTTTCCGTTTATACGATTTCATTTCCCTGTCACATAATTCCTGTTTTTGCATAAGCTAAAAGAAAAAACAGGTAAGAACATGGCAACAATTGTATTGGATGCCGGTCACGGCGGTTCCGACAGCGGCGCAGTTTACGGCAGCCGTGTGGAAAAGGACGATAATCTGGCATTAACTCTTGCCGTAGGGGATATTCTGGAAAGAAACGGTGTAAATGTGATTTACACACGGACAAATGATATTTATGAAAGTCCTGCCCAGAAAGCCGATGAAGCAAATGCGGCAAATGCAGACTATTTTGTGTCGATACACAGGAATTCCACACCTGTTCCAAACTCCTATTCCGGCGTAGAAAGCCTTGTTTACAACAGATATGGCAGGGCCTATGAAATGGCTGTTAACATCAACGACCAGCTGAGCCGGATCGGCATGAACAATCTTGGAATCAATGAGCGCAAAAGCCTTGTTGTTTTAAGGCGCACTTCCATACCTGCCGTCCTTTTGGAAATCGGCTATGTCAATACGGATGCTGACAATGTATTTTTTGACGCCCGCTTTGATGATATTGCCAACGCTATCGCCCAAGGGATTCTGGAGACAATACAATAACTTTATCCGGGAAATCATTCTCATGGGAAGATACCGACAAAAAACAATCCGGAAACGGCGTATAGGTTCTTGTATAAACGCAGTCTTGTGGCTGGGCAGACAGAAGTCCTGCAATGCCTTCCCCCGAAAGCTTTGCCGCACTTTCTTTTCTTGTCCAGAGCCTTATAAATGCAGAATTCTTTTCCTCCTCTTTCTTCAAAGCAGAAAATGACTGCATTTCTTCTTCTGAGCTGATGCGCCGCAACACGTTTTCCTGATACTGCCTGACCCCCTCGACATCAATCCCAACCTCTTTGCTATCCAATGCACAGGCAGCATAGTCGGCGCTATGGGATAGGTTTACATAAAATCTATTCTCATAGGGGAAATACATCTTTCCATTTTTGTTATAATAGGGCGTTTCCTCTAAAGAAACGCCCCTTTTTTTCATGCAAAATAGAAGGAGGGCGCCTGCGGCCAGGCTTCTCTCCTTGTCTTTTGGGTTTTTGCAGGTATCCACTGCTTTTTTTCGAAAATCGGGCAGGGAATCATAGAGTTGTTTTGCTCCGGTCTGGGTTATCAGGGCGGAGGTGTTGGTAATGTAGATTTCCATAAGAGAGGCTCCTTTTGTTCTGTAAGTCGAAAGTTGCCTGATTGTCTTAATTTAAATGTTTCTTATAGACTTTGGAAGGTTCGCTATTTATGTCATTCATTATCTGATAAAATTCACATCCATACTTTTCGTAAAATCCGGTATGATTTGTTGATAGAAAGATATTCTGCACCTTATCTGCTTTGGCACGCTTCTCAATTTCCTGAAACAGGTATTTTACATAATGATGTCCTCTATATTCCGGAAAAGTATATACAAATCCCATCCACGGGGTCTCTATCCTTTGTGGACGTTACTTTTACTAAATTCTCCTCAGTAAATTCAAAGTAACAGAAGTCTCTTCAAGAAGCTCTCTGGATGCCGCATACTCTAATTCTTCGCCAAATCTGTTTCGGTATAAAGTGATAAATTCAGGCTGTAAAGCCTTCCTCTTCCCAAAATCATTTGCCGCTATTACGGGAGTTGTTTCAACACCAAGGTACATATTTCCCTAAAGATTAAATTTTTTAATAGAAGCGGTAATCCTTTCCAGATTTTCAACAGACAAATATGACGGTGTTCCGCCCCCAAGATCATAACCGACAACGGGCTTAACTTTGATCAGAGTTCTATACATCTCAATTTCTTTCAACAGATATGCAACATATTTATCCGGATCCTCTTCTGCCGTCTTATCCAAAACTACGTATGCGCAAAACCTACATCTGGCCTGACAAAATGGAATATGTACATAAAGACACAATTCCTCCTGCTTCTCAATATTGCTCTTTACCACATGATAAATATCTTCATGATCATGGACTTCATGCTACGCTTAGGAATTCGGTTGCAGGGAATATGCTGTAATACAATAATGACGGAACTTGATTCGCCGTTCAAATATTTCTCTGCATTCCACAAATATTTCCCCTGTTTTTCTCTGCTTTACCGCACTCCTGCCATCCTGTCATAAATCATGTCCAGCCACTCTCTATTAAGCTGAGTGGTGCTGAGAATACTGAACCTGTCTTTTCTGGTCTCCGGCGCCCTCATCCATGCGTCGGCAAAAATCTCTTTGGTAATGCCATAAGCAGCGGGATTTAATTCAATGCCGTATGCTTTGCATACCTCGATAAGCTGGGTTTCATCCCTTCCCTGGAAAATACATGCCCCGACGCTTCCCAAAGCAACTGCCATTCCATGGGAAATCTTTAACTGGGGATAATATTCTTCTATGGCGTGGCAGAACAGATGCTCCGCACCGCTGCTGGGCCTGGAGCTGCCTGCAATCTCCATGGCAAGACCACCCATAACAAGGGCCCTGGACAAAATGCGGATAAAGGTTTTGCTGGTAAGGGACTTATCGTCGCAATGGTATACGCTGTCATATGCCATTCTGGCAATGGCGTAGGCAAAGTCATCCACAGGCTTTCCCTCATGCTTTGCCGCAAGCTGCCAGTCAAATAAAGCGGTATGCTTGCTGATGGTATCCCCGATGCCCGATAAGGTCTGGCCCTTAGGGGCTTTCATGATCATATCCGTATCCACTAAAATCGCCGTGGGAATCTTACACCCCAGGGTCTTACGATTCATGCCCTCTGTCTGTAAAACAGAAAAGGGAGAAGCTAAGGAATCATTGCTTAATGTGGTTGGAAGGCAGATATAAACCGCCTTGCTTACAAATGCAGCATATTTCGCCACATCCAAAACCCTTCCGCCGCCGAAGCCTATGACCACCTTGATATTCTGGATGCAGATGTGCTTGGCAAGCTCCATGGCCTGGTCAAAGCTTCCTTCTTCCGATAAGTAAATTTCACTATCCTTAAAATCCCTCTGTATTTCTGCAAGATATCCGGGATATAAGTCGCTTAAAAACTGCTCTGTCACAATGATTGTCTTCTGCCCTTTGATCTGGGGCAGATAAGAGGCAACCGTTTCGTCAACATGTTCAAAAAGGCCCTCTTCCACTACCAGACAAAGGGGAAGGTTAAAACGATTAAACTGGTTCATTAGATTCTCCTGATATTTCTATTTTTAACTGTATTCTACTTTTCTGCTTCATCCTCTTTTTCTGAAAGATTCAGGGCAATCTGAAGCTCGTCAAGCTGCTCTTTATCTACAACGCCCGGCGCATCGGTCAAAAGACAGGATGCATCCTTTACCTTGGGGAAGGCAATCACTTCACGGATGCTGTCCGCTTTTACCAACAGCATAACCAATCTGTCCAGTCCGTATGCAAGGCCTGCATGAGGCGGAACGCCGTATTTGAATGCGTTTAATAAAAATCCGAACCTTTCCCATGCGCTTTCCTTTGTAAAGCCCAGCACTTCAAACATCTTTTCCTGAATATCGTTTTGATGGATTCTGACGGAACCGCCGCCCAATTCTACACCGTTTAATACAATATCATAGGCTTTGGCACGCACTCTTGCAGGATCGGAATCAATATACTGCCAGTCCTCTTCCATGGGCATGGTAAAGGGATGATGCATTGCCATAAAGCGGTTTTCTTCATCGCTCCACTCAAGCAGCGGAAACTCTGTAATCCACAGGAAATTAAATTTATCTTCATCGATTAACCCAAGGGAATGTCCCAGCTCAAGGCGGAGCGCTCCCAGCACGTTCCAGACAATTTTATTTTTGTCCGCTGCAAACAAAAGTAAATCTCCCGCTTCTCCTCCCATGGCATCCACAAGGGCTTTTAATTCCTCTTCCGTCATAAATTTTGCAAAGGAGGATTTGCAACTGCCGTCCTCCTGTATAGAAAGATAAGCCAGCCCCTTTGCACCGTTACCCTTGGCAGAGTCAACCAGCGCGTCGATTTTCTTTCTGGGCATTGCCGCCTGTCCTTTTACATTGATACCTCTTACGGAACCGCCGTTTTCCAATGCGGAAGTAAAGACGCCAAAGCCGCATCCTGACACTACGTCCGACACATTCACAAGCTCCATGCCGAATCTGGTATCCGGCTTATCGGAACCGAATCTGTCCATAGCGTCCTGCCAGGTCATTCTTGGTAAAGGCAGGGAAACCTGTAAACCGATTGCTTTTTCACAAACATAGGCAATCAGTCTTTCGTTTACATCCATAACATCCTCTGCATCCACAAAGGATAATTCCATATCAATCTGGGTAAATTCCGGCTGACGGTCTGCACGAAGATCCTCGTCGCGGAAACATTTTGCAATCTGTACATAACGATCATAACCGGAGCACATCAAAAGCTGTTTAAACAGCTGGGGAGACTGGGGAAGGGCATAAAAGCTGCCGGGATGAACACGACTGGGCACCAGATAATCCCTTGCGCCTTCCGGAGTGGATTTATTTAAAATCGGGGTCTCTATTTCCAAAAATCCTTCCTCTGTCAGGAAAGAACGAACCTCCGCACAGATTTTGCTCCTTAAAATCATATTCCTCTGGACATCGGGTCTTCTCAAATCCAGATAACGGTATTTTAAGCGGATTTCTTCCTTTGTCTTGCTATTTTCTTCAACAGGAAAAGGCGGGGTCTCCGATTCGGATAAAATACGGACCTGTTCTGCCACAATTTCAATATCCCCTGTAGCAAGATTTTCATTGACCGCACCTTCACGTTTGCACACCTTGCCTACAACGGCAACAACAAACTCGCTTCTCATTTTTTCCGCCTTGGCAAAGCTTTCTGCGCCGCATTTATCCTCTTCAAAAATAATCTGCAGGATTCCGCTTCTGTCCCGTAAATCCACAAATATAATGCCGCCTTTATTTCTCTGTTTTGCCACCCATCCCATGACAGTTACGGTTTCCCCGATATTCTGATCGGAAACCTCTGTACATCTATGGGTTCTCTTTAACCCTTTCATTGTTTCAGCCATATTACTGCCTCCTGATTGTCTTATCTGTTTTTCTCATTTTTTCATATTTTCATCTTTTCATATTATTAAGGTCATTCACTTCTTCGCGTCATGATTACCGGAGTACGGTCATACTCTTATCGCTTTAAAGGTTCTTTGTAAAAATCTACGAATTCCTCATAACCGTCCTTCTGAAGCTGCTCCTTCTGGAACTTTTTATTCTTATTCATCCGTACTACAAGCACCTGCATGCCCTTAGCCCGTTCCTCCTGAGCCTTTGCAATGACCTGGCAGAGATTTTCCGTGGAAATTCCCTTCTCCACCAGATATGCCACCTTTTTTGCCTGCTTCGGAATCCGGAAACCGTTGTCCATGAGAATCGTAATAATCCGTTCAAACCCAATAGAAAAACCACATGCAGGCACATCATTTCCCGTAAAACGTCCAATCATCTTATCATATCTGCCGCCTCCTGCAACGCTGCTGCCAAACTGAGGCATTTCGATTTCAAAAATAGTCCCCGTATAATAGGACATTCCCCTTACCAAAGTAGGGTCGAATACAATGGAAAAATTGGTATCCACCGTAGCGGAAACACTTGCCTTGATTTCAGACAGGCTGGAAACCACCTCATCCTCCAAAAATTCGCCAAGGCTTTCGCCCAAAAAAGCAATTCCGTCTTCGGCATTTTCAATTCCTTCAAAAAGCGCCATATATTTATCTACGGATTCTTTTGCAAAACCGTTTGCCACTAAATCCTCCGCAACGCCTTCCATTCCGATTTTATCCATTTTATCCAAAATAATGAATACCGTATCCAGTTGTTCTTCATCAAAGCCGGCATAAGAAGCCATTGCCTTTAAAATCCTTCTTTCATTAAGGCGCACCTTAAATCCGGAAAATCCCAGCTTTCCGAGAGTGGTAGTGGTGGCAAGAATCAACTCGATTTCCGCAAGATTACTGGGTTCTCCCAAAATATCAATATCACATTGCATGAACTGACGGAATCTTCCCTTCTGAGGCCTGTCCGCACGCCACACATTCCCCATCTGCAGCGCCTTAAAGGGTGCGGGCAGGTTTGCCCCGTTATTGGCATAATATCTTGCCAGCGGCAGAGTCAGATCATACCGCAGACCGCCGTCTACAAGGTCTGCCTCCTCCTTTGCCCCGGACAGATTTAACTTGTCCCCTCTTTTCATAATCTTAAAAATCAGTTTTTCGTTTTCCCCGCCCTGCTTGCTGCAAAGATTGCCGATTGTCTCCACACAGGGAGTTTCAATAGGGGTAAAACCAAATTTCCTGTAATTTTCCTTGATCACATTCATGACATAATCCCGTATCTGCATTTCCGCAGGCAGTATGTCCTTCATGCCGGTTACCGGTTTTTTATTTAAAGCCATTTTCTTACCTTCCTCTTTCTCATAATCATTCACAATTTTACAACCTTTTGGCATATTCTACAAGGTTAAACTGTATTTCTCTTTTACTTTTTATTGCAAAATATAAAAAACATCTAAAAAAAGTTAACAGGCATACTGTGCAATCCGCTTACAGTATGCCTGCGTTTTTTATATGCGCTTCCGGCTGAATATTTTCTTTCCCCGCCTGGATATGTCAGTCAATTTTATGCTGTGCATTCTTCCAGGTTTATCAGATAGGACATGCTATAATGGCAGTCTTCCCGTCTTTCAAAAACCAGTTCCATCTGTTTGATTTCCCCGTCCACATACGTCATGGGCAACAGCTCCGCACTCTCTTTTCCACACCTTTTCCCATTGATCATACCAACAGGGAAATTCTTCCTATGAATTCTATGGAATTTCCCCATATGTGCAATTATACGGAATTTGACAAACGAATCGAAAAATGCGTTCCCTGGCACTGACATCCTTCTTTTGAATTCAATTATGTTTTAAAAGGAGAAGTCATTGTACCGGCCGCAGAAAATGCCATTCTTTTAAAGCAGGGAGACGCCGTTTTTATTAATTCAGGCATCATACATGACGTTTGTGCCAAAGACAGGGCGGAACATGTCAGGATATATTCCCATATTTTTCCCCGCAGTTTTTATCGGGTATGAGCGGAAGCGTCTTTGAACAGAAATACATTTCCCCCGTTACAAGCAGTCGGGATTTACCTTTTTACTTAATCCGTCCCGATACCTATCAGAAGATCCGTATGATTGAAAAATTATTAAAAACTGTTGAATTAGCAGAAAATGAGCCTTTCGGCTATGAATTTGAAATACGGACAGAATTCTGCCGGCTTCGGTATATGCTTTTAAAAGAAACGGAGGAATTGAGAGTTCATACCATCCAAAAAAGCACTGTTGACATGGACCGCATCAAAATCATGATGCAGTATATTTATGACCATTATATGGAAAAACTGACCCTTACGGATATAGCCCTTTCAGCCAATATCAGCAACCGGGAATGTACCAGATGTTTTCAACGCTGTATCAAAACCACTCCCGTCAACTACCTAAAGGAATATCGCATCCGCACAGCCGCAGAAATGCTCCTTACCACCGATAACAGCATTATAAACATCAGCGAAAACTGTGGCTTCAGCTCCGCCAGCTATTTTGGAAAAGCTTTCTTAGCGGCTATGGGATGCACCCCCAGGGATTACCGCAGATCACATATGGTAAGCTCCCTTCTGGGCAATTCTTAACAAATCCCTTCTGGAATTGATTTCCAGTTTGGTAAAAATGTTTTTTAATGAGCTTTTTACCGTATTCTCACTGATAAAAAGCTGCGCCGCAATCTGCTTGTTGGTATGACCGTCCACCGCCAGAAGGGCAATATCGTTTTCCCTTCTTGTAAGGAGGGGAAATATGCCTGTATATTCCCTGTTCCGGGCGCTTTTCCCGGCACGGGACACCTTGCGGCATACTGCCATAATGGGTTTATAGCGTTCATCCTCCTCCATCAATTCCTGAAATGGTTTCATCAACCATTCTCCATACTTGGCATAGAGCATAATAGGTTCAAAACCTGCCATATCCGCCACTCTGCGGATATATGCTTTTGCTTCCTCCACCCGTTCTAGGGCTGCTGCCGCTGAAGCAAAAATCAGATAAATACAGCCTATGGTATAAGTATTTTCATATTTTTCCACAATGGATAAGATTTCTTCCTCTGCAGAAAGCATTTCAGAAAACTTCTCTTCATGAAGAGCCGTTGCCATTTTAATCATAATGGCATAGGGATATGCCTGATACATGATTTTCCCCGGCAGTCTTCCTTCCTTGTTGATCCAGCCCGCCAGCTGATTCGGATATCCAAGATATTCATAAAAGAAAGCCTCACACATATCAACGCAATAGCTTAGACCGGTATTCTCTCCTGTCTCGCACAAGACCATAGAACGCATTTCCTTCAGCGTTTCCTTTGCCTGTTCAAAGTCGCCTTTAATATAACACAGCTGGGCTTTTAAATATCTGGCGTTAATACTAAAACCGCTTAAGTGCCTGATACCGCATTTCCACATAGCCTTATCGCACAAAATTTCCGCCTGTTCAAAATCTCCTACATAATACTTGTATTCCGCTTCCGCCAGATATTTTACGCCGTCGTAGGAACAGATTCCCTGAGCATGATATTCATCCATCTGCTCTCCCAGCTTTTGTACCAGTTCCTGTCCGCTTCCTTCCCTGTAAAACATATGAAAAACAGAGGGAATCCCATAATTTCTCGGAACGTTTTTGTCAATACAGGGCAGTTCCTCTCCCTGAAAGCTCAATGCCTTTTTCATATAATTTCTCATTAAATCCAGATCATTGAAAGCGCTCTGGGATAAAAAGACATAATAAGCCTTCCAAAGATAATCCTTGTCCTCTTTGGCAAGCTTAATCTGCTTCATATTCTTTTTGAACAGCCATTTACATTCTGAAAGCCGCTCTTCCTGACCATAATTATAAAAACGCCACATAAAAAGAACGAGACAGAGCGGATAATCCTCAAACAGGGCTTTGGGGCAGTTATCAAAGCACCGGATAATCAACCTCTCATCTTCATCCGGCGCACAGATTGTTTCAAATAATTCCAGGGTCCTTAACATACCTTCGTAATTTCCCGCCTTTTCATACCACTTTAGAGCCTCATAAAAGTCCTGTCTGGACACTTCATATTCAGCCATTCTTTCATACCGGATACACTTTTCCGAAAGACTCAGCTTTTCAAAATGATGATAAATACAGTTCCTGAAAATCGTATGGAAATGATACAGGCCCGAATCCTGGTCCTTACCAAAAAAAGTATGATTTTCCGTTAGCTCTTCAAGCATAGAAGAGCAATCCCCGCCATCATGAAAAAAATCAGCCTGTTCCTTTGTAAAATCCGGCAGAAAGACCAGATAGGAAAGGAAATACTGGGTTGCCTTGGAGCAGGAAGCATAAGCCACCCTGTCCACAAGATGCTCCATATCCGCCGACATCTCGCTCTTCCCCATTCGCAGATAGTTTAATGCCGTCACATAAATCATGGAAATCCAGCCTTCGGATTTTTCATAAATCTGCTCAACCTCTTCATCGGAAAGAGAAAGCTGATACATATTCAGGTAGTTATGCACATCCTCTCTGGAAAGACACAAATCTTCTGTGGTAATTTTGTTCAGTTTACCCGTGGAAACCAACAATTCCTCGTCTTTAAAGACTTTTTTCTGGGAAATAATAAAAATTCGGATTCTTTCATGAAATTCCCTTGCCAGAAACCGGATGAATTCGCTTGTCTGCCTGCTTTGGATCTGATGAAAATCATCCAGGACCAAAACCAGGGGTTCTTTCTGTATAAGCTTATCCATCTCCGTCGCAAACCGCGCTCTCTGCATTCCGTCAGCGGGAAAAGGAGAACGCAGAAGCTCCCTTGATACCTTGGAAGCGGAAAATAATTCCACACAAAGAGAATTCCATCCATGGGAAAGATTGTCATCATAAATGTTAATCCATTTTTTAATTCCCTCAGCATGCTTACAAATCTGACGTACCGCAACTGTCTTTCCGTAGCCTGTGGGCGCTTCCACCACGGTAATGGTACGGTCTGCCGAAAGCATAAGCGCTCTTTTTAACCGCTCCGGCATATATATTTGATTTTTTACAGGCAATTCCTCCTGCGTCATATCCTTCTTCATAGTTATCAAAGCCAGCCTTCATCTTTTTGCAATTGAAACAGGGCGCTTTTGCGCTTTAACATTTCATCAAATTTCTCTATATAAAGCCGGACGTCCTTTACGTTATCCGCCCGTTCAATTCTGCCCTCCGGCAATAAAATCTTGGAAATGCTTCCCGCACCCAAGGCCATTATGGTCTGCACTTCCTCCATGATCAGAATATTATAAACGCCGTATTTTCCTTCCCTCGCGTACCCTACATTTTCCAGATTCCCGGTCATATTCTTCTGCCTGTAAAGATAATAGGGATGCATGTTCATGGCTTTTGCTCCTTCTGCGGCAATGGCCATGGTTTCTTCCGTATTCTGCAGGTATTCCATCCCGTTTTGAAGAATCCACTCCCGAAGCTTCGACGCCCGTTTTACCGCCAGGGAATGAACGGTCAGGGAATCGGGGTTCAGCTTTTCTACTTCTGAAACCGTCCCGGCAACATCCTCTGCATTTTCGCCGGGCAGTCCCAAAATCAAATCCATATTAATATTGTCAAAGCCCATATCCCGTCCCAGGAAAAACGCTTCTTTTACCTGCTCTACCGTATGTCTTCTTCCGATGAGCTTTAAAGTTTCCTCCTTCATGGTCTGGGGATTAATGGATATTCTGGATACGCCGTGGCTCTTTATAACCTTCAGTTTTTCCTTTGTAATACTGTCCGCCCGCCCAGCTTCCACAGTAAATTCCAAAAGCTTTGACAAATCAAAGGTTTTCTCCAAATGGGAAAGCAGCCTTTCAAGACGTTCTGCCGACAGGGTTGTGGGCGTTCCTCCTCCGATATACACGCTGTCTAGCGCCTTTCCCCTATAAGCCCCGGCCACATAGTCCATCTCCCCACAAAGGCATTCTATGTACCGATCCACAAGCTCCTCATATGCACAAATGGGATAAGACGTAAAGGAACAGTAAAGACAAGTGGTGGGACAGAAAGGAATGCCGATATAAAGGCTGTATCCTTCCTTTCCGTGCAGGGGCGCAAGCAACTGCCGCTCCCTATTGGCAATCTCTATGGAAAGCTCCGTTTTTTCCCTGCTGACAAAATGAGCTTCTTCCATAAATTTTGAAATTTCTTCATGACTCTTTTCGGAAGAAAGCATCCCCATGGCAATCTTTGTAGGACGGATTCCCGTAAGATTTCCCCATGGCAGGGATTTACCCGAATATTCCCTCAGACTTTGGTACAGCCTGCTTTTGAAAAGGTTTTTCCCCTCTTTTTTCGGATGTTCGTTATCCTCAAGCATATTTTCTATAAGGAAGGGAACTTCCCTGTCTAATCGCAGCTTTCCCTCTGAATCCATAACATAAAAAGCGATTCTTTGTTTGCTCCCCTTTAAAACAATGTCCATAAACAAATGTTTCTTTAAGTCCTCCGCTTTCTCGTTATCCGTAGAGGGAGAGATTACCTTTACCGTCTCCTCCGGGTAAAAAGCCTTAATAAGGGAATGTATATCATAATCCAACTTTTCCGTATCTACCGTTACCGCAAGCATATTGCTCCTTTGTGTCTATTTTCTTTCGTTTTATCGTTTTTCTTTACTCTTTTCCGGCTCTCTTTTTTCTTATATGGATTTATATTCCGTCTTTCTCCGTATGGCTACTGTAAAAAAGGATTATACTTTTTCTCATGACCGATGGTCGTGGCCTCTCCATGCCCCGAAAAAACCTTAACTTCATCCGGCAGCACAAAAAGCTTCTCCTTCACACTTCTGACCAGCTGGGACATGGAACCGGTGGGAAAATCCGTTCTTCCTACCGACTCTAAAAAGAGGGTGTCTCCTCCTATAAGAAAACCATCCTCCTCAAAATAATAGGCGCAGCTTCCTTTTGTATGGCCCGGCGTAGCTATGACCCGGAAGGAAATGCCCGCTTCTTCACGCAGCTCTCCATCCCTGACATAGCCGTCCGGTTCTACAACATATGCCCTTCCAAAGCCTTCCGATAAATTTAAGCTTACATCCTTACAAATTTCCGCTTCTTCATCCAAAGCATAAATAGGGGCACCGCTTAATTTCTTCAGTTCATTACAGCCCTCAATATGGTCAAAGTGGCCATGGGTAAGATAAATTGCCGCCACCTTAAGCCCCGCGCCTGCAAGCTTTTCATAAACAAGCCCGCCCTCATCGCCGGGATCAAATACAATAGCGTCTTTTTTTTCATCATCATAAACAAAGAAACAGTTTGTAGCGCATGCGCTCAATATCATTTTTCCGATTTTTAACATTTTTTACCTCCATAAGCCTGACAAACCTGCTTCCATTTATCCGTGAAAGCATGTGGCATACATTACCCCGTCGTTCTCTCAATATCAATTACGCTTTCCGTGCCTTTTAGCTTCTCGATAACACGGTTTAATTCGTCCTTGCTGCTAACCTCGAAAGCAGTTGACATGGTTGCCACGCCCTGCTTACTGGTCTTTGTATTCATACTGATAATGTCAATATTCTTTTCTGTAAGAGCCCTGGAAACATCCGCCAGAAGTCCGTTGCGGTTATTGGCATAAATCGTGATTTCAGCCAAAAACTTCCCGGCTCCTTCCAGACTTTCATCCTGCCACTCGGCATCAATGAGCCGTACCCGTTCGCTTTCCTGCAAATTGATAATATTGATGCAGTCCGTCCTGTGTATGGAGACTCCTCTGCCTCTTGTAACAAAGCCCACGATCTCGTCTCCCGGCACCGGAGAGCAGCACTTGGAGAAACGTACCGCCACATCATGGATGCCTTTAACCATAATGCCGCTCTGGGACCTGCTTTTGGGATGCATCTGCTTTGCAGCGGCATTTTCCTCCACATGCTTCAATATCTCTTCATCGGTCATTTCCTTCTGGTGGTCCTTGTCGAAAAGCTCCTTCATCTTATTAATGATCTGCCCTTCCTTTAAACCGCCATGTCCGATTGCTGCCAGAACGGATTCCCAGTCCTTAAAGCCGTACTTTTTCATAATGGCTTCCATATATTCGGGACGCATGACGTCTACCTGATTGATGGACTTTGCCTTGCAGTAGCCTTGTAACAGGTCTTTTCCCTTTATAATATTTTCGTCCTTAAACTCATTTTTAAACCACTGGTTGATTTTATTTTTGGCCTGTGTGGACTTAACCACATTGAGCCAGTCCCGGCTGGGTCCTCTGGAATTCTGGCTGGTCAGGATTTCCACCTTATCGCCGTTGTTAAGCACATAATCATTGGTTACCAGCTTGCCGTTTACCCTTGCTCCCACCATTTTATTTCCCACGGCGGAATGAATGCTGTAAGCAAAATCAATGGGCGTAGAGCCAGCGGGAAGATTTTTCACGTCCCCTGTAGGCGTAAAGCAGTAAACATTATCCGCAAATAAATCTAAATCACTTTTCAAAAGCTTTAAAAATTCTTTGTTATCGGAAGTATCTCTCTGCCACTCTAGAATCTGTTTCAGCCAGGACAGCTTCTCTTCTTCCCCCGTAGCAATCTTTTTCCCGTCCGCCGCTTCTTTGTATTTCCAGTGGGCGGCAATACCATATTCCGCCGTTTTGTGCATTTCGTAGGTACGAATTTGGATTTCAAAAGGCTGTCCCGTACTTCCGATTAATGTGGTATGCAGAGACTGGTACATATTTCCCTTGGGCATGGCAATATAATCCTTAACCCTGCCCGGTATGGGTTTATACATTTCATGAATAACACCTAAAGCCGCATAGCAATCCTTAACATTGTCTACAATGATGCGGACGGCGAACAGATCATAAATCTGGTCAATGGTTTTATTCTGGTTTTTCATTTTTTTGTAAATACTGAAAAAATGTTTGACTCTTCCGTCAATTTTAGCCTTGATTCCCGCGTTTTCAATATGCCTGCTTACTTCGTCCACAATATACTGCACATATCTTTCCCGCTCGCTTTTCCTGACAGAAATTTTATCCACCAGATCGTAATACACATCCGGCTGCAGATATTTTAAAGAAAGGTCGTCTAATTCTACCTTGAGTTTGGAAATTCCCAGCCTGTGGGCAATGGGAGAATAAATATCCAAGGTTTCCCTTGCCTTTTCCTGCTGCTTTTCCGGCACCATATGCTTTAAGGTACGCATGTTGTGCAGCCTGTCGGCAAGCTTGATGATGATAACCCGGATGTCCTTTGCCATGGCCAGGAACATTTTTCGTAGATTTTCCGCCTGCAGTTCGATCTTATCCCCGTCGTATTGCAGCCTTCCCAGCTTGGTAACGCCATCCACCAAAAGGGCTACATCGCTTCCGAATATTTCCTCTATTTCCTCTGTGGTAAAAAGCGTATCCTCCACCACATCATGTAAAAGCCCCGCCGCAATGGTTTCCTTATCCATTTCCAGTTCTGCCAGAATTATGGCAACACACAAGGGATGAATGATATAAGGTTCTCCCGATTTGCGCGCCTGGTCTTTATGGGCATCATAAGCCAGACGATAAGCTTTTTCAATCAAAGAAATATCGTCGCTTGGATGATACTTGTATACTCTGGCAATCAAATCCTCATAAAGCTCTTCGGGACTTTTGAATTCCTCCATAGCCTCAATGCGACCGTCATCTATTACCAGCTCTGTTTTTTTCTCTTCCGGGTTTTCTGTTATATACTTTGTATTATCCGCCATATTTACCGCCCACTTTACCAATATAACTAAGATTATATTATTATTTTGACTTTTCGTCAATTTCCTACTACGCAAAGACTTCCGATTATGCTAAAATGATTTTCGGGTAATATTGCATAATTTGGCAAAGCTTATATTACACGGAGGTTATTTTTTATGATATCAAAATGGTTGAAACACATAAGTGCGACCAGATTGATCGCTTTAAGTTTTCTGATTGTTATTTTATCCGGTTCTATTCTGTTATGCCTTCCCTGCTCCTCAAAAAGCGGAGAATGGACCGGCTTTACAGATGCGTTTTTTACCGCAACCAGCGCCACCTGTGTGACCGGCCTTGTGGTATTTGACACATTTTCCCACTGGTCTCTTTTCGGTCAGCTCATTATTCTTCTCATGATTCAAATCGGCGGAATCGGTTTAATGACTATCATCATCATGCTTTTCATTTTTCTGAAACGGAAAATCAGCCTTCACGAAAGACTGCTATTAATGCAGTCCGCAGGTACTGTCCGCATCAGCGGCATGGTAAAACTGGTAAAAAGGATCGTAAAAGGCACCCTTATATGTGAAGGAGTGGGCGCTCTTTTCCTGGCAGTGCGTTTTATTCCTCAAATGGGACTTCTTACCGGGAGTTATTACGCCGTTTTTCACTCCGTATCCGCTTTTTGTAATGCGGGGTTTGATTTAATGGGACGTTTCGAGCATTTTTCATCCCTTACCGCCTATGAACAGGACCCTGTGGTAAATATTACCATCATGCTTTTAATCATTGTGGGCGGAATCGGTTTTCTCGTCTGGGATGAAATCGTCAGATACGGCGTTCATTTCGGTAAATATTCCCTCCATGCCAAAATCGTCCTGTCCACCACAGCCTTTCTGGTTCTATCGGGAACCATCGGCTTTTTCATCTTTGAATATCACGGGAATCTGGAAGAATTGTCCCTTTCTAATAAGCTGCTTTCCTCGGCTTTTATGTCCGTTACCACCAGGACTGCCGGCTTTAATACCATGGACACGGCGACCCTATCGGAATCCGGAAGCCTTTTATCCATGATACTCATGTTTATCGGCGGAAGCCCCGGCTCCACCGCAGGCGGCATCAAGACATCCACGCTTGCGGTTGTTTTCTTTGCCACCGTTTCCATGTCCAAAGGACGCAATGAAATAACCCTGTTCAAAAGAAGCCTGAGAGCGGATATGGTAAAACACGCCGCAGTCATTATTATCATTTATTTATCGGGAATTCTATTTGCCACCATGATAATATGCCATGTGGAACCTTATTCCATAACGGATATCCTGTTTGAAACCATATCGGCTGCCGCTACAGTGGGACTTTCCAGGGGACTTACCCCCTCTTTGTCCACCCTCTCCCATATGATACTTGCGTTTTTAATGTTTGCCGGCCGTATCGGCGGTCTTTCCATGATGCTGGTATTCGGAGAGCAAAAACAGCAGCCGCCCTTAAGCAGACCTACAGAACCCATCATTATCGGTTGATTGATCTTATGCTTTCGCTGCTTAAGGATAGAAAAGGATAATCATCTGACTGATTGTCGGGTATTAACCATCATAAATATTGTATTAGAAAGAAGGAATAAAACATGAAATCTATACTGGTCATCGGAATGGGCACCTTGGGGAGGCACCTTGCCGCAAAGATGCAGGAAATGGGAAATGATGTAATGATTGTAGATAAAAACGAATATATCATTCAGGAGCTTGCCCCGATTTTCCCGGACTCCGTTATCGGAGACTGTACAAATGAAGCGGTTCTTTGCTCCATCGGCGTCAACAATTTTGACTATTGCTTTGTGGCAATCGGAGAAGACTTTTACTCCTCCCTGGAAATTACTTCGATTTTAAAGGAGCTTGGTGCAAATTATGTCATATCCAAAGCGAGACGTTTTAGACAGGCAGAATTCTTAAAGAAAATCGGCGCTGACGAAGTATTCTACCCCGAACGTGAAATCGCCGAGAAGCTGGCCGTTCGCTACAATGCTACCAATATTTTCGACTATATTGAGTTGACTTCAGAATACTCCATTTTTGAAATACCCATTCTGCCGGAATGGGAGGGGAAAACCATTGTGGAAGTGGATGTGCGGAAAAATTATAATATTAATATTATTGCAATTAAAAACGGCTCCCAGATCAATCCCGGTCCCGGCGGGGAACACGTATTTGAAAAGGGAAGCCATATTGTGGTTATCGGTAAATCCTCCGACGTATTCAAGCTTTCCGCCCAGATACCGGAGCAGTAAACTTTACCTGCCGGATTCTTTTAATTCGAAAGCAAGACCTACCGTTCTCGGTCCCGCATTGGCGGCAATTGCAGCACCTATCTGATAGTAGCCTGCGGGACCGTAGCCCACGCGCTCTTTCATCATATTTTCAATTTCCTCTCTCACGCTTACATCATCTCCATAAATGACCTCGTAAGGAGTTCCCGGCTTCATATCGGCAAGACTCATATCCACGATTTTGGGAATCAGCTTTCCTTCTCCCCGCACCTTTGCGCCGGTGGTAATCTCATTATCACAGATTTTCATAATGGGCTTTAAATTCAGCCTGTCTCCCACAAATGCCGCAGCGCTGGGAATCCTGCCGGATTTACCCGCATATTTGAGCGTATACATGCCAAAATAAATACGCCTGTTATCTATTGCATTTCTTATGTATGCGTCTATTTCTTTTGCACTTTTTCCTTCTTTTACCATTTTAGCTCCGTTTACAACGGGAACTCCGTAAATCGCCGAGTAACCTTTTCCGTCAATATTGTAAATGCGGACCTTTCCTTCATACTCCGGATGCTCGTCAAAAAAGGCTTCTTTTGCCATAACCGAATTTCCGTAAGTGGAAGAACCGTGGGAATTGATTAATACCAGAATAATATCCGTATATCCCGCCTTTGCCTCTTCCAAATATAACTCCTGAAACTCAAAAGGGGTTATCTGGGAGGTTTTGGGTATTTCATCATACTGCGCCATCAGCTCATAAAACCCGTCGTTGTCAAAATCTATCCGGCTTGTGTAGGATTTGTCCCCCAAGGCAATCTGAAAGGGCAATACCCGAATATCCAGATTTTTTTCGTTTTCAACCGTAATATCACTTGCCGAATCCGTAATAATTCTAATCTTTTCCATTTCTTCCTCCATGGTCAAAAGGCGCGCCCTTGCGGCCTTTTATGTTTGCGATAGTGCTATTATACGAAAAATGAGCGCCTTTTACCAGACCTTTTTATGATTTAACCGTCAAATACCCAAAGCTCAGCTTTCAAGAAGCCTGTCCGTCTGGTAAATCAGCATATCTTTCTGCTTTAGCTTCATACTTTCCACCGGAAGAATGACCTCTCCCTTTCTGATGATCACTAACGCCGTTATGTGATACTGCTCCTCCGCCTTTTTTATGGAAAGGTTTAAAAAGGGACTGACCCCATCTATTTCAACCTTGACGGTTCCCTTTATATTTTCCGTGGATTTCGCTCTCTGCAGCTCCGTATACTGTTCCACAAAGCCGGCTGAAATAATACCTGTGGGAATGGCTACCACGCCTACGCCCAAGAATGATATGATAATGGCCATGATCCTTCCTAAAATGGTTACGGGATAAATATCCCCGTATCCCACCGTAAGGATTGTGGATATGCTCCACCAGATTCCGGAAAAGGCATTGTTGAATACTCCCGGCTGCACCTCATGCTCCGCGCTGTACATGCACAGGGAAGAAGCCATGATCAACACCATGATGATAAATACCGATGATATGATCTGGTTTCTCTTTTCATATAAAACAGAAGTGATAACATGGAAGGAGTCGTAATAAGCGTTAATCCGGAAGAGATGGAAGATCCTGACGACTCTGAGCATCCTAAAGGCAATAAAGCCCGACAAAAAGAAAAAAGGCAGAATGGTACATAAATCCACAATTCCGTCAAAGGAAACCAGGAATTTAAAAACCGCCTTACAATACCCCCTGCCCGGATATAAATATTCCGCCGTCCAGATACGCAGAAGGTATTCCACACAAAAAAATAACAATTGTAATCATTTCTACAATTTTAAAAAGGGGCGCATAGCCATTTAATTCATCAAACGTCTCCAAAAACAGCACCGCAATATTGATAATGATAACCCAAACGATAAAAATATCAAAGGCACGGCTTGGAAAATCGTCTTTTTTGCCAATCTGTATAATATCAAAAATGCGTTTTTTCTTTGCTTTCATCTTTTATTCCCCGTATCCGAACTATGAAAAGTACAGCCGCCCGACGCTTATACCGGCATACAAAGCCACTACTGCTATTTTATCCGATTATTTCCGTATACACAACAAAAAAACGCTGCTTATGAATTGTTTTGGCAATTGGCTTTCAGCCTCGTTTCCTGCGGGACAGGTTTAAACATGCCGCGCCAAAGAATATAACCGCCACAACCGCCATGAATCCTATGCAAAAAGCAGATGTGACTTCTTTATCCCCGAACATATAGAGAATCCCCAATTCCTCCTTGATTTCCTTTACGACGGAAACAGGCGCGCCGTCAAAAGCTCTGTCCATAACGGATTTCATCATAATATTCCTGAAAAGCAAGGCTCCATGGGAAACGGGAAACAGCTTTACAATCCACTGCACCGGCTCCGGATAGGAACCGATGGGCAGATAAATACCCGTTAAAAATCCGATCAATGTTCCCAAAACAATGTTAGCCGTGGTATAAGCGTTGATGCTCTGAAACAGCGAAACAAGAAACAGGGCGATAGACGTATTCATCAGAGAAGTAAGCAAAATGGCAAAAAAGGTACGGATAAGCGCCCAAGGCTCCATATACCCGCCTCCGTTTAAAACAATATAAGCTTCCGCCACACACAGGGCAATAAGGCTCATGACCACACCTACCAGATAAGCGCTTGCCATATATCCCGCCCCCATTTTCCACCTTTTTACCGGCGCCACATAAAAATCCTTTTCAATGCCGGAGGCTTTATCATTTACCATGGTTCCGAGCATTCCCAAAGTGGTAGTCATACTGGTAATAGCCAGCACGCCTGCCATAACCCAGCTGTCCATCAGTTCCTCCGCAGCCTCGAATTCCTTTAAGTCATTTGTATACACATCCCCTAAAAACAGCACATAAAGGCCGATAACGATAAATACCGCAAGAAGGGAAAATATCAAGGCTGATTTATCCCTCAGATATAATTTCAGATTTCTTTTTGCAAATGCGCTCATTCCCTTATCTCCTTTCCCGTTATTTCCAAAAACACATCGTCCATGGAGCCTTTTACTACCGTAAAGCCCTCTAAAAACGGTTCCACCGCCTTCAAAAGAGGCAATGCCTCCATGGTAGTCTGTAATTTTATTTCCAGTAGATCCGCTTTCTTTTCATAGGAAATTCCTTTTTCCGAAAGCAGCTTTATTATTTCTTTTTCTCTTTGTGGCTTTAAGCACAGCTTATCCTTTGCGTATTTTCCCTTTAGATCAAAGGGGGTTCCCTCTGCCGCAACCATTCCGTCGTCCACAACTACACAGTAGTCCGCTTCTTCTGCCTCTTCCATATAATGTGTGGTTAAAAACACGGTCATCCCCTGTTCCTTCTGCAATTTCTTTACGGTATCCCATACATTTTTTCTGGTCTGGGGGTCCAGTCCTGTGGTAGGCTCATCCAAAAAAAGGATTTTCGGCGTATGCACAAGGGCTCTGGCAATATCCGCCCTTCTTCTCTGTCCTCCCGACAGTTTTCCGTAAGGCCGCTTTAAAAGGCTTTCGATCTCCACCGCCTGACAGGCCTTCCTTACCGCTTCTTTTAATTCTTTTCCTTTTAAGTGATAGAAGCTGCCCCGAATATACAGGTTTTCTTCCACAGTCAGAAGTCTGTCCAGAAGGCTTTCCTGAAAGACCACGCCTATGCTGTCCCGTATTTTGTCATCATCCGCTCCCAGCCTGTAACCGTTTACCATTACTTCTCCCTGATCCGGCTTTAAAAACGTGCAGATAGAATTAATCGTGGTGGATTTGCCCGCCCCGTTGGGCCCCAAAAAGGCAAACAGCTTTCCCTGTTTTACAAAAAGGCTTACATCCTTTACCGCATGAATACTGCCGTAGGATTTGGACAGATGATTTACTTCAATGATGTTTTTCATATACGTCTCTCCCTTCTCTCTTCACACCATAATCCACAGAAAAGAGCCTGTAAACTCCCCTTTTGGCAAGTTGCTTTTGAAGGAAGGCAAGATGCGCTTTTACGAAGGTAAAATGCAAAAGGAACGGTAAGGTATCCCTGACGCCGTACAAACGGCATTCAAGCATATTCCTTCCGCTCCTTTTTCACTTTTGATCCCGGTATTCTTTGTTTCCAGGATTACCCATTTTAAATATCACTAGTTATGTTTATTTTTTATCATTCTTTCTTTTGGCAAGAACCTGATTAATTTCCTTTGCATCTTTGAAATCTCCTGAAAATGCCAAAATTCTGACTACAATGTAGACGAGCAGAACAATAAAGAAGAAAAACACTCCCTCTGCCACAGTTTCATAATATTTCAGGAACCAGCCGAATAATAAAAGCACACCCTCCAGCATGAGCAGATGTATGATCTGCCTGACCATCCACTCCCTATGACTCAATTCTCTTTTGGAGCAAAAGACAAGGGAAGGCAAATCTCCTGCCAGAGCAAACACCAGCGCTTTTCCCAGATAGTCTATACCGAAAACCGCATCCGGATGAAAAACCAGACAGCATACAAAGGCTGCCATCATAGTACAGCCATATATAATCGGATAGCTGATAATTAATTTTTTGATAATCTCCCGTAATTCCATCATCCACCTCCTATAATCCCAAGACCTTTTTTAGGGAAGGCACATAGCTTCTTGATACCAGAAGCTTTTCCCCATTGTCCATAAAAGCCTCAAACCTGCCGCTTAAGGAAGGCTTGATATGGGAAATCTTCCCCGCATTGATAACCGTGGATTTTGAAGCTCTGAAAAACCGGGTTCCCGCCGCCAGCTCTTCAAATTCATAAAGCTTCAGCTTTGTCCCGTAAACCCGGCTTTCGCAGTAAAGGAAGGATTTCTGGTCTACTGTTTCAAAATAGTAAATATCCGACAGACGGAGGCGGTAGATTTCATCCCCGCAGATTCCGCTTAACTGCTCTCCAGACGATTTTAATTTGTGTAAAAGAGCCATGACTTCTTCATTCATCTCATGGCATCTGATGATAATTTCCTCTTCCTCTCCCCGGGGAATTTCTTCAATGGAAATCTTCATTTGCTACCTCTTATTGATTTTATATTCACTTCTCACTGATTTTCCATCGGCTTTCTGCTTTTCTTTACCCCCGCCGCAATCAAGCAGATGCCGATTGTCAGGCTGAAAATAAGAGTCAGAAGCCATACGTTGGCATCCACCGTGTTCCCCTGTCCGGTCATAGGCATTCCCATGGCCCAGCGGCTTAAATCCGCATTCAGGATGCATATATGCAGCCTGCCTTCCAAAACCAGTGCAATAACATCATTAATAAATGCACAGAATACACCTATAATTATGGTACAAATTCCCGCTTTTATCAAGCCGTTTGTTTTCAGATAGCGTATTATCCCAAACACGACCCAAGGAAGCAGCAGGCAGATCGTGTTGATCATAAGCCCTTTCAACAGGTAAATCTTATCTGCCCGGCCGTAAAAATGCGAAATAATAATGACGCCATAAAGTAAAATGGTATCTACCGTCATGACCAGAAGGCCTTTTTGGCAGTTAAGGGGCTTTGGAAGTTTGATCTGATATACCACAAAGGGCATAAATACAACAGACAGCCCCAGTAAAACCCCCGACGCCGCCACTGGGAACCATCTGCCCCTGCTATAAATATTGCAGACTAACAGCAGGAATAAAAGGCTAATGGTAAAAGCGCCCAGAGTACACAATCCTCTTTTTCCCTCTACAACAAGAGGTACTACCGTTAAGGATGCAAAAACCATCAGGGAGGCAAGGACAATAAAAAACCAGTCTAAGGAGTGTCCGATTGCAATGTTGCAGATTAAGCAGACTCCCACAGGTATCATTAAAATGCCCGCCATATATGCGCCTACCATAAAGGTTTTCCTTTTTACTTTTCTTGCATGGGCGCCGATTACATTCTCTCTTTCTATCTGCAGCTTCTCATCATAAGCCGTATTTTCTAATTTTTTTGCAATTTCCCGGCAGGGCGCGCATTCCTCCAAATGCTCCTCTACTACCCTTTCGCTGACATTGCTGCATACCTTATCATGATACAGGGGCAGCAAATCCCGAATCATTTCACATTCATATTTCATTTCACATCCATCCTTTCCAAAATCTTAAGTCTTGCCCTGTGATAGGTTACCCGCGCCCAGTTTTCCGTTTTTTCAAAGATCATTCCTATCTTTTTGAAACTCAGTTCTCCGAAAATTCTTAACTGGAACACTTCCTTGTATGGCTCCTCCAGTGTATGCAGGATCTGATGAATCCGCAGCATGGAGTCTTCGTCTTCTACGATATGCTCTATATTCGTCTTATCCGGCTCTTCCGTATCGGTATCCCCGAAGTGTTTATAGTGGCGCATTTCGTCATAGACCAGATTTTTGGCTATGGCGCATAAATAGGTTAGTTCTCCTGATTGTTCGCGGAATTTGCTCTGGGAGTTCATTGCCTTGAAAAAGGTTTTCTGGGTAATTTCTTCCGCCATGTGGCTGTTTTTCGTCATAGTCAGGACGTAGGAGTATATTTCCATATAGTACATATTGTAGAGTTTTTCAAAATCCATTGGGCAGTTTCACCTCCTCTTCATTGGTTAGACGGAGTTTTAAAGGTTTTGTTACAAGGTTTTTGAATTTATTATATAAAAATGTTGGGGGATTGGGTAGTGGCGGGGGAACATCGACGTTTCAGAACGGCATTTGCAGGGACATAGGTGCGTCAGGCTGCAGCCTTCCAATCCATCATAATTAAAGCCAAGAAAATCAAATTCTTTTTGAGCTTTTAGGGAATAACCCCTTATTACGATTGTGCTCATAATTTTAGTCCTTGTAAATTTATGTTATTGATTTCTACTAATCTATTTTATATGAGTGCTGTCACAAAAAACAACACCTGAATTTAATTCTTTTAATTGTAGTACCCACTCCTTTTCATTTTTCCACTGTCATGCTATACTTTTATTTATCAATAAAATGAACAAAGGAGTTACCCAAATGAGAGAGTTTGTGATTTCTACTGAAAGCAACTGCGACTTGCCCGAGGATTATATTAAAGAGAATCGCATCTGCGTCATTCCTCACTATTACACCGTGGATGAGGAAGTGTTCGGAGACGGAAAAGAACTGACCTGCAAAGAATTTTATGATGAAATGAGAAATTTGAAAAAGGTAGGCACCATGGCCAGCAATCCCGCCGTAATAGAAGAAAAATTCAGCGCCTATGCCAAAGAAGGAAAAGATATTCTGCATATCAGCTTTTCCTCCGCATTAAGCGGCGGCTGCGGAAACGTACAGATGGTTTCGAAACAACTTATGGAAGACTTTTCCGACACCACTATTCTTGTAGTGGATACTCTTGCCGCTTCCTTGGGCGAAGGCATTTTGATCATGAAGGCCGTACAGCTGAAAAAAGAGGGGAAGAATCTTGCGGAAACCGCAAAAGCCATTGAAGAGCTTATTCCCCATATCTGCACCTTATTTACCGTAGATGATTTAAACTACCTCTACCGTGGCGGTCGCCTTTCCAAAACAAGCGCGGTAGTCGGCACTCTGGTAAATATAAAGCCCATTCTAAGAGTTAACGAGGAAGGCAAACTGGTAGCTCTTTCCAAAACAAGGGGCCGCAACAAATCCTTACAGACCATGGCAAACCTTATGGAAGAATATCTGGGAGAATTCCGAAATAAGCAGCTGACCATCGGCCTGATTCACGGAGACTGTGAGGAGGACGCTTTATATCTCAAAAAAATCATAGAAGAAAAATACGGTTATAACGATTTCCTGATTCAACCTATCGGTCCCAGCATCGGCGCACATTCCGGTCCCGGAACCGTAGGTCTGATTTTCTTAGGGGAACATCGTTAAACCGCATGATTCCTTTTTCCTATTCTGTTTTACGATTTTGTTTTATGATTCTGTTTTCTGATTCTGTTTTCTGATTCTGTTTCAGAAACCTGACATTATTTGTCCTGTTGCTTTCTCTTTGCATTTCGTATTCCGTTGAATATGGCTTTAAGCCCTGCAAAGAGCACAGCTGCAACAGGCCAGATAACCCAGGTTATTCCCCAATTCCCCCATTTTATTCCTTTCAGCCACATCCCTCTGCTTCCTGCTCCCAGATCAGGTCCTATGAAGCTTAACCCCAGGTAAATAGCTGTCACAATGCACCAGTATGCAGTAGAGAACAAAGAGTTCGCCTGTTTTAACTCCTTCTTTTCTCTTGTATAATCGCCTTCCTGCAGCAATTTCTCATAACTTTCCCAGATGCTTCCAAACCGCACAAAGCAAAAAACGCTGATTGAAACGGTCAGAAGAATAATCGCTACACAACAGACATATACCATATCTTCCGCATTTACCGCAGCCGCAGCCATCAAGGGTATAATTCCCGCAAAAATCAACACAATGCCTGCACACACGCCAATACGGTAGGGCTTCTCAAATTTTTCTTTCCTTTTTTCCACCATTTCTTTTACGCCCAAGCCTAATGAAATTTTTGTTTCCTCCAGATATTCATATTTAGAAAGCTGCATTCCCGTCATTGTCATAATAACGACTCCTATGGCAACAAGCGCCAGAAGAACCATCATTCCCAGGCCTCCCGCTCCATCTTCCGAAATGATATTCTTACTATATTCCGATATTCCTCCCAGAATAATCAGGCAGACCGGCGACAGCACAAAGAGGCTCGCTCCGATTCCTCTTATATTTGCCAGCTTTCTGGTAAGTTCCATAAATTCATTGGCCTCTTCCAATGAAACATTCCGTACCTTTTCTCCTTCATCACGTCTTTCTTCCCGTCCGGAAGAAAAATCCTCCGATTCCCCTTCCTCCTTTAAAAGATAATCCGTGCTTACCGCAAAGATATTACTTATTTTAATGATTTTGTCCAAATCGGGAACCGACTGCGCGCTTTCCCACTTGCTTACGGATTGTCTGGAAATATCCATTTTGTCCGCCAGTTCCTCCTGGGACCAGCCTTTTTGTTTTCTCAAAAGAGCTATTTTTTCTGCTAATGTCATTTTATCATTCCTTTCATTCATTCTAAATCCGCCGGCTCTTTTTGTCATCAGATTTCACAATATTGTCAGGAATAATCTAGCAAAATTTTCGGTTGACAACCACCAAGTGCGCTAGGAAATTTGACAACCGGCAGTTGCACAGCCTGAAAACGCCCCAAAAAACAGACCAAAGATAAGCCAAAGACAAACCTTCTTTCTTTCCAGGTGCAGTCATGAAAGCCCAGGCCTGTTTATCTGATACTTTTGGCAGACTTATAAGAACGTCTGTACAAAAACAGCGAAACGGCCGTGCCTATACTCCATCCCACAGGCCATGCGCACCAGATACCGATCGTTCCCAATAATTTTGACAGCAGATACGCCAGCACAACCCTCAGAATCAGATCGGTAAAGGTTGCCATCATAAACTGTTTCATCAGATTGCTTCCCCTTAGCACGCCGTCCGCCACCAGCTTGGCGGATACTACAAAGTAAAAGGGCGCTAATATTCTAAGCATTTGTACTCCTGTGTTCAAAGCGCTCTGGCTGGGATTGTTTATAAAAAAGTTTACAAAAGCTCTTCCTGCAAGGAGGTACAAAACCACAATAGGTATGCAAATAACAAATACCATTTTTATACCGCTTTTAAATCCTTCCTTGACTCTATCCGTTTTACCGGCTCCCAGATTTTGCGCCGTAAAGTTGGAAACACCGTTTCCCAAAGTAGTAAAGGAAGTTATGACCAGATTATTTAATTTGACAGAGGCAGCATATCCCGCCGTTACCGACGCTCCAAAGCTGTTGATAATTCCCTGTATCACAAGATTTCCCACAGAAATAAAGCTTTGCTGCAAAATACTGGGAATTGCCACGACACAAATCTGTGCCAGAATCTTTTTGGAAAAAAGGCTGCATTTTTCATGATAATCCAAGGATTTCAAGTGGTGGAATACTACTAAAACAGCCAGTACACAGCTGATTCCCTGACACAAAAAGGTTGCCCACGCCACACCTGCAACGCCCATTCCAAAGCTTTTGACAAACAGAATGTCCACAGCAATATTGGCGCTGGAGGATATGGCCAGAAAAATAAAAGGCGTTTTGGAATCTCCCAAGGCAGAAAATATTCCCGTTGCAATATTATAGAAAAACAAAAAAGGAAGTCCCCATATATAAATTTTCAGATACAAATAGGAATCGGCAAATATTTCCGCCGAAGTATGGATCAGTTCAAGCATGGCGCTGTTAAAGAGCAGCCCCAGTATCATCAATACCGCACAAAGAATGCCGCCGGCAATAAACGTGGTATAAACTGCCGTTTTCACGCTTTTATAATCCTTCGCTCCAAAAAAACGGCTTATAACAACGGAACAGCCTATATTCGCTCCAAAGGCAAATGCAATGAAGATTAAAGTAACCTCATAGCTGTTTCCCACCGCTGCCAAAGCGTTTTCTCCAATAAACTTCCCGGCTACCAGACTATCCGCTATATTGTACAGCTGCTGAAAAATAATACTTCCAAATAATGGTATGCAAAAATTTCTCAATACCGTTCCCGGTTTCCCGCATGTCAAATCACGATTCATTTTCCATCTCCTGCTTTCTTAAACAATGACGGCTGTATATGGACAGATATTTTTGACTTCCTCTATCTGCTTCTTTTCTATCTGCCTTTGTATCTGCAGATTTCTTCTTGTTTTTTCCAGCCAAGAGCATTATACTCTATTCAGTTCCATGTGGAAAATGTATTATAAATATATATAATATGTAAATATTACATATTGCATTCAACCAAGCGCCTATAGCAAAATACCATGAAACGAAAAGGAGATTTTTATGAAATCCAATTATCAATACTACTACATTTTTTACCATGTTGCCAAATATCAGAGCTTTACAAAAGCTGCCCAGATTTTATCCAGCAATCAGCCCAATGTGACCCATGCCATGAACAAACTGGAAAATGAATTGGGCTGCCGTCTCTTTATCCGTTCGCACAAAGGCGTAGCCCTGACAGAGGAAGGGGCAAAGCTCTACCACCGGGCCGCTATTGCTTTCGAACAGCTTTCCATGGCGGAAAATGAGCTTTCCATGTCAACAAGGCCCGTAAACGGAATTGTAACCATCGGCGCCAGTGAAACGGCTCTCCATGGGTTTCTCATGCAAAATCTGGAACCCTTTTATGAACAGTTTCCCGCCATTCATATCCGCATTCTCAATTTGTCCACTTCTAAGGGTGTGGAGGCGGTTAAATCCGGGAAAATAGACTTTTGTATCGTGGCAACTCCTACCGGCGCTAAAAAGCCTTTAAAAGAATATCCTCTGTTTTCCTTTTCCGACGTCCTGATTGCCGGCCCTAAGTTTTCCCACCTTGCTGACAAAACAAGATGCCTGAAGGAACTAGAGACTTATCCTTTTGTCTGTATGCTGGAAACCTCTATGACCTTTTCCTTTTTTAATCAGTTCTATTATGAACATGGTCTTCTTCTAAAACCAGACATCGAATTATCCACCTCTGATTTGATTGTCCCTGCCGTTATCAATAATCTGGGAATCGGCTTTGTTCCTTTTTTCTACGCAAAATCCGCTCTGATAAATGAGGAATGCTTTGAAGTCAAATTGCAGGAATCCCTTCCCTCCCGTTCCGTATGCATTGTGCAGGATGCGGGAAGAACTCTGACCGCCGCTGCGAAAGAATTATTCCTTTATCTCAAGCAGTTGGAATTTTTACCATAAATACCCGCAAGTTTTCCTGTAAAAGGATCCATACATTTTACTATAACTTTTCCATACATTTTTTTCCATAAGAAAAAGCCGGATTAACCGGCTTTTTCTCATAACTTTTGCTATTTCTTATAATTCTTGCTGATTTTACGATTCCGTTCTCTTACGTCTTCTGATAAAATACCATCCGAAGATTGCACATGCTCCAATAAAGCCTGCAGCACAAAGGGCTATCAGCATTCCTAAAGGTGTGCTGTCTCCTGTCCTCGGCACGTTTGTATTTATATTAGGATTTGTGGAATATCCACTGTCCCCGGCATAATCAAGCATTACCAGAGTACTGTCTTCACAACGTACATAGGTGCCGTCCTCATTTCTCTGAAGAAGATTTCCGCTGCTATCAATGGCAAAGGCAATGTCCGGCGCAATCTGGTATCCGCCAGGCGCTTCAATCTCGGAAAGGGTGTAATAGCTCATACCGCCCTGTACTGCCTTAAAGATTTCCTTGGGAATCAATATAGGCTCTCCTGTTGAAGTAAAGGTATGAATTACCTCCCCTGCCTCGTTTTTAATAACCAGTTTAGCTCCTGCAAGAGGCTGCCTGTTTCCGCCATCCAGTTTACTTACCAAAACCTTGATCGGATAATCTAACATTACAATCCTTCTGTTTTCTACCAGCTGACCGTTTACGAATACCTGATTATCTGCATTTACCATAAACTCAAGACTCTGTCCGTATCCGTATCCGTTAGGCGCTTCCGTCTCCGTCAAAATATAAGTTGCACCCGGTGCAAAAGTACCGTCCTCAAAGGAACGTCTCTCCTCCGTGGTCTCCCATGAAATCGGAGCAAAATTCGGGTCATCCTTTGCCGTTATGGTAAGCGTCGCTCCCACAACCGGATTGCCTGACGTATCCAGTTTCGCAATGGTTAACATCGGCTCATCATACATGATGATCTTATTGTCTTCCACCTTTGTATACTGTCCGTTGCCTTGAACCAGATAGATGTTTCCGTCCCTGTCAATGGCAAAAGGAATATCCACAGTCTTATAATAGCCGTTAGGCGCTGTTACCTCACGCAGGATATATTCTTCATAGGATTCATTGCCCGCAATCAGTTTGCCGGTGTCTACCGCACATGGTTCGCTTCCCGATACCCAGGATGCCAGTACATTGCCTTCCTTATCCAGTATGGAAAGCTCCGCTCCCGGTACTTCCACATGATCATAGAAATCCTGCTTGCTGACTGTCAGCTTAATCTTTCCGTCAGAAATTTTTACTGTTCTGTTTTCAACCTTTTCTCCGTCAATGTAAACCTGATGGTCATCCGCATTGATGGTAAAGGTAATAGGATCTGCGTAAGCGTAGCCCACAGGCGCTTCCACCTCTGTCAGGATATAAGTGCATCCCGGTGTAAACTCCAGTAAATCCCATGTTCTTACATGACCGTCGCTTACCCATGTAATAGTCTCCCACCAAGGGTCATCCAGGGTTTCTAACATTAAGGTACAGCCTGCCAGACCGTCTCCGTCATCCAGCGAAAACTTGCCGATTCCCAGTCCCGCTTCATCATCCTCCATAACAATGGTATTGTTCACGACCTTTACGCCGTCATCTCTTGTAATAACGCCGTTATCGGCAATGTGAAGGATAATATCCTCCGCTCTCATATAACCGTCAGGTGCGTCTAATTCCTGCAGAATATAATCCGTATCACACTCCAGATCGGAAGGCAGAACCGTGTAAGATTTTTGACCGTCGGACGTAAATGTCACGATCTCTTCTCCGATCGTCTGTGTATCCCTGTTGTATTTCGATAGCTTTAAGGTAGCTCCGTTTAAGATCATACCAAAGCTGTCCTGCTTGCGGATTTTTAACTCAATGGGCGTATCATAAATCATAAAGGTGTCTTTATCCGCATTTAAGTTGGTAGCTCTGCCGTCTAATATCTCAATATCATAGGTACCGTCGGCATTATAGGTCAATTGAAATTTAACCTCTCTTGCAGTCAGATATCCGTCCGGCGCCTCAAGCTCTCTTATGATATAAATACCACTGCCTAATGCGTCAACCTTTAAGGGACGGCCGCTGGTACTATAACCGCCAAATGATACTGCATTTCCGTCTTCATCATAAATATCGAATTTCGCTCCCGGCACATCCAGTCTGGTACCTGCATCCAGTTTCCTCAAGTAGAAAGGCTCTTTCTTTGCATCAAGCATGGTTAGGATTCCACTTGACAGCGGCTTACCGGCTCCTGTTCCTTCATATACCGTGCCGTCCGCACCAACGGAAAATTTAATATCATCCGCCAGCGCATAAGTATCCGGTGCACTGATTTCTCTTAAGGTATATACGTTATAACCCGTTTTCGGTGCCGTCAGGATTCCCAAAGGTACCTCATAGGGTGCAATTCCATTGGTAGTAAAACGATGTATCTCCTTACCGTCTTCATCGAGAATTGCCATGATTGCATTGGCAAGCTCCGTTCCCGGCGCTTCCTCCGCCTGCTTACTGATCGCCAGATTAATAGGTTTATCTCTCATAACAACAGTCTGCCCGTTTTTCTCCGCATTTCCGTTTACGGTAATGCTTCCGTCCGAATTAACGGTAAATTCCGCATCCGGCATATAGCCATAGCCGTCCGGTGCAATCATTTCCGACAATATATAGGTCTTTCCTATTTCCAAAACGCCCGGTAGAACGCTGTGAGGCCGTCTGTCGTTGGAAGTCCAGCTGTCGATTACCTTATCCGGATTGTCTTTAGCCACGATCTTAAACACCGCTCCCTGAATCTCCGCACTTCCGTCAACAGCCTGCTTGCTTACCCATACCTCAATGGGCATATCCTTGTAGGCTACCTCTTTCGTACTGTCATCAATGATAACAAATCTGGTCTCTTCTTCGCTCAAAGTATAGCCTTTAGGTACGCCTGTCTCCTTTACATAATAGATTCCGCAGGGAAGGTCATCGAATACCGCCCATCCATCCTTATTGGTTGTAACGGGATTTGTTACTCCCGTAATATTGACTTTCTCTTTCTTTCCGTTTATTTCCTGATACAGTGTGTACTGTACTCCTGCCAAAGGAGGATTTCCTTCCGCTATAGCAGTTTTTGTAATCAGAATCCGTCCTTTTATCGGAACATTTTCCACGATCTGGTCGCCGGTGGGATTAGAACCGCCTATCCACAAAATCTCATCATCTGTCAGATTAGGTCTACCATCAACTAAGGGATCCGCATATTTATTTATTTCTACCCTGCCATCCCCTAAAACGATTTCATTTTGGGCATCCGGATCATAATATCCTGCCGGAGACGATGTTTCTTTAATGGTATAAATTGTATTGTCATCATCATCTTCTACATGAATCCGCTTAAAATATGCGATTCCGTCAGCTCCTGTTACCGCTGAGCCGATTGGCGTCGATTTTCCGTTCTCCGTTGCATACATAACAAAGGTCGCATTGGCTACCGACCTTCCGGTCTCACTGTCAACCTTCTTCAGCTTTACACTGATATAGGGTGCGTTGGACCTATTGTTATTGACCACAAGATTCGCTTTTCCCGTATCCGTTACATACTGAGTCTGCATGGTATCAGAATCCACAATAACCTTGTAAATTCCCGTATCCCTTACAAATCCGTCCGGCGCCTTCGTCTCCTGTATATAATAGGTGCCGTAACGAAGCTGCGTAAACTCTACATAGCCGTTGGACTGAGAGGTTGCCGTCGCCACAGGAAGCATGTTTGCATCGAAAAGGGTAAAAAGAGCTCCTGCTAAAGGTTCAAACTCTCCTTTATGAGCGTCTCCTTCCTTTTCGCCGTTTTTCACAAGCCTTATGCTTCCGTTTTCTTTTTCATTATCAATGGTATAGCTGTATACGCCACTACCGTTAAATGCATTCTCAATATTCGAACCGGTTATGGTCCATGTACCGGCAGCATCCTTATAGCCTTCCGGCGCTTCTAACTCTTTTAAAACATAATCCCCATACGGAATATCGTGGAACACTACCTCGCCGTCCGCATTGGTTACTCCTGACGCCACCTGCTTTCCGCTCTGGGTATAAAGCCCGAATCTGGCTCCGGAAAGCTTTGTGCTCGTAGAACCCGATTCCACTTTGAGAATCCTGATATCGCATTTAATGACCCTATTGACCATGGTCACTTCCACGTCCCCGATAACATTTACCGTAACATTTTTGTCGGAAGCTACTGCATATCCGGTTTTTCCGATAGTTTCCTTAATCACATAATTGCCGAAAGGAACATCCGTAAATACTGCAACGCCCTGACTGTCTGTCTCAACAGGTCCCTGCACCACCGTAGTGCCGTTCTCCGCATACAAAGTAAAGCTTACGCCCGACAGAGTCTGCGCCGGCATGCTGTTATCCGTCTTGGTAATGACTATATTACCTCTGGCCGGTTCATTTTCTACCGTAATATCTTTTATCTGATCCTCAGTTTCCGTTCCTTTTCCAACCGTTATGGCATGAATGGTATTATCCAGCACATAATTGCCGGGAGCCGCCGTCTCTCTGTAATAGTAAGTCCTTCCAAGCTCTAAACCGCTTAACGTCAAAAATCCGCTGCTGTCTGTAGTGCCATAAGCAACCCTGTCTGTACAATTAATGTCATTGTAGATGGAAAAGGATGCACCGGAAATTCCTGTGGTACTGCCCTTTACTACCTTCTTGATCCGCAGACTGCCCAAAGCATGGGTATTTTCTATCTCAAAAACATCCACATCGCTTCCGTTATAGGTAACCCTGATATTATTGTTATCCACAGGGTCTCTGTCGATCACTACAGTAACCGCGTTGTTGGGAGATGAAAGCTTATATCCCGGCGGCGGCGTTATTTCTCTTAAATAATAAGTACCCTCTCCATAGCCGGAAAAGTCAGCCGTACCGGAGTCGTTGGTAATTCTTGTGTCCAGTAAAGTAGTGCAGGCAGCGTCTGCATAAAGCCCAATCTCCGCCCCCGGCAGTATGTCGCCGTATTCATTGGTCTTCTTAATATGCATATCCCCTGTATTCTGTCTATCCTTATTAACATTGGGAACTTCAATTTCATAATATTGAATTCCGTTTTCATCCGTCTTAAGATGTTCCGTATCATAGTCGGTAATAATTTTTTCCTGCTCTAAAATAGTATAACCGTCAGGAGCCTGAAGTTCGTACAAATGTAATTCATATCCCAAAAGGTTATTATAGCTTTCAAAAACCGCATAGCCGTTTTCCCCGGAGGTTGCCACGCCGATTGCCTCGCCGTTTAAGCGCAGTTCAAATCTTGCCCCTTCCAAAGGTTTTCCGGTAACGGAGTCCACCTTTTTAACCCTGATTTCCCTTCTTGTAACCGCGCCTGCCGAAGAAGAACTGAAGTTTACGTTATCTACGTTGCCGCTTTCCTTTTCAAAGGATTTTCCATCTCCGTCGAAAACAACCGTATTGGTAATCCGTTTCCCTTCCAGCTCCTGTGCAAGACAGTTAAATCGTGTGGTAAACACAAACTGATAGCAGTCGCTGCCGATATTGGGCAGCTGTACGATAATTTTTCCGTTGACCACGGTAACCACATACTGGCTTCCCAAAACCTCGGTCTTATTTCCTTTTGCATCCAGCTTATACAGCTTTCCGCCCGCATAATCAAAATAGTCGGCAAGGTTGTCGTAAATCTTCGGATTCTGGATGCTGCTCATATCGTTACGGGCCTCATTAATGGTAACGGTCCATTCAACATCCCTGGTACCCCATTTATAGCTGTAGGTTTTGTTGACAACTCCGCCTACAACTCCCTCTACCGAACTTTCGGCATCATCCTTTATATTGATATTTCCTTCATAATCAACCGAAATCTCCGCATGGTTGGTATATTTTTTGCTCTCGTTTGCTTCATCTAAGTCAGGAACCTTTGTACTGTAATAAACCTGAAAAGCGTTCTTATAAAATCTGCTTTCCTCAGGAGCATTTGATAAGGTATAAGAAATTGTCTGCCGTCCCCCGCTGGTACCGATGACCGGATCTCTGTAAACAGGACTTGCATCATAATACATATTCTGAAGCCGGAAACTTCCCGGAATGTATTCCATTCCCGCCGGAATAATATCCGTCAAGGTCAGGCTTTCCACTGCAAGCTGGGGTTCCAATACGGTAATGACCCATTCCACGGTGCCATTATCCTTAATCTGTCCGTTTTTGTATATCAGTTCCGGCTTTTTAACCTGAACATATCTTTCCGCATCAGCGTTTACAGGCGTAGTGGGATTCAAAGAGCTTACCATCTCCGAATGGTTTCTAAATCCCGTCCAGTTATTCTCTCCATAGCTCTCGGGATTTATAATCTCTGTTACGATTTCAATGACCTGCCGTTTATTAATATTACCCAGATTAAACGTAAGCCTGCCGTCGCTCACTGTCGCAGGCGTTACGCTTGCGCTGACATATTTCATGGCTGTGGCGTCAAAGGTATCTGTGACAACCACATTGTTCATTTCCACATTTTCCGGATTTACAATGACCTGCCATGTAAAGCGGTTGGTTATACTGTTGTAATCTTTACAGTTTTTCTGAATCAGGGTAAGCCCCGGCACAGTCGCTTCCTGCATCACATCATATGTAACATTGTCCCCGCCTGTGAGATTTCCGGTATTTTTAAAGGACTGCTGTGCAAGATCCGTTACATGGGTGGTATAGGTAATCGTATAGGTCTTGGTATCATCTACACTACCCGAAAACTGGATATTAAAGCCATTAGCAGTTGTATTTAAAGTGCTTCCCGAGGGCAGCGCAGGGCTTATCTTAATCGCGCTGCTACCGCCCACCAGTTCCTGCCCGTTTCCAAAAATATCATGGTAAGTAACATTTTTCAGGTTTAATTTTTCTTTATTAATAACTACAGTCCAGTTAATATTTCCGTTGGCGTCCGCTTTGGAACCGCTTTTACTGAGCACATCCGGTCTGATGGTTACCTCTCCGTCGTCCTCTGACCATTCTGTTTTGTCCTCCGGTTCAAAAAAAGCCTTATTGTTAATAATCTGACTGGTGCCGGCATTAATATTTCCAAATGCGGCTTCGTCATAATAAGTACAGAAAGTAACGTTGGCGCGCCAGTCCGGCTTACAGTCAATCACATTGATATCAATGGATGTATCCCCATCCTTGGCGTTGGTTTCCACATAGCCGCCATTCCCCCATGAAAGTCCGCTTACCTTTGGATAACCGGGAATAGCCGCATAGGTAAGTCCTGCCGGTAAATTGTCGTGAATGGTTCCCGTAATATAGTCTCTTCCGTTTGCCCCAAGGGATACCGTCCACTCAATATAGTTTCTTCCGTTCTCACTGATCACACGGCTGCCGGACTTTTCCATAATAACGGGACCCGCCTCTGGTTTTTCCTCAACCCCTGTTTTACCTGTAGTATCAATGGAAAAATCAAAATCTCCGGAAGCAGTGGGAAATTTGACGTCTATATGCTTGCCCGCTTCCTGGTTTTCTTCACTTAATCCCCCTTCAAACTGTACGTAAAAGGGAATATTTCTATTGGTAGGATTATCGTCTAGTTTTTCAAAGATAAAAGTCAGCGTACCATCCCTTGAAATATGAACAGTACCGATTGACTTACCGTCGTTATCGGCCAGGTCGTGGGTTGCCTCCACATCCACCCTGATTCCCTCAGGTAGCTTGTAGGTGTAAGGACGCCCCGGCTCAACAGCAGATGGAATCCCCAGCATAAAGTCCAGCCTCATATTGATATCCGCATTGTAGGGAAGTTCAAAATTCCCGTTCTGGGTCAGCTCCACCGTATGGCTCTTACCGCTGTCATCCTGATAGCTTGCCTTCAAAGTCAGCTTATTCAAAGTAATGGTCGTATTATCAAAAATATCTGTCCCTCTGCTCTCTGCCAGATATCTCAACGCCCTGCCGGACGCAGGCAACGCATTGTCTCCATTTATCGGCTCAAAATACAACGATGCATCATCCTGCGCAGGGGTTGCCGGTAAAAGGCTGTTGTCCGATACTCCCGTAAAACCAACGCCTCTCCTTCCTGCATTAACGTCTGTAAACATCCCTGTCGACATCAGCACCATAACTAACATGGCTGAAAAGATTCTCTTTAGAACCCTTCTTTTTCCTCTGTTTAACAGTTTTTTCTTCATAAGAACATTCCTCCCCAATGCTATGATTTTCTGCCATTAACTCCCGCGTGAAACGATTCCGTCACATCGCTTAAGTTCCCCGTCGGCCTGCCTTTGCAGGTTTTACCTGCCGGGCTTTGCAACGGCCCCGATAACCAGACGCTGCTGTGCGGTTCCGTATTCACAAGTGGAAAGCAGCACAACCTGTCCGTCAATTTCCGTAGAATCATCATACCAGAAAGAATTGCGTTTCAATTCCCTCAAGTATTCCTGCGTATCCCCATCTGCACCGGGAAGCTCATTGTAATGAAAGTATTCCTCATCCGTCAAATCAATTAACGCCGCAGCAAATACCCTGTATGGTTCATCCCCGTTTCCCCAATCCAGATATATTATTTCATGTTCCTGTCTGAATTTTTCCCTTTTATATTTTTTGAGTCCTCCAAACATGGTACCATCCTTCATATGATGTCCATGTAAAAGAATAACCCCGTCATCCCGGCTGCAGCTCTCATCCATAAAAATAGCGCCATGGCTGTTGGACTGCTGCATAAAATCATGATACAGATAATAAGAATTATCTCTCTTTACCACAGGATAATAAATTTCCGTATCGGGAACCGTAAGCCATGCTATGTAATCGGGATTCATCTCTCTTAACCTCATGGCATTCCTCTCATAAACCTCCTGCCACTCCACGGTGCGAACACCGTCCTGGCCACTCTCTTTTGGCACCTGTCTCAATCCGGCAACTGTATCATCCATTTCCTTTTGCTCACGATAGTCCCCGTAATATTGTAACAAAAAGTAACCCGCCGCCAGAAAAACAACAAGAAAAACACAACCGGCACAAAGCAGCGCCTTGTCAAATCCTCTGTTCGTTTTTCTACCTTCCCTTGCATTCCTTTTCATATTCCGAGATCCATTTCGCAGCTTATATTTTTAAAACATGGGTGTAACTATCCATGATAAATATATTTTACTACTTTTTTCACAAATTTTCAATGTGAAAAAGCCGTTTTTCGTGATTCTGCACAAATGGAATGCGATTTCTTTCCTATTTTACTCTAAAAAAGTGTTGCCATAATATCCAGTTAAAAAAGAGGATTTGCCACCGAAGCCATAATGGGTTCGAGCCAAATCCTCTTCTCTATTATTCTCTATTATTCTCTATTGTTCTCTATTGGCAGGTACTTATTTCCTACATCATTCCGTCCATTCCCGGTGCTGCCGGCATAGGAGGAATATTCTCCTTGATCGTTGCCACAACCGACTCTGTCGTCAGCAATGTGGACGCCACACTGGTAGCGTTCTGCAGCGCGCTTCTTGTAACCTTTGCCGGATCTAAGATACCGCTTTCCACCATATCGGTATACTCCTCCTTCAGCGCATCAAAGCCGACGCCAGGCTTGGATTCGCGAACCTTATTAATGATAACGCTTCCTTCCAGTCCTGCATTGGATACAATATGATATAAAGGAGCCTCCAAAGCCTTCAGAATAATCTGTGCTCCGGTCTTTTCATCGCCTTCCAGCTTTTCAGCCAGCTTTTCTACCTCCTTTGCCGCATGGATATATGCAGAACCGCCGCCTGCAATGATGCCTTCTTCCACTGCCGCTCTTGTAGCTGCCAGAGCATCCTCCAAACGAAGCTTTGCTTCTTTCATTTCTGTTTCGGTAGCCGCACCTACGCGGATAACTGCTACGCCGCCTGCCAGTTTGGCAAGTCTTTCCTGTAATTTTTCTCTGTCAAAGTCGGACGTCGTCTCGTCAATCTGCTGTTTGATGCTTGCGATTCTTGCATCAATAGCGGATTTTTCACCCTCTCCGTCAACAATAACCGTATTTTCCTTCTGAATCTTAACCGATTTTGCACGGCCCAGCTGATCCATGGCGGTTTCCTTCAGATCCATGCCAAGCTCGGAAGAAATTACCTGTCCGCCTGTCAGGATCGCAATATCCTCAAGCATTGCCTTTCTTCTGTCGCCATAGCCCGGCGCCTTAACCGCAACTACGTTGAAGGTTCCGCGCAGTTTATTGACGATCAAAGTAGTAAGCGCTTCGCCCTCAACATCCTCCGCAATGATCAAAAGCTTTGCTCCCGACTGTACGATCTGCTCTAACAGAGGCAGGATTTCCTGAATATTGCTGATTTTCTTATCTGTAATTAAAATATAAGGATTATCCAGAACTGCTTCCATCTTCTCCATATCTGTTGCCATATATGCGGAAATGTAACCTCTGTCAAACTGCATACCTTCTACCAGGTCAAGCTCTGTCTGCATGGTCTTGCTTTCCTCAATGGTAATAACGCCGTCGCCGGAAACTTTTTCCATTGCGTCAGCTACCAGATTACCTACTTCCTCATCTCCTGAAGAAACTGCCGCAACTTTAGCGATATGCTCTTTGCCCTTTACCTTTGAACTCATTTTTGCAATAGCTTCCACTGCGCAGTCAGTGGCTTTTTTCATGCCCTTTCTTAAAATGATAGGGTTCGCGCCTGCCGCCAGGTTCTTAATGCCTGCGTTTACCATAGCCTGTGCCAAAACAGTTGCGGTGGTAGTACCGTCTCCTGCTACATCGTTTGTTTTGGTTGCAACCTCTTTTACAAGCTGTGCTCCCATGTTTTCAAAAGCGTCCTCTAACTCGATTTCCTTTGCGATGGTAACGCCGTCGTTGGTAATCAACGGTGCGCCGAAGGATTTATCCAAAACTACATTTCTTCCTTTCGGTCCTAAGGTTACTCTTACGGTATCGGCTAACTGGTTTACGCCGGATTCCAATGCTGCACGCGCCTCTGCGCCATATCTAATCTCTTTTGCCATTTTTATGACCTCCTAATATTTCCACAATATTTTTTCTGACTTTTTCCGCTTACTGGATAACCGCAAGAACATCCGACTGGCTTACGATAATAAAGTTTTCATCATCGGCTTTAACCTCTGTTCCCGCATATTTGGAATAAATAACTTTATCCCCTTCCTTTACTTCCATCTTAACCTTTTCGGTTCCCGGACCTACCGCCACAACCTCAGCCTGCTGGGGTTTCTCTTTTTCAGTTCCCGGAAGGACGATGCCGGATTTGGTTGTCTCTTCTGCAACTAACGGTTTTAATACGACTCTGTCGCCAAGTGGTGCTAATTTCATAATTAAAAGCCTCCTTATATGTCATTTAAATTTTTTCTTTTTATTAGCACTCACTTCCTTTGAGTGCTAACTACAACCCATATATTAGTAATTAATGAAAGGTGTTGCAAACCCATCTAAACCGATATTGCTTCCTTTTCCTCTCTTTTTCATATGTTTTTCTCACGCGTTCTCACTTTTTCTTATAGGCCCCCAAATCAGGCACATTTAATACTTATTTTATAATTAGACCTTTTCAGAACCTATAACAGTCCGAAATGTTCCATGGCGTGATAAATACCATCCTCATGGATTCCTGTGGTAATATAGTCCGCACATTCCTTTGCCGGGACGCTTCCGTTTCCCATGCAAACGCCGATTTTGGCGAATTTGAGCATATCCACATCGTTTATGCTGTCTCCCACCGCTATGGTATCCTCCAGACCGATTCCCAGCTTTTCACACATCAGCTCGATTCCCTTCGCCTTGGAAAACCCTTTGGGCACAAATTCCGCCACGCCGAAAACATGCTCTAGCACCTCAAAATCTTCTCCGAGGCTCCTGTATATTTCCTCCGGCTCCACATTTCTGGCATGAATGCTTGCCTTGCAGGCGTTGATGTCAGAAACCTTCTGCACGGGCAAAAAATTATGAGGAAGCATGGTATTTATATGCCTGAGATACCAGTCATTTTCAAAATCGTTTACCATTTCCTCATCATAATAAATATATTCCGTTCCCTCTAATATATACATGGCATTATATTTTCGGAAGGTCGTGATCATTTTGATATACTGTTCCTTGGACAGGGGATAATGGAACAACGTCTCCTTGTCATATTCCCCATAAGTGCCGCAGGATGCCACCACTCCGTCGAAGCCTATGGAAAGAACCGGTTCCTTTGGAACCATGACCCGGCTTCTGCCTGTACAGATAAAGGCCAGATGCCCTTTTCTCCTGATTCCCCGGATTGCTTCTATGGCAGACTCTTCCACAGGCTTTCCCTGTTCATATAATGTTCCGTCTATATCAAAAAATACTGCTTTTCTTTTCATCGTTTTTCCAACCGCTCCCTGTATCCGGGGGCATTCTTTATCTCGAATTTGTTATCGAACATCTCGTATTCGGCATCGGAAACCAAATCCGCAAGAGCCTGCTCCACATTATACTTGATTACAGATCCACAGGCTACGCTGGGGGCTAAATGAGCATCTTCAAACTCAAGACACTTCTGCTGTACCCTCTTGCAATAGTCTTCCGCTTCTCCATCCTCCGCCATGGGAATCAAAACATTAAAGAAATCTCCGCCGCACCTGCCGATAATATACTCCGCCTTTGCCTCTTGCTTTAAAAATCCCGCAACCACCTGAATCAAACGGTCGCTCTCTTCATCCCCGAAATTGTCGTTGACATATTTCCAGTCATTGATATTGGCACAGATAACCGCCACCGGCACTGCCTGGGAACGGTCAATAATCTGCATTTTATTGTCAAAATAAGTACTGTTGAGCACACCGGTCAAAGCGTCTTCTTTTTCCCCGTGCTTTACCCGATACTGCTCCTTTTCCAGTTTTTTCTCCAAATCGTCTACATATAAGGACAGCTCGGCGGCCTCATAGGATTTCGCGGCCTGCTCCGTCAGCTGCGCTACCACAGCCTCCACCAAGCTTTCCTTTACCCTATCGCCGTTTTCCTCTTCCTTTGTATAAAGGTGTGCAATCGTTCTGCCCGCCACCCGTATCTTTTTGCCGGGGGCATTTACCGTATCCGGCTTAAAGCCTACGAAATTGCCTGCACTGACCGCTTTCTCTCCATGCCTGTCAGTCAGCAAAAGGCTAATGCCCGTCACTTTATTGATGCCTTCTAAAAACCGGGACAGCTGCCCGATTTCATAAATCTGGTCAAGGCTGTAATTGCGAATATTGTCTTTCAGTCGTTTTTCCAACGGTACAAGTCCAAATGCCATATCCGATCCCTCTCTTTTATAAACGCCACCTTTATGCAGGCAATAAATTAAAAATATTATAGCTTTTTTTATTCTTTTTGTCCAGCAAAACCACCTTTGGAACTCCGAAAAAATATGAGCAAATATCTGATAAACCAGTTGTATTTTTATCTGAATGTGCTAAAATGTAACTAATTATAAAGTTTTATACAAAATAAATTTTAAGGAGGGATGCAAGATGGATATTGCGGCTTTATCCATGTCAATGGCACAGACCGATTTAATGAACAGCGTAGGAATCGCCATGTTGGACAAAACTTTGGACTTAGCCACTGATCTGGGTTCAAATCTTACTTCCATGATGGATCATTCTATGGAGTTATCCGTAAATCCTCACATCGGAGCCAATATCGATATTTCCATATAATGGTTCACGCCAAAATATAAGGGGATTCTTTATGAATATATGTAAGCGCTTTATTAAGAATCTGACGGATGTGCTGACCGGAAAGCGAATTCTTCCGGATGTGAACAAATACCGCTTTATCTGCTATGCACTAGCATTTGTTCACATTGCCATTACCGTCAGATTTTATTCTTTGCACTATACAATTTTATATGTTTACAATTTTTTATCCGTTATTTTTTATCTGATCATCGGTACCATTCTGCCTAAAAAGGGGAAGTTTTATACCGCCTATCTGTGCTGCTTTGTGGAGATTTTAATCCACTCTCCCCTTGCTACGCTTTTAGCGGGATGGGAATGGGGCTATATGATCTACATTCTGGCACTGATTCCTGTGGCATTTTATCTCTCCTATTCCACCACACAGTTCGGACGCAATGCGGTAAAGCCTTTTGTATTTACCTTTATTGCCATGTGCGTATTTATCCTGACCAGAATTTTAAGCGTATACATAGCCCCCATTTATACCTGGCGTGTTTATGACAAGAATCTGACCATTGCTTACAATTTGAATTCTGCTCTCGCTTTTTTCATGCTGATATTTTTCTCCGTTTTATTCACTATCGAAATCCGGAGAAACGAGATGCGCTTAGAATCCCAAAATCGTATTTTATCGGATGTTTCCAGCAAAGATCCTTTGACCGGACTCTTGAACCGGCGCAGCATAGACGTTCATTTAAAGGAAGCGGTAGAGCATTTTAAAAGCAAAGGGGAAATTTTTTCAGTTGTCATAGGCGATATCGATGATTTCAAAATGGTAAATGACACTTACGGACATAATGTAGGCGACGACATACTGGTCAACGTAGCGGATATCATCTGTTCCAATATACCGGAGGATGCAAAGGTATGCCGCTGGGGTGGCGAAGAAATACTGATTCTCATCCACGGCAGCGTACAGACCGCCGCACCCATTGCCGAAAATATCCGAAAAGCCATTTCCAAATCCAGAACGAAGGCCGGCGATGCGCTGATCGGCGTTACCATGACCTTTGGCATGGCAGAATATCAATCGGGATATGCCATGACAAAGCTTATATCCGTCGCCGATAAAAACCTGTATAAGGGCAAAAACGAAGGAAAAAACCGGGTCATTGCATAAAGGCCCGGGTTTTTCTTGCAATTTTTACTAATTTCTGTAAAATAGAAAGAGTGACTGTAAAACCCAAATTTTCAGGAGGAACGGGCAATGATACAAGCAAGCAACGTAACTTACCGGGTAGGTAAGAAAGCCTTATTTGAAGAAGTAAACATTAAATTTACGGAAGGAAACTGTTATGGACTGATCGGTGCCAACGGCGCCGGCAAATCCACTTTCTTAAAAATACTTTCAGGACAATTGGAAACCACCAACGGAGACATTATCATCACACCGGGACAGAGACTTTCCGTTTTGGAGCAGGATCATTTCAAATATGACTCCTATCCGGTCATGGATGTTGTCATTATGGGAAACGCCAGATTGTATGAGATCATGAAGGAAAAGGACGCCATCTACGCCAAGGAAGATTTTACGGATGAAGACGGCATCCGCGCCAGCGAACTGGAAGCGGAATTTGCAGAGATGGACGGCTGGGATGCGGAGACCAATGCAGCCGTATTGTTAAACGGTCTCGGCATCGATACGGGACTTCACTACTCCGTTATGAGCGACTTAAACGGCAGTGAAAAGGTTAAGGTGCTCCTTGCCAAAGCCCTTTTTGGCAGTCCCGATATTCTGCTTTTGGATGAGCCTACCAACCATTTGGATTTAGACGCCATTTCATGGCTGGAGGATTTTCTCATCGATTTTGAAAATACGGTTATCGTAGTATCCCATGACCGTTATTTCTTAAATAAGGTCTGCACCCATATTGCGGATATTGATTACGGCAAAATTCAGTTATATGCAGGCAACTACGACTTCTGGTACGAGTCCAGCCAGCTTTTGATCAAGCAGATGAAGGAAGCCAACAAGAAAAAGGAAGAAAAAATCAAGGAGCTGCAGGAATTTATTTCCCGTTTCTCCGCCAACGCCTCCAAATCCAAGCAGGCGACTTCCCGTAAAAGAGCTTTGGAAAAAATCGAGTTGGATGATATCAGACCTTCCAGCAGGAAATATCCCTATATCGATTTCCGTCCCGACAGGGAAATCGGCAACGAGGTTTTAAGCGTGGAGAACATTACCAAAACCATTAACGGAGAAAAGGTATTGGACCATGTATCCTTCATTTTAAACCATGACGACAAGGTAGCGTTTGTAGGCGGCAACGAATTAGCCAAAACAACTCTTTTCAAAATCCTTATGGGAGAGCTTGAGCCGGATGAAGGCTCCTTTAAATGGGGCGTTACCACCTCCCAGGCTTATTTCCCCAAGGATTCCACCGAGGAATTTGACAACGATTTAACCATTGCGGACTGGCTTATGGGCTACTCTCCCGTGGACGACATTACTTATGTAAGAGGATTCCTGGGACGTATGCTTTTTGCCGGAGAGGACGGCGTTAAAAAGGTACGGATCCTATCCGGTGGCGAGAAGGTCCGCTGTCTCCTTTCCAAAATGATGATCAGCGGAGCTAACTGCCTTGTACTGGATGAGCCTACCAACCATTTGGACATGGAATCCATTACCGCTTTAAATAACGGATTGATCAAATTCGGCGGCGTTGTGCTGTTTGCCTGCCATGACCACCAGTTTGTGCAGACTACTGCCAACCGAATCATGGAGCTTCTGCCCGGCGGCACCTTAATCGATAAGATCACCACCTATGACGAGTATCTGGAAAGCGATGAAATGGCAAGAAAGAGAACCGTCTATACTGCTAATACGGAAGACGATAATAATTAAGCCGGCCGCCAAAATGCGAATCAGCGCTTAAACCGGACAGTATTCATAAAAGATGCCGGACAGTATTCACAAAGAAATGAACCATTATGATACCGGATACCATGATAAAACCATTCATGATACAGATATTCATGATAAACGCAGCAAATAGAGGTGTGTTATATGAAAACAGTTGATTTACATGTACATTCCAATAAATCAGACGGAAGCTTTTCGCCGGAGGAGCTGGTTTCCTATGCCATCGAGAAAGGGCTTTCTGCTTTTGCCTTAAGCGATCACGATACCACGGAAGGAATCGAGGCCGCCGTTCAGGCAGCGAAAGGAACCGGCATAGAAGTTATTCCCGCCATTGAATTTTCCACGGAATATGAAGGAAAGGATATTCATATTCTGGGACTTTATATTGATTACAGCGGAAAGGAATTTAAAAAATACCTGAAGGATTTTCAGGATTCCAGAGACCTGCGCAACCGGAAAATGTGTGAAAAGCTTACAGAACACGGCGTTCCCGTTACCTATGAGGAAATGCGTGAATATTTTCCCGGTTCTGTGCTGACCAGAGCTCATTATGCCAAATATATGTGGGAAAAAGGCTTTGTCAAAAGCATGAGCGAAGCCTTTGACCGCTATATCGGGGACCACGCTCCCTGTTTCCTGCCCCGGGAAAAAGTAACTCCCATGCAGGCTGTTGAATTGATTTTAAGGGCCGGGGGCGTGCCCATACTGGCTCATCCGGTTTTATATCATTTAAGCGATGAAAGGCTTGATAAGCTGGTGGCACAGTTAAAGGGTGTCGGACTTGCGGGTATAGAAGCCATCTATTCCACCTACACCTCTTCAGAGGAACGTCAGATGAGGGCGCTGGCGGATAAATATGACTTATTGATTTCCGGCGGTTCGGATTTTCACGGCACTACCAAGCCCAGCCTGGATTTAGGATGCGGATACGGCAAGCTTTGCATTCCTTATGATATTCTGGAGAACATAAAAGAATACCGGAGAAAAAACGGCAGATACAAAAACAGGATTATTTTTTCCGATATGGACGGCACACTGCTTGATGACAGGAAGAATCTTTCTCCCCGGATTTATGAAGCCATTGATAATTTTACCGCCCAGGGCGGGCGCTTCGTTTTATCCAGCGGCCGGCCTTTAGCCAGCATCCTGGAAACAAGAGAAAAGCTTGGCTTGAACTTCCCCGGCACCTTTGTGATTGCCTATAACGGCGCTCTTGTTTACGACTGTGAACAGGAAAAATCCATATGGGAACAGCGTGTTCCGTATAATTACGTTAAAAAAGTACTACAGCTTTCTAATGAATGTGATGTTCACGCCCACACCTATACTGACAACAGTATCATTTCTCCAAAGGACAACGAAGAACTGGCTTACTACCGGGAACATATTCATATGCCCGCCATTATCACGGACGACATTATTTCCGCTTTGGACAAAGAACCTTTTAAGCTGATCCTCATTCAGTTAGACGGCAAAGACAAGCTGGAAGCCTTCCGCAATACATTAGAATCCCGAACGGGGGACAAGCTGCACACCTTCTACTCCTCTTCCGTTTATTTGGAATGCTGTATGAAAGAAGCCTCCAAAGGAAATGCGATCCGGTTTTTATGCGGACATCTTGGCATAGATATAAAGAATTCCATCGCTGCGGGAGATGCGGCAAATGACATTTCCATGCTACAGGCCGCGGGATACGGCGTCTGCATGTGCAACGGAACGGAGGATGCAAAGGCTGTTGCGGATTATGTAACAAAATCGGACAATAACCACAACGGATTTATGGAAATCTTTGATAAAATAAAGGATTGAGCAACATTACCTGCTCTCACACCACTCCATATCAGGGCACTCATACCCATATAAATAAATCCATCCCCTCCCCCTCCTTACACAAGCCTAATTCTTAGAAATTGGCAGGATAACGTGCTTAGAGGGGGCTCCGGCTTAAAAGGGGCTTAGCTTTCAGATGCTTTCTGCAAAAAATATATTTAATTGAAGGAACCCTGCAAAAGCGTCGGCATTTAGATTGCGTCCTTTGCAATCTTATGTGCCGCTACGCTTTTGCCGGAGCGCAAGCGTGTTCCTGAAATAAATATATTCTTTTGCAGAAAGCATCTGAAAGCTAAGCCCCTTCTAAGCCGGAGTGCGTCCCCCCTAAGCACGTTATATCCCGCCAATCCCCCTTTAAATCTCATCCTTCCACAATCAGATACCTTCCATCCCCCACCTCAAAGACCTCATCCGCATCCAGAATCTCTTCCTCGTCCATTCCTTCCACATCGACGCCTTCTTCATCGAAATATTCCCATACCTCTTTGGGACAATTTACCACAACCGCCATGCATTCCTCCAGAAAATTCTGAGCCTCTTCCATAGTTTCCGCTACCGGCTCCGGAAAAAGCTTAAGCTGCTTTTCCAAAAAGCATTTTACTACTTCATCATCAAAATCGGGCATCCTTCTTACCTCCTTTCCAATTCTTCCGACACGAAACATCCTTTCTTCCATATCGTTCTTTCTACAATTTTATTGCTGCATAATTCATCCAGGATCAAAATCCCCTCCACAATCACGTTTACCCATCCGGCTTCACTCTTTAGAGTGTTGCTCCCGGAAATGCAAATTATTCCCGGCTTTTCTCCTCTGCCAATAATTGCCTTAACACCTGACAGACTCCCTTTTTTGTATAATCCGGGCAGCTATGCTTTGCAGCGGCCTTCAATTCTTCCACCGCATTTTCTACGGCATAGCTTTCCTTTGCCGATAAGATCATTCCCAAATCATTGTTATTGTCCCCGAAGACCATGGTTTCTTCTCTGCTGATCTGAAGGGTTTCCTGGATTTTCTTTAAAGCATTTCCCTTATCCACACTTTTATCCATAAAGTCAACCCATTCTTCTCCTGCCATAGTCACTTTTACTTTGTCCTGCCATTTAGGAATCAACGCAGACTCGCCTATGGGACGGATTGTTCCCTTTTTGTAAACGGCAAGCTTGATAATTTCCGCATCCGCCTTTAAAATGTCCTCCGTCAAGGTCACATCGTTGCGATATTCTTCCGAAATCAGATGAATAAAAGCCTCATCCTTCGATTCCAGATAACATCCGTTTGCCGTAGACGCCACCACATGACAGCCCTCCGAATATAAGCCTCTTAAATCTGCCATGATCTCTTCCACATAGCCTCTATCCATTGTGGTAACTGAAAAGTTTTCCCCGTTTAAAATAATATGGGCGCCATTTTCCGCAATATAACTCAGCTTCCGCTTTGTAGCTGCAAACATTTTACGAATGCTGCCATACTGCCTTCCGCTGGCTATGACAAAGTGAACCCCCGCATCTTTTAAATCGCGGATGACCTCTATCATCTCATCATAAACCTCTCTGGAAGAATCCTTTACTAAAGTTCCGTCCACGTCTGTGGCAATTAATTTTATTCTGTTTTCCATAATATCTCCTCATCAAGGGTCGAAAGGACGGTGATTCAAGAAATCATGCCTTTCTAAAAGCCGTAGCAGAATCCAGGGCAAAGCTTCCTTCATTTTCTCCCGAAAGCAATCGGCTTCCTTCCCGGGCCCTGCCCGCAAAACTTATAAATACTTTAACAGCTCCATAGGATGTTCAATAATGGCATCCGCGTGATTTTCTTCCAGCTCCTGTCTGTCCCGAAATCCCCACAAAGCGCCTACGGTATAAACTCCTGCGGATTTTCCCGTTTTCATATCCACACAGGTATCTCCCAGGTAAATAACCTCTTCCCTGACAAGTCCCAGCTGTTCCATAATATAGAATACGCCGTCGGGAGCAGGCTTCCTTGCCCGCTCATCGCTCTGCCCCACAAGGATGTCAAAGGTTCCCTTTCCGAAATTTTTTTCTACCACATTGACGGTCCTCTCCTGGGGTTTATTGGAATTAACCGCCAGAAGAAGCCCTTTTTCTTTTAGGGCATTTAGCAACTCCGGAATGCCTTCGTAGGGTTTTACTTCATAATTTACATATTTTTCAAAATACTTTCGATAGCTTTCCGCCATTTCATCAAGATGAACCAGCTCTGTATCCCCGTTAGCAACCAACGCCCTTTTTACAAGCTCCGCCGCGCCGTCTCCCACAAAATAGCGGTAACGGTCTATCTCAAAGGGAGGCAGTCCCACGTCCGAAAGCGCCAGGTTTGCCGATTTCCAAATGGATTTCAAAGTATCCGTAAGGGTTCCGTCCAAATCAAATATTACTGCTTTTTTACTCATGATGTATCTCCGGGATAAATACCCGCTCCTTTAAAATATCGCCTTCCATGGCCTTTGTTAAATTTTTAGCCTCTTCACAAAAATATTTCTGGGCCCCGAAGGATTCCTTTCCCCTTTTATCCACCTTCTCATAAGAACCGTCGGCCTTCAAAATCTGCGCCTTTAGGGTATCCTTTTGCAGACAGCTTAAAATATGGGCGATTCTTTCCTTTAAATCCGGCTGTTCCACCGGAAACAGGATTTCCACCCTGCGCCGCAGGTTACGAGGCATCCAGTCTGCACTGGAGAGGTAGTACTCTTCGTCTCCGCCGTTTTCAAAATAGAAAATCCTGCTATGCTCCAAAAATGTCCCTACAATCGAACGAACCGTAATATTTTCCGAAACATCGGGAATTCCGGTTTTTAAACAGCAGATACCCCGGACGATCAGGTCGATCTTTACTCCTGCAGCGCTTGCCGCATAAAGGGCGCTGATCACTTCCCTGTCGCAGAGGGAATTCATCTTTGCCACAATCTTGGCCTCCATTCCGGCCTTGGCGAATTTCGTTTCCCTTTCTATCATATAGATAAAGCGGTCCTTTAGCCAAAGGGGCGCTAAGGAAAGCTTGTTCCAGCTCCTTGGCTCCGAATAACCGGACAGCATGTTAAATACTGCCGTAGCGTCCTCGCCGATATCTTCCCTGCAGGTTAAAAGTCCCAAATCCGTATACAGCTTTGCCGTGGCGTCATTATAATTACCGGTTCCCAGATGCACATACCGCCTGATGCCGTCCTCCTCTTTCCGGACTACAAGAGTAATCTTGCTATGGGTTTTTAAACCCACCAGACCGTAGATAACATGAACGCCGGCTTTTTCCAGCATTTTCGCCCAGACTATGTTGTTTTCTTCGTCAAATCTGGCCTTTAACTCTACCAGAACAGAAACCTGCTTGCCATTTTCCGCCGCCTGGGCCAGAGCCGCTATAATGGGAGAATTGCCGCTGACCCTGTAAAGAGTCTGTTTAATAGCCAGCACCCGGGGGTCTTTTGCCGCCGTCTTGATAAAATCCACAACCGGCGTAAAGGTCTGGTAGGGATGATGCAATAAAATATCCCTTTTCCTGATTTCCCCAAAAATATCGCAGTCCCCGGGAAGCTCCGGCACCGGCTGGGGGGCATAAGGCTCTTCCTTGAAATGCTCAAAGCCCTCCACTCCGTAAAGCTTCATAAGCACGGTTAAATCCAAAGGTCCGTTGATATAATAAATATCCTCTTCGGAAATCTTCAATTCTTTCCGAATCATTTTTAAAAGCGCTTTGTCAACCCCTTCTTCCACCTCTAAACGGATTGCTTCGCCCCACTGTCTCTTCTTTAGCTGTTTCTCGATTTCTTTTAATAAATCTTCCGCCTCATCTTCTCCTATGCTTAAATCCGCATTTCTCATAATACGGAAGGGATGGATGCATAATACATCATAATTCAAAAAGAGCTTCTCAATGTTCCTTTCTATTATTTCCTCTAAAAAAATGAAAACTCTCTCTTTATCGTCGGGAATTTCCACCACTCTGGGCAGAACGCTCGGCACCTGAACCGTAGCAAACTCAACCTCCCGGTTCTTATCGTCTTTCCCCTTTTCTTCTTTGCCTTTTTCTCCCTTGGTCTTTTCGCTTTTATCCGGCTTTTTCTTGACAAGAGCGCCTAAATTCAGGGATTTATTCCTGATAAGAGGGAAAGGTCTGGAAGAATCCACCGCCATAGGAGTCAGAACCGGATACACATTATCCTCAAAATATTTATCAACAAAAGCCGCCTGCTTTTTGTTTAAGCCTTCATGATGGGCAATCATCTGCACCCCCTGCTGCTTCAACAAAGGCACAAGGCTTCTGTTATAGGTTGAATACTGAAGGTTTACTAACGCATGGGTATCCTCGTTGATGGCAAGAAGCTGCTTTTTGG